>OCZS010000543.1_pt1 | contig 12516 bp, 11 predicted proteins | sample 1539071 | NCBI WGS metagenome assembly OCZS01 (sample SAMEA3113584, study PRJEB22503) | soil metagenome | reverse complement strand
ACGACGGTCGATGCCGGCGAGGACTTCTGGGACGAAGCCTTTGCGCTCAACTTCACCTCGGCGCGGCGTCTGACGACGGCCCTACTGCCTGGCATGCGTCAGCGCCGCTGGGGCCGCATCGTCAACATCAGCGGCACCATGGAGCCGCGCGGCCTCAATGCCGCGGTAGCGGCCAAGGCGGCCCTTCACCTATGGGCCAAAGGCCTGGCCTGCGAGGTCGCGGCCGAGGGCGTGACGGTCAACACCATCCAGCCCGGCCGCATCAACAGCGAGCAGATCCTGGAGAAGCTGCATCCCACCGAGCAATCGCGCCGCGCCTTCATCGAGCGCAACATCCCGATCGGCTATTTCGGCGAACCCGAGGATATTGCCCATTTGGTGGCTTTCCTCGCCTCGCCGCGGGCGCGCTACATCACCGGTACCGTCATTCCAGTCGATGGCGGCATGCGCAACTTCGCACACTGAGCATGGCGACCGAGCAGGAACGCCAAATGCGGCTCGGCGTCTTCGTCCAGACGCCCGGCCATCATGTCGGCGGCTGGCGGCATCCGGACGCCGTCGTCGACAGCTGGCCCAATCTCGCACTGATGAAGCACATCGCGGCGACCGCTGAGCGCGGCAAGTTCGACATGTTCTTCCTGGGCGACGGCTTCGCCACGGGCTACGGCGAGCATCCCTCGACCATCGGCAAGTTCGAGCCACTGACGCTGCTCTCGGCGCTGGCCATGGGCACGAGCCGGCTGGGCCTTGCCGCCACAGGCTCGACCACCTACGCCGAGCCCTATCAGATCGCCCGATCCTTCGCTTCGCTCGACCACCTGTCGGGCGGCCGGGCGGCCTGGAATGTCGTGACCACCGCCTATCCCAAATCCGCCGCGGTGTTCGGCCGCCAGCATCCACCGCATGCCGAGCGCTATGCCATGGCCGAGGAGTTCGTCGAGGCCTGCCGCATCCTGTGGGACAGCTGGGCCGACGACGCCTTCATCGCCGACAAGAAGGCGGGTGTCTTCGTGCGGCCGGGCAGCCTGCACGTGCCCGCCTTCAAGGGAAAGTACTTCACCGTCGAAGGCGGCCTGAACGTGCCGCGCTCGCCGCAGGGCCATCCGGTGCTGATCCAGGCCGGCTCCTCCGGACCCGGCCAGGCGCTGGCGTCGCGCATCGCCGACGTCGTGTTCACCGCGCAGAACGACCTCGCCGAGGCGCAGGCCTTCTATCGCGCGGTGAAGGCGCAGGTTGCGGGATTCGGCCGCCCGGCTGACGAGGTTCTGGTCATGCCGGGCGTCTTCCCCGTGATCGGCCGGACGGCAGGCGAGGCGCAGGAGATCTTCGCCGAGCTCAACCGCAACATCGACACGGCGCAGGCCTTCACCGTGTTGTCGGAGCGGCTGGGTGCCGACATGTCGGTCCATCCGCTCGACGGACCGGTGCCCGTGGTACCCGAAACCGAGCATCTCAAGAGCCGCGCTGCCCTGCTGATCGAGATGGCGCGGCGCGAGCAGCTCACGCTGCGCCAGCTCTACCACCGCGTGGCGGCGGCGCGCGGCCATCTGCTGCTGATCGGCACCGGCGCCGAGATCGCCGACGTGCTGGAAGCCTGGTTCCGCGCCGGCGCCGCCGACGGCTTCAACGTCATGCCGCCGTTCTTTCCCGGGCAGTTCGACGCCTTCGTCGCCGAGGTCGTGCCACGCCTGCAGGAGCGCGGCCTGTTCCGCGCCGACTACACCGGCACGACGCTGCGCGATCACCTCGGCCTGAAGCGTCCCGCCAGAGATCGCTAGGATCTGGAATCGAACCGGCGTTGACATCCGATGATATGCGAATAATTATCAATAGCATATCTCAGAGGAGCGAACGATGGACCTTCGAACACAGGCAACCGCCCATGCCTCCGGTCAGACGCGGACCGACAGCCCTGTCGTCGACTTTCCCGTGGCCGACAGCACGGCCCTGCTGGCCGGTCAGCGCGAGCTGCGCATCCGGCACGGCAGCGACACCTACCGCCTGCGGCTCACCGCGTCGGGCAAGCTGATCCTCACCAAGTAGCGACGCAGCGGGAATTCGGCCCAAGAAATCAAGGCGTTGGCGGGCGCGCGCAAACGTCCACAAAGGGCCACGTTCGGCTCTTGCTTACCGTGGCCCGACTCCTGATATAACCGCGTCGAGGGACCGGTGTGGGCGGAGCAGTCGCCAACCCGGTCAGATCCGGAAGGAAGCAGCCGTAACGAATTCGCTTCGGGTCATGCCGGTCTCTCACCTGTCGCCTGGCGCGCGCCGCGTCGGCGCAGGCGGCCGGGCGCGATGACCGCCGGGCCTCATGGGGCCACGGCGCCTTTCGGGTAGGACGCTCGCCATGCCGGAAGCCAAGGATACGCTTCCCTATCGGGTCCTCGCCCGCAAATACCGTCCTGTCGATTTCACCACCCTGGTCGGCCAGGAGGCGATGGTGCGCACGCTGCGCAACGCCATCGCCTCGGGGCGCATTGCGCATGCCTTCATGCTCACGGGCGTGCGCGGCGTCGGCAAGACCACGACCGCCCGCATCATCGCCCGGGCGCTGAACTGCATCGGCAAGGACGGCAAGGGCGGCGCGACGGTCGATCCCTGCGGCGTCTGCGACAACTGCAAGGCGATCACCGAGGACCGCCATGTCGACGTGATCGAGATGGATGCGGCCTCGCGCACCGGCATCGACGACGTGCGCGAGCTGATCGAGGGCGTGCGCTACCGCCCGGTGTCGGCGCGCTACAAGGTCTACATCATCGACGAAGTGCACATGCTGTCGGAGAAGGCGTTCAACGCCTTGCTCAAGACGCTGGAAGAGCCGCCGCCGCATGTAAAGTTCCTGTTCGCCACAACCGAGATCCGCAAGGTGCCGGTGACGGTGCTCAGTCGCTGCCAGCGCTTTGACCTCAAGCGCGTGCCGCAGCAGGTGTTGATCGACCATTTCAGCAAGATCGCCGGCACCGAGAAGGTCGAGATCTCGCCCGAGGCGTTGACACTCCTGGCGCGCGCCGCCGACGGCTCGGTGCGCGACGGCCTCTCCATGCTCGACCAGGCGATCGCCCACGGCGGCGGCGTGGTCGACGCGGCACAAGTGCGCGACATGCTGGGCCTGGCCGACCGCAGCCGGGTGCTGGAACTGTTCGAGAAGACCATGCGTGGCGATGCGCCATCGGTCGTGGCGGCGCTGGCCGAGATGCACGATTCGGGTGCCGATCCCGTGGTCATCCTGCAGGACCTGCTCGAGCTCACGCACTGGGTGACCCGGCTCAAGGTGGCGCCCGACGCAGCCGCCGCTTCGGCCGACAGCGAGCGCGCCCAAGGCCAGGCCATGGCGGCCAAGCTCTCGATGGCGTCGCTGACGCGGGCCTGGATGCTCCTGATGAAGGGCCTGCAGGAGACGCTGTCGGCGCCCTCGCCGCTGCGCGCGGCGGAGATGGCGCTGATCCGGCTGTGCTACGCCGCCGACCTGCCCTCGCCCTCCGACGCCATCAAGGCGCTGCAGAACGGCGCGGCGCCTGCTCCCGCCGCAGCTGTGTCAGCGCCTGCACCGCGTGGTGGCGGAGGCGGCGGCGCGGCGGCCCGTCTCGCGACCCAGCCAGTCGTCGCCACGGCGAGCCAACCGGCCGCGGCAACGCCCAATCCTAAGAGTTTCACCGAGATCGTCGCCCTGTTCGAGGCCCGCCGCGAGGCGCGGCTGGTGCACCATCTCATGCACCACGTGCACGAGGTGCGCTGTGAGCCGGGCCTGATCGAGCTCCGGACACAGCCCAAGGCGCCGCCCGACCTGGCGCCGCGCCTCGGCGAGCTGCTGACCCAATGGACAGGCAGGCGCTGGATCGCCACGGTGTCGTCGGCCGCGGGCAAGCCCACGCTCAACGAGCAGAAGGCGGCCAAGGGCGACGAGCTGCGCAGCCAGGCCGAGAACAATCCGCTGGTCCAGGCCATCCTGAAGACCTTCCCCGGCGCCAAGCTCGACGCGGTGCGGCGCAAGGGCGAGCAGACCTCGCTGGTGGCGGGCCTGGTCGAGGCAGGCGAGGAACCACCGGCCGGCGAGGAGTATCCCGCCGACGACGACATTCCGGAAAGCGAGTACTGATGTTCGACAAGCTGAAAGATCTCGGCGGCCTGATGCAGCAGGCCCAGGCCATGCAGCAGAAGATGCAGGAGCTGCAGGCGACGCTGGAGCGCCTGGAGATCGTGGGCTCCTCGGGCGCCGGCCTGGTCAAGGTGACGGTCAACGGCAAGAACGAGACGCGCAAGGTCGAGATCGACGCCTCGCTGTTCGTGCCCGCCGACAAGGGCGTGGTCGAGGACCTGATCGTCGCCGCCGCCAACGACGCGCGCACCAAGGTCGAGCAGACCGTGCAGGAGCAGATGCGCAGCATCACCGGCGGGCTGCCGCTGCCGCCGGGCTTCAAGCTTTGAGGTCGATAGTCGAAAGATGAACGGCCCCGAAATCGAGCGGCTGATCCAGTTGCTGGGGCGGCTGCCCGGGCTCGGCCCGCGTTCGGCGCGACGCGTGGCGCTGCACCTTCTCAAGAAGCGCGAGACGCTGATGCAGCCGCTCGGCACCGCGCTCGGCGACGCCGCACGCGCGATCCGCAGCTGCTCGACCTGCGGCAACCTCGACACGATCGACCCCTGCTCGATCTGCGCCGACCCCAACCGCGACCAGGGCCTGATCTGCGTCGTCGAGGACGTCGGCGACCTGTGGGCCATGGAGCGCGGCAAGATCTTCCGCGGCCTCTATCATGTGCTGGGCGGCTCGCTGTCGGCACTCGACGGCATCGGCCCCGACGAGCTCAACATCGCAGGCCTGGTGAAACGCGTCGGCGCGGGCGGGATCCGCGAGGTGATCGTCGCCACCAACGCCACGGTCGACGGCCAGACCACCGCCCACTACCTCGCCGAGCGCTTGGGCGCGCTCGACGTACCCCTCACCCGCCTCGCTCATGGCGTGCCGGTGGGCGGCGAGCTCGACTGGCTGGACGACGGCACGCTCGCCACGGCATTCAAGGCGCGGCGCGCGCTGTGATGCTGCCGTGAGCACCGATGTCATCGCCGCCATCGCCGTCGCCCTGGGCGCCGGCTGGGCAAGCGGGCTCAACACCTACGCCGCCGTCCTGGTGCTGGGGGCGGCCCAGCGGCTCGGGCTGGTGGCGCTGCCGCACGACCTGCAGGTGCTGGCGTCGCCCTGGGTGATAGGCGCGGCGGCCATCCTGTTCGCCCTCAACTTCTTCGCCGACAAGATCCCCTACATCGACAGCATCAACGACATGCTGCAGACCTTCGTGCGCGTCCCGGCCGGCGCCCTGCTGGCCTACGGCGCGGCCGGCGCCCTCAGTCCGGAGGTCGCCGTCATCACCGGCCTGCTGGGCGGCACGCTGGCCGCCGGCACGCACGTCGCCAAGACCGGCACGCGGGCGCTGATCAACACCTCGCCCGAGCCGTTCAGCAACATCACCGCCTCGTTCGCCGAGGACATCGGCGTGATCGGCGGGCTGGCGCTCGCCATCGCCCATCCGATCACATTCCTGTGCTTGCTCGCCCTGTTCGTGGCGTTGCTGATCTGGTTGCTGCCAAAGCTGGTGCGGCTGGCCCTCGTGCCGTTTCGCCGGCTGGCCGGAATTCGACAAAAACCTTGACTCTGCGGCCCCATATCGACCTTCGTCGATCCGACTAGCGCTTTCCTTCGCAGGCCGCTGCGGTACACTGTCCTCAGTTAAATGTTCATCCGTCAGAATATCCAGACCCTGCGATTTTTCCGCACCACGCCGGCGATGCGCTGTCCGTATCTGCCGCACCGGCTGGAGACCAAGCTCGTCACCGAGCTCAGCGGACCTGACGCCATCTCGCAGCACGACACGCTCACCGACGCAGGCTTCAGGCGCTCGCACCACTTCGTCTACAAGCCCCTGTGCGAGGGCTGCCGGGCCTGCGTGCCCGTGCGCATCCGCGTGCGCGATTTCGAGCCCAGCCGGGCCCAGAAGCGCATCCTGCGGCGCAACGAGCACGTCCACGCCCTGGAGACCCAGGCGCTGGCGACCGGCGAACAGTACTCGCTATTTTCACGCTATGTGATGGCCCGCCATCGCGATGGCGACATGGCCGACATGGATTTCGACGACTACCGCGCCATGGTCGAGGAAAGCCCGGTCGAGACCGCCATCATCGAGTTCCGCGACGACTCGGCCGACGGCCGCCTGGTCGGCGCCTGCCTGGTCGACTGGCTGTCGAGCGGGGTGTCTGCGGTCTACAGCTTCTTCGATCCCCAGGACCCGCGGCGGGGCCTGGGAACGCACATGATCCTGTGGCTGGCCGACGCCGCCGCCAAGCGCGGCCTGCCCTATGTCTATCTTGGCTACTGGATCGCCGACTCCAGCAAGATGTCCTACAAGCGCGCCTTCCGGCCGCTCGAGTTCTTCGGCCCCGAGGGCTGGATGGAGCTGCCCACCGTCTAGGCAGCCTGGAGCCTGTGGAGCGACTTGACGCACCCCCGGCACGCGCCGAAAAGTCCCGAAAGCTAGCGTGCTCCTTCGGGTCACGTTATTGAAAAGCCCTCCGTTGGCGAGAAACGGGGGCAGGCAAGCAAGAACTCGCGTACGGGAGGTGGGATGCACCGCAATTGGGATTGGCCTGAGTGGGCAATGATTGGCGGCTGCGCGCTCGTCGCCGCGGCAGTCGTCTGGTGGGCGATATTCGGGATTACTCTCCCCGGTGGTACCGAACTCCTATGTCTCGTTTCTTGGACAGGTAAGTGCGCCTCTGCGACGGCGGCTGCCAGTGTCGCAGGGATCTGGTTGCCCTACGAGCCGCTCGCGTTCTGGCTCGGCGTCGCGGTCTTTCTCGTCGGTGCAATTGCTCGTCCGCTTGCGTTCGTTGCAGCTGTCGACACGCTCAACGAGAAGATCGGTGTTGTCTGTAACTGGCTGGTGCTGCTGGCCTGTATCGTAAGCGGCGGCAACGCGATGATCCGCTACGCCTACGACCAGAGCTCCAACGCCTGGCTCGAGGTGCAGTGGTACATGTTCGCGGTGATCGTCATGTTCGGCGCCGCCTATACGCTCAAGCGCAACGAGCATGTGCGGGTCGATCTCCTCTACATGACGCTGGGCCGGCGAGGTCAGCTGTGGATCGACATCCTGGGCACCCTGGTCTTCCTGCTGCCGACTTGCATCATCCTGGCCTGGTTGAGCTGGCCGTTCTTCATGCAGTCCTTCAACGTCTACGAACATTCCTCCAACGCCGGCGGCCTGCTGCGCTGGCCGATCAAGCTGGTCCTGCCGGTCGGCTTCCTGCTGGTGGCGCTGCAGGGCATCTCCGAGATCATCAAGCGTGTGGCGTTCCTCAACGGCGTTCCCGTCGAGAGCCTCGAAGCGCACTACGAGAGGCCGACGCAATGATCCCCTTGGATTGGATGCCGCCGCTGATGTTTGCGGGCCTGGTGGTCTTCATGATCATCGGCTACCCGGTCGCGTTCTCGCTGGCGGCGGTCGGCTTCTTCTTCGGCTTCCTGGCGATCGAGATGGGCTACTTCACGATGGCCTTCATGCAGGCCATCCCGGGCCGCGTGTTCGGCAGCATCCTGTCCAACGAACTCCTGCTCGCCATCCCGTTCTTCACCTTCATGGGCGCCATCCTCGAGAAATGTGGCCTCGCCGAGGACATGCTGGAATCGATGGGCCAGCTGTTCGGCCCGATCAAAGGCGGGTTGGGCTACTCGACCATCATCGTCGGCTTCATCCTGGGCGCCATCACCGGCACGGTGGCGGCGCAGGTGATCGCCATGGCGCTGATCACTCTGCCGGTGATGATGCGCCACAAGTACGACATGCGCTACGCGACCGGCGTGCTGGCCGCGTCGGGCACCATCACCCAGCTCGTGCCGCCGTCGCTGGTGCTGGTCGTGCTGGCCGACCAGCTCGGCCGCTCGGTCGGCGACATGTATCTCGGGGCCTGGGGGCCGTCGCTGCTCCAGATCGCGATCTTCGCGGCCTATACCTTCTACCTCACCCTGGTGAAGCCCGACGCCCTGCCGCCGGTGCCGCGCACGCTGTTCGGCAAGGCCCTGCTGATCAAGTCCGCCTGGGGCATCATCCCGGCGGCCGTGCTGATCTTCCTGGTGCTCGGCACCATCATGATGGGCCTGGCGACGCCGACCGAGGCGGGCGCCATGGGCACCATCGGCGCCATCGTGCTGGCCGTGGTGCGCAACGCGCCGCTCAGCAAGTTCGACCGCGTCGTGTTCGGCGCGGGTTGCACCGCCGCCATCATCGGCGCCCTGATCGGCATTGCTGCCTTCAAGTCGGTGCCCTTCAAGATCGCCTTTTCCATCATGTTCGCGGCGGTCGCCTGGCTGTGCTGGCGCGCCTGGCAGTTCCGCGAGCTGCGCGAGCTGATCGTGCAGGCCTTCCAGGCCACCATGCGCATCACCGCCATGGTCGCCTTCATCCTGGTTGGTGCCACCTGCTTCTCGATCACTTTCGCCGGGGTCGACGGCAACACCTGGGTCGAGCACCTGATGTCCGGCCTGCCGGGCGGCGTCTGGGGCTTCCTGATCGTCGTCAACCTGTTCGTGTTCTTCCTGGCCTTCTTCCTCGACTTCTTCGAGATCGCCTTCATCATCATCCCGATGCTGGCGCCGGTGGCCCAGAAGCTCTTGACGCCCGTGGTCGGCGCCGATGCGGCGCTGATCTGGTTCGGCGTCATGATCTGCGTCAACGTGCAGACCTCGTTCATGCACCCGCCGTTCGGCTTCGCCCTCTTCTACCTGCGCAGCGTCGCGCCGAAGGAGGTGAAGAGCTCGGACATCTACTGGGGCTCGGTGCCCTGGGTGTTCCTGCAGCTCATCATGGTGGCGATCGTGATCTTCGTGCCGCAGGTCGTGACCGTCTTCCTCGACAAGCCGCACGGCGTCGATCCAAGCAAGGTCAAGATCGAGATCCAGGCGCCGCCATCGGACGACGCACCGCCGCCGGTCTTCGGCGCACCACCGAAGAACTGAGATTGCAGACAACGAAAAAGCCCCGCCGTTGCCGGCGGGGCTTTCTTCTTGAGGTCTTGTCTCCTAGCGGCCTTGGGCCGACATCGAGAAGTTGAAGTTGTCGAAGGTGTTCTCGGCGACGCGGAACCACAGGTTCTCGTCGGCACGGAAGGCCTTCAGGTTGTCGTAGATCTTCTTGAACTTCGGATCCTTGGCCGAGAGCTCGTCGTAGTACTTGTAGGCCTCGATGAAGCAGGGTTCGAGGACCGAGCGCGGGAACGGCCGCAGCTCGGTGCCGGCCGCCACCAGGCGACGCAGCGCCGCCGGGTTGCCGGCGTCGTACTTTGGCACCATCCAGGAGGTCACGCGGCCGGCGGCGGCCTCGACCATCGCCTTGTAGGCCTTGGGCAGCTCATCCCACGCCTTGTTGTTGATGTAGAGCGAGCCGACCGACGCGCCTTCCCACCAGCCGGGATAGTAGTAGTACTTGGCGACCTTGTTGAAGCCGAGCTTCTCGTCGTCGTACGGGCCGACCCATTCGCAGGCGTCGATCGTGCCCTTCTCCAGCGCCGGATAGATATCGCCGCCGGCGATCTGCTGGGGCACGACGCCGAGGCGCGTGAGGATCAGGCCGGCAAAGCCGCCGACGCGGAACTTCAGGCCCTTCATGTCGTCCATCGACTTGATTTCCTTGCGGAACCAGCCGCCCATCTGGCAGCCCGTGCCGCCGAAGGTGAACGAACGGAAGTTGTATTCCTTGTAGAAGTCGTTGATCAGCTCATGACCGCCGCCGAACTCGAGCCAGGCATAGTACTGGCGCTGGTTCATGGAGAACGGCAGGCCGGTTTCGAACACGAAGTTCGGATGCTTGCCGAAGTAGTAGTAGGCGGCCGTCTGGCCCGCCTCGACAGTGCCGTTCTGCACCGCGTCGGCAACCTGCAGGGCCGGTACGATTTCGCCGGCGGCGAAGGCACGGACCTGGAACTTGCCGTCCGACATCTCATTGACGATCTTCGCGAACAGCTCCGACCCGCCCCACAGCGTGTCGAGAGACTTGGGGAAGCTCGACGTCAGACGCCACTTCACTTCCGGCATGCCCTGCGCAATGGCCGGTGCCGCAACGCTGGACGCTACAGCAACACTCGCGGCACCCACGCCCGCGGTTTTGACGAATTTTCTACGCTGCATTGATCTTTACCCTCCCTACAGGATGCCCACATGGCCCCCTTGGCGGGCGAACACTGGCACGCGGAATTCGGTTTGAAAAGCCGACTTCACTCGCAGTCGGGCAAAAGAAAACCCCGCCGGAGCGGGGTTTTCCTCGATTCTACGGGACTTTCGGATCAAACCTTACCGGCTCCATACATCCGTGCCATGAAGCCGTCGAAACCGCCTTCCGCGATGCGCGACCACAGGACCTGCTCGGAGCGGTAGGGCTTCCAGTTGTCCCACACCTTCTTGAACTTGGCGTTCTTGGCCACGATTTCGTTGCAGACCTCGTTGGTCGCATTGAAGCAGGCTTCGAGCACCGCCGTCGGGAAGGGCTGCAGCTTGACGCCGGCCGCCACCAGGCGGCGCAGCGCGGCGGGATTGCCGTTGTCGTACTTGCCCAGCATCCACAGCGTGACTTCGTCGGCGGTGGTCTCGATCGCCTTCTGGTAGGCCGGCGGCAGGCTGTCCCATGACTTCTGATTGATGTAGGCCGTGCCCATGCCGGTGCCTTCCCACCAGCCGGGGTAGTAGTAGTACGGCGCCACCTTGTGGAAACCGAGCTTCTCGTCGTCGTAGGGACCGACCCATTCGGCCGCGTCGATCGTGCCCTTCTCCAGCGCCGGATAGATTTCGCCGCCCGGAATCTGCTGGGCCACCACGCCGAGCTTGCCCAGGATCTGGCCGGCGAAGCCGCCGACACGGAACTTCAGGCCCTTCAGGTCATCGACGGTCTTGATCTCCTTGCGGAACCAGCCGCCCATCTGCGCGCCGGTGCCGCCCATCAGGTGACCGACGACGCCGTAGTCCTTGTAGAACTCGGCCATCGCCTCGCGGCCGCCGCCATGCATCCACCAGGCCACGTGCTGGCGGCTGTTGAGGCCAAACGGCACGGCGGTGTCGAAGGTGAAGGTGATGTCCTTGCCGATATAGTAGTACGCCGCGGTCTGGCCGATCTCGACTGTGCCGTTCTGGACGGCATCGAGCACCTGGAAGCCCGGCACGATCTCGCCCGAGGCGAACGGCGTGATCTTGAACTTGCCGTCGGTCAGCTCGCCGACGCGGCGGCAGAACAGCTCGGCGCCGCCGAACAGCGTGTCGAGCGACTTGGGGAAACTCGACGTCAGACGCCATTTCAACTCCGGCATGCCCTGCGCCAGGGCCGGTGCCGCCACCGTCGTGGCGGCTGCTGCCCCCACACCGGCAGTCTTCAGGAACTTGCGACGCTGCATGTCATCCCTCCCTAGGATCGTTTTTTGACTGCGGTACGCTTTACTCCCTTGTCTCACTTCACAGTCTGAGCGGCGGTGAAGGCGAAGTTCTCGTAGGTCAGCTCCGATACGCGGAACCACAGGTATTGTTCGTCGCGGAACGCCTTCCAGTGGTCGTAGATCTTCTTGAACTTGGCGTTCTTGGACGAGAACTCGTCGTACAGTTCGTGCGTGGCCTTCCACGCCGCCGCCAGCACCTCGCGCGGATAAGGCTTGAGCTGCGTGCCGGCCGCCACCAGACGGCGCAGCGCCTGCGGGTTCTGCGTGTCGTAGCGGGCCATCATGTCGCCGTTCACGTCGGCCGCGGCGGTCTCGACAGCCATTTTGTAGGACGCCGGCAGCGCATCCCAATGCTGCTTGCCGATGATCAGCGAGATCTGCGTGCCCGCTTCCCAGAAGCCCGGGTAGTAGTAGAAGGGCGCCACCTTGTAGAAGCCGAGCTTCTCGTCGTCGTACGGTCCCACCCACTCGGCACCGTCGATCGCGCCACGCTCGAGCGAGGGATAGATCTCACCGCCGGCGATCTGCTGCGGCACGGCGCCGAGCTTGGCCCAGATCTGGCCGCCGATGCCGGGAATGCGCATCTTGAGGCCCTTGAGGTCGTCGAGCGTCTTGATCTCCTTGCGGAACCAGCCGCCCATCTGCACGCCGGTGTTGCCCGCCGGCATCGGCACGGCGTTGTAGTCGGCCATGAACTCGCGCATGAGCTGCAGGCCGCCGCCATGCAGCATCCAGGCATTCTGCTGGCGCGCGGTAAGCCCGAACGGCACGCCGGCGTCGAAGCCGAAGGTGAGGTCCTTGCCGACGAAGTAGTAGGAGGCGGTGTGGCACATCTCGACGGTGTTGTTCTGCACCGCATCGAGCGCCTGCAGCGCCGGCACAATCTCGCCCGGCGCGAAGACGCGGATCTGGAACTTGTTGTCGGTCAGTACCGCCACTTTCCTGGCGATCGTCTCGGCGCCGCCCCAGAGCGTGTCGAGCGACTTGGGGAAGCTCGACGTCAGGCGCCACTTGAGCTCGGGCATCGATTGCGCGACGGCCGGCGCCGCG
>OCZS010000542.1_pt1 | contig 12520 bp, 11 predicted proteins | sample 1539071 | NCBI WGS metagenome assembly OCZS01 (sample SAMEA3113584, study PRJEB22503) | soil metagenome | reverse complement strand
AACGTCCGGCAGCAGAGGCGGTCCGGCTAGGCGCCTATCCGGAGGCGCTCGGCCGACGTGAGAAGGAGTTTCTAACATCATGACGACCACCGATAGCCGTACCGGAGAAGAGCGCAAGGCTAACGAACAAAGTGGTGGGGTGCCCGGCGGTGACGCCGAGCACCCCACCGACATCCCTCCGAAGGGCTGGTTCCAGATCGCCAAGCGCGGCTGGAAGGAAGCCAAGGCTGACCAGGTCCCATTCCTGAGCGCCGGCGTCGCGTACTACGCATTTCTGGCGTTGTTCCCTGCCCTGCTCGCGCTCGTGTCGCTCTACGGCCTGGTCGCAGACCCGGCCACCATCGCCGCACAGGTCGAGGCCCTTGCCGGCGGTGCACTTCCGGCAGACGTGCAAAAGCTCATCACCGACCAGATCAACTTGGTGGCCAGCAGGCGTGCCGCACTCAGCTTCGGCGTCATCGTCGGTGTTGCCATTGCCCTCTTCAGCGCATCCGGCGGCATGGCGAACCTGATGACTGCCGTCAGTCTTGCCTATGACGAGGAAGAAAAGCGCGGGTTCATCAAGAAGCGGGCGCTGGCGCTCGTCCTGACGCTCGGTGCGATCGTCTTCATGGTGATCATGCTTGCGCTCATCGCGGTGTTGCCACCGCTGTTGGAGCGACTGCTGGGCGGCGGCGCCTTCCGCTGGCTACTGCAAATCGCGGGCTACTTCCTGATGTTCGTCATCGTTGCGGTGGCGCTGGCAATTCTCTACCGCTTTGCACCCGACCGGGATGCCCCCAAGATGAAGTGGGTCTCCGTCGGGGCTCTGGTGGCGACCGTGATCTGGCTGATCGTCTCGATCGGCTTCTCGATCTACACCTCGACGCTGGGCGACTACGCCAAGACGTATGGAGCGATCGCCGGCATCGTGATCTTGTTGTTCTGGCTCTGGCTGACCGCGTACGCGATCTTGCTCGGTGCTGAAATCAACGCGGAGGCTGAGCAGCAGACGATTCGGGATACGACAAAGGGACCCGAGGAACCGCTCGGTTCGCGCGACGCGGTGAAGGCCGACTCGCTGCCTCCCGATAAGCCCGAGATGGCTGACGCGGAGCGGGATACCGGCCAGGATCGGTCACTCGGCAAGAAGGGTTAGGCCGCCACGTGGCGGTGTCCCGGCATTTTCGGTGTTCTGCGGAGGACGTCTTCGCAGTGCTCGCGGACGGTTGGGTCTATCCGGTGTGGGTGGTCGGCGCATCACGGATGCGAGCCGTGGACGACGACTGGCCCTCCGTGGGTTCTCAACTGCACCACTCAGCCGGGGCGTGGCCGTTGCTGATCGACGACACCAGCGAGGTGCTGGCCTACAATCCACCGCGAGCGATGGTCGTACAGGCCCGGGGATGGCCCGCCGGCGAGGCTCGGGTCGAGATCACCATCGAACCTTCTGACACGGGATGCCTGGTCTCTATCGCTGAAGATGCCTCGAGCGGCCCGGCGCTACTGGTGCCCAAGCCGGTGCGACACGCCATGATCGCCGTGCGTAACCGTGAGACTCTTCGTCGGCTTGCCTACCTCGCCGAGGGCCGCGCGCGCGACTGAACGATCGCCGCGGGACTAACCGTCGCCGCCAACTTGCTATGCCGCGCGACCGACCATCCGCGCGCGACTGAACATCCCCCCGCACGCCGACCTTGAGCCCTGCCGACATTCGTTGAGCCCTGTGGAACGGGCTCAAAGTACGCCCTAGGGGCTCAAAGTCGGGCTTGCTGGACGCTGGCTCAGCGGAATTCGTGGCCGCGGTGTGAACCTCGCGGCTGCAAGTGCCGCTCGGGCAGCGTTCATACCGCAGGCACCGTGCACGCTGCCGCCCGGGTGCGCGGAGGCGGATGCGAGGAACAGGCCGCGGATCGGCGTGTTGGCTCGGCCCAGGCCGGGTATGGGGCGGAAGATCACCTGCTGGTCGAGGGCTGCCGTGCCGCCATTGACCGAGCCCCCGACCAAGTTAGCGTTGCGCGCCTCGAGTTCGGCCGGTCCGAGGATCCGGCGGGCGAGGATGCGGTCCGCGAACCCGGGTGCGTGCTGCTCGATCCGGGCTTGCATCCGGTCGGCGAATCGCTCGACCTCACTACCATCCCAGGACCCCGTCAGCTCGCCGCAGGCGTCTGAGCGCACCTCTTGAGGGACGTGGGTGTAGGCCCACAGGGACTCGGTTCCCGCCGGTGAGCGAGTGGGGTCAGTGGTGGTCATCTGGCCGATCAGCAGGAACGGCTTGTCCGGGATGGCTCCGGCGCTGAGTTGACCGTAGAAGGTGGCCAGCTCCTCGTAGGAGTCGGCGATGTGCACCGTACCGGGCGGGTACGGCGGCCTCTCCGCCCACGGCACCGGTCCGCTGAGCGCGTAGTCGATCTTGAGCGTCGCTGGGTCCCGGCGGAAGGCCCGCATCTTGGCGAGAGTGCTGGACGGAAGATCATCCGCGGAGACGAGTCGGCCGTAGAGCTGTTCGGCTCCCACGTCGGCCAGCACGGCGCGGCGAACACGTACCGACTGATCATGAACGCGAACGCTGACCACCTTCCTGGAGTGGACATCGATCTGGGCCACCGGTGCGTTGGTTTCCACTTGGCCGCCGTGGTCGACGAATCGGTCGCGCATGGCTTCGGTGAGTTTCCCGGCACCGCCTTCCGGCACCGGGAAACCTACGGTCTGGCCCAGCATGATCAACAGCATGCCGAGGAAACCCGAGCCAGCAGCATCAAGCGGAATGTCGGCGTGCAAGGCGTTTCCGGCCAGCAGCAGCTGCGCCCCGTCACCACCGAACGCCTCGCCGAACAGCGTCGAAGCGGGGGCGAGCATGTTGCGAACGAAGGACAGACCACCCACTCGTGGCAGCTTGGTCAGGGCCTTGAGGCCGGGCCGTAACGGGGGGAACGGAGTGAGCAAACACTCGATCAAGCTGGGTCCGATGATCTGCCATTGATCATGTATCGCTCGCCAGGCGGCGCCGTCACCGGCGTGCTCGGCATCGAGGAGGCTCGCGGTGATCTCGAGGTCGCGGTGCAGCATGACCCACGAATTGTCGGCCCGAGGATGGCCGAGCACAGCCGGCGCGTGTGCCCACCGCAGCCCGTAGCGCTCAAGGTGCAGACCCCGGATGACCGGGGAGGCGGCGGCCATGGGGTAGAAGGCACTGAAGGTGTCTTGAACGAAGTGCGGGTGCAGCTCGCGGTCGCTGCGTACTGCGCCGCCGACCTCGGGCTGAGCTTCCAGCAGTAAGGTCTCCCAGCCTGCGTCGGCCAGGCGGTTCGCCGCTACCAGCCCGTTCGGTCCGGCACCGATGACGACCGCGTCGACCTCCGCCGGGAGCGCCATGGCCTGCCTTTCGCCGAGTGAGACCCCACACTCGTCCAGCGCACGACCTACCCGGCGTGTAGCACGGCCAAACTACGCCTAGCCGAGGCCCGAAGAGGGTCAGAGGATCGGACGCCCGCCGGTCACCGCGATCCGTGCTCCTGAGATGTAACTTCCGGCGTCCGAGGCGAGCAGGACATACACCGGTGCTAGCTCGACAGGCTGACCGGCTCGGCCCAACGGCGTGTCCTGACCGAACTTCTCCACCTTCTCGGGCGGCATGGTCGAGGGGATGAGCGGCGTCCAGATCGGACCGGGCGCGACGCTGTTCACCCGGATACCTTTCTCGCCAAGCAACTGAGCGAGGCTGGCACAGAAATTGGCGATCGCCGCCTTGGTGGCGGCATAGGGGGCCAGAGTTGGTGAGGGCATGTCGGAGTTCACCGACGAGCTGCCGATAATCGAGGATCCGGCCTTCATATGGGGCACCGCCGCCTTCGCCAAGTGGAAGAAGGCCCCGATGTTGGTGTCGAAGGTGCGGTCCCAGTCCTCGTCCGGAATCTCGTCGAGCGACTCATAGGTCATCTGATAGGCGGCGTTGTTGACCAGGATGTCGACGCCACCTAATTCCTTTACCGCCGTCGCGATGAGATCGCGGCAATGCTGCGGTTGGGAGATATCGCCCTTGACCAGGGTGGCCTTGCGGCCCGCTTTCTCCACGTAACCTTTGACTTCCTCGGCGTCGGAGTCCTCGCTGAGGTAGGAGATCAACACGTCGGCACCCTCGCGGGCGTACGCGATGGCCACGGCCCGCCCTATTCCCGAGTCCGCGCCGGTGATCACCGCGACCTTGCCCTCGAGCTGCCCGGTGCCCTGGTAGCTGTCCTCGCCGCAGTCCGGGACAGGAGTCATCTTGCTCTGGATGCCGGGTACGTCCTGCTGTTGTGCTGGCTGGCCCATCGGGCACTCCTTTCCGTCGCATCTCTCATCAGCGGAAGTACCCACTCACTCGCCCGGCGACCCTCGATTCGCTTCCGAATCTGCCATCCGCTGCCGAAGATTCGGCGGCCGATGGAACGATCAGCAGCGGATGCGGGACAGACTTCGGTCAGCCCAGCCGTTGGTTGAAGCGATCCGCTGCCCGCCTGCCCAGAATGGTGATCGCCTCCGAGACCCGTCGACCAGGTGCGCTCAGCCGCTCTTGGGCTTGCCAACCCTCAACAGCCTCGGCCGGCGCCGACGATCGCGGCAGCAGTCGCGCTGCCAGGCCGAACACAGCTGACGTCAGGGTCGGGAACAAGGCATCGATGCGCCAACCAATGCGGGCTAGCGGGGTCGTGATCACCATGGCGCGGCCCACCAATATCCCGCTGACGATCTGGGCTGCTGCCCGCTCGGCGTCCATGGAGATCAACGGCAGCGAGGCTCCAGCCGAGAACCAGGCGTACTCTGCCGGCTGGTTGCCCACGAACCGAGCCCGCAGATGAGATCCGGTACGCATCAAGCCCGGGGCAACGGTGGTCACCGTGACCCCTGAGCCGGCAACTTCCGCTCGTAACCCGCGGCTGAATCCGACCGCTCCGAACTTCGCCGAGCAATAGGGCAGCAGGTGAGGCACCGAAACGAGGCCGCCGACTGAGGTGATCAATCCAATCCGTCCCCGCTTTCGCTCTCGCATTCCAGGCAGGACGGCGAGGGAGGTGTTGATCGGCCCCCACAGCATGGTGTCGATCGCGGAGGTGAAGTGTTCGCGGGTCTGTGCTTCTAGCGGCCCAACTTGGATGATCCCGGCCACGAAGATCATCACTTCGATGGGTCCTTGGGTTTCCTCGACGCGGCGGACCAGATCGTCCACTTGATCACGGTCAGTCACGTCGCAGGTCTCGGTGGAGACGTCGTACCCCGCCGAGCTGAGGTCGGCCGCCGCCCGCTCCAGCCCGGCGGCGTCCCGGGCGCTGATGGTCAGCCGGTGCCCGCGGCTTCCGAGCTCGTGGGCGAGGAGCAGGCCGAGCCCGCGGGAGCCGCCGATGACCAGCGCGAGGGGAAGAACGGGAGTGGCTGCTGTGGTCATGGTCGAGGGTATCGACGCCCGAATCGGGGCTGGTATAGAGGGTCGTGCGGCTAGCTGCGTTTGTCCGGCTTGCCCTCCGCGACGCCTACCTCGTTCGTCGTCAGGACGGCCATCGCAGACCCTGATCGCTCAACGTCGCTGTGCGCAGACGATCGTTCATCGCCGGCCCTCCTTAGTGGACCACCGCCTTTTCCGCTCCGGCCCCGGTCAGGGCCCGTACGGACAGCTCGTCGTAGCGCTCGGCGCTGTGCGTCTCTTTACTGATCAAGGTACCCAGGTACCCACACAGGAAACCGAACGGAATTGAGATCAGCCCGGGGTTGCGCAGCGGGAACCAAGCGAAGTCCGCGCTGGGAAAGAGCGAGGTCGGCGTGCTGGAGACCACGGGCGAGAAGGTGACCAGGAGTACGGCCATGATCAATCCGCCGTAGATGCTGAAGGTGGCGCCCCGAGTGTTGAACCGCCGCCAGAACAGGTTGTAGATCAGAGCCGGCAGGTTCGCGGAGGCAGCGACCGCAAAGGCCAGAGCCACCAGGAACGCGATGTTCAGCCGCTGCGCCGGAATAGCGAGCAAAATCGCGATCGAACCGATGCCAAACGCCGCAATCCGGGCGACCGTCAGCTCGCTCTTCTCGGTTGCCTGACCTTTCTTGAACACGTTGGCGTAAAGGTCGTGAGCGACCGAGGATGCCGACGTGAGGGTTAGGCCGGCAACTACCGCCAGGATCGTCGCGAAGGCGACGGCGGAGATCAGCGCCAACAAGATAGACCCGCCGAGCGTGCCCTCGCCGCCGCCGACCGCCTGAGCCAGCAGCGGTGAGGCGGCATTGCCGGCGGAGGTCTGGATCTGGCTGCCCTGGCCGGTGTCAACCAACGCCGCAGCACCGAATCCCAGCACAAGGGTCATCAGGTAGAACGAGCCGATCAGCCCAATCGCCCAGAGCACCGACTTCCGGGCGGCATTGGCGGTGGGAGTGGTGTAGAAGCGGATCAGGATGTGCGGCAGACCTGCGGTGCCCAGCACCAGGGCCAGGCCGAGGGACAGGAAGTCCAACTTGCCTGTCAAGTCCTTGCCGTACAGCTGGCCCGGTTGCAGGAACGCCTCGCCCTTACCCGACCTCTCCGCCGCGGCGCCGAGCAGTTCCGACAGATTGAAGCCGAACTTCACCAGCACCAGCACGGTAATCAACAGCGTGCCTACCATCAGCAGCACGGCCTTGACGATCTGTACCCAGGTGGTGCCCTTCATTCCGCCGAGTGTCACATAGATGATCATCAGCACGCCCACGATCACGATGGTCAGATTCTTGAGCGCGGTGCTATTGACGCCCAGAAGCAACCCGACCAGGGCGCCGGCACCGACCATCTGGGCCAGCAAGTAGAAGATCGACACCACGATGGTGGAGGTGGCGGCGGCGGTGCGGACCGGTGTCTGACGCATCCGGTACGCCAGCTGATCGGCCATGGTGAAGCGGCCTGAGTTGCGCAGCAATTCGGCGACCAGGAGCAGGGCCACCAGCCACGCCACCAGGAAGCCGATGGAGTAGAGGAAGCCGTCGTAGCCGTACAGCGCGATGGCGCCGGAGATGCCGAGGAATGACGCGGCGGACATGTAGTCACCGCTGATCGCCAGCCCGTTCTGGAAGCCGCTGAACGAGCGGCCGCCGGCGTAGTAGTCGGCGGCCGTCTTGTTCTGGCGCGACGCCCAGAACGTGATGTAGAGCGTGAGCGCCACGACGGCAAGGAACAAGCCGATGGTCAGGGCTCGATTGCCAGTGGCGAGCGGGACCAGCAGGGCGGCGTTCATCGACCGGCCTCCTGCTCGAACTCGTCGCGAAGTTTGGTCGCCAGCGGATCCAGCGACTTGTTGGCGTGGCGGGCGTAGAGGTAGGCGATCGCGAAGGTCGAGGCGAATTGCAGCAGCCCGAAGACAAGCGCGACATTGATGTGGCCGATGACCTTGGTGTTCATGAAGTCGCGCGCCCAGTTGTTGCAGATGACGTATGTCACGTACCAGACCATGAACGCGATCGTGGCCGGGACAGCGAAGCTGAGGTAACGGCGGCGCAGCTCGATGAAGTCGCTCTCCTGCGCGATTCGGTTGTAGAGCTCGTGATCGCGCGCCGGAAGTCGGTCGGCTTCTCCCGACTCATAGGCAGGGGTTGTGCGGTCAGCCATGGGAACCTCCGGTCATCGTCGGTGAACTGACGATAACCCGCACCGGTGTGGGCGGGAAGTGCGGCCGGTGTCTAGAGACGGATGTGGAGTGCGTCCTGATCGGCCTCGAGGGCCAGGCTGGAATGGTCCACTGTCGCTCGCCAGCAGGAGGCTTGGTATGGCAGCAGGAGAGGCTCAGGAGCGCGCGCCGAGGAGTCATAGAGAGCGCCCACGTCGGCCAGCAGCTGGTCGCGGACATCCGGGTCGAGTCGAGCGGTGCTTGGTCGGCGTTCGACCATCACCAACAGGCCCTCCCGGGTGATCGGCACCCAGTTGCGGAAGTTCCGCCGCTCGAGGTCGACGAAGTAAGGACTCTCGGCCACCGCGTCAACCGAGTCGACCCCGTAGTCACCTTTCATGGCCTCGGGATCGGCCTGCTGCATCAGCCCGATCAGCCGCCGGACCCAAGGCACCGTGTCGTCACGAGTGTTGTACGCCACCGCGAGGCGGCCGCCGGGCTTGAGGACTCGGGCTATCTCAGTGAGTGCGAGGCCGGGTGCGAAGCGGTGCAGCGATTGGGATGCCGTGACCACGTCGAAGTGACAGGAAAGATAGGGCAACGACTCCACTTGGCCGACGACGTGCAAGCGCGTGCCGAGCCGTTCGGGAAGGACAGCGACCGCGTCGAGGTGGCGATCGATGGCGAAGACCTCATGTCCCCGTTCGTGCAGCATCTCCGCGAACGCGCCGTTCCCGCAGCCGACATCGAGCACCCGGGCGCGCTGATCGCCAACCATCCAGCCCGGCACCGCCTCCGGATAGGGCCGTCGGGGGGTGCTGCTCATAGTGCAGACTTTATGCGGTGCCTGACCCGGTGGCCGATCTTGAGCGCCTGGAGGGCGTGCCGTCCGCGGTGGCGTCGGCGCTCGCGGCGGTCGACGTGGTGCTGCGGGATCGGGGACATCGGAGGGTCACCCACGACGAATCTGCCCGCGCGTTGCTGGCGGCCGCGTCGGCCTCAGCTGAGCTGACGGGCGATGTTGAGCGCTGGTTGCCAGGTACTGTCCGGCTCTATGCCGAGCTGATGGACTTAGCTGGGCTGGTCCGCGTGGCACCCGGACAGGTGCTGGCCCGAGCGCATGTGCTTCTGGCTCGCGGGGTGGTGGCCGATGATCTGCTCGGCCGGCTGCGCGGTGATCCGGCGGTGGCTGATCGAATGGCAGATCTGGCCAGCGTGCTGACAATGCGCACTGAAGCATCCGGCGTGGTCCTTGGCGCCGTAGCGCACGCCGAGATTGCTGTGGTCTCGCCCTTCGGGTCCGGGGACGGCGTGGTGGCCCGGGCCGTCGAGCACATGGTGCTCATCTCGGCCGGCGTGGATCCGTACGGTGTGATCAGCTGCGAGGTGGGCCATCGAGCGGATCCGGATCGCTATGCCGAGGCGCTGCGGCAGTACCGCGACGAGGGAGCTCCCGGGGTACGAGCGTGGCTCCAGCACTGCGCGTCGGCGCTGGCTCGCGGCGCGGCTGCCGCTGGGACCGCGGCTGCTGCGGGATCCTAGCCGTCGCCGGCTGAGTCTTGGGGGTGCGTCTTTCCGCACAAGGCCGCGGATGGGGCGCTGCTGGGCGGGTTAGGGGTGCGTCTTTCCGCACAAGGCCACAGCTTGTGGCCCGCACTTCCACGAGACATGACGCGGCGCCCGGATGCCTAAGCGCATGACGGGCGCCGTGCCTAGCACGTCCCGCTCAAGTGACCATGCGTGCTTTCTTCAACGTGTTGGCCCAGGTCAAGCCTGGGACGCAACTACCCGTCGTGGATGGGTGATCGCCGCGTGGGTGCTTGATGGTCGTGCAGGGTGACCCGGAGCGACGCACAAACTGCGCGGACGTGCGGGAGTGATCTCCGGCACCGTCTGTCGCGTAGTACGAATACGTCGTCCGGTCGTTCCTGCCAGCATTCTTACCCCCAATCCGCCAGCTTGAAAAGGGTTACTGGCGAGGGATTTGGGGCGATGAAAGGGGCCTTCGGCGTGTCGTCGGCGCGTCGCACCGGGCTGTCGTCGGGAGCCGACTCACATGCGAAGGTGCTTTTGACCTGAAGGCGTCCGAAAGGGCGGTAGCGCTTTTATCCACAGCCGGGGACGCCCTCGGAGCGGCATTATCCACAGATTTCGTCCATGCCGACTCATCTGAGCGCGGATCCGCAGTGTATTGAGCATGGAGGCTCACTGGCCCAACACGGCATCGCCCGTGGTTCTGACTACCGATGCCGATTTGCTTGATCATGTGCTGGCCGTTGCCGCCGTCGCCCAGGTTGAACCTCACGTGCTTGCCGACAGCTCGTCGCTCCGCGCGGAGTGGTCGGCCGCGTCGATGGTGGTTGTGGGCGCTGACTCGGCGGCCCGCGTGGCCGCTCTACTCCTTCCGCGTCGGACCGAGGTGTATTTGATCGGTGCCGCGGAGGCGGGCGACGAGCTCTCCCGATGGTCGGTTCAGCTGGGGGCCGCGGTCGTGATGTTGCCCGAGGCTGCGACCTGGTTCGCAACCGCCATGGCAGCGGCCGCTGGCCGGTCGAGGAAGCCGGGCAGACTAATCGCATTGGTCGGCGGGACCGGTGGCGTCGGCTGCTCAACGGTCGCGGCGGGCCTCGCCATCGTCGGCGCCCGGATCGGCCGGCGGACCTTGTTGCTGGATTGCGATCCGCTGGGCGGCGGAATTGACTTGCTCGTCGGCGCGGAACGCATCGACGGCTGGCGCTGGCCGCGACTGGCTTCGGCCTCCGGTGAGTTGGGTGACCTCACCGGCCAATTGCCTCAGATCGACGGGGTGGACGTGTTGTCCATGGCGCGTAGCGCGGCCACGCTCAGTGCCACAGCTCCTAGTGAGCCGGGTCAAGCGTCGATGGAATGCGTGCTGTCCTCGGTCGAGCGCAGCCATGACGTGGTGGTCGCCGACCTGCCGCGCGCTTTGGATGAGGTATGTCAGGAAGTTCTCGTACGAGCTGACGACGTGGTGCTTCTCGTGCCAGCGACTGTGAGGGGCGTTGCCGCGAGCCGTCGTGTCGGTAGCGATCTGGTGCGCGCGGGCCTCACTCCCGTCGTCCTGGTACGCGAGTCACGGGCGTCCCGAATTGGCCCGGACGCGGTTGCGGAGGGACTCGGGATGCCCCTGCTCGGCATGATCGGAGATGAACCCGCACTCCGGCTCGGCGCGGAGCGCGGTGACCCGCCGGCACGTTCGCCGCGTAGCCCGCTGGCGCGGCGGTGCCGAACGATCCTCGAACACTTGATTTCCAGCCGGGCGGCCGCATGATCGACGCTCTGGAGCCGCTGCGCAGCCGGTTGGCAAGCCTCAACCGGTCGCCCCAGCCAGCTGACGTGGCCACCGCCATGCGTGCTGAAGGCATGATCGTCACCGACGAGGCGCTGATCGATGCGGTCGAATCCCTCCGCCGCAACAGCGTTGGAGCGGGGCCGCTGGAGCCGTTGCTCCGGCAGCCGGGGATAACCGACGTGCTGGTCAACGGCCCTGATCAGGTCTACGTGGATCGAGGGTACGGCCTCGAGCTGACCAGCGTCCGGTTTCGGGACGATGACGGGGTGCGACGGCTTGCCCAAAGGCTCGCTGCCATGGTCGGTAGGCGCCTCGACGACGCCTCGCCGTATGTGGACGCGCGCCTGCCCGACGGGACTCGGGTGCATGCGATGCTGTCAACCATTGCGGCCCCGGGCACGTGTTTGTCATTACGTGTGCCAGCGAGGCGGACGTTCTCGCTCGCGGAAATGATTGCCAGCGGCATGATCTCGATGGATGCCGCTGCGCTGTTACGCAGGATGGTCGACGCCAAGCTCGCCTTCCTTATCAGCGGTGGTACGGGATCCGGCAAGACAACGTTGCTCGCTGCCCTGCTCGCGCTTGTTCCTCGGTCCGAACGCCTGCTGATCGTGGAGGACTCTCGGGAGCTGGCTCCCGATCATCCACACGCGATCCGCCTTGAAGCCAGGCCGCCGAATGCGGAACTGGTTGGCGCCATCACAATGACCGACCTGGTTCGCCAGTCGCTGAGGATGCGGCCGGACCGGGTCGTGATCGGCGAGGTTCGCGGTGCAGAGATCAGTGACCTGCTGATGGCGCTGAACACCGGTCATGAAGGCGGGTGCGGAACGGTGCACGCCAACTCTGCGCGCGACGTGCCAGCTCGTTTGGAGGCACTCGGCGCGCTCGGCGGACTGAGCCGCGAGGTGCTGCACGCACAATTGGCAGCGGCCCTCGACACCGTGGTTCACATCACCCGGAAGGACGGTCGGCGGTGGGTCAACGAGATGTGTGTGCTCCAAAGAGGACCAGGCGGGTTGGTGGAAGCTGAGCAGGCGGTCCAATTCGATTTGGAGGCGGGCACCGTGCTGGGCCCGGGTCGGCGGCGACTGGAGTGGTTGCTGGATCGATGATCATTTTGTCGCTGATCTGCGCTGTCCTGGCGGCCTGGGCGTTCTTGCCCCGGGCCCCGACGGCCTGGTTATCTGCTCGGCTCTCGACCTCGCCCGATGAAACGAGGGAGAGGCGCCGAGTTCGCTGGTGGCTCGTGGGGCTCCCGCTGATCGCGGTACTCGGTATAGCGACGGCCGCATGGCTGGCCGGTGGCGCTGGAGCGGCGGTCGCTCTCGGGATCGCCATCAGCATGGCTACGGCGATCCGTCTGGCGTTCTCACATGCTGGGCTGCGGGCTGCGCTGAGGGCCCGAACATCGGCGGTAGACGCCTGCGCCACCCTTGCCTCACAAGTGCGGGTTGGCCGGACACCAGCCGAAGCCTTGATCGCGGCAGCGGAGGACTGCCCGCTGCTGGCGCAAGCTGCTTCTGCTCAACGACTCGGCGGAGACGTGGTGGCCGTCTGGCAAGCACAATCACTGCGGCGCGGCTGCGGCGGGTTGGCGGATCTTGCCCGCGCGTGGGCGATCTCG
>OCZS010000541.1_pt1 | contig 12522 bp, 12 predicted proteins | sample 1539071 | NCBI WGS metagenome assembly OCZS01 (sample SAMEA3113584, study PRJEB22503) | soil metagenome | reverse complement strand
GCTGAGCGCGCATAGTCGGCAAGCAAGCGCTCGCCGCCGCCGCCGTGCGCGCGCCGCTCGATCTGGCCGTCCACCGCGATCTCGGTCCACTCCGGCGCGGCCCGACTGGCCTTGTTGAGCGTCGCGACCGCCGGCTTCGGCAGCGGCTCGCCGGCGGCTGTCGCTTTGAGGACGGCGCGAATCTGCTCGCGCAGCGCGAGTACGCCCGCCCGCGAGGTGGCGACCGCCGCCGCCTCGTCGGACTTGAGCTCGGGCGAGCGTGCGGCGGCCTTCGCCCAGCGCGCGTACTCCTCGTCGGGCGCCAGCAGGTCGTGCTCGACGCCGTTTTCGACGGCGACCGTGTTCGCGACGTCGAGTGCGGCTTTGTCAAGCGCGATCCACTCCCAAGTCACGTCGAGCATCGGCTGGTCCTCTGCCGCCACTTCGACTTGACTGCCGCAAGCGACTCGATCAGGAGCGGCTTGAGCGACTCGTACTGCTTGAGTGTCGGCGACAGGATCTGCACCCAGCGCATCCAGGCGTAGACCGGGTGCGGAGTCAGCTCCCCGAGGCGCGTGACATCGTAAGCGGCGACGTCGACGACGCCGCCCTTCGGCGGCCGCCGCGGCGCCACGCCGAAGCGCTCCTCGAACCTGTCCGGCGTAAGACAGAAGGCGAATCGGTAGACTCCCGGCCGCGACAGGTTAGCCGCGTTGTCATTCGGGCCGTCGCGGTCTTTGATCGACGCGAAGATCGTTCCGAGCGGCGCGCGCCCGCCGGGGTTGTAGAAGATCGACCGCTCGCCGTAGTAGGCCTCGCGTCGAAGGCCGCGGTCGAGCCCAAGGAGGTCGGCGAAGATCTCCTCGGGCTCGGCGGCGAGGGGGGACTCGGCGATCATCCGGGCCCTGGTCTAGACCCCAACGGCCGTCGCGGGAGACACGGTGTCAATTGCGGGCACGCCGTGCAGCATCAGCGCCGACTCCATGTCGATCAACGCGAACATCGGCTGACACGACTCCGAGGCCATCGACAGCTCGCTTGCGGCATGGGCCTGCTCCATCGTCTCCCACCAGATGACGTCGACCCAACGATCCCCCTCGCCGTCGTAGACGAGTTCGCGCGAGATGAAGCCCGGCTGCTTGCTGATCCAGCTGGAGACGGCGCCGTTCGTGCCGAGGAACTGCTCGTCAGAGACCCCCTCCTTGAGCTTATAGACGACCAGCTCGAGAACCTTTCCCTCCACTGCCACTCCTTCCGGTCTAACGGTTTTTAGAACAATAACACGTTAGACAGACGGCTTAGACGAGGCCGGTCGGGGCTCGCTTCAGGAGCCAGGCACAGGTTGATGCGTCTCGCCTGGGGCTCCGCGACGATCCGGGAGCACGACACTGCTACGAAGACACCTAGCGACCGAGCAGGCGGTTTTCTGCCCCTCAACTACTGAGTGCAGCTCACGCGCCTGGCGTACGGCGGGTGCGAACGAGTTCATCCGCCACCCGGATCACCTTGATGTTGTTGTCCTGCGAGACCCGGCGCATGACGTTGAAGGCTTCCTCGGCGTCGATCTTGTAGCGCTCCATGAGGATGCCTTGGGCTTGACCGATGATGGTTCGATTCAAAGCGGCGATGCGGAGGCTGTCCGATTGCTGAGTTTCGGCGACCGCGACGGCGATCTGCGCGGCCAGGTAGGTGCCGGTGTACGCGTCGTCCTCATCAAACGCGTCAACTTCTTTGGAATAGAGGTTCAGGGCGCCGACCAGGTCGGTGCTGGTGAACAATCGCAGGGCCAGCATGCTGCGAATGTTGAGTTCTGCTGCGACACAGGGTGCCCACCTCTGCCAGCGCTCCTCTTCAGCGAGGTTCGCGCTGATGACGGTGTCGTAGTGCCAGATGGCGTCCAGGCAAGGCCCCTCGCCAAACGCGTACTGCAACTCATCGCCTCGGCGCACCAGTTCATGCGTTGCTGCAGGTGTATCGATCGGGCGGTTTCGATGAACCATCGAGATGCCGGCGTAGTGACAGTTGGGAATCAGTTCCGTGGCAAGAGACACCGAACGCTCCATGGTGTGCTGCGTGTCCGGCTCCGCGTGCAATTCGCGCGACGCCTGCGCCAGTTGAGTGTGCAAATCGGCGGGCAGGTTCACTCAAGCCACGCTAAACCCTAACGGCCGACAAAGCGCCCGCCCCAGACAGGACTATCTGCAATGCTCTCCGGCCGCCCTCGTCAGATCGAGGCGGATCTACCTCGTGCGCCATTGATCGACTTTCTCGGTGCGAAGTCTGCCGCCGCGGTATCCGGTTACGATGTCACAGCGCAGCAACCCAGGGGGTGCTAGCGCAGAAATGGCCGGAGCGGCTTCGGGGTTCGGGGGTTCGAGCCGCCCCGGCCACCCTCGTCAACCAGAAGTTGGGCCGACTCATGCGCTCAGCAGATGCGCCGTGGCGGTACTGCTCCAACGACCCGGGCTGGGCCGGCGTCAGCTGAACAGACTGCCCAGCGTGCTCAAGATGTTCCCGTAGAACGTGCCGTCGATGTCCCGGAACAGCTCGAACGGCGCGTTGGGGCTGCCGAAGAACGGGCGCAGCGTCCAGGCGAGCTGGGTACCGACGAAACCGAACAGCACGATCCAGATATAGAGCAGGATCATGCTGCCGGGCCGCTCGCCAGCGGCCGGTTGGGATGCCACTGCCTTGGCGGCGCCTGGTGTGGGTACCGGCAGGTGGTTCGGCTTTGGGTTCTGGTTTTGCAAGGTGGTCGGCGTGGCGCCGTTGGCGGGCGGTTGGGTCGCGGGGTCGGCAGCGCCGCCGACCGTCGCCGAGACCAGTTCCCGATGCTGCAGCGGCGCCGGTACGACGACTTGGTGGGGGAGCGTCGACTCGACCATGGCATGCTCGTTGAGCGCGCGCATCCCGGAGGTCAGGAACCGCAGTCCGACGAGGGCGGTCAGGGTGAGGATCGCGACGTTGAGCAGCTTGAAGAACGCGTAGCTACGGGCCGTGATCAGGAAGAACAGGCTGATTGGGGCGAAGGCGAAGGTCAGCACGGCGGTCACCGTGATCGCCACCATGATCAGCGCGCAGGCCTGCAACACCGACAGCCGGGCGCCGAAGACCAGGTTGAACAAGTACAGCGTGGGCAGGCAGATCGCCAGGGTAGCCAGGAACAGCAGCGGAAGCTTGACCGTCGAGACGAGCGACTGGAGCCAGCTGTTCGAGGCGCCGAGCACCGCGCCGTACGCCGCGAGGCTGATCACGGAGGTGAGCAGCATCCGCAGGATCAGTTTGGGCAGCTCACGCTCGGCGATGATCTGGTCCCAGATCCCCGCGCGATCGCGCAGGATGCGCTCGATGATGAGCTGTTTTCCTGAAGCCATGGTTTCCCATCCCCCTCGATCGGCTGCCACGAAACTACCGGCATCACGCATCCGCCGTGAACGATCGAACGAAATTGGTTGTCGAGTACGCTCGCGCCATGCCGGAGCCAGCATTGCGGGCGTCGGACGACGACCGCGACACCGTCCTGCGGGCCCTTGGGCGGCACGCCGCCGAGGGCAGGCTCAATCTGGATGAGTTCGACCAGCGCTGTACCGCGGCCCTCGCCGCGGTGACCCGGGCCGACCTCGCCTCGCTGACCGCCGACCTGCCGGAGCTGCCCGAGGAGCCGGCGCTGCTGGTCGAGCCGGCCAACCACTCGCGGCATCTCGTCCTGCTCTTCGTGATTGCCTTTGTGACGCTCGCCGCGCTGGTCGCCATGATGATGCTGCTGCACCCCTGACCGGCCTGGGCCACACCCGACCGCCAACAGCACCTAGCATGCCGAGCATGGACGCTACCGCGTCGGCGGCAGGCCGCCGACCAGCTGGAAGGAGCACGCGACCATGACGGTTGCCGACCGTTCCGACGCCGAGATCCGGCCGTTCCGGATCGAGGTCCCCCAGGCCGACCTGGACGACCTGGACGCCCGGCTCGCCCGCACCCGTTGGCCCGACGAGCTGCCCGAGGTCGGTTGGGACTATGGCGTGCCGCTGCAGTACGTCAAGGGACTCGCCGAGCGTTGGCGCAGCTCCTACGACTGGCGCGCCTGGGAGTCCCGGCTGAACGAGTATCCTCAGTTCACCACCACGATCCACGGACAGAATGTCCACTTCCTGCAGGTCCGCTCGCCCAACGAGAACGCGCTGCCGCTGATTCTCACCCACGGCTGGCCCGGCTCGATCGTGGAGTTCCTGGACGTGATCGGTCCTCTCTCCGACCCCACCGCCCACGGTGGCGATCCGGCTGATGCCTTCGAGCTGGTCATCCCCTCGCTGCCCGGCTACGGCTTCTCCGGCCCAACCCGGGAGCGCGGCTGGAACAACCAGCGCATCGCCAGCGCCTGGGCCCAGCTGATGAGTCGCGTCGGCTACCGCCGCTATGGCGCGGTCGGTAATGATGCCGGTTCCTTGATCAGCCCGGAGCTGGGGCGGATCGACTCCGAGCACGTGGTCGGAGTGCACGTCACCCAGCTGTTCTCGTTCCCCTCCGGGGACCCGGCTGAGCTCGCCGACCTCACCCCCGAGGAGCAGCGTGAGCTGGGGACGCTGCAGTGGTTCTACGAGAACAAGATGTCCTTCAACACCCTCATGTCACAACAGCCCCAGACGCCGGCCTTTGCGCTACTGGATTCTCCGGTCGGCCTGCTGGCGTGGAATGCCCAGTTGCTGGGCGAGGACCTGGATGCCGACTTCGCCCTGACCAACGTGATGCTGTACTGGCTGACCGGCACCGCTGCCTCCGCCGCCCGCCTGTACTACGAGAACGCGCACGCCATTCCGCCCCCCGAACCGACCACGATTCCGATCGGCCTGGCCGCGTTCGGGGGCGACTTCAGCGGCATCCGCCGATTCGCCCAGCGGGACCACAAGAACATCGTCCACTGGTCGGTGTTCGACCACGGCGGCCACTTCGCCGCCCACAAGGTGCCCGACCTACTGGTCGGCGACGTGCGAGAGTTCTTCCGCCGGTTCCGGTGAGATCCAACCTCCTCGCCCAGATCGAGCTGGGCGAGCGAGTAGACCGTGTCGTTGTTGATCCAGAGGAACCTGTCCTCGAGCCTGCGGATAGATCTCGCAAAGCTTCATCCGTGTCAACCCCAACAAACAGCACCGCGCCTACCAGCTCCGCTAGTGATCAACAAGGCTCGAACCGCGGAGAAGACGTGCTGCAACTTAATGATCAGTGCTCAACGTCACGACATCCCACCAGCACTACCGGCCTCAGGTCAGCAGCTGTTGCCTCGTGCTCCGGTCAGATAAGCTTCGCGGGCGTCTGGAAGTGGCACCTGCTCGTCGGGACGGGCGTTCAGCACGATCTCGCCTCGATACGTGGTGCGTACGTTGTTGGGGCCGGCAGGCACATCGTGCATTGTGAGCACCCCGCGAGTGCGGGCAAAGTCTCCTGTGCCGCTGGTAATCGGGTGGACGCAGTTGCCTTTGATCAACCGGCCGGTAGCGGGTTCGTATCTCATCCAGGTCATGTAGTAGAAACGCAGTTCGCCCGATGGGTCACCGGAATCGCATCGACGATTGTGGTTGCGATCGATGCATCCCACGAAATGCTCCTGACCAGGTCTGCATAACGTCGACGGCGCCTCGGGGATGGAGTACCAAGGCGCCGTTTTGAGAACGGCCCATCGGCCGAGTAGGTCTCCCCGCATCCGATAGGCGCCACCATCCGGATCCAGGGGGAGTTGATCACCCCGAACCTCAACCGTGGTTGAGCTCGTTTCAACGCTTGATAGTGGCATCGGAGTGGCAGCTGCCGCACTGGCGGGCAGCGCCGCGAGGAGCGCCACAGCGAGCACGATGGCGCTGCGGAAAAGTGTCGCCGCCGATTGCTGCCGAAGACGGGCTGCTGGATTGGTGGAGTTGGCGAGCATTTCGATCCTTCAGTTCGTGTTGATCTGGCACGAATCGGTTTGGGCATGATGTGCCTTTTCGGTTCACATGGGCTGACCTCTTGACGTTAGGAATTCACCTCACCGAAGCGCATGACCAGATCAGCCTGTTTTGGGTGAGCGTGCGAGGTAGTCAGAATTAGTCAGGCGCGTGCACGTCGAATACGCCTACGCTCGTGACCGAGCGGAAGGAGAACCATGCCGGTCTTCATGATCGAACGCCGCTTCGCCGAACAGATCGACCCCAGTGCCGATGACATCCGGGAAATCAACGAAGTTAATGCCGATGAGGACGTTCGCTGGCTGATGTCGTTTCTCTCGGCCGACAAGCGCAAGACCTACTGCCTCTACGAGGCCGAGTCGGCCGAGGCGATCCTGCGGGCCGCAGCCCGTGCCGGACTCCCTGCCGACGTCATCACTGAGGTCACGGACCGCGTAATGCCCGACGGGTCACGGGTGACCGTCGCCTGAACTCTCCTCTAGCAGCCCGTGGCGCATCGCGTACCGGGCGGCGGCGGTGCGGTTGGCCGACTGTGTCTTCATCAGGATGCTGCGGACGTGATTGGCGGCTGTGTGCTCGCTGATGAACAGGTCGGTCGCGATCTCACGGTTGCTCCGTCCGCGGCCGATCAACCGCAGGACCTCGAGCTCGCGCGTGGTCAGTCCGTCCGGGCCCGGTCCGGGCCCTGGCGTCTGCGCTCCGTCCTCACCGAGGAACCGGCGTACGCGCACCAGCCCGTGCCGCTCGGCGAGGTCCCGGGCCTGGTCCGCCTGCTCGTCCACCCGCGCGGACGAGGCGTGTGATCGACGCAGCCATGCCGCCCATTCCGCGCGCGTCGTCGCGACGTGCAGGATCGAGCCCATGCGGTTGTCCATTTCCAAGGCAGCGGCAAAGTGGTCCTCGACGCCCGGCCGGCCCAGCACAGCCGTCAGACCCGCCAACGCCCGATGAGCACTGCCGAAGGCCGCGAGGAAGTCCGACGACATCAGGTTGAGGCCGGCGAAGAACTCCGCCTGGGGAAGCAGGATCTCCGCGCAGCGCCGGTCGTCGAGGGTGATGGTTGCGTCGGCGAGGAACGACAAAGCTGCCGGCCACGTGGAGGAGTCCCGCAGTCGCGGCAGGCCTTGATCGACACCGCGGTGCAGCAGGACCCGAGCACGGTGTGCCAGGCCGAGCTCGGTGCACACCGCAAGCAGTCCCGGGACCCAGCTGTTCTGCGCGATGTCACCAGCCACCAGCGCCGGCCTGGCGAACTCCAGCCCACCGATCTCGCGCCGGATCATGAAGGACTGCAGGCTCCAGGCACCGTCGGCGTCGTCGGGCAGGTCCAGGGTCGAGCCGAGCCGACGCGCCTCGGCCAGTGACTCCCGTGCGGCGCCCAGCTCGCACAGGAGGAGATGTCGGGTGGTCATCAAGCACCTGCCCCGCCAGCGGAAGATCGGCTCGTTGGTGACCCGACCGGTCAACAGGAGCTCCTCGAGCGCCGTGTCCAGCTCGATGGGATCGCCGAGGATATAGGCCGCGAAGGCCCGCATCTGCGTAGCGACGTTGAGTGGTCGGAGCTTTCCGCGCCTGCGCGCGAGCATCGTGACCTCATCCGCGTACTCCCGCTGGCTGCGCATCTGGTCCAAGCCCCCGTCGGCGGTGAGTTTGACGGCTAGGGTGATGCTCCGGGCTAGGACGGCGAGCAGGAGATGTTCGTCGCCGAGCGCCCGGGCACGTGCCACGGTTCGAGCCAGCTGCGCGTGACCCTCGCCAAAGCGCCCGCTCATAACGAGCGCCCGTCCGTAGGCAGCCTCGGCGAGCACCCGTAGCGGGTCGGATTCGGATAGCGAGGTGTCGTTCAGGGCCGAGGCGAGGACGTCCACCGCTCGCCCAGACCCGAGTCCGTGGAAGCCCGCCTCTTCGTAGTCGACGGCCGCTTCCAGGCGGACTTCGCGGTCTCCAGTGGTGGCCACAGCGTCGCCGAGGGCTCGCGCCCGATTGAAATGCCCGGCGATGATGTGCGACCGGGCGGCCCTGACGAGAAGCTCGTCGCGCTCCCGCCCAACGGGGGTCAGGTCGGCGGCCCGTTCGAAGAGCCCGGCCGCATCGGAGTGGGCCAGGCGCGTCTCCGCGAGGACAGCCGACTTCTTTAGGTACCGGGCCGCCCGATACTCCAATCCGAGACCGACCGCCATTGAGAAGTGATGGGCGAGTTGCGGCAGCACCGCCGGATCGGCCGCATCTGCTCCGCCCTCGAGGGCCAAGGCGATCGCGGCGTGTGCCGAGGCCCGCTCGTACGGATCCATCGCCTCCAGGACTGCCTGGCGGGCCAGCGCGTGGGCGAATCGGTACTGGCCCACAGGACCCGGTACGGCCTCGACCAAGCCTTGGGCTGCCGCGGTCGCCAGCGCCCGGTAGACGTCCGCAGCCGATCGGCCCGGATCGACGCCGGAGACCCGTACGAGCTCCAGTCCGAAGGTTTCGCCGATCACAGCGCCCCGGGCGACGATGTCCCGGTCGCCCGGATCGAGCCTGGCCAGGCGCTCGTTCACGAGTACGCGCAGGGAGCCCGGTACGGCGATCTGACCGGTCGCAAGGTGGCCGAGCCCACCGTGGCGCTGCAGCTCCCGCCACACCTCACCGAGAAGGAAGGGGTTGCCGCCTGTGGTGTCCCGAAGCATCGCCGCTCCGGAACGGATGGTCGCCGCGTCACCCGCATGCTGGGCGGTCAGGTAGGACGACACCTCGCCCGTGTCCAAGCGCATGAGCTCGGCCGTCAGGACCGAGACGAGTGCGGACGCGTCGGGTGGCGTGTCACGATGCGTGGCGAGGAACAGCACGGGCAGATTGGCAGTGCGCTCGACGATGTATCGGAGGGCGCGCAGCCCGGACTCGCTTGCCCAGTGGAGATCCTCGAGGACCAGGACTACGGGGCCGTGGGCGCATGCACTTGTCAGGGCCGACACGACCGCGCCCAGCGCGACGGCGGCGAACGTCTCCGCAGTCGCCTCGGACGAGACCCCCGAGGTCAACACCGAGAGGAGGCGCCGGGCCTCCACGGCCGAGGCGCCCTCGGCGTCGGCAAGTGCCAGCTCGCCCCGGTCGACGGCGGCCAGCAGGGCACGCACGGGTGGCACGAGCGGATCGAAGGGCAGACCGAAGTCGCTCGTGCAGGCCCCGACGAGCACTGGCACTCCTCGTGTGTGCAGGGCCCACCCAGCCTCCATCACCAGCCGGGACTTGCCCGCGCCGGGCTCGCCCGCGACGAAGACGAGCTGCCGTGCGCCATGCTCGACTGCGGCCCAGATGTCTTCGAGCTGCGCGAGCTCGTCGCGGCGGCCGACCCACGGCGGCAGCTGGGCGGTCCAGGACCACTGCGCTGGAAGTGCGGGTGAGGTCCACCCGGTCATGTGCTCCACGATAGGGACGCTAGGACTGCCACGCAGCGACATTGACAGCTCATCGAAGTCACACGGCTAAGCCCCGGAATAGCTGCGCAGCCGCATTTGACTCGGTTCTGAGTCAACTGAGTGGAACCACAGAGGTGGAGCCAACGCGACTCGAACCCGTCACCTGCTTTGCAAAGTGTGGGGCGGGCCTGGTTGGAGATAGCCGAGAGCAAGACGATCTCGAGTAAGCCGGTTCCATGGACAGTCAGCGGCTCACTCGAGGGGAACGCAAGCGCCAGCTCTCGCAGCATCAACTTGTCGTTTAGAGAGGAGTTCGGGCTGAACGGGATGGGCGTTCTAACGCAACCTCGCAGCTCGAGACTGCAAATCCTCTAGGGCCCTAGCCACAGCGCGGAGGATGCGGTGTCCTGTTTCATGACATAGCGGACAGATGTCGCAAGACATACCGGACGCAGCCCGGCTTGAGTCTCCTGGCGCCCCGGACCTCGGCGTTGGAAACCTTCCGACCGAGCGAGTCAGCGCGGCGCAAGCGAAATGGGCGGCGGCAGAGATGAGAAGTGTCTCCGCGCGCATGGTGGCCACCCTCACCCGGTCTGATGGTTTGAACCGGCGTTCCTGCTGGGGAGATTGACAGCCGGAGGTGAATGGGCGCCACCGTTCAGCGCAGCCCGTGGTCGGTGAAACAGTCCGCCGCTACGAGCCCGAGGTCGGGTAAAGCAGCCTGCCCGACGATCTGAGACGGCGGTGTCAACTGGCCGCCTCGTGCTTTGGGGCAACCAAGCGGGGCGGCCAGTCACCGCGGCATCGGAGCGAACACAGTCTGCGATGGATGGTTTGGTCGATCCGCGCGCCATCGGGGCCGGCAGTCAGGCAAATCGGCAAGGCGAAGGTGCAGCGGATGGGCGATGCTCATCAACGATTCGGCCACAGGCATATAGGCGGGAGCGCCCGATGTATGGTGACAGTCCGCCGATCCCGACCCGTCAATTGACGGCCCGGCGTGTGCGATCGGATCGAATTCGGGAAATGCTTGAGGAACTCGATCGACTAGGCACTATGGCTTCCGCGGCTGTGTCATCGACTGCTCGGTCCTCAGGTTGGGCCGATCCGAGAACCGAATCCGAGGTGACTGACGCCCGATCCGACTTCATCGACTACTGGACCCCGCAACTTGTCCTGCAGGAGTGTCAGACAAAACGGGACCTGATTCTCACCCTGGACGAATGGGCGCGAACCGAGCCAGGGCAGCCCGAACAGCGCCTTGTGAACCGCATCCTTGATCAACTGACCTCCCACCATGACGGCCGGCGGACTGGTGGCAAGCGCTCTTAAGAGTGAACCACCCGTCGGCTTGATCCCTCGAGGACCAGATGGCTCATGAGTCTGGGGACCGTTTCGTCCCGGACTCCGCGCACCGGTCCCCGGAACCGTCACCGAGGTGCGAGTTGACGCGCGGACGAACGAGCGCGACTGATGGAGACGTGGCGTTGTTAGTGTGTCCGCTTCTTCACTGACTTCTGTTTCGGTGTCGTACGGGCCGATCTTGCCGGGCCGATCTTGCCTTGTGCGGGATCGGCGCTTGTTGGTCGTTCCGTCGGTGGGTTACGGTGGGCTGTCAGGCCGATCAGCAGTGCGCCGTGCTGCCACCGCGAGTCGTGAACTCCCGAGCGTGAGGCTGGTCCGCGATGTCGAACTTGAGCAAGCTGCACGAGGATTTGGCCGGGGTTGTCCTGCTCGACCGCGGCCTCGACGAGGTGCTGACCGAGATCACCGGCATCGCCCGCCGCGCCTTACCGGGTCCAGAGGCGGCATCGATCACCCTGATCCGGGGCGAGAAGGCCTTTACTGCCGCGTATGACGGGCAGATGGCTCTGGATGCGGATGAGCTGCAGTACAAGCGGGGTTATGGCCCTTGCGTCGACGCTGGCCTTGCCGGGCAGGTGTTGAGGATCGACGACATGGCCACGGAGGAGAGGTGGCCCGACTACAGCCGAGAGGCCGCTGCCCATGGGATCGGCAGCTCGCTGTCGGTGCCGTTGCCGTTCCAGAGTGTCGCCATCGGGGCGCTGAACACCTACGCCGGCCTGCCTCATGCCTTCACCGAGGAGGACCAGGTCCTCGCCGAGGAGGTCGCCACCTGGGTCGCGCTGGCCGTCGGGAACGCTGAGGCAACCATCCGGACCAGCGACGAGCTGGCCCATCTGCGCATCGCGATGCGGTCGCGTGCGGTGATCGAGCAGGCCAAGGGCGTCCTGATAGAGCGATACAAGATCAGCGATGAGCGAGCGTTCGCCGTGCTGACCCGCACCTCCCAGCAGAGCAACGTCAAGCTGCGCGAGGTGGCCGACCAACTCGTCCGGACCGGCTCGCTCCCCGGGGTTTAGAAGCGACGAGCCGAATGCCTTGATCCGGCTGGTCAGTGATGGTAGGCAACGGTACCCTTCGGCGCTCTCCGCACCGCTCTCGATAATCTCGCCATCACCGGTGCGACCAACAACCAGATCGCGCCGCCCTACTCCTGATCGTCGTCAGCGCCCTCGCGTTGCCGTGACGACGGGGTGGTCCGAGTCAGATCCTCCCGACCGGCGTGGCTGCTCGCCTTCTCGGGCAGGGGAGAGGCACAAGGTCAAGCCAACGCGCGGTGATCGGGCCTTGAGGTCCGGGGGTTGAGCAAGCAGCGCGCTGGGCCGGTACCGCCGAGCCCGATGGGCTCTCGGAACCCTTGCCAGCTGTCGAGGGCATGCCGTACCGCCGGTCGCGGTTGTGATCCCAAGCAGCGGCGGCTACGCTGAACAGGCTGTGCTATGGCAGCCGGCCGGGACCGAAGATGCCGCTCACTTGCCCGCTTTCTTCACGCATGACTCATGCGCCGCCCGGACCTTCCCTTACGCGACCTGATCAGTTCTGGCGTTCGGTCGCGTCCCATGGTCGACCGGTCGGGAGCGTGGCTACGGCCGCACTTGACGGCTCGGTCGTCGTTGTGTCTGGGTTCAGCAGCGTAGCCCGGGCCCAGCGAAACCACGCCGGTCGGATGGCTGGCTCACCTCGTCGAACATCCTCGATTTACGCGGCGCCGCCGGCCGGCGAAGCGGCCCTTGATGGCGGCGCGCTATCAGCACGGACCCGATTCGGCAGGTTGTCGCGGCCCAGGTCGGAGGGCTGGCGGATGCCGCTTCGTGCTCGTGCACTGCGCCATCGAAGTGGTTCGGCGG
>OCZS010000540.1_pt1 | contig 12525 bp, 8 predicted proteins | sample 1539071 | NCBI WGS metagenome assembly OCZS01 (sample SAMEA3113584, study PRJEB22503) | soil metagenome | reverse complement strand
CCACCGAACTGCGCCTTACCACCCAGCGGCTGCTGCGTGATCATCGAGTACGGACCGGTCGAGCGGGCGTGGATCTTGTCGTCCACCAGGTGGTGCAGCTTCAGCATGTAGATGTAGCCGACACCGACCGGCTCAGGGAACGGCTCCCCGGAGCGACCGTCGAACAGGTTGGCCTTGCCGTCGGCGTTGACCAGGCGGACACCGTCACGGTTCTCCCGCGTGCTGCCGAGGAGACCGGTGATCTCCTCCTCCGTCGCGCCGTCGAAGACGGGCGTCGCCAGGTTCTGGTCGCCGGTGACCAGGCTCAGCCCGACCGACCGCAGCCGCTCAGCCCAGGGGCCCTCGACGCCATCGAGGTTCCAGCCCTGCTTGGCCACCCACCCGAGGTGGGTCTCCAGCACCTGGCCGACGTTCATCCGGCTCGGCACACCCAGCGGGTTGAGCACGATGTCGACGGGCGTGCCGTCCTCCAGGAACGGCATGTCCTCGACCGGCAGGATCTTGGAGATGACGCCCTTGTTGCCGTGCCGGCCGGCGAGCTTGTCGCCGTCCTGGATCTTCCGCTTCTGGGCCACGTAGACCCGGACCAGCTGGTTGACCCCGGGCGAGAGCTCGTCATCGGACTCCCGGTCGAAGACACGGACGCCGATGACCGTTCCGGACTCGCCGTGCGGCACCTTCAGCGAGGTGTCGCGGACCTCACGGGCCTTCTCACCGAAGATCGCCCGCAGCAGCCGCTCCTCCGGCGTCAGCTCGGTCTCGCCCTTCGGGGTGACCTTGCCCACCAGGATGTCTCCGGTGGAGACCTCCGCGCCGATCCGGATGATGCCCCGCTCGTCCAGGTCGGCCAGCATCTCCTCGCTGACGTTCGGGATGTCCCGGGTGATCTCCTCCGCGCCCAGCTTGGTGTCGCGGGCGTCGACCTCGTGCTCCTCGATGTGGATCGAGGTGAGGACGTCGTCCTGCACCAGCCGCTGGGACAGGATGATCGCGTCCTCGTAGTTGTGCCCCTCCCAGGGCATGAACGCGACCAGCAGGTTGCGGCCCAGGGCCATCTCGGCGTCGTCGGTGCACGGGCCGTCGGCCAGCGGCGAACCCTTCTCGATCCGCTGCCCGGCGGTCACCAGGGGCCGCTGGTTGATGCAGGTGCCCTGGTTGGACCGGCGGAACTTGGCCAGCCGGTAGGTCTTGTACGTCCCGTCGTCGTGCGCGACGTCGACCAGGTCCGCGCTCACCGCGGTGACCACGCCCGGATCGGTGGCGACGGTCACGTCACCGGCGTCGACCGCACCGCGGTACTCCATCCCGGTGCCCACGAACGGAGCCTCCGAGCGGATCAGCGGCACCGCCTGGCGCTGCATGTTGGCCCCCATCAGGGCCCGCGACGCGTCGTCGTGCTCCAGGAACGGGATCATCGCAGTGGCCACCGACACCATCTGGCGGGGCGAGACATCCATGTAGTGGATGGACTCGGCCGGGACGGTGTCCGGATCGCCGTGCCGGCGCCGGGCCAGCACCCGCTCCTCGGCGAAGCGGTTGTTGGCATCGAGCTTGGCGTTGGCCTGCGCGATGACGTACCGGTCCTCCTCGTCGGCGGTCAGGTAGTCGATCTGGTCGGTGACGTTGCCCTTCTCCACCTTGCGGTACGGCGTCTCAACGAAGCCGAACGCGTTCACGCGGGCGAAGCTGGCCAGGGAGCCGATCAGGCCGATGTTCGGGCCTTCCGGGGTCTCGATCGGGCACATCCGGCCGTAGTGGCTCGGGTGCACGTCGCGGACCTCCATGCCCGCACGGTCGCGGGACAGGCCGCCCGGACCCAGCGCCGAGAGCCGGCGCTTGTGCGTCAGCCCGGCCACCGGGTTGGTCTGGTCCATGAACTGGCTCAGCTGGGAAGTGCCGAAGAACTCCTTCAGCGCCGCCACCACCGGCCGGATGTTGATCAGCGTCTGCGGCGTGATGGCCTCGACGTCCTGGGTGGTCATCCGGTCCCGGACGACGCGCTCCATCCGGCCCAGCCCCGTACGCAGCTGGTTCTGGATCAGCTCGCCCACGGTTCGCAGCCGGCGGTTGCCGAAGTGGTCGATGTCGTCCTCTTCGACGAGAAGCTCGCCGCGCGGAGAGTCCAGGGTCTGCGTTCCCTCGTGCAGCGCGACCACGAAGCGGATCGCGGCCACGATGTCTTCGATGGTCAGCACCTGCCGGTCGAACGGCAGCTCCAGGCCCAGCTTCTTGTTGATCTTGTACCGGCCGACCTTCGCCAGGTCGTAGCGCTTGGGGTTGAAGTAGTAGTTCTCCAGCAGCGCCTGCGCGGCCTCACGGGTCGGCGGCTCGCCCGGCCGCAGCTTGCGGTAGATGTCGAGCAGCGCCTCGTCCTGGGTGGTGGTGTGGTCCTTCTCCAGGGTCAGCCGCACCGACTCGTAGTCGCCGAACTCCTCCAGGATCTTGGCATCGTCCCACCCCAGCGCCTTGAGCAGCACGGTGACGTTCTGCTTGCGCTTGCGGTCCAGACGGACACCGACCATGTCCCGCTTGTCGATCTCGAACTCCAGCCACGCACCGCGGCTCGGGATGATCTTGCAGGTGAAGATGTCCTTGTCCGAGGTCTTGTCCGTGGTCTGCTCGAAGTAGACGCCCGGGGACCGGACCAGCTGCGACACGACGACCCGCTCGGTGCCGTTGATCACGAAGGTGCCCTTGTCGGTCATCAGCGGGAAGTCGCCCATGAAGACCGTCTGGCTCTTGATCTCGCCGGTCTCGTTGTTCATGAACTCGGCGGTGACGAACAAGGGCGCGGCGTAGGTGACGTCGCGGTCCTTGCACTCCTCGACGCTGTTCTTCGGCGGCTCGAAGCGGTGGTCCCGGAACGACAGCGACATCGTCCCGGAGAAGTCCTCGATCGGGGAGATCTCCTCGAAGATCTCCTCCAGGCCGGACTTGGTGTTGACGTCGGTCCGCCCCTGGCCCAGCGCGGACTCGACGCGGTCGCGCCACGCCTCGTTGCCGACGAGCCAGTCAAAGGAGTCGATCTGCAGATCCAGCAGATCGGGGACTTCCATGGGTTCGGCGATCTTCGCGAAGGAGATTCGGCCGGTGGGAGATACGAGGGTGTTCTTGGAGGCGGTGCGCGAGGCGGCCAAGAGGGATCCTTCCGAGGGTCCGCTAGCTGTTTCTTCAGTTCTCTTCCGCGCACGCTGAACGACCCGTGTCAAGTTGAGACGGGTCGGCAAACGGCGAGGGCAAACCCCAAATATAGGCAATGAATGCGCGAGAGTCAACCCCTCGAGCGCAGGCAGGAGCAGACCGGTCAAATTGCGACCAACCTGGCGACGAGCATACTCCCTGGCGGATCGTTGACAAGGGTGGATGCCCGGCGGACGGCCAGAATGTCAGCGTGCGCCACCGGGTCGGAACATCAGGACAGGTCGGCCCTGGGTGCAACGAAACGTACGCCCGGAGCGTGTGGACGCTGTGGACACCCTGGCGGCCGGTTCGGTGACCGGGCCTGACGCGGAGGCGGTGGTCGTCGACGTACGCGCCGGCGACGCCGGCTTCGACGCCTGGGCGGCCGAGCGAAGCCGCTCCTTGTTGATCTTCGCCACGGCGGTAACCGGCAACCGGGAGGCGGCTCGCGACGCGGTGCAGGACGCTCTGGTCGCGGTCTACCTGCACTGGCGGCGGCTGATCGTCGGCGGCGAGCCGGACGCGTACGCCCGGCGGATCATCGTCAACCGGCACATCTCCTGGTGGCGGCGGCTCGGCCGGCGGGAGCGGCTGACCGCCTTCGATGTTGATCATGCCGGGGTGACCGAGCCGGCCCAGGAGGGGCTGGCCGACACCGACCTGGCCCGGCGCCTGCTGGCCGGGCTGCCCGCACGGCAACGCGCAGCGGTGGCGCTGCGCTTCTACGACGACCTGGCCTTCGCCGAGATCGCGGCGGTCCTGGAGTGCACCGAGAGCACCGCGCGTTCGTACGTGCACCGGGCGCTGGAGCGGCTGCGAGCCGAGCTGAAAGAGAGTGACGATGACTGAGCGGGACGAACAGGCGCTGCGTGACGCGCTGCAGGAGCTGGGCCCGGACGAGCCGGTCGATCTCGGCCAGGTCCGGCGGCGGGCGGCGGAGCGGCAGCGGAACGCCCGGACGGTGGCCGGACTCGCGGTCGCCCTGGTGGTGGTCGCGGGTGTGGTGGGGCTGCCCCGGCTGATGGTTCCGGGTGGCGACCAGCCGAGCAGCATGGCCGGCGGCGGGCAGGCCGCGGCGGAGTCGCAGGGCCAGGCGGACAGCGGCGATGCCCAGCCCGAGGCCGGACCGCCGGGGCGCCAGGTGGCGCCGTCCACCGACCCGGCCCCCGACGGCTGGCGGACCGAGTACTTCCGCGACATCTCCTTCTCCGTGCCGGCGTCCTGGGGCTACGCGGTGCCGCCGCAGTCGGACTGGTGCGCTGACGAGCCGCGCGGGGAGCCGAGGGCGGACCAGCGCCGACCGTACGTCTGGCTGGGCAGTGACATCCCGGTCCGCAGTATCGGCTGCGGTGGACCTCCGCCGGCCAGCCTGCTCACCGAGCACGTCAAGGCCCTCTCCCCCAGCCCGGCCGTGGACTACGGCGAGGGCGCGGTGCGGCAGGGCGAGTGGTGGGTGGTCACCCGGTTCGCCGGCAGCGCCGTCCTCGTCGTGACGACCAGGGACCGCGACCGGGCCCAGCGGATCCTGGATTCGGCCCAGGTCGTCGGCGAGGGCGCGCTTTGTTCGCCGCAGAGCCCGATCGCCGGGCCGCTGGGCGCCCGCCCGGACGACGGCACCGATCTCGGCGGACTCCGGTCGGGGGACCAGGTCGTGCTGTGCCAGTACGAGCCGGTCGCGGACCCGGCCGACGCGGAGCTCCCCCGGTTGCGCGCTGCCGTGCCCCTCGACCGGGCCGACGGGCGGGAGCTCGTCGACGTCCTCGCCGCCGCGCCGGTCAACGACCGGACCTGCGACCCTGCCCGGGTCGAGCAGCGGCCCGACCTCGCCGTCCTGGTCCGGATCCGGTCGGGCGGCCAGACCTACGAGGTGTTCGTGAACCCCACCGGCTGCCCCGGCGGCAGCGGCATGTCGGGTGGCATCGACGACGGGACGACCGTCCGGATTCTCACCGGGCCGGCCTGCTCGGCACTGCTCACTCCCCCGGTCGCCCTGTGGTCAGCCAGCGGTGCGGTCGCGGAGAACTGCCTGCGCTGACGGGTCCCCGCGTCAGCGAATCCTGTCGCCGCCGACCCACACCCCGGCCACATCGGCAGGGGTAGCGAGGGCGAACACCTTGGCCAGGGCGTCGGCCGCGTCGGCCGCGTGCCGTAGCCCCACGGCCAGCGTGGTGTCCCCGGCGGGGCGCAGCCAGGTCGCGTCGAACTGCTTGCCAACGCTGAGGTCACCGACCTGGTCGTCCAGCCCGAGGGCCTGGGCACCGGCCCGGGTGGCCAGGTAGAGCAGGTGGGTGGCCGTCAGCGGCAGACCCTGAGGCCCGAAGAGCTGCTGGGCGAAGTAGGCCTGCAACCCTTCCTTGAACAGCGAGAATCCGGTACCGCCACCGACGTCGGACCCCAGCGCCACCCGGGCGCCGTGCTCGACATGGCGGCGCAACGGGAACAGCCCGCTGCCGAGCGCGGCGTTGCTGGTCGGGCAGTGGGCGACCCATGCGCCCGTCGCGGCCAGCCGGTCCAGCTCGGCATCGCGGGCGTGCAGGTTGTGGGCGAACACGCTGCGCGGGGTGACCAGGCCGTGCTGGTCGTAGCTGGCCAGGTAGTGCTCGGCGGAGCCGAACAGCCCGAGCACCGTCGCCACCTCGGTGGTGTTCTCGTTGATGTGCGAGGTGAACCAGACGTCGTCGGACAGCGTCAGGAGCTCCGCACAGACGTCGAGCATCGCCGCCGTGGTGGACAGCGAGAATCGCGGCGTGACGGCGTAGCGCAGTCGGCCCTCGCCGTGCCAGCGCTCGATCAGCTTGCGGCCCTCGGCGAACGCCGCCTCCGGCGTGGTCAGCAGGTCGGACCGCAGCCGCCGGTCGCTTATCACCTGACCAGCGGTGATCCGCAGGCCGCTGCGCTCGGCGGCGGAAAACAAGATCTCCATCGCGCTGGCGAAATGGGCGCCGAAGACGAGCGCTGTGGTGGTCCCCGCCTGCGCCAGTCCCGACAGGAACTCCTCGGCCACGGCCTCGGCGTACGCGTCCTCGACCAGCAGGGCCTCCTCCGGCAGTGCCCAGCGGTCCAACCAGTCCAGCAGCGGCATGCCGAGACCGCCGATCACCCGGACCTGCGGGTAGTGCACGTGCGTGTCGACCAGCCCGGGCAGGAGCAGCCCGTCGCGGAGGTCGACCGTCTCCTCGTCACGGTAGGCCGCGGCCAGGTCGGCGTACGCGCCGCGCGTCACGATCAGCCCGTCGCGGACGACGATCGCGCCGTCGGACTCGGCTCGCAACGCCGATGCGCCGGAAACGAAGGGGTCGCCGGGAACATCGAGCACCGCAGCCCGGTAAAGAGTCATCTGCGTGCTGAGCCTGTCGAAGGACGGGCCTCCAGGGGCCCCTCGACAGGCTCAGGGCGCAACACAGGGAGCAGCTCGGCGGCCACGGCGACGGCGATCACGGCCGGTTCCTTGCCGGCGATCTCCGGGCGACCGATCGGACAGGTGATTGCGTCGACGGTCGCCTCGTCGTGACCCTCCGCCCGCAGGTTCTTGCGGAACGTCGCCCACTTGGTGCTCGAGCCGATCAGCCCGATACCGGCGAGGCCGGGGTGGCGAAGCGCGGCGTCGCAGAGGGCGAAGTCCTCGGCGTGGTCGTGGGTCATGATCAAGACGTGAGCGCCGGCGGGCAGTCGTTCGAGCACCAGCTCCCCCAGCACCGCTCGGTGCACCTCCACGTCGGCGGCCCCGGCGGTGACCTCGGCCAGCCGGATCTCGTCGAGCTGCTCGGCCCGGGAGTCGACCAGGTGCAGCCGGATCTCCAGCCGGGACAGGATCCGGGCCAGCTCGAAACCGACATGTCCCACCCCGAAGATCGCCACCGTCGGTCGCACCGGGAACGGCTCGAGCAGCAGCCGGACCTCGCCGCCGCAGCACTGCCGACCATGGTCGTGGTGGGCGTGCGGGCTGAGCCGCGACTCCAGCATCTCGACGCCCCGGCTGCCGGCGGCGATCAGGTCGCGGGCGCGGCGTACGGCGGTCTCCTCCAGGTTGCCGCCACCGACGCTGCCCCACGTCCGCTCCAGGGCGACCACCATCTTCGCCCCCGCCTCGCGTGGGGCGTGCCCGCGAATCTCGGCGACGGTGACCAGCACCCCCGGCCGACCCTCGGCCCGGAGCGAGGTGAGTGCGCTCAACCAGTCCATCTCAGACCTCGACCAACGACTCGTCGACCAGAGCCACCGGGTCCGCCGCCCCTTGGCGCCGGGCCGCCTCGACCGCCCAGAAGACCGCTTCCGGGGTCGCCGGGGTGGCGAGCTCGACGCTCTGCCCGGCCGGCCCGAAGGCCGCGGTCGCCTGGCGCAGCGCCTCGCGCACGCTGAACGCCTCCATCAACGGCGGCTCGCCGACCGCCTTGGACCCGTACACCACGCCGGACTCGGTCGCGCGCTCGTACAGGTGCACGTGAAACTCCTCCGGCATCTCGGAGAAGCTCGGGATCTTGTAGGTGCTGGCCGCCTGGGTGTTCAGCCGGCCGCGGTGCGGGCCGTCGGTCTCGTCCCAGACCAGCTCCTCAAGGGTCAGCCAGCCCATCCCCTGGACGAAGCCGCCCTCGATCTGCCCGAGGTCGATCAGCGGCGACAGGCTGTCCCCGACGTCGTGCACGATGTCGACCCGCCGGGTCCGGTACGCCCCGGTGAAGCCGTCCACCTCGACCTCGGCGGCAGCCGCGCCGTACGCGAAGTACTTGAACGGCTCGCCCTGCATCCGGTTTGCATCCCAGTGCAGCCCGGCCGTGCGGTAGAAGCCGGCCGCCCACAGCGGCACCCGCATCCCGTACGCCTCCCGGACCAGGTCGGCCCACCCGACCTGGCGGTCGTGGAAGCCGATTCCGGTGACCACCCCGTCGACGAACCGGACGTCGGCGGGGTGGACGCCGAGCTGGCCGGCCGCGACGGTGTTCAGCCGAGCCCGGATCTGCTCGCAGGCGTCCTTGATCGCCCCGCCGTTCAGGTCCGCACCGGAGCTGGCCGCGGTGGCCGAGGTGTTGGGAACCTTGTCGGTGCGGGTCGGCGCCAGCCGGACGTAGGACAGCGGCACGCCGAGCGCGGTGGCCGCGACCTGGATCATCTTGGTGTGCAGGCCCTGGCCCATCTCGGTGCCGCCGTGGTTGATCAGCACCGAGCCGTCCTTGTAGACGTGCACAAGTGCCCCGGCCTGGTTGAACGCCGTCAGGTTGAACGAGATCCCGAACTTGACCGGCGTGATCGCCAGCCCGCGCTTGGTGTCGGGGTGCTCGCGGTTGAACGCGGCCACGGCCGCCGTGCGCCGGGCGAAGTCGCTGCGCTCGCGCAGGATCGACCAGATGTCGCTCAGCCGCTCCGCATGCCGGACCGGCTGACCGTAAGGGGTGGTCTGGCCGGGCGAGTACAGGTTCCGCCGGCGCAGCTCGTCCGGCTCGACGCCGAGCAGCGGGGCGCAGCGACCGAGGATCTCCTCGATCACGATCATGCCCTGCGGTCCGCCGAACCCCCGGAAGGCGGTGTTGGACTGCCGGTGGGTTTTGGCGACCCGGCCGAGCACCTCGACGTTCGGGATCCAGTAGGCGTTCTCGATGTGGCACAGCGCCCGGGCGAGCACCGGCTCGGACAGGTCCAGGCTCCATCCTCCGTTGCTGGTCAGCGTGGCCCGCAGCGCGCACAGCCGCAGGTCGGCGTCGAACCCCACCTCCCAGGTGGCGAAGAACGGGTGCCGCTTGCCGGTCATCGTGATGTCCTGCGTGCGGTTGAGCACCAGGCTGACCGGGCGGCCGGTGATCGTGGCGCCCAGAGCGGCCACCGCGGCCAGCCCGTGGGGCTGGAACTCCTTGCCGCCGAACCCGCCGCCCATCCGCAGGCACTGGACCGTGACCGCGTGGGCGCTCAGCCCGAGCACATGGGCGACGATGTCCTGGGTCTCGCTGGGGTGCTGGGTGCTGGACTGGACGAACACCTGACCGCCCTCGTCCACGGTGGCCAGCGCCGCCTGGCCCTCCAGGTAGAAGTGCTCCTGGCCGCCGATCTCCAGGTCGCCGGTGAAGGTGTGCGCCGCCTCGCGCAGGCCCTGTTTCACGTCCCCGCGGCGAAGCGTGCGCGGGGTGCCCTGGAAGCTCTCGGCGGCGATGGCGTCGTGCACGCTGACCAGGGCGGCTAGCGGCTCGTAGTCCACCTCGACCGCCTCGGCGCCCTGCCGGGCCGCGTCGGGCGTCTCGCCGAGCACCCAGCAGACCGCATGACCGTAGAACATCACCTCGTCGGGGAACAGCGGCTCGTCGTGCTTCTCGCCCGCGTCGTTGAGCCCCGGGACGTCGGCGGCGGTGAGCACCTTGACCACGCCGGGCACCGCGTACGCCGGGTCGGGGTCGAGCCGGGTGACCCGGGCGTGGGCGTGCGGGGCCTGCTTCGGCCAGGCGTGCAGCGCGTCCTTGGTCCGACCAGCCAGGTCGCCGGTGTAGAGGGCGGTGCCGGTGACGTGCAGCGCGGCGCTCTCGTGGGAGACCTCGAGGCCCACCTTCGGGTTGTTCGGCCGGTCGGCGAGCGGGCCGTACGCGGTGGTCATGGCTCTACACCTCCGCCCGGCGCTCGGTGCTCACGCGGTCGCTCCGACCGGCTTGCGCGGCTGGGTCGCATAGAGCTTCAGCAGCGAGGTCCGCAGCATGGCGGTGCGGTAGCGGGCGCTGGCCCGGTGGTCGCTGAGCGGCGTCCCCTCGCCGGCCAGCACCTCGGCGGCGGACCGGACGGTGGTCGCCGTCCAGGGCCGACCAGTCAGCGCCTCCTCGGTCGCGGTGGCTCGGATCGGCGTGGCCGCCACCCCGCCCAGACCGATGGCCACCGTCTCGACCACGCCGTCGGCGAGGGTCAACGCGTACGCGACGGCGACGCTGGAGATGTCGTCGAACCGACGCTTGGCGATCTTGTGGAAGGCGGCGACCGGGGCGACCGGCAGCGGGATGCGGATGGTCTTGATCAGCTCACCGGGGCGAAGCACGGTCAGCCGGTAGCCGGTGAAGAACTCCTCCAGCGGCACCTCCCGCTCGCCGTCCCGGGCGGACAGGACCAGGGAGCAGCGCAGCGCCAGCAGGGCGGGCGTGGCGTCGCCGATCGGGGACCCGGTGCCCAGGTTCCCACCCAGGGTCGCGCCATTGCGGATCAGCCGGGACGCGAACTGCGGGAACATCGCGTCCAGCAGCGGGACCCGGCCGGCCAGCCCGCGCTCCGCCTCGGACAAGGTGAGCGCGGCACCGACGTCGATCCGCTCCTCGGTGATCTCCAGTCGGCGGAGCTCGGGCAGCCGGTCGATGCCGATGCTGAGCGGGGCCCGGGCGTGCCGGAGGTTGAGCTCGACACCCCAGTCGGTGGAGCCGGCCACGATCTGGGCGGTCGGCTCGTCGGCGAGCAGGTTGAGGGCATCAGCCAGCGTCTCGGGCCGGATGAAGACGCCGGCCGCGCTCCCGACCCGGGCGGCCACCGGGGGTGGCGCCGGGTGCTCGCAGCGCTCGCGCAGCGGGTCGGTCGATCCCGGCACCGGCAGGGCGTAGGCGGCGTCGCGGATCGGCCGGTAGCCTGTGCAGCGGCACAGGTTGCCGCTGAGCGCGTGCAGATCGAAGCCGTTGGGCCCGTGTTCGTGGTCGGTCGCGGTGCCCGGGACAGTCGGGTCGGGATGGCCGTTGGTGTCCGCGCCGCGGGCCGCGCTCTCGCCGTCGGCCTCCGGTTCGGCGGCGGCGACCCTCTCGGTCCGGCCGGTCGGCGTACGGTCGGGTCGGTAGTACTCCCCCGCCATGGCGCAGACGAAGCCCGGGGTGCAGTAGCCGCACTGCGAGCCGCCCCGGTCGGCCATCTCCTGCTGCACCGGGTGCAGCGCCTCCGGCGTACCCAGGCCCTCGGCGGTGATCACCTCCTGACCTACGTAACCGGCGGCGGGGACCAGGCAGGCATTGATCGCGGTCCACCGGCTGCGCTGCTCGCCGTCCGGCCGACTGACCAGCACGGCGCAGGCCCCGCACTCGCCCTCGGCGCAGCCCTCCTTGCTGCCGGTCAGACCGACCGACCGCAGCCAGCTGAGCAAGGTGACGTGGCCGCCGACCGGGCCCAGCCGGCGAGGCCGACCGTTGACGGTCACTGACGCATCCAAATGAACGCTCCCTCGTGACGGCTCCAGCTGCCCGTCTGCCCGCATGGCCGGATAGGGAGCACAGCTCGGTGCGGCGATCTGCGGCGCGGCTACGGCGCCGGAGTTGATCAATGTTACTCGCGGACCGCCGGTTGCGTAACCCGGTCGGCTGGGCTCCCCTCGACAAAAACTGCCGCCAGATTGCCGATCCGCGACCCGAATCAGCGCAATCTGTCGGCAGTTTCCGGAAGTTGGTTGAGATCAGAGCGACAGGTGCAGGCGTAGGGCGGCGTCCAGCTCGGTCACGAGGGATGGCGGCACACGGCCCAGCCTCGTCACCAGGCGACTGACGTCAACCGACCGCACCTGCTCCGCCTGAGCCTTGGAGGGCACCGAGAGACCGCATTCTCCTGCCGGCAGCAGTACCTGGAACGGCAGAACTCGGGCAACGCTGCTTGTCACCGGGACGACCGTGACAACGCCGCGGCCCAGCTCATCGGCCCGCCGGTTGGCCTGGTCGTTGCTGACGAGAACCGCCGGCCGGCGTTTGTTGGCTTCCGAGCCGCGAATCGGCTCAAGATCGGTCAGCCAGACCTCGCTACGCCTCACGCGCGAGTCAGCCCGTCGGCCACCGCGGTGTCCCATGCAGCGGCGTCCTCGCTCCGGGACCAGTCGTCCCACGCCTGCTCATAGGCGTCTCCGAGGGCATCGTGCCGCAGCCGGTCGACCGCGTACTGGATCACGGCCGATCGCGAGCCGATCCCGTTCTGAGCAGCGAAGTCGTCGAGATACTGAACGTCGATCCTCGAGAGGCTGACACTGATCTTCATACCACGATGCTACCCCTTGTGCTACCCAAGGTGTGAACGGAGGAGACGCGCAAACAGAAACCGGTCACAGACTGCAGTGGACCCGGAGGGATCCCTGCAGTCTGCGACCGGCTTCTTGGAGGGGTGAGCCCTCCGCGGTCTTACTTGTAGGAGACGGTGGCACCGGCGGCCTCGAGGGCCTCCTTCGCCTTGTCCGCGGTCTCCTTGTTGACCTTCTCCAGGACGGCCTTGGGCGCGGCCTCGACCAGGTCCTTGGCCTCCTTCAGGCCCAGGCTGGTGAGGGTACGCACCTCCTTGATGACCTGGATCTTCTTCTCGCCGACCGACTCGAGGACGACATCGACCTCGTCGCTGCCCTCCTCCTCGGCCGGAGCGCCGGCGTCGCCACCG
>OCZS010000539.1_pt1 | contig 12525 bp, 10 predicted proteins | sample 1539071 | NCBI WGS metagenome assembly OCZS01 (sample SAMEA3113584, study PRJEB22503) | soil metagenome | reverse complement strand
TGAACTTGGTCTTCTTGACGAGGCCCTTCTTGGTGGCGAAGAACAGGAACCGGTGCGTCTCGTAGTCGCGGGTGTCGATGATGGCCTGGATGCGTTCGTTCGGCTGGAGCGGCAGCAGGTTGACGATCGCCGTGCCCCGGGCGGTGCGGTCCTTGCGGGGGATCTCATGGGCCTTGAGCCGGTAGACGCGCCCACGGTTGGAGAAGAACAGCAGGTAGGCGTGGGCCGTCGTGGAGAGTATGTGCGTGACGTAGTCGTCGTCGCGCAGCTTGGCGCCGGCGACACCGCGGCCGCCGCGGCCCTGCGCCCGGAACGTGTCGGCAGCCACCGTCTTGACGTAGCCCCGCGACGACATCGTGACGACCAGCTCCTCGTCGTCGATGAGATCTTCGATGTCGATGTCGCCGATCTCGTAGGTGATCTCGGACCGGCGAGGGGTGGCGAACCGCTCCCTGACGACGGCCATCTCGTCCTTGATCACGGCGCGCAGCCTGGCGTCGTCGCCGAGGATGGCCTCGAGCTCCGCGATGGCCCCGCGCAGCTTCTCGAGCTCGCTCTCGAGGTCGACGCGGGCCAGCCGGGTGAGCTGCCCGAGCTGCATCTGCAGGATGTACTCGGCCTGCTCGATCGAGAACTCGAACGGCTCGGCCATGAGGCCGGCACGAGCCGCCGGCCGATCGTCGGACGCCCGGATGAGCGCGATGACGTCGTCGATGACGTTGATGGCCTGGAGGAGCCCCTCGACCAGGTGGGCGCGTCGGCGGGCCTTGTCGAGCCGGAACCGGCTGCGCCGCGTGATGACGTCGACCTGGTGGTCGATGTAGGCCTGTAGCACCTGCACGAGGTTGAGCGTGCGGGGGACTCCGTCGACCAGCGCCACCGTGTTGACGGCGAAGTTGGTCTGCAGCGGCGTGTGCTTGTAGAGGTTGTTGAGGATGACGAGCGCGGGCGCGTCCTTCTTGAGCTCGATGACCAGGCGCGTGCTGGTGCCCGCCGACTCGTCGTTGACGTCGGCGATGCCCTCGATCTGGCGCGTTTCGACCAGCTCCTTGATCTTGGTGGCTGTCGCCGAGATCGACGTCTGGTAGGGCATCTCGGTGACGAGGATGCGGTCGCGCTGCCGGCCCGTGCCCTCGACGATCTCGGTGCGTGCACGGACGCGGATCGAGCCCTTGCCTGTGCGGTAGGCGTCGATGATGCCGGCCCGACCCATGATGAGACCGCCGGTCGGGAAGTCGGGGCCCTTCACGAACTGCATGAGCTCGTCGGCGGTGGCTTCGGGGTGGTCGATCAGATGGAAGACGGCGTCGATCGTCTCACCCAGGTTGTGGGGCGGGATGTTGGTGGCCATGCCCACCGCGATGCCCTGGCTGCCGTTGACCAGCAGGTTGGGGAACCGCGCCGGCAACACCACCGGCTCCTCGAACTCGCCCGAGTAGTTGTCGGCCCGATCGACGGTGTCCTCGTCGATGTCGGCGAGCATGACGTCCATCGACAGCGGGTCGAGCCGGCACTCGGTGTACCTCGAGGCCGCCGGTCCGAAGTCGGGTGAACCGAAGTTGCCGTGGCCGGCGACCAGCGGGTGGCGCAGCGAGAAGTCCTGTGCCATGCGCACCAGCGCGTCGTAGATCGCCCCCTCCCCGTGAGGGTGGTGCCGCCCCATCACGTCGCCGGTGACACGGGCGCACTTCATCCAGGCGCGGTCGGGACGGGCCCCGATGTCGTACATGCCCCAGAGGATGCGCCGGTGGACCGGTTTCAGGCCGTCACGAACGTCGGGCAGCGCCCGGGCGGTGATGACCGACATGGCGTAGTCGAGGAAGGAGCGTTCCATCTCCTCCTGGATCTCGATCGGCTCGACGGCGAGGCGACTGCGACCGAAGGCGCTGTCGCCAGAGCCGTTGGGGTCGTCGGTGGGGGGGTGGTCGTCAGCCATGTCTCGTGCGATGTCTCAGGTACCGGCTCGGTGCTCGGCTCAGATGTCGATGAAACGGACGTCTTTGGCGTTGGTCTGGATGAACTGCTTGCGCATCTCGACGTCCTCGCCCATGAGGATCGAAAGCACCTCGTCGGCCAGCGCCGCCTGCTCGACGTTCACCTGCAGGAGGGTGCGGTAGGTGTCGTCCATGGTCGTGACCTTGAGCTCTTGCCAGTCCATCTCCCCCAGCCCCTTGAGGCGCTGGAAGTCCTTCTTGTGGTTGGGGTGCTCGGCCAGGAAGCGGGCCTTCGCCGCGTCGTCCTTCAGGTAGGTCTTCTCCTTGCCCACCTCGGTGGAGTACAGCGGCGGCTCGCAGATGTAGACGTGCCCCTGCTCGACGAGGGGCTTCATCTGGCGGAAGAAGAACGTGAGCAACAGCGTGCGGATGTGGGAGCCGTCGACGTCGGCGTCGGTGAGGATGCACACCTTGTCGTAACGGCGCTTCTCGATGTCGAACTCGTCGCCGAGACCGGCGCCGATGGCCGAGATCAAGGTCTGGATCTCGTTGTTGCGGAGCATCTTGTCGATGCGTGCCCGCTCGACGTTGAGGATCTTGCCCCTGATCGGCAGGATCGCCTGCGTGGCGGGGTCGCGGGCCTGCACCGCCGAGCCACCGGCCGAGTCGCCCTCGACGATGAACAGCTCGCGCTCCTCGCGGTTCTTCGAGGAGCAGTCCTTGAGCTTGTCGGGCATGCCCGCACCGTCGAGCAGCGTCTTGCTGCGTACGACGTCGCGTGCCTTCTTCGCGGCCGCCCGGGCCTGGGCGGCCGCGATGCCCTTGCGGACGATCTTGTTGGCCTCGGTGGGGTTCTCCTCGAGCCAGTCGCCCAGCTTCTCGTTGGTGGCCCTCTGCACCAGCGTCTTCATCGACGTGTTGCCGAGCTTGGCCTTGGTCTGACCCTCGAACTGCGGGTCGCGCAGGCGCACCGAGATGATCGCCGTGATGCCCTCGCGGATGTCTTCGCCGGCGAGGTTGGGGTCCTTCTCCCTGAGCTGCTGCTTGGCCCGCGCGGACTTGTTGACCGCCGTGGTGAGCGCCGCCTTGAAGCCCTCTTCGTGGGTGCCACCCTCGACCGTGTTGATGCCGTTGGCGAAGCTGTGGATGCCGTCGGTGTTGAAGCCGGTGTTCCACTGGAACGCCACCTCGACCTCGGACGTGTGGTCGGCGTCGGCGTAGTGGCCCACCTTGGAGAACAGGCTCTCCTTGGTCTTGTTGACGTGCTTCACGAAGTCGACGATGCCGCCGGCGTACTTGTAGACGGTGGGCTCCCGGTCGCGGCCCTCGCGCTCGTCGCGGAAGCGGATCTCGAGGCCCTTGTTGAGGAACGCCATCATCTGCAGGCGCTCGAGGATGGTGCGCGCCGAGAACTCGACGGTCTCGAAGATGGTGTCGTCGGGCCAGAACGTGACCGTGGTGCCCTGGCGTGCGCTGGAGCGGCCGTTGCGGGGGGCGTCGCCGACCACCTTGAGCTTGACCTGGGGCACGCCGCCGTCGGCGAAGGTCTGGCTGTAGCGCTTGCCGGCACGGTCGACCTCGACCACCAGCCGCCGCGACAGGGCGTTGACCACCGACACGCCCACACCGTGGAGGCCGCCGGAGACCTTGTAGCCGTCGCCGCCGAACTTGCCGCCACCGTGGAGCTTGGTGAGGGCGATCTCGACGCCTGAGATCTTGTGGAGAGGGTGGATGTCGGTGGGGATGCCCCGGCCGTTGTCGACCACGCGGCACCCGCCGTCGGCCAGCAGCGTGATGTCGATGCGGTCGCAGTGGCCGGCCATGGCCTCGTCGACCGAGTTGTCGACGACCTCCCAGACGAGGTGGTGCAGGCCCGATGGGCCGGTCGAGCCGATGTACATGCCCGGCCGCTTGCGGACCGGGTCGAGGCCCTCGAGGACCTGCATGTCCTTGGCTCCGTACGAAGTGCTTCCCTGCGGCAAGACGCGCCCTTTCGGGGGTTGAATCTCAGGAGCGGATGACCGGCGCCCGGCGGGCTTTTGCCTGGTCAGAGCCGCAAATCACAACAAGAGAAGTCTACCAGAGGGGTGTGACGTTCCCGACCATCCCGGGCCCCGCCGTGCGGGCGGCTCACCCCTGTCGAGGGACACGCCGCGGCGGCCTCGGGGACCGACCGCGCCGGTCGACCCGTACCTCGACCCGGGCGATGTGACGTTGCCCGGCGAGCTCCCCCAGCCGGGCGATGAGCTGCGGCTCGAGGAACCGCACGTGCGTGGCGAGCGCCGGTTCGTCGCACGCAACGACGAGCGTCTCGCCGTCGATGCCCACCGGCCGGGTGCGCGCCGCCATGGCGACGCCCACCACCTCGTCCCACCGGTCGAACACGACCTCGACGCCAGCCCGTGCCGGCGCGCCGAGCCTCTCGAGCACCCGGTCCAGCGCCTCGCCCACCCGCCGCGGGGCCGGGGGACGACCGGGAAGTGGTTGCCAGCCCATGCGCACAGTCAACCACCCGCCGGCAGTGGAGATGGCCACTGGACTCGGCGTGCCCACGACCGGGCCTGGACGCGGCTGGCTCAGCGTCGCCCACAGTCCATCGGAGCGATCGTTCAGCTGGCTCTGAGTCGCCGTCAGTCCGCCGGACCGATGGTTCCGCCGGCGAGTCGCAGCACCACCTCGGGGTCGGCGCCGGGCGGCAGGCCACTCGCCGTGGTCAGCAGCGTCTGCCCGGCGGGCAGGTGGGCCAGCAGGGCGGCGCCGCGGTCGGGGTCGAGCTCGCTGAAGACGTCGTCGAGCAGGAGAACCGGTGGGCTGCCGCTGGTGTCGGTGACCACGTCGTGAACCGCGAGCCGCAGGGCGAGGGCGAGCGTGCGTTGCTCACCCTGGCTGGCATAGGTGCGCGCCGGCGCACCCTCGATGGTGAACACGATGTCGTCGCGATGCGGGCCGACCGTCGACACTCCCCGCCGCACGTCGGCCGCGCGGGCGGCGCGCAGGGCGGCCGCGAGGCCGGTGTCACGCCACGGCGCGTCGTAACGCGCTGTCACCTCGGCCGGTTCGCGGGCCAGCGTGTCGTACGTCGCCGCCAGGACGGGTTGCATCCGCTCGAGCAGGTCGGCGCGCGCCGCCGCCAGAGCTTCGCCTGAGTGGGTGAGCCTTTCGTCCCAGACGTCGAGCGTGAACGCCGCACCCTCGTCGAGTCGACCGGCGGCCTGCCTCAGCAGCGCGTTTCGCTGCCGCAGGACCTTGTCGACGTCCGCCCGGAGCACGTCGTTGCGTGGGTGCAACGCCACCAGCGCATCGTCGAGGAACCGCCGTCGCTCACCCGGACCGTCCTTGACGATCTCCAGGTCGTCGGGGGTGAACACCGTGACCTGCAGCGAACCGAGCAGGTCACGTGCCCGGCGCAACGGCTGGCGGTTCACCAGCACGCGGTTGCGGCCGTTCGGCAGGAGCTGAGCCTCGACCAGCAGCTCGCGACCGTCGCGCTCGGCCAGCGCCCGCACGATTGCGAACGGCGCCCCCTGCCGCACGAGTGCCTCGGTGGGCGCGCCGCGGAACGACGAGAGCGTGGCGAGCCAGGCGAGCGCCTCGAGCAGGTTGGTCTTGCCCTCGCCGTTGGCGCCCACGATGGCCGTGAGGCCGGGCGCCAGGTCGAGCTCGGCCGAGCTGTAGCTGCGGAAGTCGGTGAGCCAGAGCGTGCGGACGTGCACAGCTCGTGGTGCTAGCTCACGCGCACCGGCATGAGGAGGTAGAGGAACTCGCCGTGCTCCGGGCTGCGGACCAACGCCGGCTTGAGCGAGTCGACCGTCTCGATGAGCACCTCGTCGCCCTGCAGCACCTCGACCCCCTGCAGCAGGTACTCGGGATTGAACGCCACGGTGAGCTCCGTGCCCTCGTACTTGGCGTCGAGGGACTCGTGCGCCTGGCCGACGTCCTGCGTGACCGCCACCAGGTCCAGACCCTCGGACGACATCGCGAGCCGCACCGGTGTGGCCTCACGGGCCAGCAGCTTCACGCGCCGCAGACCCTCGAGCAGCCCTTCCCGGCTCACGGTCAGGCGGTTGGCGTGAGACGACGGGATGAGCCCCCGGTAGTTGGGGAAATCACCCTCGATCAGCATCGTCGTGAGACGCACGTCGCCCGCCTCGAACCCGGCGTCGCGCTCCCCCAGACGCACGGTCAGCTCGCCGACGCCGCCCAACACCTTGGTGAGGTCGTTGAGCGCCCGCGACGGCACCAGCACCGACTGACCCTCCGCCAGGACCGATTGCCCCGGCAGATCGCGCACTGCCAATCGGAACGAGTCGGTGGCCACCAGGCGCAGCCCCCCTTGTTCGGCGGTGAGCAGCACGCCGGTGAGGATGGGGCGGGCGTCATCGCTCGACGCCGCGGGCACCACCTGGCGCAGCGCCGCCGCCAGCTCGCCGGCGTCGAGGGTGACACCCTCGCCCCCGGCCTCGGGCAACCGGGGGAACTCGTCGACGGGAAAGACGCGCAGTGTGAACTCGGAACGGCCCGACGTGATGTTGGCCTGTTCGCCGTCGACCTCGACCTCCACGGCGCCGGGGGCGAGGGAGCGCACGACGTCGGAGACCAACCGTGCGGGCAGCACGGCGATGCCGTCGGCGCTGCCCTTGACGCCCTCTCGGATGGCGACCGCAATCGTCAGCTCGAGGTCGTGGCCCGTCAGGGTCAAGGTGTCGCCCACCAACTCGGTGCGGATGCCCGCCAACACGGGAAGAGCGCCGCCCCGGCTGGCCGTCGCTCGGCCGGCCGTGCCGAGTGCTTCGACGAGAACGTCACGCTCGCATCGGAACTTCACGCCGTCGCTCGCTTTCTCTGCCGTCGTGGATGAGTACAGGTAGTAGTAGAGGTAGTAGGGGCTGTGGATTGTGGACGACCGGACGTCGTCGCAGGTCAGGTGCCCGATCGTCGTCCCCGTTGTGTCCCCAGGCTCCCACAGGCGACAGGCTGCGTGCGGGACCCGCTTGGGGAAGGACCACTCGACGTCCACCGTTTCGCGGACCCGGTCCACAGGTCGTCCCATGTGTCGTCCACCGTCGTGCCGCCGCCTACTAGTCGCCCTGGCGAACGGCCCTCATGAGCCGTGTCACCTGGTCGTAGATCTGGCGGTCCTTGGACATGAGCGTCCCGATCTTCTCGACCGCGTGGATCACGGTGGTGTGGTCGCGGCCCCCGAACTCGCGAGCGATGTTCGGGTACGACAGGTCGGTCAGCTCGCGCATGACGTACATGGCGATCTGGCGGGCGGTCACCAGGGGGCGCTGGCGATGCTTGCTGGTGATGTCGTCGATCGTGAATCCGAACTGCTTGGCCGTCTCGTCGAGGATGAGCTGCGGGGTGATCGGTCGCGGCTGGTTCTCGCTGAGCAGGTCCGCGAGCACCTGGGTGGCCCGCTCGACCGTCAGCGGTTCGTGCGTGAGGCTGGCGAACGCCGACACGCGGATCAGGGCGCCTTCGAGCACCCTGATGTTGTCCTTGATGTTGGTGGCGATGAGCTCGAGGACGTCGTTGGGGATGCGGGTCGGCGACTCGAGATCGGCCTTCTTACGCAGGATCGCCATGCGGGTCTCGAGCGCGGGCGGCTGGATGTCAGTCATGAGGCCCTGCTGGAACCGGCTGCGCATCCGGTCCTCGATGCCGATCTGGTCGGGCGGGCGGTCTGACGACAGCACGATCTGGCGGCTGGTCTGGTGCAGGTGGTTGAAGGTGTGGAAGAACTCCTCGACCGTCTCCTGCTTGCCCTCGAAGAACTGCACGTCGTCGACGAGCAACACGTCGATGTCGCGGTAGCGCCGCTTGAAGGCGTCGCGGCTGTCGGAGTGCATCGAATCGATGAACTCGTTGAGGAACGTTTCGGAAGTGACGTAGCGCACCCGGTAGGCGGGGTAGTTGTGGCTGACGTAGCTGGCGATGGCCTGGAGCAGGTGCGTTTTGCCGAGCCCGGCATGGCCGTAGATGAACAGGGGATTGAACTTGCGAGCCGGCGTCTCAGCCACCGACAGGGCCGCGGCGTGGGCGAAGCTGTTCGACCCTCCGATCACGAAGTTCTCGAACGTGTACCGCGGGTTGAGTTGCACGTCGCCGCCGCCGTCGGACAGCAGGCGCGGCATTTCAGCCAGATGCGCGCCGTCGCGGGCCTCGGGCTGACCGTCGACTCGGGAGGTCACCGACAGGGCCGACGGCACGGGGACTGTCCAGAGCGGCGGCGGTTCGGGCGGTTCGATGCGGACCCGCACCTCGGCATGGGCCGCCTCCACCAACGCGTCGCGGACGAGCGAGAGGTAGCGGCCCTCGATGCGCTCCTTCGCGAGCGGGCTGGCCACTCCGAGAGTGAGCAACTGGCCGTCGTAGTCGACGGCACGGACGCCCTCGAACGCCGTGTGCCAGACCGGGTCGGAGACCTGGGCCCGCAGAAGGTCCGCACATGTACTCCACAGGTGGTTGGCGTCGCTCATTCGCGTGCCTCCGGCAGGCCAATGAGCGATCGCCGCTTCGCGGCGAGTACCGCACCGTGCTCATGGCTCGCTCGCACTTCGTGCTCGCTCACGGACCTGGTAACCCTTCGTCCTTCACCCTGTGGTCAATCCACAACGAATCCACACCTGTGGATGACTCCACAAGAACTTGACGCCAGGTAGCCGGGAGCCGACCCCGTCGATCGAACGTCGATCGCCGGATACCGGGGGTGCGCCGTCGATCCCTGGCTCCCCGCCGAGGGGCGTGGTTGGCGCAACGTAGCACCGCCCACCTGGCCTCACCAGCGGTCGTCCACAGGCGGAAGGGGGGTGGTCGGGCACGTTTGTGGACATGGAAGAGGTGCGGTGTCCGCCGGCTGGCGTCGGACCGGTTGCCCGCTGGGTGGCCGGACCGGTCGCCGACAGCGCCAGCCGGCTGGCGCCCCGACGAGCCCGGGCTCTACCGTTGTCGACGCACCGGCGCGTGGTGCGCCAGCGGCGCGCGTCGTCGAGGTCAACATTTCGCAGGCCCCGCTGCTGATACAGCGAGGAGGCCGCGTGCCCCAGGAGGCAGATCGTGAAGCGCACGTACCAACCCAACAAACGGAGGCGAGCGAGGCGGCACGGGTTCCGCCTGCGCATGCGGACGCGGGCCGGCCGAGCGATCGTGAGATCGCGGCGCCTCAAGGGCCGCTCCCGGCTGTCGGCCTGATTGGCCGGATCAGCGACCGTGCGACGTTCGAGACGCTCCGGCGTGCAGGACGGCGAGCCCGGCGGGGACCGGTGACGGTCGTGTACGCGCCCGGGCCCACCGACGTTCGCGTCGCCTACAGCATGGGCAAGCAACTCGGGACCGCGGTTCAACGCAACCGCGTCCGCAGGCGGCTGCGGGCGGCACTGCGCGAGCTCGACACGGATACCGGAGGGCTGCCGCCCGGGGCCTACCTTGTGATGGCCTCTCCGTCAGCAACTCAGGCGAGCTACGCCGAGCTGAAACGATCGATCGCCGTCGCCTGCAACGCTGCGGCGCGGGGCGCAGGGCGATGAGCCCGCCGACCCGGCTGCTGACCGGCGGCGTGAGGCTCTACCAGAGGGTCACGGCCGGGCGCCCGTCGCCTTGCCGTTATGTCCCCACCTGCTCGAACTATGCGTTGGACGCGTTCGAGCGCCACGGCGCACTACGAGGCTCGGCGCTAGTGATGCGCCGGATGGCCCGCTGCCACCCCTGGGGTGGGCACGGGTGGGATCCCGTTCCCGAAGGAAAGCACCACTGATGCTGGACGGCCTCTTCGAGCTCATCTCGGGCTTGCTCAACTTCTTCTACGAGCTCGTTCCCAACTACGCGGTCGCCATCGCACTGCTGACCTGCGTCGTGATGATCGTCACGACGCCGCTGACCCTCAAGGGCACGCGCTCGATGATCGAGATGCAGCGGCTGCAGCCCGAGATCCGCCGGCTGCAGGTGCAGTACAAGGACGACCGGCAGAAGCTCAACGAAGAGCTGATGCGCTTCTACAAGGAGCACGAGATCAACCCGGTGGGCGGCTGCCTGCCGTTGCTCATACAGGCGCCGGTCTTCTCGATCCTCTACTACGTGGTGCGGGGGCTGACCAACGAGTCCAAGTTCGTAGGCCTGCAGCGCTACGTCGCCGATCTGGGTCTGGGCAACGGCACGATCACCGACGGATTCCGCCCCAAGTACCTCGGCCACGAGACCGAGCTGTACAAGTCGCTGCTGGGCGAGCACGAGATGAACGCCTTCGGCGACCACTTCGATTTGGCCAAGACGGCCGGCGAGGCGTTGGGCGAGAGCTTCGTCACCGCGCTGCCGTACCTCGTTCTGATCGCGGTGATCGCCGTGCTGAGCTGGTATCAGCAGAAGCAGATCATGGGCCGCACCGCTGGCGCCGAGGTCACACAGCAGCAGCGCATGATGATGCGCATCGGCCCCCTGATGTACGTGTTCTTCGCGTTCGTCAGCCCGGCGGCCATCGGCATCTATTTCCTGGTCTCGACCCTGTGGCGGGTCGGCCAACAAGCCTTCATCACCCGCTCGCTCTACCGCGGCGAGGACTCGATCGGCGTCCAGGCGCAGAAGGCCATGGCCGAGCTCCGTGCGAGCAAGAAGGCGGAGGGCAACGGCGCCTCTGGCCGCGGGGCGTCGGCCGCCAAGAAGGCGACGGCGGCCTCGGGCGGCAACGGCCGGTCGGCCGGTCAGAAGCCGAAGCCCGCCGCCAAGGCGTCCAAGGCCGCGGGTCGCGGTGGCGCCGCGAACAAGGGTCAGCCCCCGGCGACGTCGGGCCCGAAGCCACATCCCCGCTCGCGCAAGAAGAAGAAGAGGAAGTAGGCAGCCAGTGGAATGGGTCTTGACCACCGGAAGAACGGTTTCGGAGGCCGTTGAATCCGCTCTCGACCAGTTGGGTGTCGACGAGCGCGACGCCGAGATCGACGTCGTTCAGGAGCCCCAGAAGGGCCTGTTCGGACGCCTGCGAGCCGAGGCGCAGGTGCGCGCACGCGTTCGCCCCACCGCGCCACGACCCAAGGTCGACCGGCGTGAGCGTCGCCGCGGCGAGCGTCGGGGACGCGAGGGTGATCGCAACCGGGGCAAGAGCCGGTCGGGCTCCGGCGCCTCGCCGGCTGATGGCGATCGGCGCTCGTCCGGCTCGTCCGGGCGCCGAGGGCCGAGCGGTGCGGATCGCGCCCGGGAGCCCGCGCCCGACGCTGCCGTGGTGGTGGCGCAGCCGGCCGAATCGATCCAGGAAGAGACGCGGCCAGCCGGCTCGTCGAACCGCCGCCGTCGCGGCGGCAGGACCTCAGAGGGAGCAGACGTGGTGAGCGAGAGCATGGAGTCGACGGAGGCCCCTCCGGCGGCAGATTTCGATTTCGAAGGCCAGAGCCAGGCGGTCGAGACGTTTCTCACAGAGTTGCTGGCGGCGTTCGGCCGGGACGATGCCGAGGTCACGGCGACGCGGGCAGAAGACGACAGCGAAGCACTGGAGGTGTCGGTCGACGGTCCGGAGCTGGGCCTGCTGGTCGGTCACCAGGGTGTGACGCTGCAGGCGGTCCAGGAGTTGGTGCGCAGCATGGTGCAACGGCGTTTCGTGGGCCAGGCGCACGTACGGGTCAGGCTCGACATCGCCGGCTACCGGGCCCGGCGCAAGGTTGCGCTCGAGCGTTTCGCACGCCAGGTTGCCGAGGGCGTGCGATCGACGGGTGTGGCCAAGGCGCTCGATCCCATGGGTTCGGCCGACCGCAAGATCGTGCACGACGCCATCAACGACATCGAGGGCGTCAGCACCGTGTCCGAGGGCGAAGACGCTGGCCGCCGCGTCGTGATCCGACCCAGCTGAGCAAGCGGCCGAAGGCACGCGGCCGGTGCCGGGGCCCGCTTCTAGCCCGCCATGGCTGCTGGACGCTTGGTCGACGTGCTGAGCCGGAGCCGGAGCCTGGGATTCCTGGGACCCGGCTCCGTTCGCGTTCACATCGAGCACGCCAAGGGATTCGCGGCCGCGAGCGACGGCACCCCTGAGCGCTTCGCCGACCTGGGCTCCGGCGGCGGTGTGCCGGGACTGGTGCTGGCGTTGCACTGGGAGACGGTACAGGCAGTGTTGCTCGAGGCGGGCGAGCGGCGGTGCGCCTTCCTCCGGGACGCGTCCGTGGATCTCGGGATCACAGAGCGGGTGACGGTCGTCCATGGACGCGCCGAGGACCTGGGGCGACGGTTCGAGCTCCGAGGCCGGTTCGATCTGGTGGTCGCGCGTGGGTTCGGGCCCCCGGCGGTGACCGCCGAATGCGGTGCGCCCTTGCTTCAGGTCGGGGGCACGATGGTCGTCAGCGAGCCGCCGGAGGCCGACGGCCCGGACGATCGTGCTGGAGGACCGCGCTGGCCGGAGGCTGGGCTCGCACGGTTGGGGTTGGCGGCCGGCTCCACAATCGAGCAGCCGTATCACTATCAGGTGCTTCTTCAGGAGCGCCGATGCCCAGCCGAATACCCACGCCGCGTCGGTGTACCGGCGAAGCGCCCTCTGTTCTGAGAGTGTCGGAATCCGCCGCGGGTGTTCCACGTGGAACAGACCGCCGCCGGCAGAGACTTGTTGCGGCTGACGATC
>OCZS010000538.1_pt1 | contig 12532 bp, 12 predicted proteins | sample 1539071 | NCBI WGS metagenome assembly OCZS01 (sample SAMEA3113584, study PRJEB22503) | soil metagenome | reverse complement strand
TTAGCCGTATCGTCTCAGCATTTTGTAAAATAACGGTGCCTTTCTCACCATTGATTTCCGCGCGTATTAGTCTTAGCGGTCGCGTCTCTATCTTTGATCTGCCGACGACAGCACTTCTTGCAATGCCTTCCTTATTAACGATCCATACCTCACTTCCTGATTCGATCTCTGAGAGATAGCGCGTTGACCCACCAGGCACTATTGTGTAACAATATACTGCACCGGCATTCACCCGGAATGGCCTGGGCGAAGTGAAAGAAGATCCGATTGATTCATTGTGTATTAAAAGCATAAAGTTAGATCTGCTTCCAACCAACATGCCTTCTCCCATCCTCATCATGGAGGCAGTATCTACACACACCCGCTCGCCAGCGCCGACGTCTTTTACCTCTATGATCCTAGCTCGCGTGATGAGAAACCTCGCAGAAGTTAGCTGTTGTTGGGCCCTGTCAACTTCCTCTTCGCTATCTGTAGATAAAATCACTCCATCGACTCCTAGCTCAAGGACTGCAAACAATGTCGCAACTTCTTCAGAGCTTTTTGCTGTGGCGAACACTTTTGTTTTAGACTTATGTAGCTTGGCAATGATATTTTCTAGAGGGATGATTTTCCAGTTGGATGCGTCAACGATTACTACTTCTGCTCCATTCTCTGATGCTCTTTCAATCTCATCGACGTCAAGGTTACTAGTCACTTTCTTGAAGTATGCAACACTCTTCCCTGACGACTTGAATGATTTCAATTGATCAAAAGTCGTGCAGATCACCATGTCAGCCTCCTCCGACTCATGTATTGTACGGACGCTGGCACTGGCTAGCTTGGGATCAACGTTGACTATCAAATTGTTCTTCTTCTTCTTTAGTTTTGAGAGAAATTCTGCAAGAGAAGATTTTGCTACAGTTGGCTTGACTATTAGCTCTTTTGGTTTGAGATCAGTCAAGTTCTTTCAGAGCCTCTCTAACGTTTCTGTTTTCAATTATGATCTTGCGTAATGCGCGCACCATTGCTGGAGGATTCTTATGCTGGAAAATGTTGCGGCCAAACGTCACGCCCTTTGCGCCTGCTGCCATTGCCCCATTGCACATCTCCAAAATTTCGCTCTCGCTATTGGCCTTGGGTCCGCCAGCAATTACCACCGGTACTGGACAGCTCCTAACCACCCGCTTAAACGAATCGGGATGACCAGTATACACTGTTTTTACAATATCTGCTCCGGCCTCAGCACCCACCCTTGCAGCATGCGCCACGATCTCTGGGTCATGAGGGTTTTTAATGTTCTCACCGCGTGGGTACATCATCGCGACCAGAGGGAGGCTCCATTCGTCGCACTTATCGGATATCATGCCAAGCTTTTGCAGCATCTCCGGCTCTTCTTTTGAACCAATATTAATATGAAGAGAAACCGCATCAGCTCCGAGCCTCATCGCTTCTTCCACACTTCCTATCAGCATCTTTCTGTTTGGTGCTGGACCTATGGATGTACTGCCAGAAAAGTGTACTATCAATCCAATATCTGGCGGCCGTGGCATGGTCTTAATGATGCCTTTGTTGACAAGGACACAGGTGAGGCCAGCAGAGGCGCATTGATAGATCGTGTCGTGAACGTCTTCTAGCCCCTTAATAGGACCATTGCTTATACCATGGTCCATTGGAATGCACAGCATTTTGCCGTCATTTAATATCCTCGAAAGCCTGATGTCCCTGCCAAAGACCATATTTGTATCCAGACTTTCTTGCTAACCTACTTATAATTTGTTTTATCCCTACAATAGTTGAAATAAGGGCTTGGAAGTATTGGTCCTCGCTGACCTCACCACTTTACGTGCTAGTATATATTACAGGGCTAGGTCCTAATTAAATAAATCATTGCCTGCTCGCTAGAATTTATTATCTGTGCAATTGTTGACAATTATTGTTGCAAGATACAGCAAAGCTCAGCGATAGACTAAGTCCATAACTCTAACCAGGAACATGGCAATGTTAGATCACGTAGTTTTCAATAGCGAAATAGATCTATTAATTTTATGAAGTAAAGTATGGCCACTCTCAGGAGATTACTTCTAATCTATTTCTAGCTGTCTGAAGATAGCTATGCGCCGGACGCTGGATCCCAGTCGCCTCAACATCTCAAACACACGCACAGTCTGCTCTCAGCGGTTACGTCTCAGTCCTATGTACATATTCTTTACCCGTTCTTTCTAATCCACCTGTGCATTAAGGCAGGCATAATTTATCTCAAGCTTATTATTGTCAAAATAATAGCTACAGGTTTTAGAAAGGTCTCAGACAGGGATTCATAGACAAACAGAGTATTGAACAATATTGACCTAAAAATTGGGTAGCTTATTCTGTCTATTCTTAGGGATGCTGAGAACCAAGCTCTTATATTTGCAGTCATATACTCTGATAACGTAACTTGCTAAAAAAGCATGAACGAAACCCGTTCTGCTATATCTGCAACCTGTTCTATACACCCGAATATCTGCCAGTTCATCTCAAAGCAGATCACACAAAGGAAGAATTAGCGGCTCATCTCCTGCTAGCATACTTCGATGATTGGTACGAGCAGGAAGAGGCAATTGAGAAAGCTACAAAGACCTCCTGATCACTCCCATAAGTTTTTTAGAAATGATCACCACAGAGTAGCATATGGGTTATGAGTCTGACTCATCAGAGTTTGCAAGGATCTCAACTAAGAAGCTTGCTATACTCTTTGGCCTTGCATTTTTTGGAGCATTCATGCTCATACAGATGGTACAAGGGTTCCCTCTTGGAGAGATCCTATTCAGGCAGACTGTAACTCAAGAGGTTAATGTCTCAATAAAGCAGGGTAATGTCTGCGTCATAGAGCCACCCGACGGTCAACCGAAAAGCATCCAAGGATGTCCTTATAACATAAACGACCCGCTAATCGTGACATATTACGAAGGTTCTACTAATGTGGAATCTCACAGGCTCAATAAGTAAATTATTATTATTACTATCTTATTTTTTTATCATATCTAGAACGACGCTGAGGTTCTGCTCATCTCCTCTCCTCTTATCTATTGGCGTCTCCATTATTATCGGCAGACCCTGAATTGTCTGGTGGTTGAGAAATGCAGTAATACCCTCAACTCCTATTGAGCCAAGGCCAATATGCTCATGCCGGTCTAGGTTTGAGCCCAGCTCGCCTTTTGAATCGTTGAGATGGATGATTTTCAATTCTTTCAGGCCGAGGATATCCTTGATTTTTTCAAATATTTTATCTACGTCCTCCTTTGTGCGTAGATCATAACCAGAGGCATAAAGATGGCAAGTATCGATGCAAACACCAAATTGCTTTGAGCTATCGAGCCTATCGAGTATGAGGCGCAGCTCTTCGAGTGTGCCACCGATACTATTCTTCTGTCCTGCATTATTTTCTAAGAGAACCACCGCTGCACTTGCTGAGTTGCTATGGGCACCGGCAGCGGCTGTTAAGGCATTTACCAGCTGATCAATGCCATTACTTGATCCCCTGCCCATGTGACTTCCAAGGTGTACCACAAGATAGGATATTCCAAGCAAATTACATCTATGAATTTCTTCTATAAGAATCTTCAGTGATCTTTCGTACAACTCTCCTGGAGGCCCCGAGAGGTTTGGCAGATATGGCATGTGGACAACTACTGATGTTTTTTTAATTCCACTTGAACAGAGCCTATTTCTGAAAGACTCGGCCTCATCTAGAGTTAGAGGTTTTGCAGCCCAGCTACGCGGATTTCGACTAAATATTTGAAATGCGGTACAGCCTAATTTTTTTGCATTATTGACGGAATTTGATATCCCGCCTGCTATGGAAACGTGAAAACCGACCCTTATATCCATCGTTTCGATATGAAGATAATTTTTGTTACTTTAACTTATTGTAATGGAGTTTTTATGGTAGAGCAGCTATATGTTATTGTCGGACTTGTCGTCTATAAGAATGGCCGGTAGCGATCTAGCCAAGTATCCGTTCTTGAATGAAGCTGGTGAATACCTGCGCGAGTCGGGTTTTGGCTGGGAGGAGCTTGACAGGCCTGATATGAAGTATATTATCGACCGCGCTGCCGACCGTGTTGAGATAGAGGTCGATGGGAAGATATACGACAACCTAGAGAGATACGAAATTGAGATCCTTACATTCCTCATTTCTCTTGTGATCGTCAAGTCAATTGGCATCGATCAAGTACTGAGAAAGTTCGCGCTAGCTGAAGCAAGAAGGGCAGAGAAGTTCCTCACAGAGGATTTAAGAAACCAGAGCGAAAATAAGAGACGTTCTGTCTTTACAAAAATCTTTGAGGATCTGTTCAAATTGAAAATCGTTATATCAGAGGATCAGCGTTTATTCAAGGTCCGAGTTGTTGACTACCTTGCAAGAGCTTCTCATTTCCACGAACAAGAATGGAAACTGATCAACAGACTTGTCCACAATGGTTATGTTTATCTCGATGCTGATGAGACCGTCAGACTCATTAGAAATGAGCTCTCCGTGCTCATTTATGACAAAGTTAAAGCAATGACTCTTCCCACACTGCCGCTAGGCATAAAGTCAAAAGCTGACCAGCTACGGTTAAAACTCTTATCGCGTTATGAACGGCGCGCCTCGACGGCAGTAACGGACTACCCACCATGTATCAAGCACGCGCTTGAGGTGATGAATAAAGGCGATAACCTACCCCACTCCGCACGAGTGATGCTTGCCACATACATGTTGGCTATAGACAAGCCAGTGGATGAAATCGTCTTGATGTTTGAAAACGCTCCTGATTTTAACGAAAAGATAACTCGATACCAAGTGGAGCACCTAGCGGGCATGAAAGGAAGCCACACCAAATATTCTGTTCCTTCATGCAATAAACTCCGCAACGAAAATCTCTGCTTTGCAACTGCTGAATGCGACACCCTAATAAACCCAGTTCAGTTTGGCAGGAAAAAGAAATGAGAGAGAATTTCTTTGCTGAAAAGACTATTTCGGTGATAAAAAAAGCGTTCCGTGAGTATTACTTCAACCAATCAAAGGCAATTGAAGAGCCTGTCAAAATGGAGCACCGGGAGTTTGGTTATATGCACTTTGGACAAGCAGGGATGCTTAGGCATCTATCATTCAAAAGCATGAAAGAGCTTGATGCTATGCTTGTCAGGGAAGCGCCTTCTGATGTCTACTGCTCAAATGCATACTATCGATTTCCAACACAACAACCTATGCAGGAGAAACAGTGGCTTGGGGCAGACCTGATCTTTGATATTGATGGTAAAGATCTTGACATGCCGTGTGTTCCATCGCATTCGTATTCAGTCTGCATAAATTGTGGCTATGCATCGCCTCTTCCTGAACAGGACAAAGGGAGATCATATTCTTGTCCAACCTGTAGCTTCAAAAAAGGCGACTATGTTTCCATCCCTTGCAGCAAATGCATAGATGCGTCAAAAAAGGAGGCTAGACGTTTGATGGAATTTTTGTTAGTGGACATTGGCCTAGAGAAAAGTAAAATTTATACTTACTTTTCCGGTAACAACGGCTTTCATGTACACTTAAATGATGATGCATGCATCTCCCTCGATCCACAGGCTCGCTCCGACCTCGTGGGGTATCTCTCTGGAACAGGCCTCATGTTGGAAAGTATTGGAGTAAGAAAGACCAATACGGAGGACTTGTTTTCCATAAAATTTCCAAAAAGCGGACTTGCATACGGGTGGAGACGAAGAATTGCAGAGAAGCTCAAGATCAATGGCTCAACAGCAATCAAACTGAAGAATATTGTGAACCAAAGCGGCGGTTATAATGCATTCAAAGTCGAACTTGACAGATTAGCAAGGCACATGGGAGTCCGAATAGATCCACAAGTGACAACTGACGTTCACAGGGTGTTTAGGATGCCTGGAACGCTCAACAGCAAGAGTGGTTTGTCAAAGGCAAAATCCAGCGACCTACCTTCTTTTGATCCCTTTGTCGATGCATGTCTCCTTGGCGATAGTAAAGTAAGCGTGAGGGTTAAGACTCCAGTCAGGTTAAAACTAAAGAGGAACTCATTCAACATTTCAAAAGAATCAGCTGAGATGCCCACATATGCAGCGGTTTACCTTATGTGCAAAGGGCTTGCAGAAGCCAACTAGCTTATTGACTCAATAGACCTGCGAACAACGCTTATGAATCATGAAGCATACAAAGGCATTAACAAAGTGCGGAAGGAGCAGTCCCACTTCGCCTGAAGAAGTTGGTAACGTTTTGTATAACTTTGGCGACAGTATAGTATATACTCTATTGCGATTCTGGATAAGGGTTATGTAGAGGTAGGCATTGTGAGTGCAATTGGTACTTTTTCAACTTATGGAATAGATGATGTCAGTCTGGTCAACAGCACTACACTAACAAGTCACAGCTATTTTCGAAATTTGTCCTGTGTGACATGTGAATGTAAGCTGCCAGCAGCCCCCACAAACCAGACGTCAACAGAGAAGGCGGCTGAAAAAGAGCGGTTGGAAAGAGTGTTCGCTGGTGCAGTCTTGAGTATTGTCAAGCCGACTGCAATTTGTGCTCTCCTTAAATTTAAAGAACTATGCTCAACCTGCAGCACTAAATTTGGTTTGGCTCATCCAAAATTATCTATTAGGGCATTTGTTAAACGGTGCAAAGATGGTCCAATATTTAAGATGGAATATGATACTTCCATTAACTTTGGCATATTGTTTGAAATACTGGGATAGTAGAGAGCTACTGTATGTCAATAGAGGAGGTAGATAAATAACCAGATTGGCAGTACTTGTGGTTGACAATCTCTCACCGTTTACAGGGAATATACTGACTTGTCTTGGTAAGTTGGACAAGCCGCACTTTTACAAGAGGTTCTCTGAAGTCTCTGATGAGGATCTCGCCCAATGCGACAAAGTGATACTGTCAGGCAGGCGAAAACACAGCAGGGAAATAAACGCGGTAAATTCTAGAATCATAAGGTACTGCCACTACCGCGATAAACCACTCCTAGGTATCTGCTATGGGGCAGAAATAATAGCGCTTACCCTTGGAGGCTCAATACGTAAAATGCCGGCCCATGTTCAGGGGATGACTGAAGTGTCACTTTCAAGCGCCAATCCACTGACTGAAGAAAAGAAGTCGATATTAGTATATGAGAGCCATAGATACTGCATTGCCAAACTGCCCTCAAATTTTAAGTCACTTGCAAGCTCGATCTACTGCGAGCATGAAGTATTCGCCAGCGACGGCAAGATGTATGGTACGCAGTTCCACCCAGAAAAGAGCGGAACTCACGGGCTGGATCTTCTGAATAATTTTCTAAAGATATAAGAAGAATTTTATTTGCTTCCAAGACAGACAAACTACAGGCTTGGAATCCCAACCAGAGCATTTCATCAGTTTGCCTCTTGTAAGCAAGAACGAAGACAGGCCAGATCTACCGCTTGTACTGAATGTTGTCATCAAATACTGGGGTGAAGATATCTCTCCTCAAACAGCTGCTGCAACAAGCGACAGAGGTGTCACAATGATTCAGGGTATTGAGCTTGCAGAAAAAGTCGGTTTTGAATCATACATTTACAAAAGCTCAATGAAGGATCTGAAAAAGCGAATCGATCAAGGTATACCACCTATAGTTATAATGCCGGGCATACAAGCGATCGTGCAGCATGCAATGGTCGTATCAGGCTACAATAGCGAGGAGCGCAGGATTCTTACCTATGTCCCAGAACCCGACACATTAGGTGCAATTCCAGAGTCGAAGTTTGAGCAGGATTGGGGGCAAGACGACATGACTGCCATAATCATGATTCCTTCAGACATGAAAGAGCTGCTAAAGAATGAAAACCTCATGTTTCCCAAATCCAACAGGATCTGTTTTGAGGCGGAAAGATTGAGACAACACGGAAAAGTCAAAGAAGCTATCGAAAGCTTGCAAAAAGCTACAGAAATCGACCCAGACAACGCGCAGGCATGGAGTCTTCTCGGTGGCATATATAATGAGACAAATTCCGCTGAGGCTATCCGTTGCTATGAAAAGGCAATTAAGCTGAATGCAAGGTACTATCTAGCATACAGAGGTCTTGGCAATTACTACCTAAAAAAGAAGGATTTTTCGCTTGCAGAAGCGTACTATAACAAGGCAATAAACATCAACCCTTTCAGGTTTGGTCCTATATACAAGAATCGCGCAATAGCGAGGATGCAGCTTGGGAACAATCAAGGTGCAAAAGAAGATTTAGTCAAATATCTGGAGCAGATGCCAGCAGCTGACGACCGTAAAAGCATCCAAGAAGCACTGGATCAGTTTTGATCCTCTATTCGTAGAGCATTTTTGCTTCTTTTCAAACATCAAGCAAGGATTTTGCCTTTTGCGATGTAGACAGCATCATGTGGGACATTTATAGAATTTATTCCACAATTTAATCATGCCTTATTTGTTGGCCTTTGCACTAGTATTCTAAAACAGCGAACTTGATTTAACTTTTGATGTTCGCATAGAATCTCAGGTCTTTGGAGTAAGCATTCTAATACAATGTGGTTGACAAGCCTCCCACCAAAGAACATGAGTCTAAGATTGTTGCTGCTGCCTGAACAGTTTCGACTCTATTATTATTTTCTCTGTCGCATCCAGAAGCTTCTCTACGTCACTTTCTTCGTGGGCAAAAGATAATGCAGCCATCTTTGCCGGCAGGAAAAATATTCCGTGGTTCGCCATAAGGGCAAGATGGTATCTTTTTAAAAGTTCTCTGTTTGACTTTGCGACGTCGGTTGCATCCATAATAGCATCCTTGCTGAAATGCGTCAAAAACATCGAGCCTGCGCCTGTCACCTCACATTGAATTTCTGATTCGCCGAATAATTTGGCTAGCCCTTTCCTTGCCATCCCTCCGAGCCGGTCGATCTTGCTGTACACTTGATGTTTGTTTTCCTTCAAATAGTTCAGCGTTGCAAATCCTGCTGTCATTGTCATAGGATTGGCAGAAAATGTCCCGCCCCCTATAGCACAGCGTGATTCTTTGCTGGCTCTTGCGACAGGGTCTGCAAGGGACATTATCTCTTTGTCGCCACATAATATGCCGATCGGCATTCCGCCACCGGCTATCTTGCCAAGAGTAAACAGATCAGGTTCTAGCCTGTAGATACTTGCAGCTCCATGGACTGAGAGCCTAAAGCCTGTCACTATTTCGTCCAGTATGAAAAGGCTCCCGTTCTTTTTAGCAAATTCCTCTAAGCCCTTCAGATAGCCATCGATAGGGGGAACGCATCCTGCGCCGCCGAGCACTGGCTCGATGATGATGCACGCTAGGTCGTCCTTAACCGTCTCAAGCACTTTGAGGGATGCGTCAAGGTTGTTAAATGGTAGCGATTCCACAAACTCCCCCTCGTTCTGCACAAGACCTAGTCCTTCCTCTTCCTCAAATGGGTAGTTGACTGTCTGCATAAGTGTGGTGTTGAAGCCGTGCCAGCCTCCTATCACCTTGGCAACGATTCGTCTTCCCGTTTTTGCGCGAGCAAGCCTAATTGCGTACATGGTCGCTTCTGAACCGGTGCTGCTAAAGCGCATCATTTCCGCCCTGGGCATCAGCTTCTGGATGGTTTCTGCGAGCTCGACGCTCACCCTATTGGCCGTGCCATATAGGGTGCCATTTTTGGCCTGCTCAGCCAGAGCATTTACAACCACCTTAGGAGAGTGACCTAAAATAAGCGCCCAGTGCCCCATCCAGTAATCTGTGTATTTATTGCCATCTACGTCACTAAGTTGCTTACTCTTTGCGCCGGTTACAAAAAATGGATATGGTTCGAAATAGCGAATATTGTGACTGACGCCGCCTGGAAAAACTTTAACAGCGCGGGAATAAAGGCGGCCTGACTTTTTTGTTTTGTGTTTGTAATTTTTCAAAAAGTCATGCTGCATAGATGCACCTGCCTGTGACTAGTCGCTCTATAATCTTTTCCTTTTCAATCATTGCTTTATGAACAGCAATGTGTACATTTACTCATCATTCCACGACCATCAGGTATGGTGCTCCATCATAGCAAGTACATGATTTCAAAAAGTACATGAGTTCATAGAGAATTTTTGGTAAATTCTTGGAGGGAAGTAAACATGGAACATACACAAAATATGTGACGAAATATAGGAAGGTTTGTTAGGATAGACCGGCAAAAGGGATTCATTAATTATCGCTTATCATAAGATCGCACAATCTCTGTCCGTACGTGAGGAATTCTTATTCTACAGGTGAAGGATAAATTCTGCTCCCTCTTTTTACATTTGCCTCTTATTGTTCGTTACACAACTTCAACTCGTCTATATAGTAGTATTGTCATAATGCCTGTGAAGATTAGTCAAAAGTGAGTGCTTGTAAAATATTGTCGTATTTTGCAGCAAGGTAAAATAATAGAGTGCAGTGCGTTGATTGGTATGATAGAAGAAAAGATTGCTTCACTTGGAATTAGACTTCCTATTCCACCAGAGCCTGCTGGGTCATATCTGCCTGTAGTCGTTTCCGGCAACCTTGCTTTCGTAGCCGGGCAGGTCCCCATGGAGGGTAACGACGTCAAGTTCAGAGGCAAAGTTGAGTCAATGTCAATAGAAATGGGTCAGGAGGCCGCACGCTTGTGCGCCATGAACGCGCTCGCGCAATTAAAGTCGTCTCTTGGCACTCTTGAGAGGGTCAAGCGATTCGTTAAGGTCACAGGATTTGTTAACTGCGATCCTTCATTCGCTGACCACCCCAAGGTAATCAACGCCGCCTCGGATCTTCTAGTAAATATCTTTGGGGAAAAAGGCAAACATGCAAGATCAGCCGTAGGCGTAAACAGCCTGCCCCTTAATAGTGCTGTGGAGTTAGAGTTTATAGCAGAGATTTAGTCTCGTATGCGGAAGTGGAATTCTCATTCCGCTGGCCTTTTCTCCCATCAACGTCTTATTGCAAGCAAACTTTCCAAAAGTGGCCAGTTTCATCTTCATCGGATGGTGCTAGGCAGCATATTATCAGAATTCTAATTATCAGTGTTATTACTAGTTATCTTTCGATTAAGAGTTTCTATAAATTTTTGAAGATTAGCCTTTGGAATTACTGCACCACATGCTCTGTCATGACCGCCCCCGCTTCCTCCAAGCTCTGATGCAATGTCGTTTGTTAGTCTGCCAAGGTGCACTTTGCAGTCGGCTGATCCCCGTATCGAGACGACATATGACTTGACATCGTCCTTTAGCTTGTAGACCATGGCTGCAGGCTTTCCGGAGGAGCCAAGGACGAAATTAACTACCATGCTTGATGATAACTCCACGGCACTAGGAGCGTGGGCAAGATTGTCCAATTTGACAATGGATTCCTGTATTGACCCAACTGCATTTGCCACTTTTTTTGCAAATTTTTCTGCCATGTCGAAACCACCTTTAATGTCATGGGGATATTTCATCTTCGCAAGTGTCTCAACGATCTTTATAAGAAAGGCATCATCGTGCTGGTTCGCAGATATCATATACGACAGTGCGGTCGACTCAAGCATCAAGAACTGCCGATCGAATCGTGAAACTATGGCTGATGCTAGAGGTTTGTTCTCCATATAATCGGTGAGCGCACCCATTGCCGCAAAAAATGCCGCATGTTCTGGGAGTTTTTTATTATACTTTGCATAAACCTGCATGCTTGTGCACTCTTCAATTGTGCGGATGAGCGTCACATCTGCTTTCTTTAGGGCCTGCAGCGTTTCTTTGCTAATATCATGATGATCAATGTAGATCACTTCTGCGCCTGTAGAAACTATTCTGTGAAGTAATTCCGCAAATTTCTGCTCATTCTTTTTTGACAAGCCCAGATCGCATATAAATAATTGCTTGCTGTTATCAAGCATTGACGCTACCTTTTCCAGTCTCGAGATGAGGTTGGCGTAGTCCACGAGTATTATTTTTGATATATCAAAGGCTGCTTTAACAAGCGCAGCAGAGCATATGCCGTCCACATCTTCTTTATGTGATATGCAAACGCTAGGCATTACATTCAGAATGAAGCATTCATATCCCCAGATTTAATGGTTCGTTAATTATATTTTGATTAAAATTATTTTAATAAATATTAAAAAAATTTGACGTAACCGTCATGCAGAGGATCACAGGATTTGCTTTTTGTGACATGATGTTCTTTGCGTATTTCCGGGGACTGCAAGAAGATGGTGTATCTGTTGCCACTGTTACGTCTGTGGCTTACCACCAACGATCGATGGCACAGACTAATTTGATTTAGTGCATTGGGCTATTGGGAATGGCAGGCTGAACACCTCGCCGAAGCTTGATGCTTACACCTCCATCCCATCAACGCTATCTTCTATAGCCGCCCTCCTCCTTTCGGAAGGATGTCTTTTCTCGGGAAAGGCTTCCTCCTTAGATGCTTTCAGGAGTTATCCTAAGCAGCTTAGCTGCTCAGCGTGCCCTGTCGGACAGCTGATAAACCAGAGGCTGCGCTGCCCTGTTCCTCTCGTACTAGGGGCAACTTCCCCTCAGACAACCACGCCCCTGTCAGGCAGAGACCGACCTGTCTCACG
>OCZS010000537.1_pt1 | contig 12533 bp, 12 predicted proteins | sample 1539071 | NCBI WGS metagenome assembly OCZS01 (sample SAMEA3113584, study PRJEB22503) | soil metagenome | reverse complement strand
GGCGGCGCTCGCCGCTGGTGACGAGGCCCGGCGCGCCGCGCTGCTCCCGGAGCTCGGCGCCGCCCTGATCGAGACCGGGCGGCTCGAGCGAGCCGAGGAGGTGCTCGGCGGTGCGCGCGCGGCAGCCGAGGCCGCCGCCGATGAGCGCTCCGCCGCCCACACGGGCGTCCAGCGGCAGTTCCTCCGCATCTTGCGCGGGGAGTCGGCCGGCTCGGCCGAGACGGAGACCGTCGTGGACCAGGCGCTCCCTGTGTTCGCCCGGGCGGAGGACGAGCAGGGGATGTCGGCGGCGCTTCGCCTGCGTGCGTGGGGCCACTGGCTGGCCGGGCGGGCCGAGGCCGCGACCGCGGCCTGGGAGGACGCGGTCGAGCACGCCTCGCGCGCGGAGGCCGAGCATGAGCGGATCGAGACCCTGCTCTGGATCGCGTCAGCGATGTTCTTCGGACCCGCGACCGCGTCCGAGGGAATCCGGCGCTGCGAGGCGATCCGCGCCGAGGTCGACGGGAACCTCCCGGCGGTGGCGGACGTGCTCCAGCCGCTCGCGGGCCTGCACGCGATGCAGGGCCGCTTCGCGGAGGCGCGCGAGCTGCTCGCCGCAAGCGAGGCCGCCTTCGAGGACCTGGGGCTCACGCTGAGCTCGGCAATATCGCACCAGGCCGCCATGGTCGAACTGCTCGCGGGCGACCCGGTGGCCGCGGAACGGAAGCTCCGCAGGGGTTACGACGCGCTCCAGGAGATGGGCGACAGGTCGTTCCTGTCCACCACCGCCGCGCTGCTCGGCCAGGCGGTGCTTGCGCAGGGCCGTGCGGCGGAAGCCGACGAGCTCGCCGCGACGAGCGCGGAGCTCGGCGGTGCCGACGACCTGAGCACCCAGATCCTCTGGCGCTGGCTCCGCGCACGCGTCCTCGCCGGGCGCGGCGAGCTGGCCCCCGCGGAGAAGCTGGCGCGCGAGGCGGTCGTGCTCGCCGAGCGCACGGACTTCTCGAACCAGCGCGCCGACGCGCTCGCCGCCCTCGGCGGCGTGCTCGCGAAGCGGGGCTGCAGGGGCGACGCTCAGGACGCGGTCGCGGGCGCGCTCGCCCTGTTCGACCGCAAGGGCAATACGGTCGCCGCCGAGCGCCTCCGCGCGGAACTTGCCCTGCCCGCTTCGCTCTGAGAGCATCGGGACGTGTTGCGCTTCGCGGATACGCAGCCGCTGATGAAGGGGGCCGGCGACGATCCCCAGGTCAAGCTCAGCGTCTGCACCATGGGCCCCGTTGGCGACGGGGAGAAGGTCCACTGGATGGAGGTCTGGGTCTGGCAGCAGCGGGACGACGGATTCGCTGTCAGCTCAGGCCGGGGCGGCGAGCACCTCGGAGGCAAGAAGTCGCCGCGCGAAACGCTGCCGTTCAAACCCGGGAAGGGTTGGATGATCCAGACCGCGCTCGCGAAGGGCTCGAAGCAGTTCAAGGTCGGGAAGCCGGCGCTGGTGATGGCGATCGCGCGTGTCACGCGCGCCAACGACGAGCAGGACGTCCAGCACTGGATGCAGGGCGTGACGATCCGCGACCTGAAGCCGAGCGACTACTACTGATCAGGCGCTGGGAGCAGGCGTCCGCTCCGTGCCCCACCCCGACAGCCGGCGCTCGACGTACTCCACGAGCTTGCGCGCCGACCCCTCCGGCGACTCCGACTCGGTCTCGAGCGTCAGCTCGGGGCTCACCGGCTCCTCGTACGGGTCCGAAACGCCCGTGAAGGCCTGGATCTCGCCCGCGCGGGCGCGCTCGTAGAGCCCTTTCACGTCACGGCGCTCGCATTCCTCCACGGATGCGCGCACGTGCACCTCCACGAAGCGCTCGCCCATGCGCGCGCGGGCCTCGTCGCGCGTCGAGCGATAGGGCGACACGGCGGCCACGAACGTGATCACGCCGTTGCGCGAGAGCAGGTCCGCCACCCAGGCGATCCGGCGCACGTTCACGTCGCGGTCCTCGCGCGAGAAGCCGAGGCCGGCGCACAGGTTCTGGCGCACGTCGTCGCCGTCCAGCACCTCCACGTGGTGGCCGAGGTCGCGCAGCCGGCCGGCGGCGAGCCGGCCGACGGTCGACTTCCCTGACCCCGACAGGCCGGTGAGCCAGAAGCACAACCCTGAGCCGCTCCGGGCGGGCGCCGCGAGCGTGCCGTGCGCGATCGGCCCCAGGTTGGGCTCGCAGCCGTGCACGTCGAAGTCCCTGAACCTGGAGAAGAGACGGTGCTCTGGCCCGTGGTAATCGGAGGAGCCGGTGCTGAGCAGCCCCAGCTCCGCTGTCAAGCCGGCAAGCATCCGGGTCTGCTCTGGGGTGTGGGACGGATAAAAGACTTCGACCCCATCCAGGCCCGCGTCTCGATAGCGCGCTATCGCATCGCGCACTTCAGCGCTGTCTTGAATGTCCCAAAACGGATGTGCCCACACTGCCACTCCGGCAGCGTCGTGGATCCACTCAATGGCTTCGGCGACGGTCGGGTGCGTTCTGCCGACGTAACCGGGCTTGCCCTGAATGAGGTACGACGGAATGAAGGTCGAGACGTCTGTGTGCCCCTCAGAGGAGAGACGGTCCGAATTCGCCGGGTGCGCGAGCACGGCCGCCGCCAGATGCGGCCGTCCGACCGGCTTGCCCTTCGCCTTGCGCGCATCGATCGGGGCGGGGTCGATCTCGAGGCCGAGCTCGCGCAGCAGCTCGGCCATCGCGTCGGCTCGGCGCTCGCGGTCCGCGCGCGCGTCGAGCAGGCGCTCGCCCAGCAGCGAGCTGCGGTGGTCGATCCCGTAACCAAGGACGTGCAGGTCCTCGTACTCCCCGTCGACCGCCGAGATCTCCGTGGCGGGCACGACGCGCACGCCGTGGACCGCGCCGGCGGCGAGTGCCTCGTCCACGCCGTCGACCGTGTCGTGGTCGGACAGGGCGAGGAGCTCCACGCCGGCCAGGGCGGCGTTCTCGACCACCTGAGCGGCCGGCAGATCGCCGTCCGAATGGAGCGAATGCGACTGGAGGTCGAAGGCAGGGGCGCTCACGGCGAGCCACACATTAGAGGGTGACCCGCCGCGAAAAGTCGGCCTTGCGCAAGCAGCGGGCGGTGCCCGCTGCGCCGCGATGCCTTCCTTTTAGGGCGTCGCGGCCGTCCTGCGTGGCCGGTCGTCGCGACCCGCGACGGCCCTCCAGATCCCGAGCAGGATCATCGTCCCGATGATCGCGCCGACCAGCCCGCCGAGGTCGAACGCCTCGCTGTCGCCGATGCCAAGCAGCTCCGTGAACAGGAAAAAGCCCACGAGAGCGCCCGCGAGACCCAGCAGGATCGTTACGAAGAACCCGCCCGGATCGTCTCCCGGCATAAGCGCCTTGGCTATGAACCCGGCCAGCAGGCCGAGAATGATTGCTCCGATCATGAGGTGCCCGTACCCACTTATTCCACGGGTATTCCATGCCGCATGGTGTTCTCGCTCACCACGCGGGGCTCCACGAACTGCAGGAGATAGTCCGGCCCGCCGGCCTTCGACCCGATTCCGGAGCGGCGATTGCCGCCGAACGGCTGCCGGCCGACCATTGCGCCCGTGATGCCGCGGTTCACGTAGAGGTTGCCCACGGGCAGCCGCGCGGCCACCCGCTCGACCGTGCCGGGGCTGCGCGAGAAGAGCCCGCCGGTGAGAGCGAACGGCAGCGCCTCGATGATGTCGCACGCCTCGTCCACGTCCCTCACGCGGCCGACCGCCAGGAGCGGGCCGAAGATCTCGTCGCTCACGATCGGCGAGTCGTCCGGGAGGTCGGCCACGAGCGCGGGCGGCACGAACCAGCCCTCCTCGGGAACCGAGTCCACCCGCGCCATCGGCTCCGCCATCGCGGCGTAGCGGCGCACACGCTCCTGGGCCTCGCGCTCAATCACCGGCGGGACCTCGGTGGAGAAGCGCTCCGCCTGGCCCACCTCCAGCACGCGCACGGCGCCGGCGAGACGCTCCAGCAGGGTGTCGGCGGCGGCCTCGTGCACGAGCACGCGCGCGGCGGCGGAGCACTTCTGCCCGGCGTACCCGAACGCCGAGTAGACGACCTCCGGCACGACCTCGTCGAGGTCGGCGTCGGCGTCAACGATCACGCAGTTCTTGCCACCCATCTCGGAGACCACGCGCTTCACGTGATGCTGGCTCTCGGGCGTCTCGGCGGACTCGCGCAGGATCTCGAGCCCCACCGCGCTCGACCCGGTGAACGCGATCGTGTGCACGCCCGGGTGGCGCACCAGCGCGGCGCCCACCTCGCCGTAGCCCGGCAACAGCGACAACACCGCGCGCGGCACGCCCGCCTCGTGGAGCGCGTCCACCAGCGCCCCGGCACTCGCCGGCGCCTGCTCCGCCGGCTTCAGCACCGCAACGTTGCCTGCCGCCAGCGCGGCGGCCGTCATGCCGCACGGGATCGCGAGCGGGAAGTTCCAGGGCGCGATGACGGCGGCCACGCCGCGAGGCGCGTAGCGCATCGTGTTGCGCTCGCCGGGGACCTGCATCAGCTCACGGCCCTCGTCCAGCACCAGGGCCTCGCGCGCGTAGTACTCGAGGAAGTCGATCGCCTCGCACACGTCCCCGTCGGCCTCCGGCCACGGCTTCGCGCACTCGCGCACCTGGAGCGCCGCCAGCTCGAGCCGCCGCCCGCGGAGGATCGCGGCGGCCGCGCGAAGCACCTCGGCGCGCTCGGCCGCGGACCGCTCGCTCCACTCGCGAAAGCCGCCCCCGGCCGCCTCTACCGCCGCCGCGGCGTCCTGCTCAGAGCTCCTCCCCGCCCACGCCACGATGCGCTCGGGGCTGCCCGGATCCGTGGAGCTGAAGGTCTCGTCGGCTGCAATGTCGCCACCGACGGACACGGGAACCTCCAGGGGAAGCCTCGAGTCGAGCTCCCCGAGGGCCTCGAGGAGGGATTCGCGGACGGGGGCCCGCCGGAGCTCGAGGATGGGCTCGTTGCGGAAGGCGGACGGTGAGGTGGCGGTCACGGCGCGGCCAGCAGCTCCTCGAGCGGCGTCCCGCGCTGCTGCTCGCCGAGGAACGACTCGTTCGAGGTGTTCTCGAGCAGCCGCCGCACCAGGTAGGCCATGCCCGCCACCAGGTCGCCCACCGGGCAGTAGATCCGTACGCGGTGGCCAAGGTCCGCGAGGGCGGCGGCCAGGTCGTCGCCGAGCCCGCGCAGCACCTGGAACTCCAGGTCGCTGTCCTCGCGGCCGAGCTCGCGGGCGGCCGCAATCGCGTGCGACACCGAGCGGAGGTTGTGCGACGCGATGGCCGGCCTGAGCGACGGCCACGCCTCGAGCAGCCGCACGGTCAGCCGTTCGAAGTTGCGGTCGGAGTCGCGCTTTTCCTCGAACACCGGCGGCGTCCAGCCGTGCTGGCGCGCGTCCACCACCTCGTGGTCCCAGTAGGCGCCCTTCACGAGCCGGACCACCAGCGGCTGGGAGCGCTCGCTGCCGCGCGCCCACTCGATCACCTGCTCGAGGTGGTCGGGGGACTCGCGGAGGTAAGCCTGCATCACGATCCCCACTGACGGCCCGTCGCGGAGCTCCGTGTCGTCGAGCAGCTCGAACACGAGTCCCAGCGTGGCCTCAACGGTGTCCACGGACTCCATGTCGATGTGGAGGTGCGCGCCGAGCTCCTGCGCCCGCTGCAGGAGCGGACGCATCCTGCGTGCCGCGTCCTCGCGCCCGACCTCGGGCGCCTCCGGGCGCAGCAGCGGCGTGAGCGCGGACACCTTCACGGACAGGTTCACGCGCGGCAGCGGCCCGAGCGAGTCCGCCTCCAACACGGGCTGCTCCGGCCACGCCGGCGCCGCCTCGCCCAGCGTCTCGAGCGCATCCAGGCAGCGCGCGGCGTAGCGGTCGGCCTCGGGCTGCGTCACCGTCGCCTCACCGAGGAGGTCGAGCGACACCGCCGCGCCGTGGTCCCAGAGGTGGCGGATCGTCTTGAGGGCCGCGCGCGGCGATTCGCCGACGATGAAGCGGTGCGCCATGTGGCGCACCCCCGCGGCCGCGGCCGCGCCGAGCGCCGTGCGCCCCGGCTTCGTGCCCGACATCCGCATGGCGGCCTCGATCGGCGGCGGCCGCTCGTCAACCTCCTCGAGGTAGCCGGTGAGGTGCCGCGCGAGGTCGTCGAGCGAGCGGCACGCGGGCGTCACGTCCACGAAGCGAAACAGGGCGGCGCGCAGCTCGGCGTCATGCGAGGCCAGCTCCATGGCCCGCTGGTCGAGCACCCGGAGCGGGTGCCGCGAGCGCCCGGGCAGGGCGGCGTGAATCGTCCGGCCCACCTCCTGAAGCTGCGACTCCACGATCCGAAAGCTACCTCGGCGCCGCCGCCCAAGCGTGGCTTGGGGGGCGGCGGTCAAGGGTACCGTCCCACCATGCCCTCGCTCGTGCTCGGACCCCTGCTCCGCTATGTCGGCGACACCGAGGCCGTCATCTGGGTCGAGACCGACGCGCCCTGCGAGGTCGAGGTGCTGGGCGCGCGCGAGCGGACCTTCTGCGTCTGCGACCACCACTACGCGCTCGTCTGCTGCGGCGGGCTCGAGCCCGGGACGTGGCACGAGTACGAGGTCCTGCTGGACGGGGAGCGTGTCTGGCCGCGCGACGACGGCTTCCCGGCCAGCGAGTTCCGCACCTACCCGAAGGACAGCCCGCTCAAGATCGCGTTCGGCTCCTGCCGCGTGGCGGCCCCGCACGAGCCGCCCTACTCGCTCACCAAGGACGAGGACGAGCGCGGCCGCGAGATCGACGCGCTGCGAACGATGGCGCTGCGGATGCGCAACCAGCCGCGCGAGGAGTGGCCGGACGTGCTCGTGATGCTCGGCGACCAGGTCTACGCCGACGAGGTGTCGCCCGCCACGCGCGCGTTCATCGAGACCAAGCGTGACCCGTCCGAGCCGCCGGGCGAGCGCGTGCTGGACTTCGAGGACTACACGCAGCTCTACCTCGAGAGCTGGGGCGACCCCGACATTCGCTGGCTCCTGTCGGTGGTGTCCAGCGCGATGATCTTCGACGACCACGACGTGCACGACGACTGGAACATCTCCGAGGCCTGGCTCGAAAAGATGCGGAAGCACGAGTGGTGGAACGAGCACATCAAGGGAGCGCTCGCCTCATACTGGGTCTACCAGCACCTGGGCAACCTCGCGCCCGAGTCACACCAGGAGGACGCGCTGCTGAAGCGCGTTAAGGAGGCAGACGACGCGGAGGATCTCCTCGAGGCGTTTGCGTTCAGGGCCGACCGCGACACGGGCGGCTCGCGCTGGAGCTACTGCCGCGACCTCGGCAACACGCGGCTCGTGGTGGTCGACTCGCGAGCGGGCCGCGTGCTCGAGGAGGGGAAGCGCTCGATGCTCGACCCGGAGGAGTGGGCCTGGGTGGAGGAGCACGCCACGGGCGGCTTCGACCACCTGCTCGTGGCCACCTCGCTGCCGTGGCTGCTGGGTCGCGGCATGCACTACGCCGAGGCGTGGAGCGAGGCCGTGGCCGGCGGGGCCTGGGGGCGCCTCGCTGCGCCCGCCGGAGAGAAGATGCGCCAGACCATCGACATGGAGCACTGGGCCGCGTTCCAGGAGTCGTTCCGGCGGCTGGTGGAGCTGTTCCGGGCCGTGGGGAGGGGCGAGCGCGGCGAGCCGCCGGCCTCGATCGTGGTCCTGTCCGGCGACGTCCACCACGCCTATCTGTTCGAGGTCGGCTATCCGCGTGGCACCGGCATGAAGTCGGGCGTCTGGCAGGCCGTCTGCTCGCCGTACCGAAACCCGCTCGGGAAGCGCGAGCGCCAGACGATCCGGATCGGGATGTCGCGCGGGTTCGAGCGCTTCACGCGCGCGCTGGCACGGCTGGCCGGAGTCCGCGATGCCGGCATCGGCTGGCGCATGAAGGGCGACGGCCCCTGGTTCGACAACCAGGTGGCGAGCCTCGAGATCGACGGCCGTGCGATCACGATGCGACTCGAGAAGGCCGTGCCGGTGGATGTAGACGAGGCGCGGCTCGAGTGCGTGCTGGAGCAGCCGCTCGCCTAGTTAAGCTGGCCCGGCCGCGCATGGAATACCCGATCGAGACCTTCACCGACGAGGAGCGAGCCCTCCTCGCGCCTCATTTCACGAATCTTGACCAGCCGGTCTTCGCGCTGGTCAACCTCCCGGAGACCGTGAAGGGAGCGCTGTTCGCGCGCTACTCGCGCTACCAGGGCACGCTGCGCCGGCTCTACCTCGAGGAGTTCGCGCAGGACGCCACGCCCGGCGCGGCGTTCGACGGCGAGGAGGGCGAGCGCGCCCGCAAGCTCTACGAGCGCATCTTCATCGGCTACGGCGACGACTCGGTTGCGCAGCTCGGCGGCGCGCACATCGCGTGCGAGTGGGTCTCGAACGTCATGACCAAGCTCCTCCAGCGCGGGCGGCTGGCGGCGTACCTCGAGCAGTCCACCCGCTACATGGCCTACGACGCGCCGATGGGCGAGGGCCTCGGGTACCGCTACTGGCGGGATCCGGAGCTCGGCCCGGAGTACGAGGCCGCGATGGACTTCCTGTTCGACTCCTACTCCGAGGCGCTGCCGCGCGTGGAGGCGTGGGCGGCCGAGCGCTTCCCCCGCGCCGACGGTGAACCCGAGGCCGCGCACGCGCGCTCGATCCGGGCAAAGGCGCTCGACCTGCTTCGCGGGCTCCTGCCCGCGGCGTCGCTCTCCCACGTGGGCATCTTCGCCTCGGGGCAGGCGTACGAGCAGCTCTTGCTGCGCCTGTCGGCGTCGCCGCTGCCCGAGGCGCGCGAGTACGCGCGCCTGATCCTGGGCGAGCTCAAGGCGGTGGTGCCGAGCTTCGTCGCCCGCGTCGACCGTCCCGACCGCGGCGGCGAGTGGATCGGCTACCTCGAGGAGCGCGAGCACGCGGCCGACCGCTGGGCGGCGCGGCTCGGGCTCGACCGCGCGCGCGGCGGCGAGGAGGAGGCCGGCCCGGCCGTGCGGCTGCTGTCGGTCGAGGGCGGCGAGGAGGAGCTGCTCGCCGCGCTGCTGTTCGAGTCGGCCGCGGTGTCGGAGGACGAGGCGCGCGCCGCGCTCAGGAACCTCCCGCCGGACGAGCGCGCCACGATGCTGTCCGAGCTCGTCGGCGAGCGCCGCAACCGCAGGCACCGCCCGGGACGCGGCTTCGAGGCGCTGCGCTACCGCTTCGAGGTGGTCTCCGACTACGGCGCGTTCCGCGACCTTCAGCGGCACCGGCTGCTGACCGTCCAGTGGCAGACGCTCGGCCCGGAGCTGGGCGCCGGTGTTCCCGAGGAGCTGGACGAGGCCGGCGCCGGCGACCTCTACCGCGCCGGCTTGGAGCGCTCGCGCGAGGAGCACGCCCGGATCGTGGAACTCGGCCGTCCCGAGCTGGCGGCCTACGCGCTCGCGCTCGGCTACCGCATCCGCTACGTGCTCGACATGAACGCGCGGGAGGCCATGCACCTGATCGAGCTGCGCTCCGGGCGCGAGGGCCATCCCGCCTACCGGGCGGTCGCGCACGCGCTCCACGCCGAGATCGCGCGCGTCCACCCGGCCGTGGCGTCCACGATGACGTTCGTGGACCGCGACACCGAGCCGCGCCTGGAGCGGATCCTGTCCGAGATCCGCGCCCACGCGAAACAGGCCGCTCGCGCCTGACGCCGCCTGTGCGCGCCCGGCTCCTACAGGACGTCCGCGTCGCGCCCTCGATACTGGCGGCCGACTTCGCCCGCCTCGGCGACCAGGTGGAGGCCGTGATGGACGCCGGCGCCCGCGTGATCCACGTGGACGTGATGGACGGCCACTTCGTGCCGCCGATCTCGATCGGCGCCCTGATCGTCGACGCGCTCCAGGAGCTCGTGCACGAGCGCGGCGGGGTTCTCGACGTTCACCTCATGGTGGAGCGGCCCGAGCGGCGCATCGAGGACTTCGCGAAGGCCGGGGCGGACACGCTGATCGTCCACTGGGAGGCGACCCCGCACGTCCACTATGCGCTCCAGGCCGTGCGGGCGGCCGGGCTCGACGCCGGGCTGGCGCTGAACCCGGCGACCCCCGCTGACGTGGTCGCAGGCCTCTCCGGCGACGTGGACCACGTGCTCTGCATGACCGTGAACCCCGGCTGGGGCGGGCAGCCCTTCATCGAGAGCTCCACCGCGAAGGTTGCGCGCCTGCGCGAGCTGCTCGGCCCGGACGTGCCCATCGAGGTGGACGGCGGCATCGACGCCGACACCGCGCGCCAGACCCGGGACGCGGGCGCCACCCTGTTCGTGGCCGGCTCCTCGATCTTCGGCGCCGCCGACCCGGCGGCCTCGTACCGCGAGATCGCAGCGGCCGTCGAGGCGAACTAGACCTTTCGCCCCTCCAGCGGCGGGTCCGTGCCCCTGAGCCGGCAGCGGGCGACCCGGTCCAGCAGCGCCGGCCTGATGAGCACGTGGACGTGCGGGTCGAACTTGCCGCCGTCGGTATCGCTGAACGGCCAGCGCTCGGCCCCGCGGAAGATCACCGTGCCGCCGCTGTCCATGCACTCGACCCCCACGCGCGTCCGGCCCCGGTTCGTCTTCGGGTCGTTCACGGCCGGGTCCTGGAGGTAGATCACGACCTCCGGCACCCCCGCCGAGCGCTCCACGCGCAGGCCCTCCGACTCGCCGTCATCGGAGCCGCCTCCCGCGACCGCGATCAGGATCAGCGGCACCGAGATCGCCAGCAGCACCGCCAGGGCGACGATGCGGGTGCGGTTCGAGCCCTCCAACCGCCGCTGCCTACCGACGCTTCCCTCGCCGCTTCCGAGACGCGGGGCGCTCGGGCACGGGCTCGGGGTCGGGCGGGACGTCCGGGTCGAGCTGCGGCTCCTCGCCCGGCATCGGCGCGAGCCCTCGGCGCTGGGCCGCCGACGGCCACGGCTCCGCCTCGCCACTCTCCCACGCCGGCCCGCGCCCACCGGGCCAGTTTCCCAGCAGGAGCATCCCGACCGCGCCCAGCCAGAAGGCCTGGATGATCGGCGCTATGCCGAGCGTGGCGAAGACGATCAGCACGCCCACGATGATCCCGAGGATGCTCATGAACGGCGTCAGCAGCCCGACGCGCCGGGCGCGCAGCGGCAGCATCACGTAGAGGAACGCGAGCGACACGACGCCCGCGCTGCGCAGGCCCTCGACGACCGGGCTGAAGTCGCCCATGTCCTTGGCCTTCTCGTCCCCGGCCTCGCCGCGGATCGTGTCCTGGGCGGCGAAGCGGTCGGCCAGGTCGCGCAGCTCAATGGAGAACAGCACCTGGGAGACCGCGTACAAGAGCGGCGCGCCGAAGACCAGGTAGACGAACCAGCGCGGCACGCCGGCGCCGCGCGCCCGCGTCGCGCGGAAGAGGTAGAAGAAGACGCCTGCGACGAGCAGGGTGCCGATCACCGGCAGCGCGACGTAGGCGAAGTACGCGTCGGGTCGGTCGTCGATCGAGAGCAGCGCGTCGGGATAGGACTCGATGCCGTCCCGGTCCTTGGGCGGGAACACAAAGCCGCTGACCAGGAACAGCACGGCCGCGGCGATCGCCGCGGCGCCCGCGGGGCGGCCCCAGCGGGCCTCCCACCGGAGCTGCTCCTCGCGGCTCACCGCTGCTTCGGGGGCGGCGCCACCCTCGGAGGCGGCGCGGCTTCGCGCGTGACGCGCGGCGGGTAGTACTCCACGTCCTCGGGCTCGACGATGCGAGACACGCGCTCGCCGACCGCGAGGACGAGGTCAAGCGCGGGCGCGGCGAGCCTGATCAGCCCCTCGATGCGCTGCCGGGTGCGCAGCTGGTCCGGTGTCATCTGCGCCATGCTCAGCCCCCGCGCTGGTGGAAGTAGAACTCGGGCAGCGCCGCCTTCGCGACCTCGGCGGTGATCTGCTGCGCCTGGTGGAGGTCGCCCGCGCGCACGGCGAGGTCGTCGATGGTCACGATGCCGACGAGGCCGTCGCCCTGGGTCACCGGGAGCCGGCGAATGCGGTGCTGGATCATGATCGCCACGGCCTCCTCGAGGTGCATCTCCACCTCGCCCGTCACGAGCGGGTGCGAGGCGTGGTCGCCCGCGCGAGTCTCGGCGTCCACCTCGTCGGCAACGACGACGAGCGCGAGGTCGCGGTCCGTGATCACGCCGACCGGCCGGCCGCCGTCGCAGATCACGACGGAGCCGACGTTGCGGTCCCGCATCAGCTCGCCGACGTGCTTCAGGCTGTCGCCCACGTCGGCCGTCACCACCCCCTGGGTCATGACCTCGGAGATCCGCACGGGCGCGACAATATCGGGTCGTCCCCTACCCTTGGCCCATGTCCTCTGAAGACCCATTCGGCGGCCTCTTCGGCGACCCGGACGAGCTGCGCCGGCGCATGGAGGAGTTCGCCCAGCAGATGCAGGGAGCGCAGCGAGTGGCCTGGGCCGACAATGCCATCAAGCTGGCCGTCGACATGACCGTCGCCGGCCTCAACCGCCTGAACCTTCAGGGCAACGCCGAGCAGCAGACGCAGGAGCTCCGCGCGGCGATGCAGGCGCTCTTCCCGGAGGCGGTCATCCTGGTGCGCGAGGCTCGCGAGGG
>OCZS010000536.1_pt1 | contig 12539 bp, 15 predicted proteins | sample 1539071 | NCBI WGS metagenome assembly OCZS01 (sample SAMEA3113584, study PRJEB22503) | soil metagenome | reverse complement strand
AGTTGGCCGCGGTGCATGACGCCGTGCGCCACGCGCTCACGGCCGTGGTGCCGGTGCGGGGCGCCCAGTTCTTATTGGAGGCCCGAGGCGACCAGGAGCGGTTGGTGGCGGGTTGGGGGGAGGTGCTGTCCCAGTTCGCCACCGAGGGAGGCACGGTGGCCCACATCTGTTGGTCGGATCTGGTGCGCCCCTCGGGGTTGCAGCGCCACACCGAAGCCCTCCCGGAGCGGCCGGGCGGCACGCCGCATCCGGCGGCGCAGGCCAGCTATCGCGCGTTGCTCGAGCAGCGGGCGCCGGCCGCGACGACCCATGACGTGGTGGTGAGCATCACCGTGATCGCGGAGCGGTTGCGCCGCCGTCACGGTGGCAGCCGCGAGGAGCGTCTTGGCGATGCTTTGGGCATCGCGGTGGAGGGCTTGCTGCGGGCGCTGGGTTCGGCGGGCCTGGAGGCGACCGACCCGCTTGACGCCATGGGGTTGTGGCGGATGCTGCGACTGCACGTCGACCCGACCGGGGGCGGATCGAGCCGGGTTCGCCGCCGGTTGGGGCAGCGGCTGGGACTGGTGACGCCAGCGTCGGCGGGCCCGTTGATGATGGAGACGGACTGGCGAGCGATCCGCCTTGATGCCGCCTGGCAGCGCATTTGGTGGGTGGCGTCGTGGCCCCGGCTGGCGGTGCCGCCGGCGTGGTTGGAGCCGTTCTTGTCGCCCACCGGCGTGACCCGGACCATGACCGTGGCCATGGTCCCGGTGTCGACCTACCGCTCCCGCCGGCGCATCGAGCGGGACCTCGTCAAGCTGGAATCCGACGCCACCGTCAAAGAGGAAAAGGGCCGGCGCATCGACGCCCGCCACCAGCGCGCCACCCAGGCGCTGCTCGAGCGGGAACGCGAGATCGTCGCCGGCTTCGCCGAGATGGGTTATGTGGGCCTGGTCACCGTTAGCGCCCGCAGTGAGGACGAGCTCGAGGAGCACGCCGAGATCGTCGAGCAACGCGCGCACGAGGCCGGCATGGAGCTGCGGGTGCTCGACGGCCGCCAAGACGTCGCCTGGGCCGGCGGGCTGCCGCTCGGCCTGGCGCCGACGACGGTGCTGGCGACATGAAACGGCCGAGCCTGCGGCTCAAGTACCACCGAGGCACCACGGCGCACGTGGCGTCGATCCACCCGTTCTCGGTGCAGGCCCCCCTGAACTGCGGGGGACCCTACATCGGGGTGGACCTGCTCGCCGGTGGCGCCGAGTTCTGCTGGGACCCGTTCGACGCCTACGCCGCCGGGGCGGTCACCAACCCCAACTGTTGGGTACTGGGCCAACCGGGCTTCGGGAAATCCGCGCTCATCAAGTCCCTGCTGTGGCGCATGGCCGCCATCTACGGCACCGGCACCGGTGGCCGCTGGCTGGCAATCGCCGACCCCAAAGGCGAATACACCCTGCTGGCCGAGTACCTAGGGCTGACCGTGATCCGGCTCACCCCCGGCGGTAGTACGAGTGTCAACCCGCTCGCACCCGGCCCCGCCGCCGCGCATGAGCCGCCGGAGGTGCAGGTGCTGCGCCACGCGGAGATGGTGGCCGCGCTGGTCGCCAGCGTGTTGGCCCGGCCGCTCACCCAGCTCGAAGACGCCGCCATGTTCGCCGTGATCGAGGACCTCACCCACAACCCCCGCCTGCAGGAGGCAACGCTGCGCGACGTCGCCGCGCTGCTGGTCACGCCGACCGAAGCCATGCAGTCGCGGCTGCGGCGCAGCCTCGACGAACTGACGGGCGATCTGGCCGAGGTCGTGTTCGCGCTCGACAACCTGTTGACCCGCTCGCTGCGGGGCATGTTCGACGGCCCGACGACGGTCCCGCTGCGCTGGGACGGTCCTGGCCTCGTCCTGGACCTTTCGGCCGTCGGGCTCGAGTCGCCCGCCCTGCCCCTGGTGATGGTGGCCGCTGCCGGTTGGTTGCAACAGCTGATGGCCTCCCCCGGTCCGCAACGGGTGCAGGTCCTCGACGAAGCGTGGGCGTTCCTCAAGACCCGGCACACCGCCAACTGGCTACAGAGCTGCTTCAAACTCGGCCGCAGCTACGGCACCGCCAACATCTGCCTGTCGCACCGCGTCTCGGACCTCGCCGCCCAGGCCGATGACGGCACCGCCACGGCCAAGATCGCCAAGGGACTCATCGCCGATTCGGCCACCAAGATCATCCTGCACCAGGCCCCCGACCAGATCGCCACGACGGTCGAACACGCCGGTCTCACCGACCCCCAAGCGCAACTCGTCGGCCAGTTGGCTCGGGGCAAAGCGCTGTGGAAGGTGGGCCCCCACACGACCCTGGTCGAACACGTCGTGGGCCCGCAGGAGATCGAGCTAGTCGATACCGACGCACGGATGTTGGCGAACCCCGACCGTCCTACCGCCGAACCCATAGCCGAGAACCCGACCGCCCAGCCGCTGGCAGATGAGCCAGAGGTTCGCGACAGCCTCGTACCCGCGTAAGAGAAGGACCCACGACGATGACCGCTTCCGTTCCTTCCCGTCGGCCACGATCACAGTTCCGGCGGCTGTCTATCGGCGCCGTCGGTGTGACGCTCATCAGGTGGTTCACCGGATGGCGCTCCTGCTCACTCTGGCGTCGACACCGGGGCCTGTTGCGCGGGACCGCGAAGGGCGTAACGCGATGAGGCCCGGGCAGCGTGAGGCCGACGGCTTCCGAGTCGATCGGCGGCAGGCGCGGTTGACCATTACCGTTACGGAGGCCGCCGACCTGCTCGGGATCTCGAAGACGCTGGCGTACGCGCTCATCAGACGACGTGAGATCCCCTGCATCCGCCTCGGCCGGCGCGTTGTCGTCCCGCGACGAGCGCTGGAGGAGATGGTCGGATCGCTGCCCAGCGAGGCGCACGGCGACAAGACGGCGTAGATGTCGGCGATCTGGACCTCACGCAGAGGGACACCAGCGCGGTGTGAGCTCGGTCTATCGGGGACCCGTTGTCGAGCGCCACCGTGGTCGACGAGCATCAGCTCCCGTGACCGTGAAGATCCACCGGCTTCGCTCCGTCGCACGACGTGAGACGTCAGGTCACCTGGCTTGACAGCCTTGGCTCCAGTACCAGGCCATTCGGGGCCATTCTTGAGTACGCTTCACGAGGTGCCCAAGACCCGACCGCCGATCACCCGCCGACGGATCAAGCCGCACGATGTGCGCGTGGAGCTGGACGCGTGGGAGCGCCGCTACGGCGTGCCGTCGGAGCGGTTGGCTGACGCCTTTCGGGACCCCGCCACCGGCGAGCTGGTCGAGAGCGAGGACTATCGGTCCTGGAGCCAGGCCTACGAGCTGTGGCTTCGTGCAAGTCGCCGCTGAGCGTTGTTCCCGCCTCACATCCGGAGCCACGAAGACGCCCTCGACTACCTCGCTACCTGGTGTGACATCATCGGCGGAGAGTTGCTCGACGGCATCGACTGGGACGAGATCGAAGACCAGCAGGGTCGGCTCATTGCCGTTCGGGTCCGGCCCTTTCGCATCGGCTTCGTCGTGGGAACCGTGCTCACACCCTCGGTCGGGGTCGATGCCGGCCTCGCGGCAGACTTCTACTCGTTCGACCTCCGTCTCGCAGACGGGACGCTGATCTGGCGGCACGATTGCCATGCCGGACACGAGTACCTCGGCACGGGTCGCTACCACCTCCATGTCGGCCCCACCGAGAACAACCGCGTTACCGACAGGCCGCAAACGCTTCAGACCATCTTTGAACTGGTGACCAACGAGAACCTCCGGCGCAGCTGGGATCTACCGGGCAGCTGACGTCGCACTGGCACCAACGGCTCGTCGAGGCGTGCGGTGACCTGCGCGCCAACCCGGCCTACGCGGGGAACACCGGAACCGCCCGGAAAGAGTGACGTGATCGAGCACAGCCCCCTGGTGGATTGAGTAGGTGGCGCCCTCCGTCGTCGAGAGGCTCGCCGCCCGCCACGTCCCCAACCCCCAGGCCGTGGCACTCGGCGTCGACATCGTCAGCGACCCCCACCGCGAGGACGACGACGGCTACAACTGGACCTTCCTCGGCCGGGTCGCGCAACGTCGCTGACGTCGTGCCCTCCGCGCGGCACTCGTCATGGGCAGTTCCATCGGCCGGTACCTCGCCAAGGTCATCTCCTGGGACTTCGAGGTCAGCGACGACGACCCCGTCGTCAACCTCGAGCTACTGCCCGTCCGACCCAGCGAGGTCGACCAGCTGCTCAACCGCAACCGGGCACCGGCCGCCTGACGCGCTACGCCCTGACGACTCTCGAGCTGCCGCCCGGATATCCCCCCAGCCGGCGATGGGGGAGCGGCCCGTATCGCGCGGCTCGAGCTGGGCGTGCCCAGCCTCCCAGCTGGACACGCAGACGCGGACGCTGGCGGCGACTAGAGGCTGTCCGGCACACCCGAAGCGTTCGGCTCCATGAGACTCCCAGGCTCGACCGGACGCGAAACGGAGGACCAGGGGGCAGAGATCGGCGAGGAGTCGGTAGCCCACGGCCGGGTGCCACGAGCGGACAACTCACATCCACGGACCTTCGAGTGTCATATCGTCGTCCCGCCGTCAACGAGACCGCGGAGACGCATAACACCGATTCCGGAGCGCCTAGCCCTGTCGTCCACCCACGACAGATCGCCGGAACTGATGCGCCGTCTCCCGCTCGGTCGCGCGTTCTGTCGCGTCGTTAGGTGCGTACCGGCTAGCCGGCGACAAGGCATGGGGCTCGCCTGGCGCATACCACGGCGATGGGGCTCGCCGTTACCGCACGATCGGGCTGATAGCTCCTGGCAATCTGAGCGTGAGGCGATCTGATGCCAGGCGAGCCCAAACCCCCCAGCTACGAGATAGTCCGCCTCCCCGAGGACGGCGCCTGGCGCCAGGCGCTTCTCAACATCGCCGCGAGCCTGGCCGCCGCCGCGGCGGGGCTGGCCTTGGACGGGACGTCGCGGATCGGCAACCCAATGGAGGGTCTGGGCGGGTGCTGCGGGGTTGACCGTAGCGTCTCAGGACCTGGTGGCCGGATCCTCGCTGCACGGTCGTCGCCGGCGCTGGGCGGGGGCCGAAGCGCGGAGCTGGGACCGCAACGTGGTGTGATGAGGCGATGAGCATCTTGGAGCCCAGCCCCGAGGAGCAGCGCCGGATCCTCGAGTGCGTCGCCGGCTTCATCGTGGACCACGCGGCGGGGATCGCTCGTCTGCCGGTCGCTGTCCGCGCGGACCGCGACGCCATCCGCCGCCAGCTCGACGCCGTCGGCGTGGAGACGGCGACGGACGCAGGCGCGGTGATCGACCGGGTGGTCGCGCTCCTGACCGACGGGATGGTCCACACGGGCCATCCCCGGTACTTCGGGCTGTTCAATCCGGCGCCCTCGTTCATGGGGATCGTGGCCGAGCTCATCGTCGCCGCCTTCAACCCGCAGCTTGCGGCGTGGAGCCATGCGCCCGCCGCGGTCGAGATGGAGGCATGGACCATCGACTACCTGGCGGACCGCTGCGGGCTCGACGGCCCCGTCGGGGGGTCGTTCACCTCTGGAGGGGCGGAGGCCAACGCGAGCGCGCTCCACCTCGCCCTGACCCGTGCGATCCCCGACATGGCCACCGCCGGCCTGGCCGCCCCCGGCGTGCGGCCGACGCTCTACGCCTCCTCGGAGAGCCACCTCGCCTGGCTGAAGATCGCGCACGTCTCCGGCGTGGGGCGCGATGCGGTGCGGCTGGTGCCGACAGACGCCCGGATGCGCATGGACCCGGATGCCCTGCGGCGTCTCATGGCCGAGGACACCGCGGCCGGTCATCGACCGGTGCTCATCGTTGGCACGGCCGGCACAACGTCGGCCGGTGTGGTCGATCCGCTGACCGAGCTCGCAGGCATCGCTGCCGACTACGGCTGCCTCTTCCACGTCGACGCCGCATGGGCGGGCGCCGCTGTCCTCTCCGACCGGTTGCGGCCGCATCTCGCTGGGATAGAGCGCGCCGACTCTGTGACCATCGATCCCCACAAATGGATGTCGGTGCCAATGGGCGCCGGCGCGTTCATCACCGCGCATCCGGGGCTGCTGGCGGAGAGCTACCGGGTCGAGACCAGCTACATGCCGGACCGGGTGGAGGCGACCGTCGACCCGTACACACACTCCATCCAGTGGTCGCGCCGGTTCGCCGGCCTCAAGGTCTTCCTCACCCTCGCGACGGTGGGCCGCGAGGGCTACTCCGTCCAGCTCGAGCACGACACCCGCCTCGGAGACCGGCTCCGAGAGGGCCTCGTCGCGACGGGCTGGTCCGTGCGCAACCACACCCCGCTCCCGGTCGTCTGCTTCGCAGACCCCTACCGCCTCGGTGACGACGAGCACCACCGCCGGATCGCGGCCGACGTGGTCGAGTCGGCCGCAGCCTGGCTGTCGACCACGGTCATCGGCGGTGAGCCCTGCCTGCGGGCCTGCATCTGCAGCCACCGCACCACCGACGGCGACGTCGATGCCCTAGTCACCCGGCTCGCCGCTGCCAGGACCGGGTGAACCGCCGCACCGCGACTTCACCCGCCCTCGAACCTGCACGCCTCGCCCACACCGCGTCAGCTCACGGTGCGCGCGGCCTGACCAGCGATCGCCACGGATGCAGTCGCACCACGCCGAAGCTGGGATGATCTATGCGGTGTGCCCACCCCCATGCCGGAGCCCATCCCCATGGCGACTACCTAGATCCGACCAGATTGACAACGACAAGGAGCCGTTCGGCAATGAGCACCGCCGACGTCACGACCACACCCGTCATCACCCTCACCGACAACGCCGCGGCCAAAGTCGCCGAGCTGATCGCCCAGGAGAGCGACGACCTGCTGACCCTCCGGGTGGCCGTCCGGCCCGGTGGGTGCTCAGGGTTCTCCTACGAGATGTTCTTCGACGCCGAGTCCGACCCTGAGGACCACCAGGCCGTGTTCGGCACGGTCAAGGTGAGGGTCGACCCGGCCAGCGCCCAGCACATCGCCGGCGCAACCCTCGACTACAGGGACGGCCTCCAGGGCGCCGGGTTCCACATCGAGAACCCCAACGCCCAGCGCTCCTGTGGCTGCGGGCAGTCCTTCGCGTAGCGGCTATGAAGATGGGCGTCTCAGACACGTTGGGCCGGCACCCCCGGGACCTACGCATCTCGGTCACCGATCGGTGCAACTTCCGCTGCACCTACTGCATGCCCAAGGAGATCTTCAACCGCGAGTACGAGTTCCTGGCCCGGGAAGCACTGCTCAGCTTCGAGGAGATCGACCGGGTGGCCCGTTCGTTCGTGCGCCACGGGGTCCGCAAGTTGCGCCTCACGGGTGGGGAGCCACTGCTACGTAGGGGGATCGAGGGCCTCATCGCCAAGCTGGCCCTCATCCCCGATGTCGAGGACCTCACCCTCACCACCAACGGCGCCTTGCTGGGCCGCAAAGCCCGGGACCTGGCCGCGGCCGGGCTCCGCCGGGTCACGGTCAGCCTCGACTCGATGGACGACGCCGTGTTCATGGCCATGAACGATGTCGGCTTCGGTGTGCGGGGAGTGCTCGAGGGGATCGCCGCCGCCGCCGAAGCCGGGCTCACCCCCATCAAGATCAACATGGTGGTGAAACGGGGGGTCAACGACGGCTCCATCCTCGACATGGCCCGGTATTTCAAAGGCTCGGACCACACCGTCCGGTTCATCGAGTACATGGACGTCGGCACCACCAACGGGTGGCGGCTCGACGATGTGGTCCCGGCCCGGGACATCGTCGAGATGCTGGACCGGGAGTTCGGGATCGAGCCGGTGGGTCCTTCCTACCGGGGCGAAGTGGCGCAGCGCTGGCGTTATCGAGACGGGACTGGGGAGGTGGGCGTGGTCGCCTCGGTCACCCAGCCTTTCTGTGGTGACTGCACCCGGGCTCGCCTCTCGGCCGAGGGCGTGGTCTACACGTGCCTGTTCGCTACTCGCGGGACCGACCTGCGCGAGGTGCTGCGGGCGGGTGCGAGCGACGAGCGGCTCGACGCAATGGTGTCCGGGCTTTGGACGAAGCGTGCTGACCGGTACTCCGAGACCAGGTCGTCACAGACCGCCGGGCTCCAGAAGGTCGAGATGAGCTACCTCGGTGGCTGACTCGTGACCCGCTGGGAAGGAAGAGCCATAGCCGACGCCGCCGGCTCCAAGGTCGAGGGAATCAAGGCCGCCAGTAACCAGCTGCGGGGCACCATCGGCCAGGAGCTGTCCGACGCTGCGCCAGCGTTCTCGCCTGAGAGCCAACAACTGCTCAGGTTCCACGGCATCTACCAGCAGGACGACCGCGACGTGCGCGCGGAGCGGGCTCGGCAGCGACTCGACGTCGACCACCTCTGCATGCGGGTCAGCATCCCCGGCGGGACCCTGACCGCAGAGCAGTACCTCATCATGGACAAGCCGTGCGATGCGGTGGGCAACGGCACCCTTGCGCGTCATCTCCCGGCAAGGCATCCAGTACCACTTCGTGCCCAAGGGCGACCTCCACTCCCTGCTCGCCACCCTCAACCACCACCTGGTGACCGCCCTCGGCGCCTGCGGCGACGTGGTCCGCAACATCACGTGCTACCCGGCGCCGCTCGCCGACCGGCCGCGGGCCGACGTGGGGGCCTACGCCCAGGAGACGGCCCGCCGCTTCCGGCCTCGCACCCAGGCCTACTACCAGCTGTGGCTCGACGGTGAGCGGGCGGTGACGGCCGAGGCGCCCGGCGAGGAGCCGCTCTACGGCACCACCTACCTGCCCCCGAAGTTCAAGATCGGCTTCGCCTTTCCCGGCGACAACTGCATCGACGTCTACAGCAACGACCAGCAGGACCCGCACGACCCCGAGCCTACGGCGGGTAGCAGCCCTACCGGGCCGGGTATCAGCGCAGACGCACCTCAAGGCACGCCTCCGCCCGACGGAGGGCGTCCTCGAGGTCCTGCGCCGTCGGTCCACGGGCAAAGACGAACCCCAGGTAGCGATCACCCTCGGGCAGCGGCACCACCGGCCGCCCCGACGCGATGCTGATCTCGACACCGACGACCCCGTCGATGGCGAGGGCCCGCTCCTGGCCCGACACCCGGTCCAGCACCCCGGCCGACCGGATCGGGAGCATCATCACGCCCGACGCCTGCGTTTCCCGGGCGAGGCCGTCCAGCCCCAGACCGAGGGCGTGACGGATGATGACCTCCTCGAGGCTCACCCCAGCCCCGAACCGCAAGGCCCGCGCGCACAAGCCGCCGATGGAGCGAGCGGCGAGCTCGAGAATCATGAGCGCACCTGCAGTGCCGATCCGCAGCTCTGCGTGCACCGGTCCTTCCCGCAACCCCAATGCTGCGGCGGCCCGGGCGACGGTGGCCTCGAGGTCGGCGAGGACCGAGGCGGGTTGCCGCGACGGCGTGACGTAGATGGTCTCCTCGAAGAAGGGGCCGTCCATGGGGTCGGGCTTGTCGAACACGGCCAGCACTTCCAATCGCCCTCCCAGGAGCAGGCCCTCGACCGCCACCTCGGCTCCTGGCACGAAGCGCTCGACCAGCAGCGGCTCCGGGCCGTCCCCGACGATGGCGCGAATGCGGATGCCGGCCGCGGCGGCCTGGATCGCGTCGTCGACGCGGATGACGCCCTGGCTGGCCGACCGTGAGACGGGCTTGACCACGCACGGATACCCGACCTGGGTCGCCGCCGAGGCGATGTCGGCGCCATGAGCGACGATTCGGTAGGCGGGCTGGGGGAGCGAGGCAGCGGCCAGGCGCTCCCGCATGGCGGCCTTGTCCCTGGTGGCGGCGACCGCGTTGGGCGGATTGTGGCGCAACCCGAGACGCTGGGCCGCCGCGGCCGCGACCACCACCCCGTGGTCGTCGACGGCCAGGACGGCGTCGAGCGGTGTCCGATCATGAAGGGCCGCGATGGCGTCCAACGCGGCGTCGCCTCCAGCCAGAGGCACGACCACGGCCCGGTCGCCCATGGGGCCGGCCAAGGCCTGACGATGCTCGGACCCGACCACGACGTCGACACCCAGGCGAGCGGCCGCGGTCACGAAGTCCGCGGCCCGGTAGGTGGCAGTCGGCAGCAGCAGGAGGATCCGGGGCACCGCCCTATGATGGCAACCAACGCTGAGGCGAGGCACCATGACCGGCATCGATTCCAAGGACGTGCCAGTCCTGCGAGTGACCGATGCAGCGCTGGCCAAGGTGCTGGGGCTGCGGGCTGGCGAGGAGGGCGGGGGGTCACTCGCCCTCTGGGTCGAGGTCAGCGGTTCGAGCGGTGGCGCCTACACCTACGACATGTACTTCCAGGCGACCAGCGAAGCCCGGCCCCAAGACTGGTCCGACGAGCGTGGCGGACTGGCACTCGTGGTCCCCGCCGACAGCGTCGCCAAGATGCGCGGGGCCACCCTCGACCTCAGCCGCGATCTGCTCCAGGGCGGCATGGTCATGCAGAACCCGAACCAGCCCGCGGCCCCGGCCGGCGCCAGCCCGGCCATGGCCGGGCCGCCGGTCGACCTCAGTGGCGACGTGGCCCAGCGAGTCCTGCAGGTCCTGGAACAGCAGATCAACCCGTCCATTGCCGCGCACGGCGGCCGTGCCGACCTCGTCGCGGTGGAGGACGACGCCGCCTATCTCCGCTTGAGCGGAGGCTGCGCGGGCTGCGGGATGGCGACGGTGACCTTGAGCCAGGGCATCGAAGTGGCCATCCGCGATTCGGTCCCCGAGATCACTCGAGTGATCGACGTCACCGACCACGCGGCGGGCACCAACCCGTACTACGAGGCGGCCAAGACGTAAGTGCTAGACGGCGATGAAGCGGCTGGCGTCCTTCGCCGCGTACGAGGCCACGATGGCATCGGTTGCCTCAGTCGCGTGGACCCGACCGACCGCGTGGTGGTGGGTTCACCACGAGCAACCGACCGATGCCGACCCGGACTGAGTTCGAGGCGGACCGTGCGACACGAGCCGGCATCAGCCGTCACCGGCACCGAGCGGCGTGACCTAACCGTGACATAACGGGGGGACAGCCGACGCGCCCCCGCGCGCCGAATCGGTGATCTCGTTGCTTCACTCGCGTGCAACCGAGTCTCACGGAGAGCGTCGGGTCTCACCCCGCCAGCGAGCCGCGCTAGCTGGCGGTGCTGTCGGTGGCACTGTGGGTCGTGGGGCCCTGGCCGAGTCCTGAGTCAGGGCGTTCAGTTCCACCAGTTGGTGATTTCATCATAGACCTCGGGGCGATTGGCGAGCGCGATGTGGTTGATCTTCGGGCAGAGGCGAACCTCGCCCTCCAAGGACTGGTCGCCGCTTACGCCAACCGGTCCGCCCTCGTGGAGGACAAAGCCGCCCGGGCCGCGGTCGCCGAAGCCGACGCCAAATGACCACCACCACGACAACACGAACGCCTCCCGGTCAACCAAGCACGTCGTTTGGCGACAACGCGAGCATCGTGTGGCCTCACCGGAAGTGGCGTTAGCGGAGCGTGGCCTTGATGCGGATGGCCCTTTTGCCAGGCGGTCTCGACCAGTGGGGTTCGCGCTGGGTGCTGCTCGTGAGGGCCCGCCGGTGGCTGGGCGTAGAGTGCGGCGCCGGGTCAGGGGACAAGGCGGAGGCCCAGGTTGTCGAGCTGGCCGGGCACCGCATCCGGGGGGGGCAGCCGAAGATGCAGGCTATGGCGGTGAGGTCTTGGCGCCTGATGGTGAGCATGCGGCCGTTGTAGTCGCCGCGCTGCACCTCGATCGTGCGCAGGTACCGGGCCAGCATCTCGGCCTCGTGTTCCCGGAGCTGGGCGAGCGCGGCGAGGTCGATGGTCACGGGGCGGTCGTCGCGGTGCTTGCCGCCCGTGAGATCGGCAACCTGTCCGGCACCGGTCGCTGCTGGCGCTCCCTGGCGAACTCCACGCCGACCAGGCGCCCGCGGGACCTGGATCACAGTCGGGCCATGCTCGGGGCAGTTGACCCGGGGGGCGTCCGCTTCCAGGAACGAACGGAGCTCACCGAGCCCGCCGCCGTCGGCGCCCCTCGCTCTGGTCATAGCCCGGCGCGCGCCGCCCGCAGCGCCCACAGCGGCGCATCCCGAGCCGCCGCGGGCGCACCTGCGCCACCACCGCGTCCGCCTCGTCGTCGAGCTCGACCCCTCGATGACCGTGCGGTCATCGACGCCAACCACCCGACGCCATACCTTGACGCCCAGCACCCCGTTGTCCTCCTGCCGCTCGAAGCCGACGAACAGCTCGGAACGTAGGTAGGAAGCGGGGTGCTGCCGCGGATGGGTAGTCAGCCACCCACGGATGCGCTAGGAGAGAGCTGGATTTTGCGACGGGGTGGTTGTGGCAACCTCGTTCGGCCCGGAACTGGCAGACATCCGGACTTACGGCAGTCGTGCAGCTTGCCGTCAGGCTGTGGCGCGGTCGATCACCTCGTCGACCAGTCCGTAGGTGACGGCGTCCCGCGCCCAGAGCATGCGGCCGCGGTCGAGATCGCGAGCCACCAGGCGGCGGTCCTGGCCGGTGGCGTCGGTCAGCCGGTCGACGAGCGCCTCGTGCAGGCGGCCGATGTGGGCGACCTCGTCCTC
>OCZS010000535.1_pt1 | contig 12558 bp, 13 predicted proteins | sample 1539071 | NCBI WGS metagenome assembly OCZS01 (sample SAMEA3113584, study PRJEB22503) | soil metagenome | reverse complement strand
GACGACGAGGTCCCTGCCACCCGCCGCGTCACGGGCGGCGAGGAGCGCCGGGTGATCCCGCCGACGGAGGTCGCGGCGGAGCCAGAGCACGGACGTCACGTCGGCCTCAGCTCAGCCGGTCGAGGACGAGGGGCAGGAGGTAGAGCATGCCGAGCGACCACGTGAGGTGGGTGATCGTGGGTCCGAGGATGCCGCCCGTGACCCGCCGCTGGAACGCCACGACGAGGCCCACCAGAGCGGCCGCGAGGACGAGCAACGGGATGCCGGAGGTTGCGGTGACGAGCGCGTAGATGACGGTGGTGACGGCTACGGCGTGACGCCGGCCCACCCCTGCGTAGAGGGCACCGCGGAAGTAGAGCTCCTCCGCGATGCCGTTGACGATCGTGATGACCGTGACCAGCGCGAGGGAGCCGACCCGAGCGTGGTCGAGCAGCTCCTGGACCGGGTTGCGCAGGACCGGGATCTGGGCGACGACGACCGCACCGGCCATGAACAGGCCGAGGAGGAAGGACCCCAGCGCGACGGACTGCACGATGCCGCGGCTCGACCCCTGACCGGCACGGGTGTGCCCCCGCCCGAGGTGGAGCGGACCCGACGCGAAGGCACCGACCGCCCAGACCGCTGCCAACGCGAACGTCGCCACGTAGAAGATGTCGTTGCCCGGCTCGATCCGCAGCGCCCAGCCGAGGACGACGGCACCGACGAGCAGGGTGACCGCGGCGACGACCCGGCGGCGGCGGAACGCCCCGTCGGGCTCGTTGTGGTCACGTGCCACCGGGTCGACGAGGGCGGCACGGAAGAAGGCTCGGAGCTCGAGGACGGGGTTCACGGAACGGTCGCTGTCACGAGCCACCCCTGCGGCCACCTCCGGCCCAGGTGGGGTCGGCGGCCGTGATCCGGGCGGGGTCCACGGTGCCGGGCTGGGGGCGAGGGTCCGCCCCGTCGCCCGCGATGGCGTCGGCGACTGCCCGGTCGTACGTCAGGGGACCGCCCGGAGGCGGGCCGACGAGGTCGTCGATGTCGTGTTCGCTGCACACGACCTCGTGGAGAAGGCTCCCGACGAGCGGCTTCGCCACCCCGGTGGGCACGGGGGTCACGAGGCCCACCCACTGGCTGGCGAGGTACGGCGTGAGCACGGGCACGGAGACGATCCGGCGTGGTCTGAGCCCCGCGATCGCGGCGAAGCGGTCGATCATCGCCCGGTAGGTCAGCACGTCCGGTCCACCGATGTCGAATGTGCGACTGACGTCCGCCCGCAGGTCGGCAGCACCCACGAGGTAGTGGAGGACGTCACGCACGGCGATGGGCTGGATGCGGTTGTCGAGCCACTTGGGCGTCACCATGACCGGGAGCCGGGTGGTGAGGTGTCGAAGCATCTCGAAGGACGCGGAGCCCGAGCCCAGGATGACGGCCGCCTGGAGGACCGCCGTCGGCACGCCACTCGCCATGAGGAGGTCACCGACCTCGACCCGCGACGCCAGGTGCTCGCTGAGCGGCCCCGCGTGCGGGTGCAGGCCGGACAGGTAGACGATCCGGCCGACCTCGGCCTCGGATGCCGCGATGCCGAAGGTGCGCGCCAGCGAGCGGTCACGCTCGACGAAGCCGCCCTCGCCGTCCATGGAGTGGAGGAAGTAGTAGGCGACGTCGACGTCGCGCAGGGCGGCGGCGAGGACGACCTGCGAGGAGGCGTCACCCTCGACGACCTCGACCCGGTCCCGCCAGGTGCGGTCGGCGACCTTGTCGGCATCCCGGGTGAGCGCGCGCACCTGCCACCCCTCGTCGAGGAGCCGGGGCACGAGCCGGGACCCGATGTATCCGGTGACTCCGGTGACGAGTGCCCTGCGGCGGGTGCTCACAGTCGGTCCAGGGCGGTCTCGAGCTGCTCGGCCGTGCGGTCGCCCAGCCGGTCGAGCAGGGGACTCATGATCGGGCCGGCGAGCTTCGTGACGCCGGTGAACGTCAGCTCGGCTCGGTAGACGACGGTGGAGCCCCGTTCCGGACGCGGCGACACCGTGATGGTGTCGTGGCTCGTCGTCGAGTCGTTGTGTCCCACGATGACGAACCCGCGGGGCTCGTCGACGGTCTCCACCGTGTAGCGCAGCTCCACCTCGGTGCCCGCGAACTCCGAGACAGTCCGGTACACCGTCCCGGGACCGCGGTCTCCGGAGACCCGGTCGCAGGACACGGTGGCGAGGTCCCACTCCACGGCGTTGCGGACGTCGACGAGGTAGGGGAACACCGCGTCCGGGGGACGGGTGGTCGAGACCGTGCGCTCGATGGTGGTCATCGGCCCTCCTGGCGTGACGTGGTGATCTGGCGGCGAGGGTGGACGTTCCACGAGGTCGGATGCCCCGCCGGTCGTCTCGGTTCGCCCCTGGCAGACCGTAGGTGGATGTCGCCGGTGCTTGCGTGCGGTGGGAGCCAGTCGTCGACTTCCGCGCGCGTGTTGAGCGCCCGCTGTCTCCGACGACGGTAGGACGTGGAGGGCACCTTCGTCAAATGTTTGTCAAATGTGAGGCGCCGGGTTAGCGTTGGGGTCGTGAGGACATCGGTACCGCCGACGATGCGGATAGGCGAGCTCGCGGCCAAGGTGGGCGTGAGCACCCACGTGCTGCGCGCGTGGGAGAGCCGCTACGGCCTCCTCCGACCGCTTCGATCCGCTGGCGGCTACCGGCTCTACGGGCACGAGGACGAGCGGCGTGTCCGAGAGGTGGTCGCGCTGCGCTCGCAGGGAGTGAGTGCCGTCGAGGCCTCCCGCCGGGTCCTGGCCGCCGACCGCAACGGCTCCGCCACCGACGACGCAGGCTCCGTCGCGGGCGGCTCGGCGACCCGAGGCGCCGAGGAACGCGTCGCCGACGGTGCGCCTGAGGCCGCCGAGCGGGCAGCGGGAGGCGCCTCAACGGCTTCCGCCGAGCGCGCGACGCGCGACCTGGCACCGGCCGGCATGCGCACCGACCCACCGATGCTCGTGGCTCAGCTGCTCGACGCCGTCACGGCGCTCGACGAGGACCGAGCGCACGCGGTGCTGGACACGGCCTTCACCGAGCGCTCCGTGGAGAGCGCCATCATCGACGTCCTCCTCCCCCTGTTCGTGCGCGTCGGTGAGATGTGGGAGCTCGGCCGGATCGGTATCGCCCAGGAGCACTTCGCGAGCAGCCTCGTCCGCCGACGGCTGGGAGCTCTCTCGCTGACGTGGGGGGTCGGCACCGGGCCGGTCGCTGTGCTGGCCTGTCCCCCCGGCGAGTTCCACGACATCGTCCTCCTGAGCTTCGGTGTGCTGCTCGCGCGAGCGGGGTGGCGGGTGAGGTACCTCGGCCCCGACACCCCGGTGCACTCGCTCGCGGCCGCGGCCAGGCTCACCGCGGCGGATGCCGTGGTTCTCGCCTGCCGACGGCCTTCCGGCTTCCGGGCACATGCCAGCGCCCTGCGACGCCTCGGCGAGGAGCACCCGGTGTGGCTCGCCGGCCGAGGGGCCACGCCCCGTGTGCTCGAGGAGATCGCGGTCAACCATCTGGGGGCCGACCTGGTCGCCGACGTGGCCGAGCTGACGAGGACCGCGCGGGCGCGCCGCGCGGAGGGTGGCGAGCACGGGAACGTGGCGATGGCGGGAGCCGACGCCTCGGTGGCCGGTGCCGGTGCCACCGACACCGCCTCCGAACCGCCGCCCGGCTGACCCAGCCGGAGCGGCCCACGGGCGGCTGCCCGGTGCGGTGCATCCGCACGCAGCCGGCCGGACCGGGTCAGCCGACGAGCTGTGCGACGGCGTGGATGCCCAGCCCGGCGAGCGCACCCACGATCGTGCCGTTGATGCGGATGAACTGGAGGTCACGGCCCACGTGGAGCTCGATCCGCTCGGCGGCCTCCTTCCCGTCCCAGCGGTCGACGGTGACCGAGATGACCTCGGCCAGCTCGGTCCCGTAGGTGTTGACGAAGAAGGAGACGGCCTCCCCGAGCCGGGCCTCCAGCCGGCCGCGCCACACCTCGTCCTCGACGAGATGTCGCCCGAGGTGCTCGAGCAGCTCGTCCCCACGGACGTGGAAGTACGAGCTCTCGTCGTCCATGGCCGTCGTCAGCGACGTGCGGAACGACCGCCACAGCCCGAGGGCGGTCTCGGGCACCTGCGGGTGGCTGAGCAGCCGCTCCTTGAGCGACTCCGCCCGGGCCATCACCTCGGGGTTCCCCTGGAGGTCCGCCGCCAGCCGCTTGAGCAGGTCGTCGAGCGCGAGGCGCGCGGGGTGCGTCGGCATGTCCCGGATGTCGCGCAGCCAGTCGAGCACCTGCTGGTAGGTCCAGCCGATGACGCGGTCGTCGAGCCAGGGGGGCGTCCACCACGGAGCGCGCTCGCCGAGCACGGCGGCATACGTGCCGGGGTTGTCGCCGAGCCAGTCGTGCAGCTGCTCGAGGCCGAGGTCCACGAGCCCGTGGTGCGTCTGCTCCTCGACGACGCCTTCGAGCAGCGCCCCGGCGATCGGCGAGATCGGCTCGCGGATGAGCCGCGGGACGAGGAAGTCCTCGACGAGCCCGCGCACCTCGTCGTCGGAGAGCCGGCCGAGACCCGCTCGTGCGACCCGCACCACCTCGGTGCGCACGCGTGCCCGATGCGCCGCCACCCCGAGCCACCGGCCGATCCGCTCGCCCACCCGAGCCACGGCGAGCCGCTCACGGGCGATCTCCTCGGTGAGGAAGTTCTCGGTGACGAACTCCTGGAGGTTGCGGCCGATCTCGTTCTTCCGCTTGGGGATGATCGCCGTGTGCGGGATCGGCAGGCCGAGCGGGTGCTTGAAGAGGGCCGTCACCGCGAACCAGTCGGCGAGCGCGCCCACCATCGCCGCCTCGGCCGCCGTGTTGACGTATCCCCACACGCCGTCCTGGTCGAGCTGAAGGGTGGCGACGAAGACGATCGCCGCGAGCACGAGGAGGGAGACGGCGAGGAGCCGCATCCGGCGCAGGCCGGACCGCCGAGCGGCGTCGGCCGGCGACGGGACCATGAGACTCACGCGCCGATCCTGCCCCATCGACGACGGGCATCGGACGGGGTATGCCGCTCGCCGAGCGGCCGCCTGCCGGCCGTATGCCGGTGACCTGCCGGCCGCGCGCCGGCGGCTGGCGCCGCACCTAGGCTGGAGCGGTGCGCTTCCTCAACGACCTCCAACCTCAGCACGACCTCACGTACGACGACGTCTTCATGGTCCCGAACCGGTCCTCCGTGGCGAGCAGGCTGGACGTCGACCTCGCGAGCGTCGACGGCTCGGGCACGACGATCCCGCTGGTGGTCGCCAACATGACCGCCATCGCGGGCCGCCGGATGGCGGAGACGACCGCCCGCCGCGGCGCCCTGACCGTCATCCCCCAGGACATCCCGGCCGAGATCGTGCGCGAGGTCGTCGCCTGGCAGAAGTCGCGCCACCTCGTCTACGACACCCCGATCACGCTGGACCCGACGACCACCGTGGGGGAGGCGCTCATCCTGCTGCACAAGCGAGCCCACGGTGCGGCGCTCGTCACCGTGGCCGAGCGCCCGGTGGGCATCGTCACCGAGGCCGACCTCACCGGCGTGGACCGGTTCACCCAGCTCGATGACGTCATGGTCCGCGACCTGGTGGCCCTGGAGGACGGGGTCGACGTCGAGTCGGCGTTCGACACACTCTCCCACGCGCGACGGCGCCTCGCGCCGGTGGTCGGCGCGGACGGCCGCCTCGTCGGCATCCTCACGAGGTCGGGGGCACTGCGGGCGAACCTCTACGCTCCGGCGGTCGATGCCGACGACCGTCTGAGCATCGCCGCCGCGGTGGGCATCAACGGAGACGTGGCGGCCAAGTCGGCGGACCTGCTCGACGCCGGCGCGGACGTGCTGGTCATCGACACGGCCCACGGCCACCAGGACAAGATGCTCGAGGCCCTGCGCGCCGTGCGCGCCCTGGACCCGGGGGTGCCGGTCGTCGCGGGCAACGTCGTCTCGGCCGAGGGCACGTGCGACCTCATCGCCGCGGGCGCCGACATCGTCAAGGTCGGGGTCGGTCCGGGCGCGATGTGCACGACGCGGATGATGACGGCCGTCGGCCGACCGCAGTTCTCCGCCGTCCTGGAGTGTGCGACGGCCGCCCGCGAGCTGGGCAAGCACGTGTGGGCCGACGGTGGGGTGCGGCATCCGCGCGACGTCGCCCTGGCTCTGGCGGCCGGCGCGTCCAACGTCATGATCGGCTCCTGGTTCGCGGGGACGCTCGAGTCCCCCGGCGACCTCTACACGGACGAGGCGGGCCGCCAGTACAAGGAGTCGTTCGGCATGGCGTCGTCGCGAGCGGTGCGGAGCCGCACGGGCAACGACACGGCATACGAACGGGCCCGCAAGGGGATGTTCGAGGAGGGCATCAGCTCGGCCCGCATGTACGTCGACCCGGCTCGACCGAGCGTCGAGGACGTCCTCGACGAGATCGTCGCGGGCCTGCGCAGCAGCTGCACGTATGCCGGCGCACGCACCTTGGAGGAGTTCACGGAACGCGCGACGGTCGGCATCCAGAGCACCGCGGGGTTCGCGGAGGGCCGCGCCCTCCACACCTCCTGGTGACCTCACCTCCCGGGCCTCCCCGACCTCGTCTGTGAGGGTGCGGCGACACGCCGTGTCAGCCGCGTGTCGCCGACCATCTGACAGACGACGTCGGGGAGGTCGGGGTGGTGCGGTGGGGCAGGATGCCGGTATGCCGTACGACGTCGCCTCCGTCCGCGCCCAGTTTCCGGCTCTCGCGGAGGGTGCGGCGCACTTCGACGGCCCCGGAGGCACCCAGGTTCCCGAGGTCGTCGGCCGTGCCGTGGTGCAGACGCTCACCAGCGCCATCTCGAACCGCGGCAGCGTCACCCCGGCGGAGCACCGCGCGGAGCAGGTGGTCTCCGAGTGCCGGGCGGCGCTCGCCGACCTCCTCGGCGCCGACCCGAGAGGCATCGTCTTCGGGCGCAGCGCGACGGCGCTGACCTACGACCTCGCCCGCGCCCTCGCCAAGCACTGGGGCCCCGGCGACGAGGTGGTCGTGACGCGCCTCGACCACGACGCCAACATCCGCCCGTGGGTCCAGGTCGCCGAGTCGGTGGGGGCGACCGTGCGCTGGGTCGACTTCGACCCCGCCACAGGCGAGCTGTCGGTGGATGCCGTCGCCGCCCAGCTCAGCGAACGCACCCGGCTCGTCGCGACGACCGCCGCGTCCAACCTCATCGGCACCCGCCCCCCTGTGTGCCGGATCGCCGACCTCGCCCACGAGGTGGGGGCGTTGCACTGGGTCGACGGCGTGCACGCCACCGCCCACGCGTCGGTCGACCTGCCGGCCCTCCACGCCGACGCGTGGACGTGCTCGCCGTACAAGTTCATGGGGCCGCACTGCGGGGTGCTGGCCGCCGACCCGGCACTCCTCGAGACCCTCCGGCCGGACAAGCTGATGCCGTCGACGGATGCCGTCCCGGAGCGGTTCGAGCTCGGCACGCTCCCCTACGAGCTGATGGCCGGGACGACGGCGGCGGTCGACTTCATCGCCGGCCTGTCGGAGGCCGACGCCGAAGGCACCCCCGGCTCGCGGCCGGCGGCGGCCGGCGCCAGCCGTCGCGAGCGGATCGAGCTCGCCATGAAGGTCGTCCACGCCCACGAGGGGGCGCTCCTCGAGGTCCTCGAGCCGGCGCTGCGTGAGCTGCCAGGCGTGACCGTGTACAGCAACGCGGGCTCGCGCACACCGACACTCCTCTTCACCGTCGAAGGTCGGGACCCGCAGGAGGTCCGTGCTGCCCTGGCCGAGCGTGGCGTGAACGCGCCGGCGGGCCACTTCTACGCGATCGAGTGCTCCCGCCACCTCGGCCTCGGCGACACCGGCGGTGTGCGGGTCGGCCTGGCTCCCTACACCTCCGAGGACGACGTCGACCGTCTCGTCACCGGCCTCACCGAGATCGTCCGCTAGGCACGGGGGACACCATGGCACCGCGCGACCACGACCCCGTTCTCATCACCGGCTGCTCCACGGGGATCGGCCGTGCCACCGCCTCCGCGCTCCTGGACGCCGGCCACACGGTCTGGGCGACGGCCCGCCGGCCCGACACCCTCTCCGACCTCGAGGCCCTCGGCGCGCACGTCACCGCCCTCGACGTGACCGACGAGGAGTCCATGCGCTCGGCCGTCGCCGAGGTCGAGGGCGTCCACGGTGCCGTCGGCACCCTCGTCAACAACGCGGGATACGGCGAGTACGGCGCGGTGGAGGAGGTCGACCTCGACAAGGTCCGTGCGATGTTCGAGACCAACGTCTTCGGCCTCGCCAGGATGTGCCAGCTCGTCCTCCCGGCCATGCGCGAGCGGGGCCGCGGGCGCATCGTCAACATCAGCTCGATGGGCGGCCGGATGACCTTCCCGCTCGGCGGGTACTACCACGCGACCAAGTACGCCGTCGAGGCCATCAGTGACGCCCTGCGCGTCGAGGTCACGCCCTTCGGCGTGGGGGTCGTCGTCGTCGAGCCGGGGGTCACGCGCAGCGCCTTCGAGGAGACGATCGGGGGCTCGCACGGTCTGGCGGCTCACGACGACAGCCCGTATGCCGGGATGCGGGCGGCCGTGAGCGCGAGCAACGCCGACGCCTACGGGAACCAGCGCGTGGCGACGTCGTCGGACAGCGTCGCGAAGGTGATCGTCCGGGCGGTGGAGGCGGACAGGCCCCGGACCCGCTACCTGCTGACCCCCGCCGCCCGCGCCATGGTCACCACGAGGACGGTCGGCGGCGACCGGCTGTGGGACGCCCTCGTCCGTCGCCAGATCGGGCTCTGATGGTCGCCCTCCTCGAGCCGCTCGAAGCCCCGGTCCACCCCGTCGAGGCGCTGCGCCGGATCAGCTTCCTGCTCGAGCGGACCCGGGCCGGCACGTACCGGGTCGAGGCGTTCCGCAACGCCGCCAAGACGCTCAAGACGCTCGACGCCGCGGAGCTGAGGGAGCGGGCGGCTGCCGGCACCCTGCAGCAGCTGCCCGGCATCGGCAAGTCCACCAGCGGCGTCATCACCGAGGCGCTGCAAGGCGACCTCCCGGCATACCTGGTGTCATTGCAGGAGAAGGCCGGTGGTCCGTTGGTGGATGGCGGGGACGAGCTGTATGCCGCGCTCCGCGGGGACTGCCACCTCCATTCCGACTGGAGCGACGGCGGCTCCCCCATCGACGAGATGGTGATGACCGGCATCGAGCTCGGTCATGGCTGGCTCGTCCTCACGGACCACAGTCCCCAGCTGCGGGTCGCCAACGGCCTGACGGCGGAGCGGCTCACCCAGCAGCTGGGAATCGTCGACGCCATCGACCGGTCCCTCCGCGGCCGCTTCCGGTTGCTCAAGGGGATCGAGGTCGACATCCTCGACGACGGGTCCCTCGACCAGACCGAGGCCATGCTGGCCCAGCTCGACCTCGTGACGGCATCCGTGCACAGCAAGCTCCGCATGAACGCGGGGCCGATGACCGCGCGGATGGTGACCGCCGTGTCCAACCACAGGGTCAACGTCCTGGGCCACTGCACGGGCAGGCTCGTCACCGGGTCGCGGGGGATCCGCCCGCAGTCCGACTTCGACGCGCAGGCGGTCTTCGAGGCCTGCGCCGAGCACGGGACGGCCGTCGAGATCAACAGCCGCCCCGAGCGCTGCGACCCACCGGACGAGCTCATCCTCCTCGCCCTGGAGATCGGCTGCCTGTTCTCGATCGACTCGGACGCCCACGCACCCGGGCAGCTCGACATGAAGGCCTACGGCTGCGAGCGAGCGGAGCGACTCGGCGTGCCGTGGGACCGCATCGTCACGACGTGGGATGCCGAACGCCTGCTCGCGTGGGCCAACCCCGGCTGACCCGACGCCGGGTCAGGCGCTCTCCCGGAACCGCCCTTCGAGATCCTGGCGCAGTGTCCGCACGTCGACGTCGAGAGCTCGCAGCAGTGCTCGGGTGTCGGCGTCGTCGGCGCGCAGGATGCCGCGGGCGAGGTGCTCCCCACGGACCTCCCTGCTCCGGTCGCGGATGGCCTCGCGCAGCGCAAGCTCGATGGACTTCTTCGCGGCGGCGCCGAAGCGCGGCGGCCGTCCTCCCCAGGAGAAACGCAGGCGACCATGGCGACCGACCGGCTCGTCGGTGATGACGTCATCGGTGTCTGCGCCCTCGCCCACCCGGGTGGGATCGTCGAGCGCCCCCTCACCGAAGGACGCCTCGACGGCCCGGCGGATCGCGCCCAGGTCGATGCCGAGGGACCGAAGCGCGTCGGCGTCGTCGTCGTCGAGTGGATGCCGTGCCGCGCCCTTCTCGGCCTCGCCGAGGCGTCCGAGGCCTGCGATCCGCTCCGCCTCGATTCCGTGGCGCCGGAGCAGCAGGGGAACGGGACCGTCGCCGCGGGCGAGCTCGCTGAGGAGGTGCATCGGGGTCACCTCCTCGGCACCGCGCTCGCGGGCGGTCTCGTGTGCGCCGACGACCGCCGCGCGCACCTCTCGGGTCAGGCGTTCGAACACGGCTACCTCCGGGCGTGCTTGCGATGGACGGTCTGCTTGGTGACGCCGAGCGAGTCGGCGATGTCCTGCCAGGACCACCCCTTGGCCCTGGCGTTCCGGACGTGGAGCGCCTCGAGGTTCTCGAGCAGCCGGCGGAGGGCAGCAACCGCACGCAGCCCCACCTGGGGGTCGGTGCTGTCGAGGTCCTCGGCGAGGTCGGTGGGGGAGCGCGACATTCCGTCAGCATATGCTGACGGCAGTTCACGTGTCAACATGTGCTGACGCCGCGAGGCGGCCGTGCTGGGGCCCTGCGACCGGGCCGACGGTGTTTTGGTGAGGGCGCGCCCCGTCCCCTATGCTTTCCGAGTCCTCGACGGATCCGAGCGCTGCGCGCTGCGCGACCTTGAGGCCCGGTCGAGGTCGGGTCCCCATCGTCTAGCGGCCCAGGACCCCGCCCTTTCACGGCGGTAGCACGGGTTCGAATCCCGTTGGGGATACGCATGGCCTTGGCTCACCAAGGCCCCGTAGCGCAGTTGGTTAGCGCGCCGCCCTGTCACGGCGGAGGTCGCGGGTTCGAGTCCCGTCGGGGTCGCTCCGGGATGATGCGGTCGGAGAGATCCGGCCGTGTCGTCTCGTCCGGCCAGGTAGCTCAGTTGGTACGAGCGTCCGACTGAAAATCGGAAGGTCGGCGGTTCGACCCCGCCCCTGGCCACCAGAAGATACGCGGTTCCTCTCGTTTCAGCATGGTGATCCAAGCCCTGCGATCCGGACATGCTCGCACTGTGCTCACGGCGATGACATCGGCACCAGGGACTCTCCAGCGCATCACCGGGCGGCGCTCCTGAGGTGGCCGACGCATTCGTGGACGTTCCGCCTGGGCCGACGAGGCGTACTGGTGTTCCTGCTGCATCGCTGGCACGCTCGGAACGTGCCAGATCCGGTGGATGCCGTCGCCGTCGGGGGCCCGCGTGACGGCCCAGACGCCGGGGACCAGTGAGCGACGTCGAGGTTCTCGGTCGAATCGGCCCAGAGGGGCCCTCGCTCTTCGTTCTGTACACGGGCGGGACCTTCGGCATGGGCGCGGACGCCTCTGGATCACTGGTGCCGCTCGACCTGCGGGACATCCGAGACCATCTGCCATTCCTTCGACGGCTGCCTCTTGCACTGACCGTCGCGACATTCGTCCATCCCATCGACTCGTCTTCCATGCGCCCATCGGACTGGATCGACATCGCCGACGCCATCGTCGACCAGGCGCCCGGGCACGCGGGAGTGGTGGTGCTCCATGGCACCGACACGATGGCCTATACGGCGTCCGCCCTCAGCTTCCTGCTTGAGGGGATCGATATCCCCATCGTGCTGACCGGAGCACAGCGGTCGGTCACGGAGCTCCGATCGGATGGCCGGGAGAACCTGGTGACCGCCCTCGCGATCGCTGCCGGACACCTTCGCGGCGATGTCCTCGTGCCAGAGGTGACGGTCTTCTTCGCCGACCTCCTTCTCCGCGGGAACCGGTCGGTGAAAGTGCACGCCGACAGCTACCACGGCTTCGCGTCACCGAACCTTCCGCCTTTGGCGACTGCCGGTGTGTCGATCGAGTTCGCCTCGAACGTGATCCGGGCCCCGAGCGCCGGGCCCATCCGGCGCAACGGCGGCATGAGCTCCGATGTGACCGGGATGCGGCTCCATCCCGGGATCGACGGATACGACCTCGAGGCGGCCCTGGCGCGGCCGGGCCTGCGGGGGTTCGTCCTCGAGGCCTACGGTGCGGGGAACGGCCCCACCGCGCAGTGGTTCCTCAACCACGTCCAGTCCGCCGCCGAGCGGGGGGTCGCCGTCGTCGTCACGACACAGTGCCGGGCGGGGAGTGTCGTCGGTGGTCGTTATGCCTCCGGTTCGGCACTTCTTGCCGCCGGTGCAGTCCCGGGAGGCGACATGACCTTCGAGGCCGCTCTCACCAAGCTCATGGTCCTCACGGACCGTCATGGTGTCGGCGACGTGCGCCGGCTGATGCAACAGGACCTGGCGGGCGAGCTGAGCGTCTGAACCGCACCTGCAGACACCCGGACACGTGGGGGCCTGCCTCCCCAT
>OCZS010000534.1_pt1 | contig 12571 bp, 11 predicted proteins | sample 1539071 | NCBI WGS metagenome assembly OCZS01 (sample SAMEA3113584, study PRJEB22503) | soil metagenome | reverse complement strand
GACGGCTGACGTGCGGTGGGACCTCGGGTATCTCGGCACCTACAGCGACGATCGGCAGCCCACCCTGGACCGCCTGCTGCTCGAGCCCGCCCGCCAATGGCGACAGGGCCGCTTCATGGTGGCCGGGCCGCAGTATCCGGACTCAATCGGCTGGCCCGCGAACGTCGAACGCGAGATACACATCTCCCCGGCGCACCACCGCACGTTCTACACGGCGCAGCGTTTCACGCTGAACGTGACGCGCACGGCCATGATTCGCGCGGGGTGGTCGCCCAGCGTGCGGCTGTTCGAGGCAGCGGCGTGCGGGGTGCCCATCATCAGCGACGAGTGGCCGGGACTGGAGGAGTTCCTGGTGCCCGGCCGCGAGATCTTCGTCAGCCGGTCCGGGGTCGAGACGCTTGCGTTGCTCCAGACGCTGCCGGAGGAGGCGCGTCTCGCAGCCGCGGAGCGTGCCCGACGGCGCGTGACGTCGACGCACACGGCCGCCCATCGCGCGGCGGAGCTCGAGGGCTTCCTGCTCGACGTCCGCGCCGCGCAACGCCGCGTCAGGGGTGGCGCCTGTCGAGCGGGAAGTCCCTGAGGAGCCGGGACTCCCCCTGGAACCGGCACTCGCCCTGGAGCCGGCACTCGCCGGGACTTCAGTCCCGGCGGACAGCAAGGTGTGAAAGCCCCCAACGTGGCATCCAGCCGGACGGCCGCGCCGCCACGTTACCGTCAACCGTGAAGCGCGCCGCCCAGAATCGCTCGAAGCGCGGCGTGAGCCAGAGCACCCACGGGACGAGCGCGGCCCCCGCCAGCAGATCGACCACCCAGTGGTGACGCAGATACACCGTAGACACCAGCAGCCCCACCACGAAGATGAGCAGAAACGGAAAGAATTGCGGGCAGTACTTGCGCGCGTAATAGAGACTGAGGCAACTCACGGCGGCGTGCAGGCTCGGGAAGGCGCCGCGGGCCGCGTGGTTCGGCATCATCGCGAGCAGCGCCTCCTGGAAGTGCGTGATCGGCCCGCCCTGCAGCGATTTCGTGAACAGCCCCAGAGACGCGAAGTAGAGGCGCGGCGGCGCGGCCGGCAGCAGCACGTACAGCACGTAACCCGAATAGAAGCAGAGGATCACGCCGAGCAGCGCCGTGCGGGCCTCCTGCCTGCGGCCGCTGAACCAGAGCACCAGGAACACGGACGGCGCCACGAGGTAGAAGTTCGCGTAGAAGGCGTTGAAGAAGTCGGTGCGCCCGGGCGTGATGAACTGCTCCATCCACAGCACCGGCTGCCCGCCGAATATCCACCCCTCGACGGCCGTGATGTAGGGGTGGACGTCGTGAGTGTTCACGTAGCGCACCGTATCGTGCAGGTTCGTGTACACGGCGATGCACATGATGAAGGGCAGGATGGTGCGCAGGAACACCGCCGCCGCGACCAGCCGTGGACGATCCTGGCGCCGTAACCCGCGTTCGAGCACCGGCAGGACGGCAGCGAGACCGATGACGACGGCCAGCCGGAGAAGCCCGCCGCGTATCGCGCGCGAGCGGATGCCCTGCTGGTACAGGTCCACGTTCGCGTAGACGGTGAGGCACGCCGACGCGATGAAGCCGATGACCAGCAGGCCCTCCTCGGGCCGGAGCCGCCTCGCCGCAGCTCGCGCGGTCCGAACCGCGCGAGCGAGTGGCCCGGGATTGTCGTCAGGCGCCGGCATGGAGCGGATGATACTCGTCTGGTCCCTGCGTCCGGTGACTCGGAGCTGCGGACGCGTGTCAGGAAGGGCGGTCAGCGGTGCGCGTCGATGCGGGCGATCAGCTCGGCGACCCCGGGCCGTTTCACCAGTCGCAAGGCATCGGCGAGCGGAAACCACGCTCGCTCGCGCAGGCGCTCCTCGTCATAGTGATCGTGCACGCGGGTGACACGGAGGCCGAACACGTCCACGCGGCAGGTCTTCCCGAGCTTGACGTACTCGAAAGCGCCGAGCGTCTTCGGCAGCAGCTGCCCTTCGATCCCGGCTTCCTCGAACGCTTCGATTGCGGCGGCCTCGGGCGCCGTGTGGCCGGGATCAATCATTCCTTTCGGGATGCCCCAGTCGCCCCGCGGACGGCGGCGGATCAGGAGCACTTCGCATGCGCCGGCGGAATTGATGCGGAAGGGGACGGCGGCAGCCTGCGAGACCTTCGGATCCTGCCGCGAGCCCGGCGACCCCGGATGATCAGGCATAGAGATCGCCCGTGTCGTTGACGCCGAGGATCTGCAACGAGTCGTCGTAGAAGCGGACCGAGCTGATGGACGCCGGCCGGATCTCGATCCGGAGGAACAGGTCGAGCGGCACGCCCGCGAAGTACGCGACGGCCGATCGAATCACGTCGCCATGGCTGAAGAGCGCGACGGCCGCGCCCGGGTGCGCGGCGCGGATGCGGACGATTGCCGCAACGATGCGCGTCTGCACCTCCGGCATCAGCTCGCCGCCCGGTGCCGGCGAGAGGCTGCGATAGCTGTTGAACGCGCGCCAGCGGCCGTCATCTGCGAGACCCGGGATCGGCTGCCCGACCCACTCGCCGAAATCGAGCTCCACCGCGTCGGGAAGGGCCCGCACCTCGAGGCCCAGTGCATCCGCCAGGGGGGCAGCGGTCTCCCTGGTGCGTTCGAGCGGGCTGGTGTAGATCGCGCGCAACGGGAGGTGCCGCATGCGCGTGACCAGACGCGCCGCCTGCTCCCGCCCCTCTGCGTTCAGGTGCACGTCCGGCAGCCGTCCGGCGATGCCTTTTCCGATCCAGTCGGTCTGTCCATGGCGTACCAGGAACACGGTGGTCGGGTCGGGCATGCGGGCGACGTCCCTCGGAAGCCATCTGGCGCTCAGCTGTCAGCGCAGCGCGCGCCGGTCGTTGAGGGCAAGCATATAATCTCCCGGTACAATCCCGTTCATGGAAGGACGTTCGATGCGCCTCACCGGAGCCGGTGTGAACCGTCATCTTCTGCTTGCCACCGGGTGCCTCATGGTGGCGATCTCCGCGTGCGGCAGCACGTCCTCGGCACCCGCTCCTGCCAAGAGGAGCGGAGTCGCACAAGCCGCTGCTGGTTCGGACGAGATCCTGGCCACCGTGGAGGGACAGCCCATCACGGCGGGTGAGGTGCGGAAGGCACTTGGGCAGAGCCTCTCGAAGCTGGAGGAGCAGGCTTACGAGCTGAAGAAGCAGCAGGTCGAGGATCTCATCGCCGCGAAACTGCTGGCGGCAGAGGCTGCGCGGCGGGGCACGACAGTCGAGGCGCTCGTGCAGCAGGAGGTGACGGCGCACGTCGCGCCTGTGACCGACAGCGAGATCGCAGCATTCGTGGCCGCCAACCGCAGTCGCATTCCGGGCGACCCGGCCCAGTTCACGGGCCAGATCCGCAACTACCTCGGGGCTCAGCGCTCCGCGTCGCAGCGTCAGGCGTTCGTCAACACGCTCCGGGCCAAGGCGAAGGTGGAGATGCACCTCGAGGCGCCGCCCGTCTTCCGCGCCGCTGTCGTCACCGACGGAGCCCCCGTCCGCGGGGACGTGAAGGCGCCCATCACGATCGTCGAGTTCTCGGATTTCCATTGCCCGTTCTGCCGCACGGTGCAACCCACGCTCACCCAGCTGCTTGCGAAGTACCCGGGCCAGGTGCGGCTCGTCTACAAGCACCTCCCGCTCGACAGCCTGCACCCGCAGGCGCGCCGGGTATCCGAGGCGGCATGGTGCGCACAGGAGCAGGGCCGGTTCTGGGAGTTCCACGACCGCGTGTACGCGGCTGGACCGGACGCGAGTGACGCCGCGCTCGCGAAACTGGCCACCGAGGCCTCGCTCGACAAGGCAGCGCTCAATTCGTGCCTGGCCAGCGGCAAAGCGGCCGCGGCGATCCAGAAGGACGTGGACGAGGGCGCCGGGCACGGCATCAACGGCACGCCGGGGTTCTTCGTCAATGGCCGGTTCCTCTCCGGCAACCAGCCGATGGCGGCCTTCGAGAACATCATCGAGGAGGAGCTGCAGGCCGATCAGTAGTGCTGAACACTCGCAGTGTTCAGTTGTGAGTTCTCAGTTTCCAGTTTTCAGTTTCCGGTTCAGTGTCGACGCCGCACCGCGCACCTTCCCGCCGCATGACTGATCACCCATGACGGCACAACGGACAACTGATGACTGAGCACTGACAACTCAGAAGAACCACGCCCTCCTATGCCCTCCGTCAGCCTGCAGAACCGCGATCGCATCCGGACGACGTCCTTCTATGCGGCGTTCGCGCTCCTGACGTACCTGCTCTACATCGTCACGAAGCCGTTCATCGTGCCGTTGTGCGCGTCCGCCATCCTCGTGGTCTGCTTCTACCCCGTACACGCGCGCCTGGAACGGCGGTACGGGCAGGGCCCCGCAGCCTTCCTGAGCACCCTCATCGTCACCGCAATGCTCATCGTACCCGTGATGCTCGTGCTCAGTGCGTTCGTGCGTGAGGCGGGTGCTGCGGCGAGCAGCGTGCAGGCGGCGGTCGCCGCGGGCGAGTTCGAGCGCGTTGGGCGCTGGTGGACATGGCTGCAGCATCGCGCGCCGCTCATGGCGGGCGTCACGCTCGCGGAGGTCGCCGCTGACCTGGGCCGGAAGCTGGGCGGCTTCGCCGCCGCGTGGGCTGGCGACCTGCTGCGCAACCTCGGTGTCCTGCTGTTCGATCTGGTCGTCGTGATCTTCGCGATGTTCTTCCTCTTCCGGGATGCGCGCCGGATCATGCGGCTGGTCCGGCGGGTGCTCCCGTTCGAGGATGAGCAGCGCGAGCACGTCATCAGCCAGGCGCACGATCTGATACGGGCGAGCGTGGTCTCCGCGATTGCTGTCGCCAGCACGCAGGGCGCGGCGGGCGGCCTGCTGTTCTGGGCGGTCGGCATCGGCGCGCCTGTGTTCTGGGGCGTGACCATGGCCTTCTTCTCCCTGCTGCCGGTCGGCGCGTGGGCGATCTGGCTGCCCGCCGGCATCTGGCTCCTCGTGAACGGCTCCATCGCCAAGGGGATCGTCCTCATCGCCGTGGGGGCCGGCGTGGTCAGCGCCATAGACAACGTGATGCGCCCGGCGCTGCTGTCGGGTCGCGCGCAGATGAACGGGCTGCTGGTGCTCATCAGCCTGCTGGGTGGCATCTCGGCCTTCGGCCTCATCGGGGTCGTCCTTGGCCCCGTCGTCGTTGCCACCATGGCGAGCCTGCTATCGGCGTACACTGGGCCGGGGGCAGAGCGGCCGATCCCGCAGCAGCCGCTCGGGACCGTATAGGGAGCCGGCCATCACCGGAGGACGTATGAGTGAGCATCGCCTGAACCGCCGCGAGTTCATCCGCCAGTCGGCGGCAGTCATGGGAGCCGCACTCAGCGCACCGGCGGCCATGGCGGCGTCACCCGCGCGAGCGACCGACATGGTGCCGCTCGGCAAGACCGGCGTGCGGATGGCACGGCTCGGCATCGGGACCGGCAGCAACGGCGGCGACGTCCAGCGAGGGCTCGGCCAGGAGGCCTTCACCCGGCTCATACGCTACGGCGTCGAGCGCGGCGTGACCTACATCGACACGGCTGACAACTACCGCATCCACGAGATGGTCGGCGCCGCGATCAAAGGGCTGCCGCGCGAGCGGCTCTTCATCCAGACGAAGATGCCGTGGGATCGCGCGCCGTTCTCAGACAGGCCCGAGGAGGAGATCGATCGCTACCGCCGGGAGCTGGGCGTCGAGTACATCGACAGCCTGCTGCTGCACTGCGCGCTGAAGCACACATGGCCCACCGACCTGCGGCGCATGATGGACGCATTCGATGATGCAAAGCAGAAGGGGATCATCCGTGTGAAGGGCGTCTCGTGTCACGGCCTGCCCGCGCTCACGGCCGCTACGCATGCGGATTGGGTCGACGTCCACCTGGCCCGCATCAACCACCGCGGGCACCACATGGACGGCGTGGACGGCACCTGGAAGGAGCCGGGGAACCAGCCGGCCGCGATGCAGGAGATCCGCGCGATGCACGCGAAGGGGCGGGGGATCATCGGTATGAAGCTGGCGGGCAACGGTGACTTCACGACGCCGGAAGATCGGCAGCAGGCGCTGCAGTTCGCGCTCACGTGCGGATGCGTGGACGCCATTGTGATCGGCTTCAAGTCGGCCGGCGAGATTGATGAAGCCATCGGCCGCATGGACAGGATCCTCGCGGCCTAGACCATCCGCGATGTGGAGCCGGGACTTCAGTCCCGGCGGACAGCGATGTGGAGTATGTGGAGCCGGACCTGGTCCCGTTTGAGATGTCAGGTATGTGGAGCCGGGACTTCAGTCCCGGCGGACACCGCTGTCTGAACCCGGCATGATCCTGCGAGTAGCGGTGGCGCTCTGCGCCATCGCAACTCTCACGGCGCGCGCAGCCCCTCACAGGCCCACGCCTCCGCGCGAGTATCAGGCCTACGTCGCGTCGGAAGCCGCCGACGTGATCTCGGTGATCCGCTTCGGGCCGCCGGGCCTCACCCTGACCCGCACGCTCCCTACCGGGCTCATGCCTGCCGACATCGACGGACCGCATGGGGTCGCGATGTCGCCCGACGGCCGGACGTACTTCGTCTCACTGGCGCACGGCCAGCCCGCCGGTGCCGTGTGGAAGTATGCCGTTGCTACCGACGCGGTCCTTGGCCAGGTGACGCTCGGCATGTTCCCCGCCACCATGCAGGTCACTCCCGACGGCGAGTTCCTCTACGTGGTCAACTTCAACCTGCACGGCGATCGCGTCCCCTCGTCCGTGTCGGTGGTCGCCGTCGACCGGCTGCTGGAGGTCGCGCGCATCCCGACATGCCTGATGCCGCACGGCTCCCGCATCAACCCGCAGGGCACGCGCCATTACTCGGCGTGCATGATGGACGACACGCTGGTCGAGATCGACACCAGCACGCTGAAGGTGTCGCGCCACTTCACGCTGACACCCGGGGCCGAGACCGGGCACCAGGGCCCACCTGCGAGTGCCGCGAGCCTCCAGGGCGACGAGGTGGCACACACGCGTCACGCGGCCGGCCACGGCAGTGATCCACCCGCACCGGGGACGAACATGTGCTCGCCGACGTGGGCGCAGCCGTCCGCCGACGGCCGGCATATCTTTGTCGCCTGCAATGCATCGAGTGACATCGTGGAGATCGACAGCGAGAAATGGACCGTGCTGCGGCACATCCCGGCAGCGCCTGGCGTCTACAACCTCGCGGTCACCCGCGACGGACGCCTGCTCGTAGCGAGCAACCGCCGCGGGCAGTCGGTCTCCATCATTGAGATTGCGTCAGGCAAGGAGCTGGTGCGGCTGCCCACGACGCGAAGCGTCGTGCACGGGATCGCGGTGACCGGCGACGACCGGTATGCTTTCGTGACGGTCGAAGGCGTGGGCTCGGAACCGGGAACCGTCGAAGTGATCGATCTGGTGGCGCTCAAGACTGTGGGAACCCTCGACGTGCCACCGCAGGCGGGTGGCGTCGACGTCCTGCCGCTCGAACGGCACTGAATCAAGCTGGCCGCGAGCCGAGGCCTGGCGCCGGGCATGCACCGGGAGGAGATCCAATCGGCGATCAGGCGGGGCAGATCTGACGCACGGCGGCGATGACCGTGTCCAGGTCGAAGGGTTTGCTGAGGAAGGCGGCGAACCCGAGCTCGCTTGCCTTCTCGCGCGCATCGTGCCGGGCGGACAGGCACACGACCGGGATGTCTCGTAAGCGCGGCTCCTCCCGCTGCTGGCGCCGGAACTCCACGCCATCCATCACCGGCATCATCAGATCCAGCAGGATGAGGGCCGGGTGAATCTCGTTCAGCTTCAGGAGGGCGTGACGCCCATTCGACGCCGTCAACACGTCGAAGCCCTCCAGGGCCAGGCACATCTCGAGCAGTGCGCGCACGTCGGGGTCGTCATCCACGACCAGAACGGTTGGCATCAGGCTGTGTTCTCACACGCATCCGGGCCTGCGACCTCGGCCGCCACGCAATACGTGCGCAGTATACGCGCAAGGTGCGCACTTTCGGGGGCGTTGCACGGAACTGCCGACCGGATGGGGCTATAGTGCTCATCCATATGCCAGGCAAGGTAACACTCTACGTTCGCGACGAGGACCTGTGGAGACGTGCGCGGGAGGCAAGCGGACCGGGAGGGCTCTCCGACCTGGTGCACCAGCTGCTCCGACAATGGCTCGAGCGCCCGAATGTGTCCGCCTCGGCTCCCACGCTGCTGGAGCGGGCGCGAGCCTTGCAACACGACGCGGCCACGCTGGTGCGGACGCTCGAAGCCGATGAGGCACGCCCGAGGCGACGCGCACAGCGGAAGCGGCGCCGCGTCCTCCCGTAGGGCTGCATTTGCACCCGCGGTGGATATAATGCCGCCGTCAATTTCAGCCGGCTGACCACCCACCTAAGGAGGACGCGATGGCGACAACCCGTCAGCTCGTGTTTTCGGCGGCCGCGTGCTGCCTGATTCTCTCCGCCGTTGGCACGGGGCAGCAGCATGACCCCTCACAACACAAGATCGTCACCCCCGACATGGTCACGTGGAGTCCTGCGCCGCCGGGACTGCCGCCCGGCGCGCAGGTCGCGGTGCTCGAAGGCGATCCGGGCAAGCCGGGCGCGTTCACCATGCGCGCGAAGTTCCCGAGCGGCTACAAGATTCAGCCGCACTGGCACTCTGTCGACGAGCACGTGACGGTGCTCCGGGGCACGCTGCATATGGGACTTGGAGAGAAGTTCGATCCCGCAGCGGGCAAGGCCATGGGCGCCGGATCCTTCGGGCACATGAAACCGGACGTGCGGCACTTCGCCTGGACTACGGAGGAAACCGTCATTCAGCTCCACGGCACTGGTCCCTGGGGCATCAACTACGTCAACCCGAAGGACGATCCCCGCAAACAACCGGGAACAGAATAAGCGTCAACGCGCTGAGAGAGGGGGCGGCGTTTTGACGCCGCCATCCTTCAATCGCGCGATCCAGACACCCGAGTTCATGTCGTTGAAATAGATCAAGCCGTCGTGCAGTTGTGCGCCCCAGGTGAACGGCTGGTTCGCTCGATAGCCCTTCGGATCGCCCGTCCAGAGTCGCGCAATCTCGCGGCCCTGGCGATAGAGGTCGCCGCGCAACTCGCCTGACACGTCGAGCACCCGGGCACCGGCGCTGTAGTAGCCCATATACAGCACGTCGTCTGCCACCCACATGTTGTGGGCTCCCCCTTCGGGCACCGAATAGTGCGCAACCGTGCGGGGATGTGCCAGGTCGGACACATCGACGACGTGCACGATGCCCTGAACGGGAATGCGGTCGCGCGCGAGGAGATCGAATGTCGCGGGGAATACCTCGTCGCCCACGAAGACATAGTTCTTGTACCGGAACACCGCGTGGGCCCCGGCGAGCCAGCCGGGGCCGTACAGCTCGTGGTAGTTGAAGCGCAGCTGACTCACCAGCTTCGGCGACTCCGGGCTGCCACCTTTGATGCCGTTCCCCACGTCGAGGATGATGAAACCGTCGCGCCAGTAGCCCGCGTAGAGGAGTCCATCCTTCACCTGCACGTCGTGGAGGTACCGCCCGCCGGTGAACTCCGCCTCGGGCCCCTTGATGGGCCGGGCCAGCGGGTTGTCGGTCTGCCAGCGCCCGACCTCTTTCGGCTTCTTCGGATCTGCCAGGCTGATCACGCGCAGCGATCCCGTCGCGTCATCCGTCAGATAGACATACCGGCCGTCAATGAACGCGCTGTGCACGCCGCCCGAAACGGTCTCGGTGTATTCGGAGAGGACCTTCGGATGCGCCGGAGTGGAGGTGTCGAGCACGATGATCCCGTTCTTGCGGTTCGACGCCCCCTCCCGTGTGACGATGCCGAAGGTGCCGTCGGACGAGACGCTGACGTCGTTCAGAAAACGTGCATCGAAGGCGACTGAATCGACCTTCACGGGCGTCGCGGGGTTAGTCACGTCGTACACCCAGAGCTTGCCCGCCATCACGGACGTGGCGTACAGGTACTTTCCGAACACCCACTGCTCCATCGTCTGAAACTCCTCGAGCGGCGTGCGGCCGACGAGCTCCAGCTCACGGCGCGCCCCACGAGGGGTCACGACGATGCTCGCAGTATTGGCATGGCTGCCGACCGTCGCCGTGACGATGTAGGTGCCCGGGCGCTCGGCCACCAACGCGCCGTCCGGATCGATCGTCGCGCCTTCGCCCCCGAGTGACCACTGGACGCTCGGGATTCGCTCCGACCCGGCGCTCGCGCTGAACCGGACCACGTCGCCGGTGCGGGCGGTCGTGGTGCGCGGCTTCAGCGTCATGCGCGTGATCGGGTTCTCGATCACGGTCAGCGTGGTGGTGCCGCTGCCCTGCTCGGAGGTTGCGCGGATGGAAACCCGGCCCGGCGCCACGCCGGTGACGACGCCCGCGGCATCGACGGTGGCCACCTCCGGCGATTCCGATCGCCAGGTCACCGGCACATCGTGCCGCGGGATGTCGGTCGCCGTGTAGGTGCGCGCCTCCAGCCGGATGCTTGCGCCCGTGACCAGCGGCGCGCCGAGCGGGGCGATGTCGACTCGCGCCACCTGCTGCGGTCTGATGCGGACCGTCGCCCAGCCGGTCTTGCCGTTCACGATCGCGCCCACGCGCAGCTCGCCAGGCGCGAACACCGTCACGAGGCCGGTCTCGTCTGCTGCGCCGACGTCAAAGGGCGCGGCAAGCCATGCGGTTGGCTTGCCGTCCACAGGCTTGCCGTCCGCGTCAACGCCGACCGCCGAAAAGCGCAGGGTCTGCCCGACCTCGGCGTCCGTCGACGCAGGCGAGACCTGCACGCGCTCGGCCTTCGCTGCGGGCGGGGAGGCTTCCTTCGCGACTGTGGGAATGACGAGCGTTGCGGCCGTGAATACGATGGCTGGCAGACGGTGCATGCGGGCTCCCGGGACGTGATGTTTGCGGGATGTCGCTCGCGCGCTTACCGCGCACGCTCGATCGTCACGCTGGTCGAGCCTGCGGCTATCTCGGCCACCCGCGTGCCGCGGTCCCAGCGTAGCAGGCCGCCGGTGACCAGTCCGGGCATCCAGGCCCCAAGCTTCAGGTGATCGATCGACACCGCATCGAACTTCGTGTAGGTGATCCGATCGGGCGTGTACTGGATCGCCTGGATGACGGACGATGTGTCGAGCAGGTGGTTCTGATCATCAGGCGCGAGATCGGGCGACGCGGCCATGGCCCGCAGGTAATGTCGCACGTAGTCGCCGTATCCATCTGTCAGCCAGACATCATCGCGGGGGTACTGATTGCGGCCGTCGGCGTCCACCATGTATGTCGCCCAATTGAGCCGTCTGATCTGCTGATCCTTTCGAGACCAGACCCCCGTGCGGGCGGCGTACATCAACTCGAGCGCCGCATGCCGTGCGGTGTGGCTGTTGCCCGGCACCTTGTAGGCGGTCTGCTCGTTGATGGGGATGACGCCAAATGCCCTGAATTCGTCATTGGCGAACGAACGCTCGACCCAGTCCAGGATACGCCGCGTGTGCGCCTGCCACTCGGGATCGCGCCGCGGTTCCTCCAGGAGGTACTGCGCCATCGTGCCCGCGTTGATCGCCGTGTTCGAGTACTCGACGATGTCTTCGAAGAACGGGCCCCAGTTGTTAGTCCGCATCGGGTATGCCGCCAGCCACGCCGTGACGAGGGCGTGCGCACGATCGTGTTGAGCCGTCTCGCCACGCCCGAACGGCTTCAGCGCTTCGAACAGCCGCAGCGCGCCCGTCCAGTTCGCGGTGTATGTGGTCCAGGTTTTCGGGTCCGCTGGACCCGTCGTGCCATCCACGTGCACGCGATACGGCCACGGCGAGTGCTCCGCATCGCCCGCCACGGCCTGCGCTGCCAGCGTGTCAGCCATGCGGGCGGCGGCCGCCAGATACCTGGTGTCGCCTGTGACCTTCGCCAGGGTCACCAGCTCGGCGCCGAAGGATCCGGCCTTGTCCGGCTGCAGGAATCCCCTGCCCGCGCGCATGTCGCCGTCGAACGTGCCGCTGTGCACGTCCACGTTGTACGGGAACGGCAGGTGTGGCCACTTCGACGCGGGTGGTGAGAGGCCATGCGCCAGGTAGTAGTCGGCAACGTAGCGCATGTTGGTAACAATCGCCGGATCGCCCAGGTAGCCGTGCAGCAGGTTCCACGATGAGAGCGCCATGGCGAGCTGGTCACCCCCGAGCCCCCGCCGATCTTCGGCGCCGGGCTTCCAGACCTGGTGCTGCATGAAGTAGCGGACGTCGTTCGGACACATCGGCATGGCCTGCCAGAAGCGCCAGACGGCACGGATCGCGTGGTCGTATGCGACCGACGGTTTCGGGGAGTACCACGGCAGGATGCCGCCCGCGGCATCCACCTGGATGTCGTGGAAGACGAGCCGTTCCGGCGCACCGCCCGCTGGGGACACGGCGAGTGCGATGATCGCCGCGGCCGTGAAGGCGAGAGTGAGTCCGCGGAGGCTGCTCATCGTGAGTGTCAGTGTAGCGCCCGATCGGCTTTAGGTTCCCGACTCCACGCAACGGGCCTTGTCCGCCGGAACTGAAGTTCCGGCTCCACACTCGTGTGCATTCCGCACGCAG
>OCZS010000533.1_pt1 | contig 12575 bp, 9 predicted proteins | sample 1539071 | NCBI WGS metagenome assembly OCZS01 (sample SAMEA3113584, study PRJEB22503) | soil metagenome | reverse complement strand
CGCCCGGAAGATTCGCGGGCTGAAGCCCGCGCCACATTCAGCGAGAGCTCGTATCCGGCAAAGGACATCATGGCCAGGCCCACGAAGATGTCGTGGAACGTGGCCACGAGCGCGCCGGCAGCGAAGATCAACCGGAACCGCAGCGCGATGTACGCGCTGATGCCAAGGATGGAGGCGAGCGTTGCGTAGATGCCCTTCCGCTGGAGGTCCTTCCCCACGACCGGGCCGACGACCTCGGTGCTGAGCACGTCGAACTTGCCGATGTTCGCTTTTTGAATCGCCGCAATCGCCTGCTGCGAGCTGGCCTCGAGTCCGAACCCCTGCTCCTGATCATGCGTCTGCGGAAACCGAATCAGGATCTCGTTCTGGGCAGAATCGCCGTACTGCTGCACGACCTTCTCGCCGGGGAGGGCGTCGAGCGCACTCCGCACGGCGGCGTCGCTGACCGGCTGCTGGAAGCGGAGCACGACGATGGTCCCGCCGGTGAAGTCGATGCCCAGCGGGATGCCGTTGCGGGCGAGCGTGAACGCGAGGCCGCCGATGATGATCACCGATGACAGCAGCAGCGCGTGCCACCGCCATCGGATGAAGTCGTAATTGGCGTTCTTGAAGATCTGCATGGACCGTTCCTTTCGCGCCCGTCTAGATGCTGAGTGAAGCGGTCTGCCGTCGCGCAAGCGCCAACTCGAAGAGCGTGCGCGAGACGAACACGGACGTGAACACGTTGGTGAGCAGTCCAATGCTGAGCGTCACCGCAAAACCGCGGATGGGCCCGGTCCCGAACTGGAAGAGGAACGCCGCTGCGATGAGCGACGACACGTGCGTGTCGAGGATGGTGAGAAACACCCGATCGAACCCCGCCGCGACCGCCGCCTTCACGCCCCGTTGAGCGCCGAGCTCTTCCTTGATGCGCTCGAAGATCAACACGTTCGAGTCGACACCCATGCCAATGGTGAGAATGAAGCCGGCAATACCGGGCAGGGTCATGGTCGCGCCGAAATACGCCATCAACGCAAGCAGCACGAGCAGGTTGATGGCCATGGCCACGATGGCATTGATGCCCGACAGCTTGTAGAAGACCAGCATGAACACGACCACGAGACCGAGGCCGACCATCGACGCGAGCACGCCAGCCCGGATGGAGTCGCGCCCAAGGCTCGGGCCCACCGTGCGCTCCTCCAGGTAGGTCAGCGAGGCGGGCAGCGCGCCCGATCGCAGCGTCAGCGACAGATCGCCCGCCTCCTCCTGCGTGAAGCTGCCGGAGATCCGGCCCTCATCAGTGATTCGGCCCTCGATGACCGGGGCCGAATGCACCCGCTTGTCGAGGATGATCGCGAGACGCCGGCCGATGTTGGCGTTTGTGGCGTTCCCGAACTTGACGGCCCCGTCCTGCTTCAGGGAGAAGCTGACGGCCGGCTTGTTGTACTCGTCGAGCGTTGGCCGAGCCGTGCGCAGATCGCGGCCGGTGATCACGGGCGTCTTCTGTACGAGGTAATACATCGTCGAGGGTCGCTGGCCCGGCGCGGCGGCATCACCAATCCCGGAGACGACCTCCTGGCCAGGAGGCTCGGCGCCGTTAGAAGCCTGAAGGAGCGCCTCTCTGCTCTCGGCAGGACCCTGCTCCACCAGCTTCAGCTCGAGGAGCGCCGTCGATCGGATGATCTCCTTGGCGCGGCCGACATCGGTGACGCCCGGGAGCTGGACGAGAATCTGATCGGCATCGCCATGGCGTGCCACCACCGGCTCGGCCACCCCAAGCTCGTTGACCCGGTTCTCGATCGTGCGGATGGCCTGGGCGACCGTGTCGTCTGCCATCTGCACCGCGATGTTGGGCTTCATGACGAACCGATACGTGCCGCCGGCGCCCGACTCACGGTTGAACGTGTGCTCGATCTCCGTCGTTAGCTGCCGGACCAGTGCGGTCTGTGCCTCCGGCACGCCGCGGATTTCAAAGATGGTCGGCGAGACCAGGGTAGCGGTCACACCGGTGGCTCCCGCCTTGGCCAGCTCGCTTCGGAGGCGCTCCATCGAGGCCTCGCTCTCGACGCGGAGCGCCTCGTCGGTCTGCACCCGGAGCACCAGGTGCACCCCGCCCTTGAGGTCGAGGCCGAGCCGGACTTTCTGATCGAGCGGGTAAATCATCCAGACCCCGATCGCGACCACGGCGCCAATCGCGAGGAGCCTCCAACGCAGGTTCTTGGCCATGCTGTTTCTTCTTCCGGCGAAACGGCGCCGCAACCGCCCCTCAGCCGGGTCGGCGGGCCCGCGCGTCCGAACCCTTCCGTGCTACGTGTTCGTACTCTCCGGGACCACCGGGTCCTGGCCCTGGTAGCCCACGATCGCGCTCCGCGACACCTCGACGCGCACACGGTCGGCGATCTGCACCTGGAGCGCCTTGTCGCCCAGCTTGGTCACGACACCGTAGAGCCCGCCGGTCGTGACCACCTTGTCGCCGACCTTCAGGGCGTCGAGGAACTCCTGGACCTTCTTCTGTCGCCGGCGCATCGGGAGCAGGATGACAAGGTAGAAGATCGCGAGGATCAGCGCGAACGGCAACAGCTGCACCAGCGGACTCACGCCACCTTCGGGGGGCGCACCCATGGCCAGCACGAGGCGTGCGTCGAACGGGAATACGGCTGTCATGAACGTGACGATCGGCGGGACCAGGCTTGATGAAACTCTTGTCTGAATACTTCGAAGCGACCGAATTCAATAGCCTCCCTGATCGATTGCATGGTGTCAAGGTAAAACTGGACATTGTGCAGTGTGTTCAGCGTGGATCCGGTCATTTCCCCCGCCATGTACAAGTGGCGCAGATACGCCCGTGAACACGTGCGGCAGGTGTAGCACGGGCAGAGCTCGTCCGGCGGTCGCTCGTCCTCTGCCCAGGCAGCATTCTTGATGTTGATGCGACCGGTGCGGGTGAAGAGCTGGCCGTTCCTGGCGTTCCGCGTCGGCATCACACAGTCGAACATGTCGATCCCGCGTGCCACGCACTCCACCAGGTCGAGTGGAGTACCGGTGCCCATCAGGTAGCGCGGCCGGTCCGCGGGCAGCCGGGCGCACACGCCCTCGGTGATGCCGTACATCAGGTCGACGGGCTCGCCGACGCTCAGGCCACCGATCGCGTACCCCTCGAACCCGATCTCCAGGGTGCCGTCCACGCTGCGCTCGCGCAGATGCGGGAACACGCTCCCCTGCACGATGCCGAACTGTGCCTGACCGCTGTTGGTGACGGTCACGTCGCTCTCGTCGCCGTTCCGTACGCTGAGGAACCGGTCTCGCGCGCGGCGCGCCCACCGCAGCGTGCGCGTCATGGAGGTGTCGGCATCGGAGGGTGTCGCCGGGTACGAGAGGCACTCGTCGAATGTCATCGCGATGTCCGACCCGAGCCGCGCCTGGATGTCGACGGCACGCTCGGGCGACAGCACGTGCGGGCCGCCGTCGAGATGCGAGCGGAACGTGACGCCCTCCTCCGTGAGCGTCCGGCGCCCGCTCAGGCTGAACACCTGATACCCGCCGCTGTCGGTGAGAATGGGGTGCGTCCACCCCGTGAACCGGTGCAGGCCGCCCCGGCGGGCTATGAGCGCGTCCCCGGGGCGCAGGTGCAGGTGGTAGGTGTTGGCGAGAATGATCGCGGCGCCCGCCTCCTCGAGTTGAGCATGCGTGAGCGCCTTGACGGCGCCTTGTGTGCCGACGGGCATGAATACGGGGGTCTGCACCACGCCGTGGGGTGTGCGCAGCGTGCCGCGACGTGCGCGACCGTCCGTGTGGAGCAACTCGAAGGCGAACGACATGATGGTGGCACTGGCGCGCGCGGAACGCGACAGCTATGCAGGTATATTAGTGGGGCCACACGGCAGCGACCGTCCTCGACGCGCCTGCCGCGAGGTGCGCCCCTGCATGCTGCGGCCGGGAGGCCACGTCCGACGTGAAGAAACTTCGCATCGGCATCATCTACGGCGGCCGCTCCGGTGAGCACGAGGTCTCGATCGCGTCGGCCGCCTCCATCTTCAAGTATCTCGACCGCAATCGGTTCGAGCCGATTCCCATCCGCATCGAGAAAGACGGGCGGTGGCTCATCGCCGATCGGCCGCCCATGGCGCTCGCGGCCTCGGAGGTCATCGAACAGGCACGCGTCCAGTCGTCGCACTCGGCGCGCGGGGGCCGGCAGACGCACATGGTCGCGTACCCGGCCGACGAGCCGCTGCTGACGATCGAGCGCAGCCGGTCGGACGATGGGAAGAACGCCTACGTGACCGGGCTGAGTCTCGACGTCGTGTTTCCCGTGCTGCACGGCCCGCTCGGCGAGGATGGCACGGTGCAGGGGCTGCTGGAGCTCGCGAATCTCCCGTACGTCGGCCCCGGCGTCCTGGCCTCGGCGGTCGGCATGGACAAGGCCGTCATGAAGGTCGTCTTTGCGGCTGCGGGGCTGCCCGTCAGCCCGGGACGCGTGGTGCTGCGCCATCAATGGGATCGGGAACGGGACGCCATCGCGGGGGCATGCGCCGCGACCTTCGGCTATCCGCTCTTCGTCAAGCCGGCAAACCTCGGGTCGAGCGTGGGCATCTCGAAGGCCTCGGATCTCGACACCCTCGTCCGGGGCGTGGATCTCGCCTTCGAGTTCGATCGCAAGGTGCTGGTCGAGCAGGCAGTGCCAGAGGCCCGCGAGATCGAGGTTGCGGTGCTCGGCAACGAGGATCCCGAGGCCTCGGTGCCGGGCGAGATCGTGCCGCATCGCGAGTTCTACGATTACGAGGCGAAGTACCTGGACGACCAGTCGGCCATCATCATCCCGGCGCCGCTGCCGGCTGAAGAACAGGAGACGATCCGCCGCATGGCCATCGAGGCGTTCCGCGCGATCGACGCCGCCGGCATGGCGCGCGTGGACTTCCTGCTGTCGCGGCGCACAGGCCAGCTGTTCGTCAACGAGGTGAACACCATCCCAGGGTTCACCACGATCAGCATGTTTGCGAAGCTCTGGGCCGCCAGTGGCCTCGAGTATCCCGCCCTGCTCGATCGGCTCATCCGGCTCGCCCTGGCGCGCCACGCCGACAAGCAGCGGCTGCGGACGAGCGTGGTGTGACCATCGCGCGCGCGGGGCTGGTGCTCGCGGCGCTTGCGACGCTCGCCGGCGGAGTCGCCACGGCGGCCGCACCGCTCACCGAAGCCCCCCGCCTCGCCGCGATCTACGATCAGATTCTGGACGCCGCGTTCGACACCGCGGCGGCCGCTGCCGAACAGGCGTGCGGCCCGGCGCCCCCTGTGGCCTGCCAGCTGCTCGACGTCACGGGTCTGTGGTGGCAGATCCAGCTCGATGATCAGAGCACCGCGCTCGACGCGGAGTTCGAACGGAGCGTCGAGGCAGCAATTGCGGCTGCGGGCGCGTGGACCGTGAGCGAGCCGGACCGCGCCGAAGCGTGGTTTTACCTGGGCGCCGCCTACGGTGCGCGCGTGCAGTGGCGGGTGCTCCGCGCCGAGCGCGTCGCGGCCGCTCGCGACGGCAAACGGATCAAGGAGGCGCTCGAGCAGGCGCTCGCACTGGATCCGGCCCTCCACGACGCGCGCTTCGGGATCGGTCTCTACAAGTACTACGCGGATGTCGCGCCCGCTGCGGCACGGTTTCTGCGGTTCCTGCTGCTGTTGCCCGGCGGCGATCGCGTGGAGGGGCTGCGGGACATGCTGTTTGCCCGCGAACACGGCGCGCTGCTGCGCGGTGAGGCCGATTACCAGCTGCACTGGGTCTATCTCTGGTACGAGGAGCAGCCGCAGCAGGGACTGGCGGCGCTGCAGGGGCTGCACGCCCGCTACCCGCGCAACCCGCTCTTCCAGCAGCGCATCGCGGAGGTCCAACAGCAGTACTTTCACGATCCCTCGGCCAGCCTCGCCACGTGGCAGGAACTGCTCACGGCGGCCGACGCCGGGACCGTACACGCGGCGCCGCTCGCGTCCGCGCGCGCGCGCCTCGGGTCGGCCGAGCGGCTCGACGAGCTCTATGAAACGGATCGCGCGCTCGAGCTCACAGGCGCCGTGATTCGCGACGCGCCGCCAGCACCATACGGCGCGCTCGCGCAGGCACACCTGCTGCGCGGACGATTCGAAGCGCGGCTGGGCCGGCGACCGCAGGCGCTCGCTGCCTTCCGCGCGGCCATCGCTGCAGCCCCGGCGCGCGATTCCGCCGGCCTGGCCGACGCCGCGCGCGAGGGGCTCCGGCGCTCCCCCGATCCCGTGACCGCCCAGGCCTACGCGCTCTCGCTCGCCGGCTTGCGCGCGTACGAACGCGGCGCGCTCGACGATGCGGAGCGCGCCCTCGATCGGGCGCTCGCCTTGCGTCCGGGTGATCCGGTCGCGATGTTCCGCAGGGCGCGCGTCCACCGCGCCCGCGCCGAGACCGAGCGCGCCATCATCCTGTTCGGCCGCGTCATCGCCGCGCGTCCGGTCGCGCCCCCCGTGTTCCTCGCGCGCGCGTACGTCGAACGTGCCGCCCTGCTCGAGTCGTCAGACGATCGCGCCGGCGCGATCGAGTCCTACCGCAACGCGACCCGCGTGTTCGGCGCCGACGCGCGCACGCGGCAGCTCGCCGCACATGCCGTCGCCCGTCTCCAGGCGCACACGCCCCTTCGCACACCGCGCTGATCGTAGTCAGAACGCGATCGGCCGATACAAGACTCATGCGGGCCCGCGGGCGGCGGGCGATCGGCGCACAGCCAGCGCGCGTCCGAGCTCGACTTGACAAACGACCGCGCAAAATGATTGCAGGTGGGGCGGATTTTTTTGACAATGTCGCTCACTTTATGCTTGACACACGATTTTTCTCATCCATAATCTACATCTTGTATGAGGGTGGATCGCTCAGACCACCCGTTGTTACAACTCAATAACGGTGGGCACGCTGAGCAGCCACCGCTCCTGGAGGAGAAATGGCGAAGAAAGCTGCGAAGAAGGCCGCTGGCGGTAAGAAGAAGGCCGCGAAGAAGCGGTAAGCCGCAGGGGGTGTTCAGCAGAACACCCCCCCTTTTTGTACAGGCTCGCCGTCGTTCCGGTTCCGCGGAACGCGGCATCGACGCGAGGGCATCCGGCAGCGGTGACGCGTGCCAGGCGGCAGCTCACCGGCGCTGGCGCGGATGACCCGGTCGCACATCCATACGGACGAAAGGGGGGATTCGCATGGCCAAGAAAGCAGCCAAGGGCGGCAAGAAGAAGGCAGCCACCAAGAAGCGGTAACACCCGAGACCGTTCTGCGTGGGGCGCGAAGGTTTGCGCCCCCGTTTTTTGTACGCCGCTACCGCACGCCGTCCCACACGCGCACGCGCCGGACCACGTCCCACGGCCGCAACTGCTCGACGACCTCAATCCCGCCGATGACCTGTCCGAACACGGTGTAGCGCCCGTCCAGCTGCGGCTGCGGACCGTAGGTGATGAAGTACTGGCTGCCGCCCGTCTCCTTCCAGTCCAGCGCCATGCCGACGGTCCCGCGCAGGTACGGGCGCTCGTTGATCTCGTCACGCAATGTGTAGCCCGGCCCGCCTTCGCCGTCACCCCGCGGATCGCCGTCCTGCAGGACGAACCCGGGCACGACGCGGTGAATGCTGAGCCCGTCGAAGAAGCCCTTGCGCGCCAGCGTGATGAAGCTGAACGCCGTCAGCGGCGCGTCGAGCACCGCGAGCTCGATCTGGAAGGTGCCCTTGTCCGTGTCCACGTACACGTGCGTGGAGTACGGCGGTGACACGATGGGGCTCGACGCAATCGTCGCCGCGTCGACGGTGGTCGGGGCCGGCCGGATGGCCGTCGCCGTGTTTCGCGCCGGATCGATCGTCTGGAGCAGCGACGCCGCGCGCACGCGCACAGCCCAGTCCTTGTCGGCGAGCGCCGCAATCAGCGTCGGCTCGCCGGCCGCGCGCTCGTACTTCGCGAGCGCGCCGATGATGGCGCCCCGCGCCACATACGTCGGGTCCCGCTCGGCCGTGCGGTAGGCGGCGGCCAGTGCCTCGGCAGCGCCGGTCGGCCGCAGCTGGCCAAGTGCGGTCGCCGCGGCAGCGCGCACGATCGGGTCGTCCGCCCGCAGATGATCCAGCAGCAGGCGCTCGAGGTCCGGCGCCTTCACGGCGGCGAGGGCGGCCAGCACGGCGGGCACCGCGCGCTGATCCTGATCCTTCAGCAGGGGCAGCAAGAGCGGCAACGCCTGCTCCGCGTCGAGCGTGCCGAGCGTCGACGCCACGGCTGCCCGTACGGTCCAGTGTCGATCCGGGTCGAGCCCTGAAAGCGCCGACAGGAATGCCTCGCGGTCGATGGCACCGAGCGCGCGGAAGGCGGCGGCCCGGATACCGGGCGCCTGGTCGCTGAGAAAGTCCAGCAGGTGCTGGCTGTCCTCGCTCGATCCCACCCGGCCCAGCGCAGTGATCACCTCGGTCCTGACTGCGGGGTCGAGTGCCGGCCCGCCCATCACGCGCACGAGGACCGGGGCCGCTTCGCGCGCCTCCAGGGCCGCCAGCGCCCGCACCGCCTCGAGCGCCACCAGCGGCTGGCGCGCGACGTCTTCTGCGAGCGGCAGCAGCACGGGTACAGCCGCTGAGGCTTTCACGTGCCCCAGCCCTCGCGCGGCGAACGCGCGCGTGTACGTACCGCCGCTCCGCGTGAGTGCCGTGAGCGCCGCAGCGGCGCGTGGATCCTCCGTGCGCCCGAGCGCGTACGCCACCGGCCACCACTCCGACACGGGTTGCCCCTCGGGCGTGAGGACGATGGAGGCAAGCGCGTCGTAGGCCTTCAGGCGTGCGAATGCGTACACTCCGAGTCGAACCGCCTCGACCTCCGGAGCCAGCGGATAGGTCAGGTCGTCGGGCGCGATCGCGCGCAGCGCCCCTGCGCCGACATGCGGCCGCATCATGGCCGCGATGTCCGACGCATGCGCCTTTGCGCCGATGGCTCCGAGGGCCTCGGCCGCACGACCCTGCACCAGCGGCGATGGGTCCTTCAACGCGGTCACGAGGGTCGCGGCGGCACTCTCCTGACCGATGAGCCCGAGTGCGAAGGCCGCCATCTGCCGCACTTCGGGATCCGCGTCGCTCGACAGCACGCGGGTGAGCGGGACGATGCCATCCACCAGTCCGACCCGCCCGACCGCCAGGGCCGCGCGCCGGCGTACGGGGGGATCGCCCTGAGTGAGCGCGGCGAGGAGGTCCGGCACCGCCGGCCTCACGGATGCGGCGGCGGGCGCGCGGCGATTGCGCGGCGTTCCGGCTGCCTCGGATGGCGGCGAGGGGACCTCGCCCCGGAGCATGCGCTGATCTTCGAGCCGCACGATCCAGGCAAGCGATTGCTCGAAGGGGGCGGGCGGCGGTCCGGTCGCCGGACGGGGCGCCGAGGCACACCCGTACGCGAGGAGGCCCGTCGCAAGGATGGAGAGCGAGATCGTGCGTGTCACGGCTGTGTCAGTGTCTCCACGCGGAGGGACGCGGGCAGCGCGCGATTACAAGGAGCGTGCGTCGGCCAGGAGGCTAGTGGCCAGCAGGGCGTCCGCGATGCCCGCGGGGCCGCATGATAGCACGTGGCTGAGCGTCGGCTTGCCGCTCGCGCGCGGGCGTGACTATACTCGCGCGACCTCATGTTCCGGCACATCGCCATTGAAGGGCCGACAGGGGTCGGCAAGTCGGCACTCGCGGAGCGCCTCGCCACGCGGCTCGACGCAACGCTCGACCTCGAAGACCTCGAGAACCCGTTTCTCGCCGATTTCTATGCCGAGCGCCCAGGTGCGGCCCTGCAGGCGCAGTTGTTCTACCTTCTCAGCCGGCATCGCCAACAGAGCGCCCTCGATCAGGCAGACCTTTTCAGCCAGCAGACGGTCAGCGACTACGTCTTCGACAAGGACAAGATCTACGCCTACCTGAATCTTGACGACAACGAGTTGTTCATCTACCAGCGGCTCTACGATCTCCTGTCGCGGGACGTGGTCCCGCCCGATCTGGTGATTTACCTGCAGGCCCCGACAGAGGTGCTGCTCAAGCGCACGCGTGACCAGGCGGTCGAGACCGATCCTGAACGACTCGTGCCAGACGAGCAGTACCTGCAGGAACTGAATGAGGCCTACCATCATTTCTTCTTCCACTACGCCGCCAGCCCGCTGCTCGTCGTCGAGACGTCCCAGTTTGCGCCGGCGTCGAGCGAGGACATGCTCGACGACCTTGTCCGGCAGATCGACACAATGGGCAAGGGCACGCGCTACTACGTACCACGCACGGGTTAGGTGCCTGGCGTCGGCGCCGATTCTTGACCGTAGCCCGCCAACCCTCTAAGCTCGCCGGTTATGGCCTGGTTCAAGAAGAGCCGCAAGCCGATCGAGTCGACGCCCGCGAAGGCCAGCAAGATCCCGGAAGGCCTCTGGGTAAAGTGCCCCGGCTGCTCACAGGCGATCTACAACAAGGACCTCGCGGCCAGCCTCCACGTCTGCCCGAAATGCGGCTACCACTTCCGGATTGGCGCGGCCGACCGGCTGCGCATGCTGCTGGATGGCGGCCGGTTCGTCGCGTACGACGAAGGTCTGGCCTCGGTGGATCCTCTCAAGTTCGTCGACACCAAGCCGTACGCGGATCGCCTGCGATCCACGCGGCAGGCCACCGGGGAGAAGGACGCGGTCATCTCCGCCACAGGCGAGATCCACGGTCTGCCGTGCGTGGTGGCGGCCATGGAGTACGCGTTCATCGGCGGCAGCATGGGGGTCGTCGTCGGGGAAAAGATCACCCGGTCGATCGAGCGCGCGATCGAGCGGCGCCTGCCGGTGGTGATCGTCTCCTGCTCCGGCGGGGCCCGCATGATGGAAGGCGCGCTCTCCCTGATGCAGATGGCGAAAGTGTCGGCGGCGCTGGCCCGCCTCGATCGCGCCGGGTTGCCGTACCTCTCAGTCCTGACCGATCCGACGACCGGCGGCGTGACGGCGAGCTTCGCGATGCTGGGCGACCTGAACATCGCCGAGCCGAGGGCGCTGATTGGATTTGCCGGGCCACGCGTGATCGAGCAGACCATCAGGCAGAAGCTGCCGGAGGGCTTCCAGCGCAGCGAATTCCTGCTGGATCACGGCATGATCGACATGGTCGTCGACCGCCGTGAGCTGAAGGACACGCTCGCGCGCGCGTTGCGCTTCATGTGGACCGCCCCGGAGGTGGCGCTCCGGGAGCTGCCGGTCGCCGAGTCCGCGGGCGTGCGGTGAACGGCCCGTCCGCCCCGCGCGACCCACGCGCGTGGCTGACCACCCTCGAACAGTTCGGCATCAAGCTCGGGCTCGCCAGCATCCGGGCAATCTGCGAAGCCCTCGGCCACCCGGAGCGGCAGTTCCGCTCCGTCCACATCGCCGGTACCAACGGAAAGGGCTCCGTGGCCGCAATGGTGGACGAGGCGGTCCGCGCAGCCGGCCACCACGTGGGACGCTATACCTCGCCACATCTGGTGCACCTCGAAGAGCGCATTGCGCTTGCGGGGGCACCGGTACCCGCGGCGCTGCTCGACGGCGCACTGGAGACGGTCCGCGCGGCCGTCGATCGGCTGCGCGATGCGGCCGCACTCGAGGTGCACCCCACGTTCTTCGAGATCACCACGGCCGCCGCGTTCGTGGTCTTCGCGCGAGCAGGCGTGGACGTGGGGGTCATCGAAGTCGGGCTCGGCGGCCGCTTCGATGCCACCAACGTCATCGATCCGGTGGTCGCGGCGATCACGTCCATTGCCCTTGACCACGAGCAGCATCTCGGCACGACACTGGAGGCAATCGCGTACGAGAAGGCGGGCATCGTGAAGCCAGGAGTTCCCGTGGTCGTGGGTGAGCTGCCCCGTGAGGCGCTCGGGATCGTCCGGCGTATCTGCGAGGGGCGGGGCGCGCCGCTCCACGACACCGCGGCCGAGTGCGTCGTGTCAGGTGCACGCCAGAATGGCCGGACGATCCTGCGCCTCCAGACCCCGCGCGGCGTGTACCCTCCGACGGTGCTCGCCCTGCGCGGCGATCACCAGGCCCGGAACGCCGCGGTCGCGGTGCGGCTGCTCGAACTGCTGAAGGACGGCGGCGTGCCGCTGTCCGAAGCGGCAATTGCCGCCGGCCTTGCAGGCGCGCGCTGGCCGGCACGGCTCGATCTGGTCTCCGTGGGCGACGGGCGCGAAGTGCTGGTCGACGGCGCTCACAACCCCGCCGGTGCTGCGGCGCTCGAGGCATACATCAAGTCGGAGTGGCCGCAGGGACTGCCGCTCGTCTTCGGCGCGATGCGAGACAAGCGGGCGGCCGATATGCTGCGCCCGCTCGCCGAAGTCGCGCGGCCACTCATCCTCACCACTGCCCCTGGACCACGAGCGGCCGACGCGGAGCATCTCGCCGCCGTCGCCCGATCGATCGGGGTCGACGATCCGCTCGTATGTCCTGTCATCCAGCAGGCGCTCGCCGCTGGATGGGAACGGGCGCCAAGGATTGCGGCGGCCGGATCTCTGTACCTCGCCGGCGAGGTGCTCCGATTGCTCGACCGCCAGTGAGCGCAGCTGGCGCCGTGCATGCGCCGCGAGGCCCGACGACCTTGGCCGACCTCCGGACGCGTGATATTCTGCGA
>OCZS010000532.1_pt1 | contig 12582 bp, 11 predicted proteins | sample 1539071 | NCBI WGS metagenome assembly OCZS01 (sample SAMEA3113584, study PRJEB22503) | soil metagenome | reverse complement strand
CTGGGTCGGCGCCACGGTCGGCATCATCCTGAGCGGGACCCTCGGCGTGCTGCTGGGCCGCGTGTTCGGCGCCCACCTCCCCGAACGGGCCACCCGCATCGCGTCCGCCGTGCTGTTCGCGGCGTTCGGCCTGGCGCTGATCGTGGCCAACGTGTGACGTGTCGACGGTCTGAGCCATCCAGCCGTCGCCACAGTCCAACGACGACAAATCGGTCCGCGTTCGCGCCCTGATGCTCGCGCCGAGGAGGAACCACCACCGGTTCCGACATGGCGGCCCATGCGTCTGTTTGGTGACTGGCCGATGGTGATCGGACTTCGGGTTTGATGCAGTTGCACGCGACGTCGAGGCTCGTCCGCCGTTCTGTTCGCGGCGTTCGGCCTGGCGCTGATCATCGCCAACGCCTGACGTGTCGACGGTCTGAGCCGCGCAGTCTCGACCGGCGTGAGCCCCCACCAGCTACCCGTAGAGGCGAATTGGCCGTGCCGGGTGGTGGTCCGTTTCAGGCCTCGCCGCGGCGGTCAGCATTGTCGGAGAGGAGCTTCGATGACTGCATGGCTGATGATGGAGCGCAGTCCTGACGGCGACCGGGCGCCGTTTGTTGCCCGTGTCGGCAGTGTCGGGCGCCGGCTTCCGGAGACGAGGTTGCCGACCGACGAGTTGATGGCTTCGACGCGTCACCGCACGGGCGTGGACCTCGAGCGCCTGACGGGCGTGCAGGAGCGACGGGTCTCGGTGGGCGACGAGGATTCGCTCACGCTGGCTGCGGGGGCCGCGCTCGACTGCCTGGCCCGCTCACACAGCCGTGCCGAAGCTCTCGACGTGGTGGTGGGGTGCAGCATCACCAAGTACCGGGATGGTCTCGTCCAGTGGCTGGAGCCACCCACGAGTCTGGCGGTGGCGCACGCGATCGGCGCCTCGAACGCCATGACGTTCGACCTCTCCAACGCGTGTGCGGGGATGCTTACGGGCGTTTTTGTGGTGAACAACTGGATCCGGCAGGGGGCGATCCGGCGGGGCCTGGTGGTGAGCGGTGAGTACATCTCGCAGCTCGCCCACAACGCGGCGCGGCATGTGCGCACCATCCTCAGCCGCGAGCTGGCGTCGCTCACGCTGGGCGACGCAGGGGCGGCGGTGCTTATCGAGCGGGCTCCCGAAGGTGCTCCAGGGATCAGCGTCGCCGGGTTCACCACGGTGGCCGACCACAGCCGCCTGTGCCTTGCCTATCCAGCCCGACACGAGCGCGGGGCCCGGATGTTCACCAAGGCCCGGGCGATCCACGAGGCCGCGATCGCCGACACCCCGACGCTCTTCCAAGAAGTGCTCGACGCATCCGGTTTGGCGATCGATGAGGTCGACCACGTCATCCCGCATCAGACCTCGGTGCGAGCCATCCGCAAAGGGATGTCCGAGGTGGGCGACGCGCTGGGCGGCGCGCCCCGCAACCCGGCCGTGGTAACAGTCGACCGCTACGGCAACACCGCGTCCACGACCCACGTCGTGGCGCTGGCCGAGGAGCTCGATGCCGGACGGCTGCATGCCGGTGACCAGGTAGCCCTCGTGGCCCTCGCCTCGGGGCTCGAGATCGGGGTGGTGCTGTTCACGGTCGACGACGAGCTGGTAGGCAACCGTGGCAACGACGATTGAGGCCGTCGCGGTCGCCGCCGGCGGGCTTCTACGACAGCGAAGTGGACGCAAGCTGGCCGACGCCGCGGCCGCGGCATGCCTCGATCGGGCCGGCCTCACCGGAGACGACGTCGACCTGCTAATCAACACCGGCCTGTATCACGACCGCAACCTCGGGGAGCCGGCCTTGGCTGCCCTCATCCAAAGCGACATCGACGCCAACCCGCAGGATCCGCATCCGGGCGGCCACGGCACCTTCTCCTTCGACATCGCCAACGGGGCGTGCGGGATGCTCACCGGATTACGGGTGGCCGACGGGTTTCTCCGTGCCGGGACGATCCGCCACGCCGTCATCGTCGCCAGCGACGCGAACCCCGGCCGGCGTATGGCCCCCCACTTCCCGTTCGCGCCGGCCGGCGCTGCGACTTCCCGTTCGCGCCGGCCGGCGCTGCGGTCGTCTGCGGCTGGCACGAGGGATCCGCGGGTCTCGCCGGCTTCCGATTCGGGAGCCGCCCCGCCGACAGCGACCTGTTCCGCGCCCTGGTCGGCTTCGAGCACGGCCGGAATCGTCTCCGGATCGAGCAGCACCCTGACTTCGCGGATCGAGCCGCATCCTGGGCCGCCAAGGTGGCAGCCGGGTTGCTGGCCGATAGCCAGCTCACGCCCAGCGACATCGACCTTGTCGTGGCCAACCCGCTCACGGCCGAGTTCCTCGACAGCCTGCCAGCGCACCTCGGCGTCCCCCGCGACCGCATGGTCACGGTCGACACCACAACCCCTGTCCACACCGCCGGGCTCGCCGTGGCGCTCCATGAAGCCTGGCAGGACGGCCGGCTGGACAACGCCTCAAACGTGCTGCTCGTCTCAGCCGGTGCAGGACTCACGGTAGCGGCCGCGCTACACCGCCCATCGGTCCCCTAGTCGGTCCCCGCCGGCCGCGCCGTCACCGACACCGGCCGCAACGTCATCGTCGTCACCATCCTCACCTTTGCCGCCCTCCGTCGGCCACACCTGACCGAGCGATGCACTGAGGACGTCGTCCGAGCTGACCGTGGCATTTCGAGACGTCCAGGTGGCACGGTTGCCGACGGGAGCCCGTTGCGATGAGACACCGTCTCCTCGGCCCGGGCCGCAGGCGTGGCGACATAGCATCGCCCGGTGATCGACCTCGACTGGGAGCCGGCCGGCGAGCATCTCGTGTCCGCCCGGGCTGGCAACGTGGCGGTGCTGCGCTTCGACCGCCCGGCCAAGCTCAACGCCCTTACGCCGGCGGAGTCGGCCGGGTTGGTGCTCACGGGCACTGGGAGGGCCTTCTCGGCGGGTGACGACCTCGACGCCACGGCCGACCTCAACCGAGGGGGCTTCGAAGCATTGATCGCGGGCTTCCAGGAGATGACCCGCGCCGTGCTCGATACCGAGGTGCCGGTGGTGGCGGCACTCAACGGCTTGGCTGTCGGGGGCGCCGCGGAGCTGACGCTGGCGTGCGACGCTCGGGTAGGCAGCCCCGAGGCGAACTTCTACTTCCCGGAGAACGGCATCGGCCTCACGATCTCGAACGGCTCGACCTACCTGTTGCCCCGCATCCTGGGAGCGCACGCTGTGCCGCTGATCCTCGCGGGAGGGCGCATCAACGCGGTCGAGGCGCTTCGTGTGGGGCTGCTGAACGAGATCGCCGACGACCCGTCGGAGCGGGCGGTCGACATGGTGCGGGCGTGGGCCGCCGACGGGCGCGCTACCCGCTGGCACCTGCGGCTGATGGGGGCGCGCCCCCCGCTGGCACCTGCGGCTGATGCGCCCCGAGCCCGCTGCGGTCGAGGCGGCGATGGCTCGCGAGACCGCCGCCGCCATGGAGGTCTTCGATGCCGGCATCGCCACCGCCGGCGCGGCCGCCTTCCGCGACCGGCGGTCATGACATCCCGACTGCGACGAGCCGCCGACCTGGACTGGACGCTCGGGGAGTTGCTGGAACGACGGGCCGACGAGCACCGCGACCGCGTGCTGCTGCGCTTCGGCGACGGCGAGACCCTGTCGTTCGCCGAGCTGGCGACTCGGGTGGCTGCGGTGCGCACCCTACTGGCGGCACGAGGGCTGCGACCGGGGGACCGGGTGGCGTTGATGATGCGCAACTCGCTGCGCTATCCCGTGGCCTGGCTCGGGGTCACCTCCGCCGGCATGGCCGCGGTGCCGGTGAACAGCCGGTCGGGACCACTCGACAGCCGCCATCTGATCGACCAGAGCGGCGCCCGGCTCGTCATCGCCGATGACACCACAGCAGCGACGGTGGACGCCGCCATCGCCGAGATCGACCGGAGCGTCACCGTCGAGGATGCCTCACAGCCGGATTGGCCGCAGGCCGGGTTTGGTAGCGGCAAGCCGCCTGTCGGCGTGCCAGCCGGCACGCTGGCCGGCGTGCAGTACACGTCGGGGACGACGGGTCTTCCCAAGGGGTGCATGCTCAGCCACCGCTACTGGCAGCAGCTGGGTCAGTCCGCCGCCGAGGTGCTCCGTCTCGACGAGTCGAGCGTACTGCTGAGCGCCCAGCCGTTCTCCTACATCGATCCCCTGTGGAACGTCGTGGCGGCGTTACGGGCCAGCGCCGGGCTGGTGATCCTGGACGGCTTCCACCCGTCGACGTTCATGCGGTCCGTCGCCGACTCCGGCGCGACCACCTTCTACTGCCTGGCGGCGATGCCGGTGCTGCTGCTGAAACAGCCGCCTGCCGAGCACGACCGCAGCCATCGCCTCCGCCACGTAGCATGCTCCGCTATCCCTCCCCGGCTCCACGCCGCCCTCGAACAGCGCTGGGGCGTTCCGTGGTACGAGCTGTTCGGGATGACAGAAACTGGGCTCAACCTGGCCGTGCTGGAAGATGACCACGACGAGCTGGTCGGAACCGGCAGCCTGGGCACCGTCATGAGCCACTGTGAGGCCAAGGTGGTGGACCACGCCGGGATCGAGACGCCCCCAGGGGTGGAGGGCGAGCTGGTAGTGCGCGGCCTCGGACTCATGGACGGCTACTACCAGAATCCCGAGGCGACGGCGGCGTTCTTCGCAAGCGGATGGGCCCACACCGGCGACATCGCGGTGCGCGACCCCCAAGGCCGGTTCGCTCTGCGGGGACGCATCAAGGACATGATCCGCCGCGGCGGCGAGAACATCGCCGCCGCCGAGGTCGAAGCGGTGTTGGTCAGCCACCCCGCGGTGCTCGAATGCGCCATCCTCGCCGTGCCGGACGACGACCTCGGGGAGGAGCTGCGTGCCGTCGTAGTGCCCGTCGCGGGAGCTACGCCGTCCTCCGGAGAACTGCGCGAACACGTCGCCCAGCGGCTGGCGCGCTTCAAGGTTCCCCGCTACTGGGAGTTCCGCTCCGAGCTCCCCCACACACCATCCGAACGCGTCGCCAAGCACCGCATCGGTGATCCCGAAACCGACCTGATCGACCTGGCGGAAAGGTGAGAAGGGCCTCTAACCCGATGGGCCAGCGGCGGCGCCACCGCCCCGGCCCGGCGTCACCGGTCGCGCCGGAGCATCTGCTTCAGCTTGCCCGTCATGTCGTTGAGCTTGTCCTTGATCGAGCCTGACGCCCGATCGACCTTCCCCTCGCGCTCGAGGTCACGATTGCCGGTCAAGTCGCCGGCGGCTTCCTTGGCTCGACCCTTCACCTTGTCGAGTTCGTCATCGGCCATCAGCGTGCCTCCTGAAGTGTCCCCGGGCTCGTGCTGGGCGCCTACCGGCACCGCGCGTGGTGTGCAGACTTCGCAACACGCCTACCCACCGCCGCCGCTTCGCAATCCGCCGACGGACCAGATCGTCGGCCCGGGGGATCGTTGCGTTCGGCGCTCCCCCGGGGTCTCCGTCACCTGGCCAGATGCCGGCGAACCTCTCCTATCGCCCGTCAGCCACTCTCGATGCGTCGACGAGGCTCAGTGGCCGTGTGCGACGGGAACGCACGCGGCCCCCGTGCCGCGCCGCTGGTTCGGGCGGCCCGCATCTGGGTAGCCCGGATGGGCCTGCCTGCGCCCGTCCGCGACGGTGAGAGGAGATCAGCAATGAGTGACCAGGGCCGCCCGCCCCAATCCCAGGAACCCCCCGGCACCACGGCCGAGATGTCACCCCAGCCCCGTGACGAGATGGCCGACTACGAGGGGCGGGGCCTGCTCACCGGGTGCAAGGCGCTCGTCACCGGCGGCGATTCGGGGATCGGGCGGGCCGTGGCCATCGCCTTCGCCAAGGAGGGGGCTGACGTGGCCATCGCGTACCTCAACGAGCACGACGACGCCCGGCACACGGTCAAGCTGGTGGAGGCGGCGGGACGGCGTGGCGTCAGCATCGCCGGTGACCTGTCCCACGAGGCCGCCTGCCGTCAGGCGGTCGCCACCACCGTCGACGAGCTGGGCGGCATCGACATCCTGGTGAACAACATCGCTCAGCAGCGGCCGGTCGAGTCGCTCGCCGACGTGACCACCGAGGAGTGGGACGCCACTTTCCGCACCAACGTCTACAGCTACTTCTGGTGCACGCAGGCCGCCCTCGAACACATGCTTGACGGAGCGGCCATCATCAACTCCGGTTCGGTCAACGGGTTGCGGGGCAACAAGTCCCTGCTCGCCTACGCCACCACCAAGGGCGCCGTCCACGTCTTCACCAAGTCGATGGCCCAGGCGCTCGTGGACCGCCGCATACGCGTCAACTGCGTGGCACCCGGGCCCGTGTGGACCCCGCTGATCCCCTCCACCATGCCGCCCGAGAAGACGGCGTCGTTCGGGAGCCAGGACCCGATGGATCGAGCGGCGCAGCCCGACGAGATCGCGCCCTCGTATGTCTTCCTCGCCTCCGAGCGCCTCTCCGGCTTCTACACCGGCCAGGTACTTTCGCCGATCGGCGGCGAGACCCACCCGGGCTAGCGGCGGCAGGTACAACGTCGGTCTTCGGAAGTTGGACGTCGAGCTCGTGTCCCATAGCCGCTCGCGCTCCGCGCCGGTCGCACGGTCGCTGTGCACTCCACGGTCAGCGCCGACGGCAGCGACGCCCGCCGACCTCCCCGAGCCGACGTAGCCGGCTCGGGGAAGCTTGGGAGTCAGGACCGGTCCATCGAGCGAACGTCGCGGCGGTCGCTGCGGACCAGGGGATCATCCTCCCAGCGACGACCGGCCAGCAGCCCGACGGCCAGCATGCCGATGGCGAGCGCGACGTGGAGCCAGTCGTCGGCCGAGTTCACCGGCACGAAGTTGGCGTCCGAGTCGCGGTCGACGAGCACCCCGTACACGAAGAGCACGAGGTACACGGCCCCGCCGGCCAGCAGGAAGATCCGTGCTGTCGTCCAGGTGCGGACCGCCCACAGTCCGAGCGCGCCGAACAGCAGGTGCACGATGTTGTGCAGGACCGAGACCTGGAACACGCCGAGAAGCTCGGCCTGCGAGTCGGTGCCGGCGAAGGCCATGTCGTCGTAGTCGGTCGTGATCCCAGGGATGAAGCCCAGGATGCCTACGAGCAGGAACGCGGCGCCGAACGCCAGAGCCCCGTACTGCGCCACCGATCGGATCCGTGACGGGCCGGCATAACCGCCCGCATCTGCTGTTGTCATGTCGTTACCTCCAGTTGTGGATCAGGTACCGGCGCCGCCGGCGCGGGATTGCTTCCCGCCGCTGTGCGTTCACCTTGTGCTCGGGTGCGGCACTGCTGCCACGGCGGTGAGCGCCCAAACGGTCAATCGCGTGACGCGCTTGGCCCGCCCGCCCGGCGGGTAGGCCCCCCGGCGTGGAACGTGTGGTGTTGGTGACCGGAGCGGGATCGGGGATCGGACTCGCGGCCGCCCTGGAGGCCGGGCGGCTGGGGTTCACGGCGGTGGCCGCGGTCCACCGAGACGACCAGATCGAGGCCGTCCGATCGGCCGCACGCGACGCGGGGGTGGTCGTCGAGGTGGAGACGTTGGACGTGACCGACGACGACCGGGCCCGCGACGTGATCGAGCGCCGGCAACCATGGGGTCTGGTGAACAACGCCGGTCTGCTGTGGCCGGGTCTGCTGGCGGAGCAGTCGCCGGACGAGGCGCGCCGCCACGTCGAGGTGATGCTCTTCGCCCCCATGCGCCTGGCGCAACTGGCGTTGCCGGGCATGCGCCGGCGTGGCGAGGGCCGCATCGTGAACGTGTCGTCGATCGCCGGCGATGCCGGCGGCCCCATGCTGGGTTGGTACGAGGCGACCAAGCGGGCGCTGAGCACCCTGAGCGATGCCCTTCGCCCCGAGGTGGCCGGCTGGGGCATCGACGTCGTCGTGATCGAGCCCGGGCCCTTCGCCACGCCCATCTGGGACAAGGCCATGGCGCGGCTGCGTGAGGGCCGCGAAGCCTCGGCCGAGCCCGCGGCGTACGACCGGACGCTCCGGGTGGTGGACGCCGTCGCCCGCCAGGCCGGCGACCCCCGGGAGGTGGTCGAGCTGGTCGGGGAGGTGCTGCGGGCGGGGCGGCCCCGCTTCCGTTACCGGGTCGGCCGCGACGCCGGGTTGGTGGCGGGACTGGGACGGGTCCTGCCCACCAGCATCAAGGACCGGCTCACGCGTACGGCGGCGGGTCTGTGATGGCGACCGTCGAGCGTGTCATCGAGGCGCCGCCCGACGCCGTGGCCGCGGTGTTGGCGGACGCCCGCAGCTATGACGGCTTCGTCGTCGGCAGCAAGCGGATCCGCTGGTTCGACGCCCGCTGGCCCGAGCCGGGGACGCGGTTCCACCACAGCGTGGGGTTCGCCGTCCTGCACATCCGGGACCACACGAGCGTCGTGCAAGACGAGCTGCCAGATCGTCTCTTGTTGGCCACCGGCATGGGTCCGATGGGCAAGGCCGAGGTCGACTTCACACTGACACCGGCGGACGGCAGTACCCGGGTGGAGATGCGCGAGGAGCCGGTGTCGGGGCCGATCAAGGCGGTGTGGTCGCCCCTGCTGGCCGCGGCCATGCGGGCCCGCAACGCCCGGGCACTGCGACGGTTGGAGAAGTTGGCTCGTGCGCGGGCCGCGGTGCGTGCCATGGATGAGCCGGCGGACGGACAGGCGAGCGGACGAGAAGGGGCGTGATCGAGCTGACCATTATCGCCGTGGGGGGCCTCGTCGGTGTCGCTTGTCCTGCGGGACGGGACTACCGGTTTGCCACGAGCATGTGACCGCGTCGCGGGCGCGCAAGTCCACGCGGAGCGTGCCCAGCGACACGATGTCGGTAACGAGCACCGAGACCGTGGCACTCGGTCGCTCGCCGCCGGCCGCGGTGCGTCTCAGGTGATCGATGCCGCGAAGATGCTGGCGATCGAGTCGTTCAGCGTGGCGTCGAACTCCTCGTCGCTCTGCTGGACCGAGAGACCCTCGGTGAGGGCCCGGGAGAAGCTCGCGATCACCCCGTGGTTGCGAGCCAGACGGGTGTTGGCCTCGCCCCGGCTGTAGCCGCCGGAGAGGGCAACCACCCGGAGGACGTTCGGGTGCTTCACCAGGTCTGCATAGAAGCCGTCCAGCTCGGGCAGCGTCAGCTTGAGCATGACGTACTGGTCGGCGGCGAGCTGGCCGACCTGCTCGAGGATGGCGGCCTTGAGCAACGCCTCCGCCTCGGCCTTCTGCGGACTGTGGATGTCGATCTCGGGTTCGATGATCGGCACCAGGCCGGCCGCCAGGATCTGGCGGCCGATGTCGAACTGCTGATCGACCACGGACTTCACGCCGCCGTCGTTGGCGAGCTTGATGACCGAGCGCATCTTCGTGCCGAACAGACTCTTGTCGGTCGCCCGCGTGAGGAGCGCGTCGATGTCGGGAATCGGTTTCATCAGCTGGACACCGTCGACCTCGCCGGTCAGTCCCTTGTCGACCTTCAAGAAGGGAACGACCCGCTTCACGGACCAGAGGTAGTCGGCGGAGTCGCGCCCCTCGATCTGGCGGTCCATCGTGTTCTCGAAGAGGATCGCGCCGAGGACGCGGTCACCGTTGAAGCTCGGGCTGGTAACGATTCGAGAGCGCATCTCGTGCATGACGGCGAACATCTCGTCATCGCCCGAGTAGGCGGCCTCCGGAACGCCGTACAGCTTGAGGGCCTTCGGTGTGCTGCCACCGCTCTGGTCCAGGGCAGCGACGAAGCCGCTCTCGAGCTTCACCTTCTGGAACTGCTGTTCGTTCATGAGAGAACCCGTCGAGTCATCGACTCTTGCAATGCGCGGAAGGTGCCAGCCCGCAGGATGTGTGTCAACGACGCTATCAATCGACGAGCGGGACCAGAGCGGACTCCGCCACCTCGCGGCTGCGTCCATATGCGGGCAGAGGCCACCTATGGCCAGACCGAACAACGGTCGGCAGCGGTGCGGTGCACGCACAGATCGCGGCTCGGGGCACACAGAACCAGTCGTTCGGTGCGGCCCGCGAGCGGGCAGGGCAGCGGCGAGGCCCGCCGCTACCAGAACAGCACATGGGTAGCGGCCCGTTGCATGGGCCATGGCCTTCCGCTGGTGACGCCTGACGCTAGGCAACTTGCCCGAGGCGGTCGAGGAGCTGGCTGTGGCTGGCGGCGTGGTCCCGTTGGCCTCGGAGGGTGAGGGAACCCACGAGGCGTCGTGTTTCATGGTCGGCCTATCTTGCTGGTAGCGATTGATGGAAGCGGAAGAGGTTCGCCGGGTCATAGCGTGCCTTGATGCGCACCAACCGATCGTGGTTCGTGCCGTAGTAGGCGTCCGCCCAGTTCTCGAGGTCCGGGTCGGCGAAGTTCTGGAACACCCGACCGGATCCCCACGGGTGCACCGACGACCATGATGCCAGGACCCACCGGTGGGCGGCCGCCGCTGCGGCGGTTGTCACCGGGGGGTCGACGACCGCCGCGTGCTTGAGCTGGAACAGCTCGGCGCGGTGGACGAAGGCGGTGGCGTCGGGCCGCACACGGTTGTACGCCCCGCCCCAGGGCATGAAGTCCAGCTCGCGGGACTCCCCGGACACTCGTCCCCGGGCGAATGTCTGCACCAGTGCCGCGATCGCGTCGCTGGGCAGCGGCCGCCGGAAGAACTCCGACTTGGCAAACAGATGGCGCGGCTGTGTCGGGTCAGGCTGCGTGCCCTCGCCTGCGCCGTCCTCGGCGACGCCGAGCTGAGCCCAGAACTGCCGCGTCTGCGGGAAGGACATGTGCCTGTACGACGCCGAGACGGGATCTGATCCGGTGCGGACGACGAGCTCGTCGAGCAGATCCGCCGCATGGGATTCGCTTCCGAGCACTGCCGCGTAGACGTCGACGGATGGCGGCTGGTCGGCGTCGCCGGTGGCTGTCACCTTCAAGGTTGCCGCGAGCTCGTCGGGTGCGCGCGGCGCCCATTCCTGCCATGCCTCGATGACGGCGCCGGCCTGCGAGCGCGACCAGGTCGCGTGGATGTTCGTCGCCTCCGGGGCGGGGACGGTGCGGAACTCGAGCGATGTGACGACACCGAAGTTGCCGGCGCCCGCACCCCGCAGCGCCCAGAACAGGTCGTCGTGGTGGTCCTCGTCGCACTCCAGGATTCGGCCGTCGGCCAGGACGATCTCGGCCCGGACGAGACGATCGGATGTCACCCCGTAGGTACGGCCGAGGATCCCGAGCCCGCCGCCCAGCGCCAGCCCGGCGATCCCCACCAGTGGACAGGTGCCGGCCGGGATGGCGAGGCCGTGCTGGTCGAGCGTCTCGTACACGGCTCCCAGCCGGGCGCCGGCCCCCACGGTCGCCACGCCCCCGGAGACGGACACCGCACCCATCGGCGTGACGTCGATGACGACCCCGCGGGTTGACGAGTGCCCGGCGAAACAGTGCCCGCCGCTACGCGCGGCGCTCTCCACACTGTGCCGGGCAAGGAACGTGATGGTCTCGGAGACGTCCTCAGGGGTGGCGCACCGCACGACGGCCTGTGGCCGCACGTCGTGGAACCGGGCGTTGAACGGCGGGTGCACGTGGTCGTAGGCGGTCGTGCCGGGGAGGACGACCTCGCCGGCGATGGCGCCCTGGAGCGTCGCCCAGTCGGGGGGCGGGTCAACGCGGTCTCGCTCTCGGTTCATGCCGACTCCTCTCGGGCCGGTCGGGTCATCGTGCACCGGGCACCCAGATCCCCGAGGACGGGGCGGTTCAGGATGTCTCGGTGGGTACACGGCCTACCGGGCCCTCCTGAGCTGACTGCGTCGGCAGGTAACTCTACACTATGTGTAGTTAGCGAACTAGACGCAGTGTGTAGTAATGTCCCAACTACACAGGCACCGGGGAGCGACATGGCAGCGCGCCCGATCGAGCATCCGACGAACGCCAGGAGCCGCCGGACCCGCGCCGCGCTGCTCACGGCGACACGCTCGATCCTCGAGCAAGAAGGGTTCGAGGCCCTCGCCATGAGCGCGGTCGCCGAGCGGGCCGGCGTGACCCGTGGCGCCGCCTACCTCCACTTCGGCTCCCGCACGGACCTGGTGGCCGCCCTCTTCCAGCACATCGCCGCCACGGAGGGCCTGAGCGAGTCGACCGAGCGCGTCTGGGCCGCCCCCAACGCCACCGCCGCGCTCGACGAGTGGGCCCGCCACCTCGCCCGCTATCACTCCCGGCTGTTGGCCGTGACCCGAGCCGTCGAGCGGGTCCACCGCGTCGATCCCGATGCTGCCGACCACCGCGCCCACGTCGTCAAGGCCCAGCTCGACAACTGTCACCGGCTGGCCAGCTGGCTCCACGAGGAAGGGCGGCTGGCCCCGCCCTGGACCGTCGACACGGCCACCGACATGCTGTGGGCCCTCATCTCCACCGACATGATCGAAGGCCTGCTCGTCGGCCGACGCTGGTCCCGGCGGCGCCTCGCCGAGCGCCTTGGCCTGCTCCTCCGGTCGACGTTCGCCACCGAGCCGGGCGTCCCGCGATGAAACCGCTTCCCACGCCGGCCACCGCCGCGGGGGATGACGCTACGCCGCGTGGTGCGGGCCCGCCGGGCGTTCTCCGGTGCGTCGACG
>OCZS010000531.1_pt1 | contig 12586 bp, 13 predicted proteins | sample 1539071 | NCBI WGS metagenome assembly OCZS01 (sample SAMEA3113584, study PRJEB22503) | soil metagenome | reverse complement strand
TTATTCCAATTTTCAATGACTTTTTCATTATCTATTGTTGCTATTTTTTTATTGTCTTTATGATCAAATGACAGATACCAGTCTTCACTTAAATCCATTATTAATAAACCATTTATATGTAACTTATTCATATCAAGACCATGTAATGCCATTTGAGGACATTCTTTATCTGAAAAAGAAATGCCTCGTTTTTGTAGTCCTCCTTTTAAATGCAGGACATGTTACTACAGTTAATCTATAGGAAACTTTGTTTTCTCATTACTTGAAATTCCTCAAGAATTTAAACAACTATAAGAAAATCAAATTCTCATACTTAAACCTGCAATAGAGACTTTACGTTATCGATCACCATTACAATTCTTATTCCGTATTACAAATGCTAATGTAACTTTATTAGAAGGAAGAGAAGACGCAGGATACAGAAACAAAAAATACAGAAAGGTCAATGAATAACATTGTTTTTGGGTTTTGCCAATTATGACTAATCAATATTTACAGATCCTAAAAGATTTGATGTTACTCATAAAAACTTACGTCATTTAGGTTTTGAAACTGGAATCCATTTTTGTTTTTGTTTAGGAGCTCCTTCTTTTACTTGGATTATCATTTTATCTTTACGTTTCCAACCTAAAAATAATTGATAAAACTTGGACATATTCATTTCGTTTTAACATATTATACCCAGCATACAGGTATAGAAGCAATCAAAATCACTTTACAAACATAAAAGTCATACATATAGAGAAATTCATTTAACTTAATTCCTGCAAGAATACATATATGGTTGTAACAAAGGTTAGCCGACAAATTTGTCTAACTGAATTTCCAGTAGGAATGCCTACAGATAACAATTTTAAACTTGTTCGAGTTGAGATTCCAGAGCCAACAAAAGAAGGGGAATTTTTGATAAGAAACATTTGGATGTCTGTGGATCCATATATGCGTGGTCGCATGAGGAAAGAAGGTAATAGCTACATACCTCCTTTCAAATTAGGTGAACCTATAGAAGGAGCATGTATAGGCCAAGTTATAGCATCAAAAAATAATCAGTTTGCGGTAGGTGAATATGTCTTAGGAATGTTTGGATGGCGTGAGTATTGCTTATCAAATGGATCAGATGTCATTAAGGTCAATCAAAAGATAGCTCCAATTCAATCATTTCTTGGAACATTTGGTATGACAGGTCTTACGGCATATGTCGGGCTTTTAAAGATTGGTGAGCTTAAAGATGGTGACACAATATTTGTTTCAGCAGCATCAGGAGCAGTAGGTTCTGTTGTATGTCAAATTGCAAAGACCAAGGGCTGCCATGTTATAGGAAGTGCTGGCTCAGAAGAGAAAGTAAAGTGGCTTGTTGACCAAGCAGGAATAGATTATGCCTTTAATTACAAGCAAGTGGATAATATTTCTGCTGAGCTCATAAAGGTCTGTCCTGATAAAATTGATATTTACTTTGATAATGTAGGTGGAAAACATTTAGAAGCAGCTCTTGATAATATGAAAACATTTGGCAGAATCGTACTTTGTGGTATGATCTCTCAATACAACTCCGATTCTCCAATTCCTGGTCAATCTAACCTCTTCTTGGCTATAACCAATCGACTCAAACTTCAAGGATTTATTGTAAGAGATCATTATGATATGCTAAACGAGTTTCATATAGATATGGTCAAATGGGTTGACGAAGGAAGGATCAAGTGGAAGGAAACCGTTTTAGAAGGCATAGAAAATGCACCAAAAGCTTTTCTTGGCCTTTTCAAAGGAGAAAACTTTGGGAAAATGCTTGTAAAGGTTGGACCTGATCCAGCTATATAAGATAGGGCAATTGTGTAGTGATCCATTATTTACTTTAAAGAGCAAATACTCTTGTTTATTTTTAAAAACTAGAAATAGTTTATACCCTTTCTAATTAATTATTTAAAATATGTTCATTACCCACATATTATGAATAAATTATTTCATATACATCACTTCTGGAATTGATCTATCTTATTAATACTAGGAGTAAATTGCTTCTCTACTCATATATTATCAGTAACATGAAGAAATACTAAGAAAGTTACAACTCCTTTTATTATGTATAATCCTATGAACAGCAAATATTTCATTTCTTATTTGACAGCAATGGTTTGGTTTTAATATTATTGGACTCCCACTAACATCAAGGAATTATAAGACCATCTATTAAAAATCCCTCAAAATTCTTTTTCGTATCATCTCAGTTTTTTTCTTTGTATTAATCTCCTAAAGGTTTCTCCAATTTTAAGCAAGAATACCTTGTCTAACAAATGGAAAACTATCTCAAAAACTCGATGTTATAATTACTTATATAAAGACATTAATGAATATATAAGATCATTTTCCTAACATTCTAATTTTATGGAATAGATTATGGGAAGCTGCTATACTCAGTCCAGCTACAATAGCTCCAATGAAATTTCGAATCGTAATTACAGTATTATGGGATGAGAAATTAATCGTATTATCCGATATCAAATATATGTTATTGAACAGCCAGAATGCTAATGTTATCCATCCTATAATACCAGCTACCATGGATCCTAACCTTGCACCATTCTTGACAAAAAATATTGCAAATAAAATTCCAAAATACCATAAAATTGCTAATATTATCCAGTGAGGACTAAATATATCACTTCTATTATCTAAAAAATAATAGGTTGCACCAATTATTCCTAACGAAATCAATGAAAAAATTAATATTGTTTTGTTGAGGGAGTCAGATGTTTTTTGTTTTTTTATTACCTTTGCTTTTCTTACTTCTTCTTTCATGGCAATTCTGATAGATTCTTCAAAGTTCTTTAGTCTGATTGGAATTAGATTTTGAATTTTATCATCATGAACTATTGCTTCATGTTTTAAACTGTCTATTAATGGTCTTGCTAGTGATGCTTTAACAGGAGTAATCAAATCTACCCAATAAGACGATAGTCTAGGAGTCAAAAATGGAATAATAACAATTTTTAATGATTTTTTTAGAATATTTGAATATCTTTTCATCATATCTATATAACTAAGAATCTCAGGGCCTCCTATATCGTAATCTTGATTAGCTGTATCCTTGATTTCTATTGACTTTATTAAATAAGTTACTACATCATCTACAGATATAGGTTGTGATTTAGTCAATACCCACTTGGGACATACCATTATAGGAAGTCTTTCAACTAGATATTGTAACATTTGAAAGGAACCACCTCCTTGACCTAGAATAACAGCAGCACGAAATATTGTAACTTCAGCCTTGGAGGTTCTTAAAATATCTCCTACTTCTTTTCGGCTCTGCATATGTTCAGATAAATCCTTATGCTCTGCATCGATAAGGCCACTCAAGTAAATTATTCTTTTTGTATTTGTTTGTGATGCTGCTTTTGCAAAATTTTCAGCTGCAATTCTATCTCTTTTAGAGAATTCTTTCCACTTTTTTGATGAGCCTTCCATAGAATGTATAAGATAAAAAGCTACATCCACTCCTTTTAGAGCTTCTACTAATTCTAAATAATTTGAAGCATCAGTTTTTGCAACTTCTAGGATGTCACCACTTAAATTAAAAAGGTCAAAGATAGAATCGGGATTTCTTGTCATACATCTAACATTATATTCTCCATCGGCTAAAAGTCTCTTAACTATTCTACTGCCAATAAATCCAGTTGCGCCAGTTACTAGCACTCTTAAATTTTGTTGTTTATTTTTGTTATTATACATTTAAAATTGTGATATATGATTTATTATCAAAATAGAATTTCATTTGATATTGCATACCTTTATAAAAATAACAATAGTTTTTGTGGCATTCTAATTAGTCCTGAAATGGTTATCAAATACATCTACTTTCATCTCAATTATACTATTCAAATATTTTAGATCGCTATTTTCATATCGATAAATATAAAAAATAATTAATTTTTTACCTGTATTTCTAACCTTTATTGTAAAAATATTCATACATATCATTGCATTTAGATTTCTAAGACTTTATTGATTCTTTATTGATTGGTACAAATACTTTTAATTCGATCATTCTCCATACCATGAATCCCAATATGATCCCATATATTATATGAAATCCTAAAGATCCTATAGCAATAAGTAGATGAAGTCCTTGAAAGTGATCTGCTATTCCAAATAGATATTGGTTTGGCGCAGATAGAGCAAAAGCATCCAGTTTAGGTTGAATTATAAATGTAGACAAGGGTAGAAATAATACTAGCCATAGAGAAATACCCACTATTATTCCATAAGTTATTCCTCGTTTGAGATTATAAGGAAACAATTTGTTCCAAAATAAGGCTACTTGACCAAAAATGTTACCTGCTATAGTACCTGTTGCAATATGTAACGCAAATCCAATATATTGTGCTACAGAAGTATCATAGTAACCAAGAGATGATCCTATAACTGCAAAGAAAGTACCTATAGGTGTCTGCGATACAATATCAACAATAATTAATAATCCTGAAATTGCCCACGAAGATAAAAATCCTGCTAAAGTAGAATATAATATTACAAACTTTGATCTATGATCGAGTTTCTTTTCATGATTGTCTTGTGATGACATATTGTTATTTGATCAATATGAAACAAATTATTTATTGGTAGTAGTGCCTCGTTCCTAAATAAAATTAGAAGAGATAGAAGAATCTGTTCTCACTAGAAAACAAAAGTTATATAATAATAATCTTCTAATATATTCCAAAAACTGCTAGTTTCGAGTCTTCGACGAGGAAATTATGATTTTTTCTACTTTAATATATATTGAACCTGTCATAACTTTACTAATACGATATTCTAATTATTTTTCAAATACAGAAATTGAAGGACTTGATAGTTTCAATAATGATTTATAAAAAAACAATAAAGGATTTGGCTGAGGATTCAAATGCTAGAAGATGGCTCCTCAACCAACCCCTTAATGCAAGATCTGTCAAGTTAGTCATGAGAGAATGTATGTAGTCAACGCTTATGATAATATTGTCTCTGTCATAAATCTCTGTGGATATCAAATAGATCTTCGCTCTAGCATCACTACAACCTTTCCTCTTTTTTCTCTAGAGAATCCTTCATTTTCTACCATTTTTTATTCTGATATACATGTAATTATATTCACAATTTTCTTTCTGTAATTTTATCTATTTTCCTCTCTATCCAAAAATTCTAAATTTTAATAATAAGTTTTTGAACTATATGAATATACAATTTTTCAAACTATCAAATGATCATATATTTAATAATTTATAATTTTACTATTTAAAATAAATTCTTTATGTTTGATTTTACATTTTCTGCATTTATAAAGTATCATTCGTTGACCAGTATTACGTTCTACTTTATTGATATAAAGCAATATCTGTTTACAAAATGAACATTTCATCCTTGATTTCAATGATATTTATTTTAATTGTTATTAGAAAATTTATTTGAATAAGTTTGATTTAATTTTCTAAGTAGTTAACATTTTTAAAGTTATTACTGAACATTATAAATATATTAGAATTCCTGCCCTGATAGATTCCTAGGTTTGTTAGGCACCGAAAGATTTACGGAGAAGATTGTTTTGATTTTAATTTCAAGAATAATATCAAATAATTTTCATATTAATAACTGAGCAATACAGTAAAATTAAAAATAAATATAAACGAAAATTATCCACGTTTGAGGAATTTTAAACATCTCCATTAATTTTTAAATATAAGTATACTCTATAGTTTTTGTAACTAAAAATAACTTAATATTGGAATATGTTACTTATCAAATGATTTAATAAAATGTAATGTAGTAGAGAAATTTGAGTTTGATAAAAAAGGGAAAATTATGGAATCGTATTTCAACTTTCTAGATTTTTAATCATAATAAATCATTTTTAGAAATAGTTGTATAACCTAGAGAGAAAGCATCCACAGATGATATTTTACATCTCCAGGCAGAAGTAATAATCGGATCTGAATCAGAAGATAATTTAATTATAGCATGGGCAAGATGAACATATTTCAAACTATCTATTTCACTTTGCCTTATCATATCTTTCATAAATTGTTTATAATGTTCTCGATAGCTATCTACTATTTTAATTTCATTAGTATCATTTGTAGTTATCTCGTCTCTTTTAGCCATATTTTCTATCATCAGATCATAGTATTGTTTTGAATGTATCATATTTCCATAAATGACTAATCCATTTACACACAGTGTTATATCAAATCCTATGCCAGTTTCTTCTACTCTTTGAACAAGATATTCTAAGATTCTGTCAGATACCATAAAATTTGATATGATAATATCGTTTAATTATTCTTTAACAAACTAATGATAATTTAAATATTATATCAAGTGAATTTATAATAGTAATAATGTAATATAATAATAATTGCACTGGTACAAGAAGAAGTAGCAAAAGAAAGAGACGACAACTACAATTGCAGCAACAAGAACAATTAAGAAAGCAAAGCAATAATAACTAAAATAAATATAATAGAAAAGATCTATCTGGTTTAGATTTCTTTCACCATGGTTCTTTTCCCGTTATTCGTACTGATTCATTAAATTTCTTCGCTAGTTTTCTAGCATTAAATATTTGCCATATCCACAATACAAAATATGCAATACCTAAAACAAATATAATAAGTATGGCTTCAATGCCTATAGGTGACTCATCGACCCCTAAAAATAAAAGACCTTGTAAAGACAAAGAGAATATTATAATAATAATGAGCAGAACATAAATGATAATACCAGATATTAGTATTCCAATTCCTCTTCCAACATTTCCAATATACATATGACCCAACCCAAGTAGAGCAAATATTCCTCCGATAAATGCTATGAGTGCTGCTGTTCCCGGACTTTTATATGGTAGTTGGTCTACAACCGGTGTATTATGTGTTGGTCCCCCTATTTGAATAAGGTCAATTTTACATTTTGGACATTTTTTAATTTCTTCATCATTTAAATTTTCCAATGTCTCACCACAATTACTACAAAATTTTGGTGTACTACTAGTCATTCATATACAATAAGATTACAGGCTAATAAAAAGAGATACTATAGTTATTTTGCAGTGATCTGTTAATGATAATGAGAAAAGGTCAAAAATTAATAAAACAGTTTTTCATAAATTCTATTCTGGTAGTGGTTAAGATGCATCATAATTATTTAATCCCTTTAATCTCAAAACAATTAATGATGAAGTAAATATATGTCTAAAATATAAATACTTCAATATCTTCTTGAAAATGTGATAAATAGGCAAACCAACCAATATTATTGCCATAGTCCTGATTGAACATTATAAAATCTATAAAATCCCTCATAGCCATTAGTTTATGCTATGAGAAAATAATTTATTAATTAAATTTTTTTCATTTTTAAATATGATATCTAGCAATGCGAATACACTAAAATACAGACATTATACATCGATATATCACCATAGCCTTCTACATACATTTCTGGATGCTATTTAAGTGAGGACTATAGTTTCTTCTTCTTACCAATAAATTTTCTTAAATTATTTATATTTTTTACATAATATTTTGCAAAAGGAGGGATGTAAATCTCAAACACTGCGTAGATGTTAGATAACCGAGTAAAATCATTATCTTGACATCTATTTAACAACAATAATCTTTTTTTTAACTTCTGAATTACTGCACCAGTAATGTCCATACAGTGCCTCTGCAATTGCCATAGCCTTAATCTTCCATGGTTGTACTACATCTTTGTATTATAACCAAGTCTTAATTTCTTAAAGCTCATTCTTTAAATCACAAATTTGATAAGCAAACATTATACAACCTACTATTTTTCCATCCTTTCTAAAAGGATAGAAGTTATTAGTATCTTTTGGCATCAATTCTCCTTTGATTTCATTTGCTTGTTCATGACTTATATCTAACATTACTTTGTCATTGCCCATAATTTTATACCAAATGTTTTTTTCTATAGAAGTATCTTTTCTTATTATTACCATTGATATAATATGGCTATGATTATTTTTTTCAACAAATAAATAGTATAAATAATTTTCAGGATCTTTAAAAGGATCAGGCAAAGTAAAAGCATCTCTTTCAAAAAAATATTTGAAGCTTTTATCAAAATCATAAGACATGGAAGCCATAATAACCAAGTCAGAAAGATCGAGATTTTTCAAGTCTTCTCTTGAAGCAACAATAGATTGTTCTTGTATAACTGTCGATGTTATTGTTGAAGATTCAGGTAGTAATGATGGTGATAACGATTTATTTGTAAAATCTTTAGCATCTGTTAATTTTTCTTTGGTTGTATATGATATCTTGTCTTTAGCCTTACTTGCAACTTGGTTGGTTGTATATGATATTTTTTTTAATTTTTCTTTAATTTTATTAACAATTTTATTCATAACCAATAACTAATTAATTATCTATTTGGGTATAAAGAAATTTTTTTATTTTATTTTTAAAAGTATCCTCTTGTTTGAATTTATTCATAATTATTTTTATTTTATCTGTCTTTAGCATTACATTTATCATGAGAGTTATTCCTCGTGATGCTATAAGTAAGTGGAAAAGGAATAATAAAATATATTGCAAATCAACTTATGGTAAAATACAAACAAAGACCAATAGACTCTATCCCTCTATTATATTGCTGTTGATTTTCCTAGATATACAGATAGATAGTTAGAAGGCTAGGCTTTATAGTCCTATAAATGAAAAAAGTATATCAAATTTCTAAATTAATTATTATTGTTGTTATTGTTATTGTTATATAATTCACTTTTATATTTTATTTTACAAAATATATAGTGGAAAACAATACCATAAAAGGTATAGAAAATTTTAATAAACTTGACAGTTCTAAAGATCTTGATATATTATTAGACTGTATAGGTGATTCACAATTTATATTATTAGGTGAAGCATCTCATGGTACTTCTGAATTTTATAGATGGCGTACTGAAATTACTAAGCGTCTTATAAAAGAAAAAGGATTTTCATTTATAGCAGTAGAAGGTGATTGGCCGAATTGTTACAAAGTTAATAGATATATTAAAGGATTTCCTGATTCTGGCAAAAATGCATATGATGTTTTATATTCTTTCAATCGTTGGCCTTCATGGATGTGGGCTAATAAAGAGATGATAGAATTGGTGGAATGGCTTAAATTATATAATGATAAGCAACAACAAGAACAAAAAAATATTTCATTTACTTGTAATCCTAATGGAAATGGAAAAATTGTTGGATTTTATGGTCTAGATCTCTATAGCCTATGGGAATCCATGGAAGCAATTATACAATATCTAAAGAAAATCGATCCGGATGCAATTGAAAATGCTTTTGAAGCGTATAACTGCTTTGAGCCTTACGGAAAAGATGTAGAAAATTATGCTCGTGAAACAGCATTTGTTCCTGAAAATTGCGAAGATGAAGTTATTGAGATGTTAACATCTATACGTGACAAGGTGGATGTTTATAGTAAAAAAGATCATGGAAATAAAGAGGAAGAATATTTTAATGCAGAGCAAAATGCCATTACAGCAAAGAATGCAGAATTATATTATCGTACTATGATTAAAGGTGATGTAAAATCTTGGAATATCCGTGATACTCATATGATGGAAACTCTTGATCGCTTAATAACTTTTCATGATGAAGGTAATTCGAAAGCAATTGTTTGGGCACATAATACACATATCGGAGATGCAAGAGCAACAGATATGTCCAAAGATAATATGATAAATCTAGGGCAACTAGTACGTGAACGAAAAAGTAATAATAATACGGTATTGGTTGGATTTGGAACATATAAGGGAAGTGTAATTGCTGCAAAAAGATGGGGAGATAAAATGGAAGAAATGAATGTTCCTACTGCCATAAGTGAAAGTTGGGATAATATTCTTCATAATATCAAGAATGATTGTATTGCTAGTTCTTATACTAATAATAATAAATTAATTATTTTCTCTCATAATGATGATGTTAATAATAGAATAAATAATTATAGCAATAATAAAATCAATAATTATAAATGGAGAGGTCAAAGAGCAATAGGAGTTGTATATAATCCTCAATATGAAAGCTATGGAAATTATGTTCCTACTAACATATCTTTAAGATATGATGCCTTTTTATTTATTGATGAAACTCATGCATTAAATCCTTTACACGTGCAAACTATAAATGACAAAGATCTTCCAGAAACTTTTCCTACTGGTGTATAGAAAAGACTAGAAGAAGATCGGTATTATTTATTATCTTTAATCTTTATCTATTTTTAAATTACCTTTGATCTAGGTAAAGGAAAAACAAGGATGATAAGAGAATAATCATATTAATCAAATTTTAAATAGAATTGAAATGTCCCTGACACCAATAAAGATAATTTCGATGGCTACAATTTACACATTCATATGGTTGTTTGTGATTATGATTGGGCTCTAACTCATTAGTTTCTGAACAAGGACTTATGTACGCAAAACTAAAACTACTATCTGGAGGATAGGCTTTATAAGGATGACCGCAATTAAAACAACTAAATATCTTAATCTGTGGTTGTTGTTGTCTTATTTTTGGCTCTTTATTATTACTCTGTGTCAATCTACCTTTTTTTTCCGATTCTATATCTTATTTTACCTTCTTCTCATCTAAAAGATGTTAATTAAAGTATTTAATTATTTATATATCATTAAATGAAATTGTGTTAATTACCTGTATTTATAATAAGATAAAATACTAATATGTTTTATTGACTTAATTGGTATTATCAGGAAATATTATTTTTTTATTAAATATTAACTTCAAAGCAAAAATGAAAATTCAAAAATTAATAATTTAAGAATCATTTAGCATATTTGAATCAGATATTTAATATTTGAATCCAATCTTATGGAAAGACCACTAAATTTATAATCTTTAACTATTTGATACCAAATAGGTTTTATTTTAATATAAAATAAACTGAATTGCTAGTAATGAATCCCTTTAATCTTTTAGTAAATCCAGTATGCTTTCATCTTCGCCTATCAAATTCGCTTTTCTTTCAAATAATTGCATAACGCATATTGTAAATCCTACATGTGCGCAAGTATCATCTTGACAATAGGTACAGAAGGGAGCACCATCGTTAATTTTTACTTTTATATAAGAATGTAAGGTATTATCGTTTAAAATACATTCTTTATCTTTTCCATATCTTTTAAGTATAATATGATTAACAGCAGAGTTTTTATTTTCTGAATTTAACCATTCCATAAATGCAAATTCTCCATCATCTAAATCAAGAATATGGATTTGCTTTTTTTCCTTCAGAGATGCTACTACTACCTTTTTCGCATCTTTATTTTTATCTTTGTCGAACATTTCAGAATCTTCTTTTACTGTTCCTATGGCTTTCAAGAATAGAATCCATTTAGATAGTAAATCTAATAAATAATAAAAGTAGATATAAAGATTTGGAAAGTATTATATAGATAATTTTTTAATGCTTTCATCTTTAAATTTAATATTCTATTTCTATTTCTATTAGTATATTTATTTTCTGCTAAATCCTATTTTTAAAATATTGAGAAATATTCAAGAATATTGTGATAGTTTAAAATATTAATTACTGCTTAACATATAGAAATGCATTATCTTTTTATTCAATGTTTCCCTCGTTCTACAATCTAATACCAAATTAAGATATACTTAAATAAAGTATATCCATCGCATCGCGGATTGCATAAAGAAGATAGTCAAGATATTCTTCTTCTAGTGCATACTTCAACACTTCATCTTTGAATAGAGCTCTTTTTCTTTTTGTTTATAACCATAGTTCTTTTCTTGTCAAGTTTATTTAGAATATTATCTATTATTACTTTTTCTTATTCTTCATTCTGTTGGTGTTTATATTGGCTGTATATTTTTCAAGGTCCAATTTATTGATTCTACAAGTTTTTCATGATATGCATTATAGTTAGGATGGAGGTTAGGTCGTATTCTTTTTTGATGTTAGTTCTAAGAGATAGTAGATGATTTCAAATTTATTTATTATTGTTGTAGCCATATGTTCTTCATTATTACTATTTTGATTCATCCAAGGGGTCAAGATTATACGGCAATTTCATTTATTAATTTAGTAGACACTTTGAGAGAGGGGAAGTGAGTTAGTAGTTTTATTCCTTATTTTACAAGGATATTGCTTTAGGCATTTCATAATATTGATAAAAAACTATTCATAGTACATACATAATTGTTAGAAACCAACACCAATATCAATAAAGTAATAAATCACAATCCCTTTTTTAATATCAATAATTTTATAAAAAGAACTAAATTTGCAGGATAATAATATTAATTTAGAGAATTGAATTGATCTATTAATGGGCAATTGGCAATGTAAATCTAAATATTGCTCCCTTGCCATCTGGATCATTTTCTGCCCAAATTTTACCTCCATGTGCTTGTACAATATTTTTACAAATATATAGTCCTAATCCAGTTCCGCTACTAGAATCACTAGTTGTAAACTTTGAAAACAATTTAGGTAATACTTCCTTAGATATACCATTTCCAGTATCCTTAACACTTACAATAACTTGTTCTTTTCC
>OCZS010000530.1_pt1 | contig 12588 bp, 8 predicted proteins | sample 1539071 | NCBI WGS metagenome assembly OCZS01 (sample SAMEA3113584, study PRJEB22503) | soil metagenome | reverse complement strand
TGCTGCGCGCACCGGCGAGCCGCTGATCAGCGCCCTGCTCGACCTCGACGGCTTCAAGCAGGTCAACGACCGGCACGGCCATGCCGCCGGCGACGCCCTGCTGCGGGAGCTCACCGCCGGGTGGCGGACCCGGCTGCGCCGCGCCGACTCGCTCGGCCGCTACGGCGGGGACGAGTTCGTGCTGTGCCTGCCGGCGACCGACGCGGCCGGTGCCGCGGAACTCCTCGCGCAACTGGCCGACACCCAGTCCGCCGGCTGGTCGACCGGTGCGGCCGCCGCCCAGGGCAAGGACACCCTCGAGGCGGTGCTGGCCCGGGCCGACGCCGTGCTGTACGCGGACAAGCAGGCGCGCCGGGACGCCGTCGCCGCCCTCCGCTGACGGAGCCGCGGCCGGACAACAGCAGAATGCATCCTGACCGGCGGAGATGGCGCTGGGTTCTGGCCATCGTTCCCGGTGGCTCGTCGGCGTCGCGTGCCCCGGTGTACCCCCGGGCCCGCCGAGGACCCCTACCAGCCTGCGGCCGGCGGACGGTGCACCCGTCGTTGTGGATCAGCACCTCGGCGCACATGCGAGGACCTCCGGGTCGTGGAGTAGCGGCTGCCTTCGGCAGTTCCACTCCACGCCCGGAGGTCTCCCTCAGACGATCGGTCAGATCACGTCATCGGCGTTCCTGTTCCCTCCTGGGAAGTCCCGGCGCATCCGTCAGGAGCCCGTCGTGAAGGTCCACGTCAACGTGGCCAACGGGTTGTTCGCCAGGTCGCGAATCGCCCCGGTCCCACCGGTCACGGTGACCCGGTACAGGGTGTTGGCCGCCAGGTTGGCGTTCGGGTTCAGCGTGTACCGCTGCTGCCCGTTGGCCAGCGTGGTCGGGGTCAGGACCGCGCCAACCGCCGCCCCTCCCGCAGCCGGAGCCACGGTGAAGGTCGGATTCGCCGTGGGGGCCGTGGTGACGCCCTGGACGACCTCGCTGAACGTGACGCTGAGGTTCGCACCCCGCACCACCCCGGTCGCGTTCGGGGCGGGCACCCGGGCCGTCACGGTCGGGGCGATCGTGTCGCCGGCGGTCGTGAAGTTCCAGCTGGTGGTTGCCAGCGGGACTCCGGCCGCGTTCCTGATCGCCGTGGGGCCACCGGTCAGCGTCACCGTGTACTGGGTGTTGGCCAGCAGGTTGGCGTTCGGGTTCAGGACCCACGTGTTCGTACCGGCGTTCTGGGTCACGGTGCCGGGGATCGGTGCCGAGGTCGGCGCCGAGGTCGGACGGACGACGAACGTCTGCGTGCTGACGCCGGTGACCGCCTCACTGAAGGTGGCGTTGATGTTCTGGTTCACAGCCACCCCGGTCGCGTCCGCGGCCGGCACCCGGTTGTTCACCGTCGGGAGCACCACGGTGCCATCGGCGAACCGGAGCCGCTCGATGTTGCGCAGCGTGTCGACGCCGTCCAGTGTCGTGCCGCCCGTGTGGGTCACGGTCAGCCCGGTCGGGGTAGCGGCGATGGCGTACTCCGCCCTCGGCCCGGAGAAGGACGCGATGTCGTTGAACCCGGTTCCCGGCGACGTCACGATGCTCCGGACGATCTCGATCGTGCCCGGGTCGACCGTGCCCGCGAACACCAGCTCGCGCAGCGTCGGTCCGGTCGCGCCCGCCGGAGGCGAGTTCAGGCTGTCGTACAGCTGACCGCCTGCACTCAGTTGCACGTTGAACCAGGCGTCACCGTCGATCAGGTCGTTGCCACCTCGGCCCTCGATCTGGTCGCTGCCCTGGCCACCGATGATCATGTTGCCACCGGTGAAGGACGTCTGACCCCCGAGCAGTCCGGCCAGTCCGGCGACCATGTCGATGCCGGCCTGGTCCAGCTCGTTGCCGAGCTGGTCGGCGACGACGTCGTCGTCCCCGCGCAGGATGTCGTTCAGGTTGCCACCCGACAGACCCTCGACCATGTCGAACCGGTCGCGCAGGGCGTCGACGCTCGGCGGCAGCAGCCCGCTGAGCCCCATGTTGTCGTTGGCCGCCTGCGGGTCGTTCTTGTGGGTCACCCAGTCGAAGCCGAGCATGCCCTCGTTCCGCTCGATCCCCGGTCCGGCGATCATGACGTCGTTGCCGCCCTCGGCGTCGTAGTCGTCATTGCCGCCGTCGCCGTCGATGACGTCGTGGCCGGGGGTGTTGGGGTCGTCCTGGAAGGGTGCGCCGTTGTCGCCCTGCAGCAGGTCGGCCTGGCCACCGCCCTCGATCCAGTCGTTGCCGTCGTCACCGAAGACGGTGTCCGAGGACTCGCCGCCGTAGACGATGTCGTCGCCCGGTCCGCCGAAGGTCTCGGTCGGGTCGGAGCCGCCGACGACGAAGTCGTCACCGAGCTGGCCCTGGTTCAGGTCGAAGCCCGGCCCCGACGACAACGCGTCGTTGCCCTCGCCGCCCTTGAGGACGTCGTCACCGAAGGTGTCGGTCAGGACGTCGTTGCCCCCGCCGCCGAGGTACTGGTCGTTGCCGGCCTCGCCCTCGAGTCGGTCGTTCGCCCCGTTGCCCCGGAGGGTGTCGTCGCCCTCGTTGGTCCGCGCACGATCCGCGGCCTCGGTCCCGATGAACATGACGTGCGCGGTCCCGGTGTAGCGGATCGTGCCGTCGGCCATCCGGATGAGCTCCGCCGTCTCGTTCCAGGGAGTGGCGGGGTCGTCCGGGATGGGCCCGCTGGTGCCCAGCTTGCTCACGTCGAACGTCATGTCCAGCCGGGCGAACACGTCCGCCGGCAGGTTCGTCGCGTCGCTGTTCCGGCTGATCAGCTCGGCGAAGGAGTTGCCCTCCAGCTGCACCAGCAGGTTCAGGCCCGCCGTCCGGGTCAGGTAGTAGAACCGGTCGCCGTCCTGCAGGTCCTCCATCGTGGTCTCGAAGATGTAGTTGAAGGTCGAGCCGAGCAGGCCACCGAACGGCGACTGCCTCTCGGCGAGCCCGCCGACCCACAGGTCGACGGAGTTCAGCCCGCCGCCGTTGGCGTAGCCGTCGGTGCCGTTCATGAAGGCCTCGGCGTCAGGCGGGGTGGCGGTGTCGAGCGGGTCGTTGGCGACCAGTCGCGCCGCCGCGGTCCGCTTGTCGGCCGGGGTGGTGGCATTCGTGATCGTCGAGTGGGTGCCGTAGGCGGCCACGAAGTTGATCAGCGAGTCGGGGTGCCGCAGGCCCAGACCGAAGTCGATCCAGTTCTGGTACGGGGCCAGCGCCGAGTTGCCGCCGGTGGCACTGTGGAACGCCGCGCGCGCCGCGTTGAGCGGCGGGATGCCGGTGTCCCGGCCGCGGGCCAGGTTCAGCGTCGCCAGGTCCAGCGGCAGGCCGAGGAGCTCGTTGCGCAGAGCCTCGGTGACGAACTCGTCGAGCTCGTTGCCGACCTGGTCGGTCATGCCGCGGGCGATGTTGCCGACCGCCTGCTCAGGGGTCGCCCCGTTCTCGTAGAACCGAGTGGGGTCGAGGAAGGCATCCAGGAGCGGGATGTCGCCCTGGTTGCCGGTGCGGGCCACCGTCTCGGTGAGCATCGAGTGTCCGAAGCGGTACACCGCGTGCGCGAACTCGGCCGGGATGGCCGCGTTGATGGAGGTGTCGTAGCCGGCGAAGAGGTTCACCATCGGCTGCACCTTGCGGGCGAACTCCTCGAACGCCAGGTGCTGGTACTGCATCTCGGTCACGAACCGGGCGGCCTGGAACAGCCGCTCGCCGTAGCCCCAGCCGCTCGGGCCGACGGCGTCCCACTCGGCCTGCTGAGCGGCCGGCAGGCCGTTGATCATCCCGTCCATCTCCACGGCCAGCCGGTTGTGCTCGCTGTGGAAGACGTGGTGGATCGAGGTCAGCCCGATGTTCTCGTTGATGCGACCGTCACCGGCCACGAAGTGCGCACCGAGCATCTCGTCGTCGTACGTGGCGGGGCTCGGGTCGGGGGCGGTGCCCGGGTCGGTGTCCGGGGTCAGTGCCTGCGGCGGCGTACCGGGGTTCCGGTCGTGGTCGCCGAAGGGCGCCGCGTGGTGCGCGATGTCGTCGAGGAACGCGTGCCCGGTGGGCACGGCGCCCGTCGTCGCGACGGGGGAGGTCAGGTTGCCCTCGACGAGGCGCTGGCCGTTCGGGGCGGCCGCGTCGGCCACCACCAGCTGGGGCAGACCGTTCGGGCCGGGGATGAACCGGCCGTACTGGTCGGTGGCCAGCAGCGGCACGCTGAGGACGTCCTGGTCGGTCAGGGCGATGCCCAGCAGCGTCCTGGCCTGGTCCTTCGTAGCCGTCCACGTCGCCAGCCCGTCCTGCGGGCCGGTCAGCATGTCGCCGGTGGAGACGGGGCCGCCGGCAGCGGCCGCGTACTCGCGCAGGAAGACCTGGTGCGAGGGGTGCGAGGTGTAGGTCTGGCTCTGGTCGACGAACGACGAGGTCTGGTTGACCGGGTCCCCGTTCGCCGTGGTCGCGCGGGTCAGCACCATGAAGTTCGTGGGCGCGCCCTGGACGTACAGCGGGTCGCCGGGCTGCAGCGGCACGAACACGGTGCTGCCGGTCTTGGGGACCAGGTCGAGCCCGTGGTCGAAGAACTGGCCGAACAGCGTGAACATGGAGTTGTAGGGGGAGGACAGGCCGACGTCGGGCGCCGTGTTCGGGATGAACAGCGTCTCGCCGGTCGGGACGACGGCCCCCGGGTCCTGGTTGGCCATCCAGGCGTCGACCGCGGCCGGGTTCGTCGACGTCTGGTCGACGATCAGGTTGCTGATCTGCCGCGGCTGCGGGTCGACGACGCCCGCACCGAGGTTGGCGTAGCCGCCGACGTACTGCTCGGGCGCGCGCCGCGGGAACGTCTCGTCCGCCGCGCCGAACCCGGCCTGGCCGGGCATCAGGTTGTTGCAGGTGCCGTCGACCGTGCGCAGGCCCCAGGGGAGCGTGACGCCGTTGCCCTGGTTCGGGATCTGGTCGAGGCCGGGGCCGAGCAGCCCGGCGCACGGGTTGTTCGGGTCGGCCGGCGTCGCCGCATGCCGTTCGGAGATCTGGATCTGGTCGAGGATGAACGCCAGGTCGGAGTTGTTCAGCGTGAAGCCCTCGATGGCGAGGGCCGGCGTGGCGATGGTCGCGGGCAGGACGCCGGCGCCGATCAGGACGGCCGTGAAGCCGGCGAGGGATCGTCTGGGAAATCGGGCCTTCTTGGCGGTGGGGCGCGCCTCCCGGCGGCCGCGCTGGAGTGCACGAGACATGCGGGTACTCCTCTGAACGGCGCCGGACGCCGGCGTCGGAAGTCAGGACGTGTGGATGACCGCGGTGATTGGGCTACCGGCGTCTGTGACGACGGGACCCGCAGTGCGAGTGGAGCACCCGTGGCACGGGCGACCTAGCTCGTCGTGGCGGCCGCGGGAGCCGCGACCCGGTAGTGGGCGGTAGACGGGCCCGGACCCCTGGCGTGGAGCCGGGCAAACCGTCAGCCGTAGGTTTAGTGACTCAGGTCATGCCGGAGCAGCCACGATCTAGGGGGTACGGCACCCCCCAAGTGGGGGTCAGTTCAGGTTGCGAGAACGCGCGTCATGCGGGCCGAGCTCCCCATGGACCGTCGGAACCCCGTCCTCGGGGTTCTGGACACGGCGAGGCGACGGACGAGTCGGCCTGTACGCCGGGTTCTGTCCACGGGTGCCTCGCGGCCTCCCGATGGGCGGTCATCCATCTAGGCCTGCCGTTGCCGGCAGGCTCGAGCGGTCTACCCGCAGGCATCGGGCGGGCAGCCCTCGAACGCCTGCGCAGGACGGCGGCGAACCGTCGTCCCTTCTTGACCTTGCTCCGGGTGGGGTTTACCGAGCCACACCGGTCACCCGGTGTGCGGTGGTCTCTTACACCGCCGTTTCACCCTTACCAGTGCGAGCACTGGCGGTCTGTTCTCTGTGGCACTGTCCCGCGGGTCACCCCGGGTCGCTGTTAACGACCACCCTGCCCTGTGGAGCCCGGACGTTCCTCGGCGACGGGATCTCCCCCGCCGACGCGACCGCCCGGCCGACTCGTCCGTCGTGATGATCAGTGTAGGGCCGCCCGGGCTACGGACTCGGCTCCGGGAGCTCCGGGCAGTCCACCTGCGGGTTGACGCCGACGTAGTTGAGCGGCCCGGCCAGGATCGTGACGACGATCGTGCTGACGCCGGCACAGTCGGTCTCGCCGCTGCTGAAGTAGCCGCGCTGCACCGTCGCGATCACGCCGATGACGAGCCAGACCAGCACCAGCAGGCTCACGATTCTCCGCACCCGCCCGACCTACCCCGAGGCCGCCGCCGCCACGCCCGCGACCTCGGGGTTCACCCCCAAAACAGCCGGAAGCCGACGCGGCGTCGCCCGTCCTCGGTCAGTGTCGACATGTCGACGACCTGGCGGGCCTGGTCCTCGACCGGGTCGTCGGACAGCAGCTCGAGGTAGCGGCGGTGCTCGGTGAGGGAGGCGACAGCCAGTTCCACCGCGTCGCTCACGTCCACCTCGTGCGGCGGGTCGGACATCTCGCCGACGGCGATGTACTGCACGCCGCTCCAGCGTTCCTCGGTGATGTCGGGGAAGATCCACTCGTTGCCGGCATCGGCCACGGCGTCGATGACGCACTGGCCGAGCGCCCGGTGGTCGGCGGAGTTCACGTACGCCGGCGAGACGCCGGGCGGCGTCCATGTCGCGCCGAAGTAACCGGTGACGACGAGCTCGGGGCGGTGCCGCCGGATGGCCGCGGCCAGGTCGCGGCGCAGCTCGGGGCCCGCGACGAGCGTGCCGTCGCGGTGGTCGAGGAACTCCACCTCGCTGACGCCGACGACGGCGGCCGAGCGCCGCTCCTCCTCCTCGCGCAGCGGCCCCGCCTCGGCGGGCGGCACCCCGGCCATCCCCGCCTCGCCGCGGGTCGCGAGGAGGTAGTGGACCTCCTTGCCCTTGGCCGTCCAGACGGCGACGGCCGCGGCCATCCCGTACTCGATGTCGTCGGGGTGCGCGGCCACGACCAGGGCACGCTGCCAGTCGTCGGGCAGAGGAGTCGGCATGGGGCGCAGTCTGCCGCGCAGGTCGTCCGCGCGGTGTGGTCGTCGACCTCGGGGAACACGGCGCGGACGGGTGCCGTACCGCGCGGAGGAGGTCAGCCGCCGCGGGCCACCGTAGGCTCGCCGCTCGTGCCCGCTGCCGACCTGGTCATCGTCGCGGGCGTCACCTTCGTCGCCGGGGTGGTCAACTCCATCGCCGGCGGCGGTTCGCTGATCCTCTTCCCGACCCTCGTGGCCCTCGGCCTCCCGACGGTCGCGGCCAACGTGACCAACTCCGTGGCGCAATGGCCGGGCTACCTCGGCGGCGTCGCCGGCTTCCGCCGCGAGTACGCCGGCCAGCGGGGGCGGCTCGTCCGCTTCGGTCTGGTGGCGCTCGCCGGCGGGACGGCCGGCAGCGTCCTGCTCCTCACCACCCCGTCCGCGGCCTTCGACCTCGTCGTCCCGGCGCTCGTGCTCCTGGCCAGCCTGCTGCTCGCGGTCCAGCCGCTCCTCACGCGGCGGCTGCGCGAGCGCGAGGACGGCGTCGACCGCGACCCGGCCTGGGTGTACGTCGCCCTCCTCCTGGCCACCGTGTACGGGGGCTACTTCGGCGGCGCGATGGGCGTCATCCTGGTCGGCGTCCTCGGCATCGCGCTGCACCGGCTGAAGCTGGCCAACGCGCTGAAGTCCGCGCTGTCGGCGATCACCGCTTCGGTCACCCTGATCGTCTTCGGCTTCTTCGGCGACGTGCACTGGGACGTCGTCGCCGTCGCCGCGCCGGTCAACCTGCTCGGCGGCTTCCTGGGCGCCCGCATCGCCACCCGCATCCCGACCGGGCCGCTGCGGGTCCTCATCGTGACCTTCGGGATCGCGGTCGCGGCCTACCTGTTCCTGCGCGTGTGATCTGCCGGCTCGAGACGCATCAGCGTCCACGGCTCCGGACCGTCCGGTCCGGCGTCCGCTCCGGTGCCGACCACGACGTAGCCCGACCTCCGGTGGAGCGCCGCTGCCCGGTGGTTGCGGTCGTCCACACCGAGCTCCACCGCCGCGTGGCCGCTGCCGGCGAGCAGCCGGTGCGCCTCGGACAGCAGCGCGCTGCCCACCCCGCGGCCACGGCCACCGCGACGCCCTCGCGGGTGCCGTCCTCGAGCCAGCCGAGACCGGCGACGTCCGCGGCGACGAGGCGGCGGACGGTCACGTCAGCGCAGGTGCGAGGTGTCGTTCACGAGCCGGACGGAGGTCCGCCCGTCCGTAGACCAGGCGACCGACGAGAGGGACGCAGCCTCCAGGAACACCCGGTGCACGACCTCGTCGCCGGCGCCCAGGCCGGCGGCGAGCAGCAGCTTGATCGGCGTCACGTGGCTGACGACGAGCACCGTCCGCCCCGAGTGCTCGGCCAGGACGCGCCGCCGGGCCCGCGCCACGCGCACGCTGACGTCGGCGATCGACTCCCCCTCCGGGGCGGCCACGGTGACGTCGTCGAGGAAGCGCCGGGCGGCGAGCGGGTGCTTGCTGCGGGCCTCGTCGAAGGTGAGGCCCTCCAGGTCGCCGAAGTCGAGCTCCACCAGGTCGTCGTCCAGCGTCACCGGCAGGCCCAGGGCGCCGGCCACGATCTCGGCCGTCTCCCGCGTGCGCCGCAGCGGCGAGGCGAGCACCACCTCGACGCCGAGGTCCCGCGCGCGATGCGCCGCGGCCTCCGCCTCCGCCCGCCCGGCACGGGACAGCGGCAGGTCGTTGCGGCCGCTGAACCGCCGCTCCGGGGTGTGCTCGGTCTGCCCGTGGCGGAGCAGGTGGGTCACCGTGGTGACGACGGGAGCGGGTTCGGCCGTCGGCTGGACGTCGTCCTCGAGGACGACGGGCTCGGCGGCCGGGTCGCGGTGCACCGGCTTCCCGTCCATCGCGCTGTTGGCGAGGGCGTCGGCGGCGCCGTTCTGCGCGCGGGGCACCCAGGTGTAGCGGACGTCCCCGAGCTGCCGCGCGATCTTCTGCGCCTGCAGGGCCAGCTGCTGCATGTCGGGGTGCTTGATCTTCCAGCGTCCCGACATCTGCTCGACGACGAGCTTGGAGTCCATGCGGACCTCGACGCTCGCGGCCGGGTCGAGGTCGAGCGCGGCCTGCAGCCCGGCCACGAGGCCGCCGTACTCGGCGACGTTGTTGGTCGCCCGGCCGACGGAGGCGGCCCGCTCGGCGAGCACCCGACCGGTCTCGGCGTCGCGGACGAGGGCGCCGTAGCCGGCCGGGCCCGGGTTGCCCCGCGACCCGCCGTCCGCCTCGACGATGAAGCGCCGGCTCACAGCCCGGACTCGGCCGTGCGCACCAGGATCCGCCCGCAGTTCTCGCAGCGCACGACCTCGTGCGGGTCGGCGTTGCGCACCGCGGCGAGCTCGTTGCCGTACAGCTCGAGCCGGCATCCCTGGCAGGCGCGGGCCTGCAGCATGGCGGCCCCGGTGCTGCCGGTCTGCGTGCGGATGCGGTCGTACAGCGACAGCAGCGGCGCCGAGATCTTCGTGGCCACCTCGTCGCGCGCCGCCTGGTGCCGCTGCGTGCCGTCGGCGATGTCGGCGAGGGCGTCGTCGCGCTGCTGCTCGGCGCGCTCGCGGTCGGCCCGCGCTCGCTCGAGCCCCGACCGGGCGGCGGCGAGGGTGCCTTCGGCGTCCTCCAGCCGCTGCATGAGCTCGAGCTCCTGGTCCTCCAGGTCGGACTGGCGCCGCTTGAGGGAGTCCAGCTCGTGCTGGAGATTGGTCATCTCCTTCGGGGAGACGGAGCCGGACTCCAGCAGCCGCTGGTCCTTGGCCTCGCGCTGGCGCACGGTGTCGACGTCGGACTCCAGGCGCTTCACCTCGCGGCCCAGGTCCTTCACCTCTGTCTCGGCCCGGACGACGTCGGCGGACAGCGCCCGCTCGGCCTCCTCGGCGGCCGTCACGGCGGCCACCTCGGGCAGGTTCTTCTGCCGGTGGGCCAGCTGGGTCAGCGCGACGTCTTCAGCGGCGAGGTCCAGCAGCTTCTGCTGCTCGAAGTGGTCGGCCTTCACTCCGCCAACCTACCCGTGCGCCCACCTGTCTCCGGCCCCTTGCCCTGACCGACGTGGTGCGTCCACGGATCGGTCCGGCAGCTGGAGACGGCCACCTCCACCCGCCCGCCGAGGTCCTCGGCGAGCCGGCCGGCCGCCACGGGCAGCCAGGGCCACTCCGACGCGTAGTGCGCGACGTCGACCAGTGCGGGCCCGTCCACCTCGCCGGCGTCCGACACGGGGTGGTGCTTCAGGTCGCTGGTCAGGAACACGTCGGCGCCGGCCGCGGCGGCGGCGTCGAGCAGCGATCCCCCGCTGCCCCCGCAGACCGCGACCCGGCGGACGACGCGGTCGGGGTCCCCCGCGGCCCGCACCCCGCCGACCGTCTCCGGCAGGACGGCGGCCACCCGCGCGGCGAACGCGCGCAGGGTCATCGCCTCGGGCAGCTCGCCGACCCGGCCCAGTCCCGCCCCGGGATCGGCGCCCGCCGGCTCCAGCGGCACGGCGCCCGTCAGCCCGAGGGTGTCGGCGAGGGCCGCGTTCACCCCGGAGCCGGGCGCGCGGTCGGCGTTGGTGTGCGCCACGAAGAGCGCCGCGCCCGCCCGGATCAGCCGGTGGACCAGCCGGCCCCGAGGGTCGTCGGCCGGCACCCCGTGCACGGGGGTGAGGAGCATCGGGTGGTGGGTCACCAGCAGCTCCGCGCCGGTGCCGATCACCTCGTCGACGACGGCGGTGGTCGGGTCCACGGCGAACAGCACCCGGCTCACGGGCTCGTCGGGGTCGCCGCACACCAGGCCGACCGCGTCCCAGCCCTCGGCCAGCGCGGGGTCGTAGCGGGCGTCGAGTGCGGCGATGACCTCGCGCAGGGGGACGGGCACGGCTCCGGACTGTAGGTGCCCACCGGTCCCCCGACCGCGGGACCGTCGATGACAAGCTTCCGGCGTGACGGACCGCAGCACCCGGGAGCGCGTGCTGCGGGCTCCGGCATGGCTCGAGGAGCTGGTCCGGACGACGCCGCCGCCCGTGCCGTGGCGCGACGTCGTCCGGTTCGCCGTCACCATCCCGGCCCCGCTGGCCGTGGCCGTGGCCGTCGAGGGCGGGGTCGAGCCCGGACCCGTGCTCGGGGCCGGCGTCTTCGCCACCACCGGCGCGCTCGCCGCCAGCCTCGCGCCGCAGTCGGGACCCCTTCGCGACCGGCTGCGCCGCACCGCCGCCGCGGTCGGCTTCGGCGCCGTGGGGCTGGTCGTCGGCCAGTACGCCTCGGGCGGCGGCTGGATGCCGGTGCTGCTGATCGCCGTGCTGTCGGCCGTCGCGGCGGTGATCAGCTCGGTCAACGCGGCCATGTCGCTCGGCGCGCTGCAGCTGCTCATCTACACCGCCCTCTCCTCGGGGCTGGTCACGCCGCTGTCCCTGCCCGTGGAGGTGGCCTTCTTCTTCGCCGGGGCCGCCTGGGCCACCCTCACGATCCTCGTGCAGGCCCGGACGGAGGCCCTCGATCCCGACCGCTCGTCGGTGGCCGCCGTCTTCCGCGGCATCGCCGCGCTGCTCGACGCCATCGGCACCGAGGGCTCCGACGACAGCCGGCGCGCCCTCACCACCGCCCTCAACGCCGCCTACGACCGCGTCATCCGCAGCCGCAGCCACTCCTCCGGCCGGATCCGGGAGCTGTCGGAGCTCGCCGGCGTCCTCAACGCCGCCGCGCCGCTCGTGGAGGGAGCGGTGGCCGCCGCGCGGGCCGGCGTCCCGGCCGACCCGGACGACGTCGCCGCCGTCCGGGCGCTGGCCGCGGCGCTCGAGCGGGACGACGAGCTGACCGACGAGCGCCCACCTCCGCTGGACGACGCCCCGCCCGCCCGGCGCGCGGTGCGGCACGGCGTCCGCCTGGTGTGGAACGTCGTCGGCGACCCCGAGGAGCGGGCCGGGGCGGCCGCCGAGCGCCCGGAGGTGGACCGGCGGACCCGGCTCCGCGAGCTGGTCGACCGCACGCTGGCGAGCAGCGAGAGCCGGGCGTTCGCCGTCCGGCTGGCGCTGTGCATGACCGTCGCCGAGATCGCCCGGCAGTACCTGCCGATCGAACGTCCCTACTGGGTGCTGCTGACCGTGGCGATCGTCCTGAAGCCCGACTTCGGGTCGGTCTTCACGCGCGCCGTCCAGCGCGGCGCCGGGACGCTGCTCGGCGTCCTCATCGGCTCGGCACTGCTCGCCGTCCTGCCGCGCGATGCCTGGGTCCTGGTGGCCATGTCCGCCTTCGCGGCCCTGCTCCCCTGGGCCCGGAACGCCAACTTCGGGCTGTTCTCCGTCTTCCAGACGCCGGTGATCATCCTGCTGCTGGACCTGGCCCTCCCCAGCGGCCCCGGCCTGGTCGGCGCACGGCTCACCGACACCCTGATCGGCTGCGCGATCGTGCTGGTCTTCGGCTACCTCCTCTGGCCGCAGACCTGGCGGGCGCCGCTGGACGAGGCACTCCGGGACGCCGCGCTCGCCCTCGACGCGTTCGTCGAGGCCGCGTTCACCGGCGGCCCCGCCGACCGCCGGCGCGCCCGGCGGCGCAACTACCGGGCGCTCACCGAGCTGCAGACCCAGCTCCAGCGCCGGCTCGCCGAGCC
>OCZS010000529.1_pt1 | contig 12588 bp, 10 predicted proteins | sample 1539071 | NCBI WGS metagenome assembly OCZS01 (sample SAMEA3113584, study PRJEB22503) | soil metagenome | reverse complement strand
ATAAGGGAATGAAATCACACATTAGAACAATGCTATGGCAGGTCGTGTCCAACCTTGAAGGCATAAGGGAATGACACGGGCGTCAAAAAATAAATTTTCGAGTGCACTATGAATTAACTAGGGGAAGCGCTTGGTTTATTCATTAGTGAGCTGCATTACAACATGACATTGTGCCTCCGTTCAGGTCGCCACTCTCCCAATGAACAGCGCGACTCTTCTAATGCCAGGGTTGTAATTTCTCACCAGATCCCTTAAACTACTAGCTCATCATTGTCACGCGATTTCCGAAGTCGGATTTGTACAGCAAATCCTTCAGACCTGACAGATGTTATCTGCTGTTATCCTGATACAGGTGATCAATTCTATTGAGCTTGGTACGAGACTAATTCTAGAAGATATTAAGATAAATCCGAGACGTTGGTCTCCCTAACGTACTTGCCTTTACTATTTGGTATGATTCTTATTTTACCTCCTCGAAAGTTTTTCTTCAATTGTTTACCCTTAAAGATCCTATCTAAAATAATAGATAAAGCTGCTATTTCCGAGTGGGGCTGATTTCCTATAGCGATATTGTAGTCTGCAAGTGAAAATATCTCTCTAGGGACCTTTCGAGCACCAATAACTACCAAAACTTTTTTTTCCTTCTGAATTTCCTCAATGATGTCGTCCACATTAATACCATACATTGTTAGATGAATCACTTTGCCGTGGTTTTTCTTCCAGCTGTGTACCAACTTCTTCCAATCCTGAACAATTTCAATACCGAAGTCAGACCCTCCCCATCTGTTCCCCACTTTTACAATTGTTTCCTTTATTGACTCATCAACTTCCGTCATGTAGATCTTGCTGGTTCCAAATGCTCTTGACACCAGTGCCGCATGCGTAGTTATACGATCGTCCCGTACAAATCTATGACCTATTCTGAGGACGGATACCTCCATAGTTTGCTTCTTAATCCGTGAGTCTTATTCCAATGTATTCTTTGTGGTCGCTTGGCATATAACACAATTTCTATATTCCTGATATATACAATACACTGTATAATACGAACTAAAAAGCATCTGTCCCATGAGACCATGTCATCTATATGCTCAATGCTATGCAGGTAGTATGTTTGATATCACTAAATTTTCAAAAGTTCTGACTTTCCCGCTAATTTGTGCACTCGCTCTCTTCTGATTAAAAACGCAAACAGTATATCTTGAGAGTCGCCATTCTCGCTCTAAGGATAACCCATAGTGGCAGTTTAGATTTTTATCAGGATGATTGTCAATTAACCATAGGTTGAATATCCGAAGTTTTGTTTCAATCGACGTATCTAGTAAGAATTGCATCAATGAATTGCAAAACAAGATACTAGATGAGGAGGGCTGGGAAATCCATCAAGTCAAACCAGTTGAAAAGCAGAACCTTCACTTTAGCATTATTTTCCTAGGAGAAGTATCTCCCACCATACTTGAGAGGCTCAAGTCAAAGCTCCTATGTTTAAAGTTTGAGCCTTTTACGATAATCTACACAGGGCTAGGGGTGTTTCCGAGCGCCACTAATCCTAGAATTATTTGGATGGGGACAGACCTTGAAGGTGGAGAAAGGCTCAGCAGTTTAGCTCGAAGACTTGTAGAGAGTATTAAAGATGTCGGATTCACGCCAGACAAACCCTTTATACCTCACGTCACACTATTTCGCTTGAAGGACAGCAGATTAAGAGTGCAGGATATGCTGAAAAGATACAATAACGTACGCTTCGGTTCAGACCTTATTGATAGAATAAATCTTAAAAGAAGCGAGCTCACTCGAAGCGGGCCCATCTATTCTGATATATTAACGGTAAGCAGAAGATGACGAAAGCGGTAGATTCCGTTACTTCTCAGGCATCAAAGTACTGTGAACCATCAGCAGCAGAAAAGCAGAAGCTGGCGTCTATTGCAAGTCAGGTTATAGGACTAGTTCGCAATTTTCGTTCCCCTCTTGTAGCTGGCGTAGTTGCTGGGGGGTCTTTTGCCAAGGGTACTTGGATAAGAGGCGACGCTGATCTAGACATTTTTGTAAAAATACAGCCTTCAGTTGATAAGGTTGAATTTGAGAAACTCGGTAAGGCAATTGGACTGCAGTCCCTAAGAAAATTCAGAACACGGCTGAGGTACTCTGAGCACCCGTATGTGGAGGCGTTTGTGAGAAATGTCCGGGTAAATATTGTTCCTTGCTATAATGTAGAAAAGGGAAGCTGGAGAAGCGCCGCTGATAGGTCTCCTTTCCATACAGAATACATTCTGAGCAAAATGAATAAACAAATGAAGAAGGAAGCAAGGCTACTAAAGAAGTTTCTCAAGTCCGTCGGAGTATATGGAGCAGAGATAGCCAGAGGTGGTATAAGTGGCTACGTAACAGAAATCCTGATTCTGAAATATGGTTCATTTATTTCGACTCTGCAAGGCATAGCGGAAATCGCTAAAGAGAGACATGTTATATCCCTTGATGAAGTAGACAAGGACATTTTGAAAACGTTCCAGAGCAAGATTATTATAGTCGATCCCATTGACCATAGAAGAAATCTCGGAACAGCTATTTCTGCAGAAAGTCTCGCTAGGTTTATCCTTGCCGCAAGAGCATTTATACGAAGACCTTCTTTAGAATTTTTTAATCGTATAAAATATAGGAAGCCCAGAAGCCATCAGATTAATTCGAATCTCCTCATAATAGAATTCGAGCACAAATACCGAAGCCCAGATACTATTTGGGGCCAGCTTAAGAAGACTCTTAGCTCCGTTTCAAAACAGTTGGAATTGGCGCATTTTAAAGTCATCCGAGCCACTTGCATAACAGACGAAAAGGAATTTGCTTGCTTTGTATTTCTTTTGCAATCAGTTAGATTACCATGTTATATGGAGAGAATTGGACCAGAGGTGTTCAGAAAAAAAGAGTCATTTGACTTCATCACTAAAAATTCTAAGGATTCTCTTCTGATTTGGCCCAATAGAGAAATGAGACTTATGGGTCTTTTTAAGACTAGGATAACAAATGCAGCAGACTACCTATACTTCCTGCTTTCAGAAAGAGCAGGGAATGTCGGGATTACTAGGGGTCTAAGAGAGGACCTACAAAATGGTACGCTCAAGATTTATACTGGCGAAAAAATAGGAATGATAAAGGGTATAGTAAGGGATGCAGTCAACGACATCATTTCAACTGAACGATTTATCTCGCAATAGTTTTGACCCTTTGTCACCTGAACTATTTGACATTATTTCGTATCCCAGATTTGAAGTCAAAGAGTATCTTGATCGCATCAAAGAAATAGAGTCGCTCGGAGTCAAGTTTATTATATCTAGCGGCAGATTAGAAATTGGAAGGTTTGAGATAACAGGAAAGGGTTGCGTGGGTCTGGTGGTGAGGTCAAAGTCTCATGATAATAGAATTTGCGCTCTCAAGATAAGAAGAATAGATGCAAACAGATGTGACATGCATCAAGAAGTACGATTGCATACAATAGCAAACTCCGTTGGGATCGGACCAAAGATCCTGGATCATTCCAAAAATATCATTTTGATGGAGTTTGTTGAAGGATTAAGTATAGCTGATTGGATCGAGCGAGACGACAATATTGCTGATTCTGAAACTGTCCTTAGAGTTGTTTCTGATATTTTAAAGCAATGCCATGTTCTGGACAAAATACATCTTGACCATGGACAATTGAGTTACTTAAATCATCATGTCATTATTTCAAAATCGGCTAGGGTCACCATAATAGATTTTGAGAGTGCAAGCGAACTGAGAAGAACATCTAATGTAACCTGCGCCTCCCATTCACTGCTCTTACGCGGATGTATTTCAGAAAAGATAAATGATATATTGTGTCTCCAAAACAAGAAAGAACGCCTAATTCACGCATTAAAATTATATAAATTGTCTCAAAGCGGCGAGAACTTTGATAAAATCCTATATCTATTACAAAAAGACAGTTAGCTCGATATTGCACGTAAACTTCGAACAGTTGGTTTTATCTAGCCCGAATATGAATTCAAATTAGGATATCAGCGGTAGGCCTCGAAATCCAGATATTAGCGCGCAGGTTATCTACTAAGGATAAAAATGACAGAAGATACATCATCAGCAGCTTCTTCCAATGCGATTCCATTTCCTACTTTAACTATACTTTATTTGCCTTCAAACGCAAGCGAAATTGTAGAAGAGATAAGCCAAAAATATTGCAATATGACTGCAGAGGACTGCAAGGGATATTTCCATGGCGGAATAGAAAGGAAGTATAGGAAGATTACCATATGGAGCCAAGGTATTGATAGCCTATGGTTCAACGCAATCATAGCTAGAATAAAGGAGCTGGCAGGCGTCAATTCTATACCAATTGTGTCAGGCGGTGTAATGTATGCTATCTAAAGTGATTTTCTTCAAATCGAATTGTTTTACACTTAAAGGACACTAGATTATGGGATGTTTGAGAGGTTTGTAACGCATTTTTTATTGTGTGTTCCTTTTCTAGTGCGGTGATGCTAGAGTGATTGTGGCATAGAGTTGGCAGTGGACCTGACTCTTAAGAGCGTTCAAATAGCGCAAGATGAAAATTAGATCTGATGGCAAACGAAACTGAAAATATAGTTCATGTCACGACTAATACATGGGAAAACGACGTGCTCAGATCAGACAAACCGGTATTGGTCGATTTTTGGGCCGAATGGTGTGGGCCATGCAGGATGGTTGGACCGGCTCTCGAGCAGTTATCTAAGACGTTGAATGGCAAGATAAAGGTGGTCAAGTTAAATGTTGACGAGAATCAGGAAATAGCAATGAAATATGGGATACAGTCGATACCCTCCCTTTTACTTTACAAAGAAGGACGGGAAATCGGAAGAACAATAGGAGCCGCATCAAAAGAGGCGTATCAGCGGTTTCGTCGAGCAGACTCTGTCAAATCCCCGCTAAAGAGTTCTAAGACATCTATATCATATGGAAAGGAGAAAATAAATTAATACATAACTTTCTTTCTGCCAAAGCATTAATATTGAATCGCCTTAAACGATAGCAGATATTGGGAAAAAAAGAACTCACTACTCTTTTTTCGTCTGATCCAGACAGATACTATAGGGTTCCGTTATTTGATCAGGTTGGTTTCAGTCGACAAAGATGCAGTAAATGTGGTAAGTTCTTTTGGTCCATATCCAATAAGGAGTTGTGCCCAGATCACGAATACTATAGTTTTATTGGGAGTCCGCCAACCAATAGGCGTCTTGACTACGTAAGTACATGGAAAGAAATTGCGGACTACTTTCGTACCAACAATCACTCCATTATAGGTCGATATCCCGTCGTCTGCAGATGGCGTGATGACCTCTATTTTACAATAGCTTCGATTATTGACTTCCAGCGAATAATAGGTGGCAAAGTGGTTTTTGAAATCCCTGCCAATCCATTGGTTGTTCCACAGATGTGTATGCGTTTCAATGATGTTGAAAACGTCGGTTTGAGCGGGAGACATTACACATCTTTCTGCATGATCGGACAGATATCTAGCGCAAACTCTCCTGGTGGATATTGGAAGGACAAATGCATCGAACTGGATTATGGCATGCTTACTACGGTTCTAGGGATAAAACCAGAAGAGATTACTTTTGTTGAAGATGTCTGGATGGGAGCCGGCGCATTCGGCAACTCTTTAGAATATTTTGTCCGCGGACTTGAGCTTGGCAACGCTGTCTTCACAGAATTTGAAGGGAATGAAAACAATTTCCGGATTATGAAAAACAAAATCATCGATATGGGCGCAGGTCTCGAGCGGCTCTCTTGGATTACCATGGGAACACCCACCAGCTATGATTGTTCTTTTGGCCCCGTTGTAAACAAACTTATTGAGCTCACCGGATTGCGCGAAAATCCTGAAATCGTTAGCAAATACTACGAGATTATGTCAGGAAACATAGGTGAGGATAGCCTAGGGTCTGATCTTAGCCCTGGTGCAAGCAATGCAAATGCGATTCGACCGGTTATTGCTAAAAGACTTGGGATGGAAGAGGGCGTCCTTGCCGAAATAATATCTCCGTACGAGGCGATATACACTATAGCCGATCACACGCGTACTCTACTTTTCGCAATAGCAGATGGCTCTTTGCCTTCCAACGTGGGAGGAGGATACAATCTGCGAATTATACTTCGAAGAGCACTTTCTATTCTCGAAAGAGCTGGGTGGAAGAACATAAGACTTGAAGATATCACAGATTCTCATATAGACTATTTGAGGCAAATGTATCCAGAACTTGAAGAACATAGAGATGATGTAAAAATTATACTCGGGATTGAATCCCAGAGATACTTAGGAGCAAGAGAAAGAACGACCGCGCTGGCAGCATCCATTAAGAAAGTCAAAAAGAAATTGGCAATAGATGATCTTATCAAGATGTACGAATCTGATGGTGTAACCCCAGAGTATCTGTTGGAGGCAGGTGCTATTGAAAATATACCTGCTAGCTTCTATAGCAGACTGGCGACACTCCATAGCGAACGAACTCCTGCTCGGGATCAGAAGCCTCTGATTGGCTCAGAGGGTCTTGCCGCAACGCGGCTATTGTATTATGAGGATGAATCGATGCACGAATTTGAGGCAATGGTCATTAAAGTAATCGACAGCAAGTATGTTGTGCTAGACCAAACTGCGTTTTACCCGAGAGGAGGTGGTCAGGAACCAGACAAGGGACAGCTAGATTCCTTTGAGGTAGTTGAGGTCTTCAAACACGGAGATGTAGTTTTGCATAGGGTACGAAACGCAGCTACGGATCTCGTCGAAGGAAAGGTTATCCGTGGAAAAATTGACGCTCAAAGACGAAGCTCAATCACCAAACATCACACGGCTACACACATACTCAACAGGGCTGCAAGAACCAATCTTGGTCCATGGGTGTGGCAAAACTCTGCATTCAAGGAACAAGACTACGGAAGACTGGATATTACACACCACTCAGCCCTCAGCAGAGAACAGATAAAAAGGATCGAAAATAGCGCAAACAGCATAATCAAAGGAAATTTACCTGTCTTGATCAATATACATGACCGGGGTGAGGCTGAGCAAAAATACACCTTCAGAATATATCAGGGGGGTGTTGCACCCACGAGTAACGTTAGGATTGTGAATATTGAAGGATGGGATATAGAAGCGTGTGGTGGGACTCATGTAAGAAGAACTGGTGAGCTAGGTCTTATTAAAATCACGAAATCTGAGCGAATCCAGGATGGTGTGGTGAGACTCGAATTCGTTGCTGCGGAATCAGCGTTAAACTATGTTCAGGAACTTGAAAACAGCCTCAATATCATTATGCAGTCCCTAAGTTCTAATAAGGAAAAGGTGGTAGAGTCATTCCTAAAAAGCATGGAGGACACTGACTTGTCAAAGAAAAAGGTTAGAACAATTCTCAAAAGGGTCACTCCTCTGCTGGCAAAATCTGTGTCCTCAGAGGCAAAAACTCTACCAGGGAGTGTTCTCAAAGTTTACAGCATAGACGATCATCAATTAGACGACGAATTCCATATTTCTGTAGGTCAAAAATCAGTTGAACTGGACAAATCCCTCGTCTATGTAGCAGTAATTACAAAGGATGAAGGAATCAGAGTCATAGTATTTGTTGGCGAAGAAGCAACTAGAATAATTAAGGCGGGTACTATAGCGAAGGAAGTTTCTGTTCACCTCGGCGGTTCTGGCGGAGGAGATGAGCGGTTCGGTCAGGGAGGAGGAAGTATTGAATATAGGGGAAAAATCAGGGATGCTTTAAGCTCAGTAGAAGAGTTAATTTTTAGAAATATAGAAAAGTGATCGTCAGTCTGAAAGAACTAACAAACAGCATTGATGGCAGAAATTGTCGGGACAGTCATTCGACTCCTAATTTGGTCTCCATTGACGAGAAATGGCGTCTCAAGTGGGGAGAACTCGGCGTCTTTAATGCAGATCCTGACCTGAGCAGGAAAAAATATTTTATAACCGTAGCATATCCTTATCCAAATTCCCCTCAACATGTGGGGCATGGTAGAACCTATACGCTAGCAGATGCTCACGCTCGCTATATGAGGATGAGGGGTTACAACGTACTATTTCCCATGGGCTTTCATTATACTGGGACACCCATTCTGGCCATGTCCAAAAGGGTCGCATCCGGGGATACGGAATTAATTGAAACTTTCGTTAAAATTCACCATGTATCACATGAAGATATAGCAAGCTTTGTTGAACCTCTGGAGATCGCTCGCTTCTTCCACAACGAGATTAAGCAAGGAATGGTAGAAATGGGATACTCCATAGACTGGAGGCGAGAGTTTACCACCATAGACAAAGCTTACTCCAAATTTGTCTCATGGCAATTTAGAACTCTCCGGAGAAAGGGCCTTATTATTCAGGGTTCATATCCAGTTGCCTGGTGTCTAAATGATGAAAATGCTGTAAGTCAGCATGATACAATTGGTGATGTTGAACCAGATTTTAATGAGTACTTGTTGATAAAGTTTGAATTAGACGGACATACTTGGAAAATTCCGACTGCGACCTTGCGTCCGGAAACGATTTATGGTGTTACTAACCTATGGATAAATCCTGCATCGAACTACGTTGAGATAGAAATTATCAACCCTAAAAACGTAAATGTTAAAGAAGAGTGGATAGTCAGCGAACCGGCAGTCAGAAAACTTAGGTTTTTGAATTATGATATATCGATTAAGTCAACATTAACAGGAAGAGATCTGGTAGGTAAACAGGTCATCGATCCGCTCAGACGTTCTTCGATCCCAATATATCCGGCCTCCTTTGTCGACCCGAACAGCGGCACTGGGATTGTGATGTCAGTGCCTGCCCATGCCCCATATGATTATCAGGCTTTGGAGGATTTATGGCACGATTTAACACAGCAGCGCGATTTTGGAATTTTGGATATTAGCAGGCTAGAGCCGATAACTGTAATTGAGACAGACGACGGTCACTCGGAAGTAAAGGATAAGTCTCACATCCAACATGCATCTCTTTCACCTGCAGCCCAAGTAGTAGAGAAATTCCAAATAAGAAATCAATCTGATCCAAGATTGCAAGACGCAACTAATGAGCTGTACACGCAAGAGTACTACAGAGGAAGAATGCTGCACAACACCGGAAAGTTAGCCGGTGCAACTGTTTCAGAAGCAAAAGAAATTGTAAAAAAGGAATTACTTGCATCTTATTCAGCAGATTTGATGTTTGAGTTGGTAGACAGTTCTGTCAAGTGTAGATGCGGATCAGGATGTGTCGTTAAAATATTAAAAGACCAATGGTTTCTAGATTACGGAAATGAGCAGTGGAAGAAGCTTGCACGACAATGTATCAGCAAGATGGATATCATTCCGGAAGACATCCGTCAAGAGTTCAATTATGTTGTAGGCTGGCTCAAGGAAAGAGCATGTGCAAGGAAATCCGGGCTAGGGACTAGAATCCCTTGGGACCAAAATTGGCTTATTGAAAGCCTTTCAGACTCTGTAATTTACATGGCATACTACGTACTTGCGAAATACATCAATGAGAACTCTCTTACTGATTTACACGACAATTACGATAACCTTAAAGATTCATTTTTTGACTATGTGTTTTTAGGAAGAGGCGATTCTTACCAAGTAGCTCAGGATTGTGACTTGGATCCCTTGCTATTGGAGAGGATAAGAAATGAATTCCGCTATTTTTACCCTTTGGATTCAAGACATTCTGGCAGGGATCTTGTTCCAAACCATCTTTCATTTTTTATTTTCAACCATGCGGCAATATTTGAGAAAGCATGTTGGCCTCGACAAATTGTGGTTAATGGTTCTGTATTAATGGAAGGAAAAAAGATGTCAAAGTCTCTTGGAAATATCATTCCCCTTCGCGATGCTATCAAGGAGTATGGCGCTGACTCCATCCGTTTGGCAATGTTAAGTTCTGCAGAAATTCTACAGGATGCTGATTTTTCATTTGATAGCGTGAAAGGAATTCGTGCAAAACTGTACGATATCTATAATTCAGCTGTGGAACATCTTGGTCACGACAATCGTAATGAGAGCATGCGAGTGGTGGAAAGGACTGAGATGGAAGACCGATGGCTGGCTAGCAGGTTACAGAGAGTTATAAGCGACACGACGGATTTGATGGATAAGTTACGAGTGAGAGAAGCCCTGCACAACATTCTTTATCTTCTCGATCAGGATTTAACATGGTACAAACGCAGGACCAGGTCAAAAAAGCGTGAACATTCCTTGGATGCAGTTTGGGTTATGGCAGAGTTTATTGGCATCCGGGTGAGAATGCTTGCACCTTTTGCCCCGTTCTTAACCGAAGAGATTTGGGAGAAAATACACAAATTCTTTGACTCTTCACTTTCTTCTTCGTCAACTTCTATTCTATTTTCTGGCTGGCCAGTAGCAAATCCTGAAGAGGAAGATCTGACTGCAGAGGAATCGGAGCAACTAGTCCAGAACCTATTATCGGATATCCAGAACATAATCAAGGTTACCAAGCTAGCTCCAACTAGGATTCACGTTTATGTTTCTGCAAAATGGAAACGGAGAATATATCAAAAAGTCCTTGGAATAATAGTTGCAGAGAAAAGAGCAAAGTTCGGGGAAATAATGAAAGTCCTTAGCAAAGATCCAGAAATAGCAGCATCATTAAAGAAAAACATAAGTTTGGTTCAAAAAATCATCGAGGATATTGTTTCGGTCTCACTCGAAGTGAGGCAGAGGAGGCTGAAATTAGGAGAATCCTTTGAAGAATCGTACGCCATCCAGGATGCAGAAAAATTGTTATCTTCTGAGAGTTATACTCGCTTAGTTGAAATACTGGTGTATCAAGAAGAAGAGCAGCATAGTTACAGTGAAGAGAAAACTAATGATAAAAAAATCAGCCACGATTTGCCTCAAAAGAAAAATAAACCCCAATCAAAGGCAGGGTACTCTAGACCGTTTAAACCTGCCATATATATAGAATGATACAATGTACCGAGCTACCTCTTACGCTTTCGGGCGTCTTCTTTTGTCATGTCTGGCACGCTTAACAGAAGAGATAATGTATACCAAAAAACCAGCTACTGCAGTGACTAACCCATACAAGGAGAGAGCGCCCCTGTCGAAGTAACTGCCGAGCCCCACTATTAGAGCTCCCAATAGCAGCAGCACTAGCCCGGAACGAGCAGATGCGGGTATGTTGACTTTCCTTGAAGAAGATGACGCAGCCATGATACAGCCCCGTTAACTTAATAATGTCTGGTTCTTATTATCTTTCTTCAAATTAATGACCTTCATATACCCTCCCAACCCCCCTTTGTAAAAAAAACCGCTCGTATGAAGCTACGGCGCCTTTTCGGCTCCGAGACCTAGGGAGGGTATTATTCTCGTATTCCTAAAGCATTGACCATAGCGCTAATATCATTGCAGAGCTAATCAATTTTCTCTTCGAACCGATTTCCTTTGAAATCCAATGTTCACTCTAAATACACACGATCAGTATATTACATCAATAACATATTCCTGGTACCTCTGGAATGACAGGTAGGGCCATTTTATAGATATTCGATCATTCTATATAGCTTAATCGGGCTCCATACCGGGCTCGGGCTCGGCTCCGCTACAGTTTACTTATTGATCTCTATGTCGTCTGCCGAAATGATCCTCTTGTTTCTATCTTTAAGATACTTTGCAACTGGTGAATCAAAAACATTCAATATCCCGTCCAGATACATTTTCTTATCAGGTGCTGCATTTTCTATTAGCTCCCAAACAGGCGCTGCTTGTACTCCAGCTTCATATATTGGATCTTCATTGCTCGTAATCATTATCTTCTTAAAACTCTCAGCACGTGCATGCGGAGTGTATGGACCTTCTCTCATCGTGGTCCCGTCGGGCTTGTGCTGGGCTATACAAGTACGCCTACATTCCTTGGCTGCGCAGAGGCATCCAGTCCATAATCTTAGAGCAATATTTCCCCTTTCGTTATCACTTAACACACCGTCCAAAACACTGTGTATGGTATTTTCATCATCTTCCAACGTCTGAACGAATCTAACCTTCTCGTTCGGATTCAGAAGAATCTTAGGAAAATGTAAGTTTGCAGTCCTTATCCTAAGAAGTTGTTGATTTACAAATTGAACTATTTGAGATCTCTTCAGACAATCCCTTCTCAGAGATTCTGGCAACTGTGGAATGTTATTATATTCTTTCGCCCATTGGTATAAAATAGCCATTGTCAGATCCCCTCCTTGTTGCTGGGCCTCTATCATCCTAGACAAACAGAAATCACATAGAACTACGTTTGGGCCACTCTGGACAGGAACTTTTACCAGCTTTTTTTGAAGCTTTTGATCATGAAACCCTGACTGGCACCCAGCCATTCTTTTTGAGATGATGATAATTGTACTATAAGATTCTATAGAGACTCGATGGATAGTTTGCTAGAGAATACTACTCACTCGTTATCGCTCTTGTTGATGCTATGATTTGGCCTATAAAACCAGAGCTGAGTATAGCAGTTATGAGTACTAATCTGAGCTAATCTCATTCCGGTAAGCCTTCTTATCTTATACAATGCCTTTGTATCAGCATGGAAAT
>OCZS010000528.1_pt1 | contig 12614 bp, 15 predicted proteins | sample 1539071 | NCBI WGS metagenome assembly OCZS01 (sample SAMEA3113584, study PRJEB22503) | soil metagenome | reverse complement strand
ATCTCCATATAGCAATAAGATATGAGATAGAGAAAAAAATATTTGGAGATGAGCTCAGCGTCTCTGAGATTCCTGAATTCTGGAACGATAGAATGGAGCAGCTGCTTGGAGTGAGACCAACTAAGGATTCACAGGGAGTGCTTCAAGATACACATTGGAGCAGTGGCCTCTTTGGCTATTTCCCAACTTACACTTTGGGAAACTTGGTTTCAGCGATCATTGCTTCAAAGATGCGCAAAGACCTGGAGGGTTACAAGGAAGACATCAAGTGGGGTAATTTCAAGCCTATCAGAGAATGGTTAAGATTAAAAATACACCAGCATGGATCTGTCTATGCCCCCAAAGTGCTTCTTAATAATACCTTAAATGAAGGCTATAACCCGGATTACTTTGTTACCTACATAGAGACTAAATACCTTGGGTCCTGAACCCTAGCCTATTTGATTAAAGCTATATTCTAATTCTTAGCCGTATCCATATTCTAATTTTTTTTATACTATTCTTTTTGATTTCTTTTGCTAGAGGTAGAGTACTTCGCAGATAATCTTAAAGCTTAGTCATTAGAACCCGATTACATGCAGGAATCTAATCCCTAGACATATCCGAAATTATTACCTATAGATTGTAGTTATTCTGATTAACCTATGGAGCTTCAATCGGAGAAGTCGACATGGGTGGAAAAATTGAGTCAATTTTAGTTCACATTCCACCGAATCGCTCTCTGTATAGTAACGATATTGGTGACTGCTTGATGTTAATTTGATTACTCCATGCTTATTCCTTTGAGCCAACAAAAAACGCATTGAAATCGAAGATATATAAACCAATTTTCAAAGTATTACCTATTAATTGTTAGCCTTGCTCCTGACAATCCAATTCCGGACGAAATTCCTGAGCATCTGCAAGTAGAGGCCAACAAGTGTGATAGATAATCAATCATGTGACTTGACGTTAACCGGTTCATCAGCCATCACTGCAACAAATAATAAAGATAACATTCAAAGCCAAACAAAGGACTCTGAAAATGGACATCAAACGAAGCGGTTCACAGCCTTCCACTAAAGGGCCGGCTGAGTATTTCACCGGCACCGTGCGCATTGACCCCCTGTTCCAGGCAAACAATCCAGCGCGGGCGGTCGGGGCCAGTGTCACCTTTGAGCCTGGCGCCCGTACCGCATGGCACACCCATCCGCTAGGCCAGATCCTGATCGTGACGGCTGGTTGCGGTCTAGTGCAGCGCTGGGATGGCCCGGTCGAGGAAATTCGTCCGGGTGACGTGGTTTGGATCCTGCCTGGTGAAAAGCATTGGCATGGTGCTACGGCCACTACGGCCATGACCCATATCGCCATTCAGGAACAGCTCGACGGCAAGACCGCCGACTGGATGGAAAAGGTCAGCGACTAACAATACTTACCCTCAAGATTGGACGTATTTTCAAACAGATCTAAATAACCTCCGTGTCTATATACAGAGTCTTGGATGTCGTGTTTTAACTGCATTATTCGTATCGTAAAGATCTGATCTAGAGTAATGGTCCAATCTGGTTTGATTTGTATTTTTAAATCCGGCTTCCTATAGTATATGGTGTTTTGGAGTGTGGTTGTGGACATACTGCCGAGCAATGACTTTGTTGTTATATGATATACAGGATTTAGGTTGTGCTAAATGGACAAGTTTATGTCTGAATAGATCAATTATCATGTTGGCCTGGTCAGCGGTATAACTGATATATTGCTGCATGTATTGCTTTGAATTCGCTGTAGTGTCTACAATCTTGTTTGTATTTGGATATCTTTTTTAAAGAAGACTCAATAAATAGGATTCAATTCTCTCACTGCACTATGCTTAACAGCAAGGTTTAATCCCATCAAAACATAGATAATATTTTTGCTCTCTATTGTGGATTTAATTCAACTATCAACCCATCGCTCCATCCATATTTCCTATTCATCAAACGAGACACATTTGAAATTAATTTCAATTCCTTGTCATCAATCACCCTTGCGTACCCCTCAAAACTCTTATTGTTTACAGTGAATGAAATGTTGGGATTATGCAAAATATTTTGAACCCAATGAGCGCGTTTTTTGCGTTCTGAAACAATATAGTACTTTTTGTCATGCTCAACAAACCAAATTTCTATCCTATGGGGTTTGGCTGTTTTCCATCCAATACTATTAAGATAAAGGAATTGCGGACGCTGTGGTGGTGGTTGTGGAATACCCAATATCAAAATATATTACAATATTTCCTAAAATCCATATCGATAGATAATAAACCTTAATTGGAATAGTAATAGGATCAATAATTTGAAGCACTGTAAAATTTCGTTGTTCTAATTATGCTTTTGATGAATCCACGGGGCTTCCTTCTGATATCGGTATCTTAAACAGGATTCTAAAATGACATGTTGGAATGCTTCGTTTAAAATTTGCTTAAGCATGTCGTTCATATGGTTTTGAAAATGAGAAGGCCATAAGTCCAAAAAGAGAGATAACGCTGGTGAATCGAGTAACAAGACGATCTAATACTATCAAACACTGCTCTGAGACAAGATCCCTTTTTAATTTGTAAATTTTATCATCCCAGGAGGTATATATCTCTGCAGAGTAAGCAAACAGCGGTCATATCACAATAAATATATGGAAAGTTATCAGCTCTATTTACAACGGAATTCACACAAGAAAATTTTCTTTGGGGAGCAGCAACTTCGTCATATCAAGTAGAAGGCGGAATTGCAAATAATGATTGGGATTTCTTTACAAGGTCAGATCCTATTATAAGAAGGATCTCAACTCTAACAAAACCCAGCCTATTCTATGAAGGATCTCATGAAGTTTTTTTACAACCCGCATGTGATGCCGCTAGGAATTGGAACTATGAATATTATGAAAAAGATTTTGAATTAGCTAGAAGTCTAGGAATGAATGCATTCAGAATTGGTATAGAATGGGCTCGTCTTGAACCAAAAAAGGATGTATGGGATGATGAAGCTCTACTGCACTATAAACGAATGATACAGACTATGCGGGATAAGGGCTTGACACCTATTATTACCTTAAACCATCTGACACTTCCTTTATGGATATCAACACCACCTTCTAGATTTACGAAGAAATTATGGCAAAATATACTACCATCTCCACTGAGAGATATACCTTTTTCAGATCCGGTACCTACAGATCCTTATTGGAATTCTTTAAGAGGATGGGAGAATGAGGAAACAGTTGAACAGTTCATACAATATGTCTCCAAAGTAGTTTCAGAATTAAAACATGAAGTTGATTACTGGATTACCTTAGGTGAACCTGTAGCTTCTATCACAGCAGGAGGGTATTTGTCAGGATTCTTTCCTCCTGGCTTTTTCCTTGATGGCGATAGGACAAGAAAGGTATTGCATAATCTCATTGAAGCACATGTGCAAGCCTACAACAAGATTACTGAGATTGATGATGTAGATTGTGACGGTGACGGATGCCCAAAAAAGGTAGGTCTTACACACCTTATGATGGCAGTCAGCCCTGCAAAATCTAGTAAGGTATTAGGCATGTCCATAACTGACAATGACAAATCAGCTAAGAACTTTGATTATTTTGTTAACGATTATTTTCTAAACGCAGTAATTCACGGAGAAGAAGATCTGAACTACCTAAATAACCTCCAAAGAACTAACAAAAATAGTAAGGATTTTCTGATACATGATGACTGGAAAGACAAAGTTGATTTTATTGGTCTTGATTACTATCGTCGTGTATATGTATATAACAGCAGAATAGTATCTTTATCCTCGGCCAAGTTTGTAGGAGGAGCGCCTATAAGCGATCTAACAACCAATAATAACCAACCACATGGCATATTAAATGATCTTGGTTGGGAAATCTATCCAGCAGGTTTATACCATCTCATTATGAAAATAAAAAAACAGTGGAACAAGCCTATTTTCATCACTGAAAATGGCACTGCAGATAAATCTGATAAATATAGAGCACAATTTATTGTGGCACATCTTAAACAGGTTAGGCGAGCAATAAATGAGGGTGCAAATATCATTGGCTACTTGCACTGGTCGTTTATGGACAACTACGAATGGCAAGAGGGTTACAGGCCAGAAGGGAAGTTTGGATTATTTCACATTAATTATCGTAATTATGATCTAATTAGACATCTCACAACTGGTGCACAAGCTTTCAAATTTATCATAAGAGAATCACAAGATGAGAATGAATATGGATTAGTTTCAGAGTCTGCAATTACAAAGGCAGAAGAAAAATTCGGGTCGTTTAGTGATGACGGCTTAGCTGTAATTAGTTCCAACAATAATAAGGGTTAGTTTGCGATTGTGACGATAAAAATCTATTGAGGGCTTCATTTGCTCTGAATCATTTAAGATTATTCCTTTTTCATAAGACAACCTTTTTGCTACCGTTTTATCTATAGGAAAACTCTTTGAGCGTGTTCAAGTATGTACAGTAGTTTTTCTCTTTAGTTATTCGTTTTACCTTGCACGTATTTGATACGCCTGCTATAATCTACAGTATAGTTAGTGTAATCTTTAAAAACCTGCTTGTCTACCTTCCTACAACAATGGAAATAAAAAAAACATATTTAACAATACTGGCTATTACAATACTACTATCTACTTCAATTGCATCATCAATAACCTATGAGGCAATCGCTGTATTTGCTACCCCAACCACATTTAGTCCCGTGCCTAATGGGGGCTCTACTAGTCCCAATGATGGAAATACTGTTGTAGGAGACAACGATACATTTAGACAGTTTTTGACATGTATGTTAGATGAGGATGGAAATGAAGAAATTTCAGAAGAAGAGATAACTACAGTATTAGAAGCTGGTTCAGAAGATCCAGTTGTTGTTGAGGAAGGTGAAATAAAAGACTGCTTCCAGCCACTGTACGTTACCGGCACTGGCACTGACACTGGCACTGCTTCTCCACCTATCAGCACTGATGTTGACAATATGGATGCTGTAGAGGGAAGTACAACAGAGGATGAAGAAAGTAGCGAAACCAATGAGGATGATGACGATGATGGTGATGAAGAAGGATAAATAATCAAGACAAGTAGAATAGATCAATGGATACACCCTAGTAATAGGAGCATCTATTAGTTCCTCCTCCTGATGCTGAATAGTCATCATCAGTCTTGTAGTAGTTGGGAGAAATTCAAATACTGCAAGTATATCTATCTGAGGAAGATTCCTTACCTTTTGTTTGTTTACAGTCTCATGGTTTCGCTAACTAGTACCGGTTACACACCATACTAGCAATCCGAGTACTATCATTGCAATGACAATAAATGCTATCTGGGTATAGAGTGGAGATATTATTCCATAAACAGGATATGGACGAGCATCTAATGGACTTATGTTACCTGAAGTATAGTCCTGTACTAACACAGAAGCTAAGTAAGCAGAACAGTAATATTTGGACCTTGCATAACACCCATAGAGACTATCATCGTCAATCGATATTGGCTTTTGAAGAAATAGATCCATATTAAAGGCACAATGGTCTTTCACTCTAACTTCTTTATGATACATCTCACTTGCAGTTAGAAAGCGCGCTTTGATGCCAGGAAAGCCTTTTAGAGGAAATAAATAAGAGAATAAAATAATCGTTGACAAAGTAAGCGGCTACCGTATTAACGAATGAAATGCTGTTGTAATACGTCTTCATATATCACCAATAACCTTCTTTGTGTAATGGAAAAGGAAATAAACAAGATTAGAAAACAGGCGAAAAAGCATTCCAAAGATGATAAAGAAATTAATGATTCTGACTATAAACGCCAAGCCGATTTTGAAGAAGAAGGCGATGAAGAAATATCCGGAGAAGACTAGCAGTTATTTGCCAGGGTATATGTAACGGAAAGTATAAGCTGTCTCTTCTTTATGGTACCTTTAATTATAGTAAAAGAGCTTAAACCTTTTTACTATAAAATATACATATAGCTTACATTCCTATCTTTTAACTTCCATGTCTAACAATAAAAGGCTATTACTGGTTCCGACCTGATCTGAGTGTGAAATACATGAACAGAACATAGGTATCAGATTGGAACCAGTATTAGTATTATATTCTATAATAGCTGTAGAGCAATTAAAGATTTGGGACATTTTTTATTGTTTGAAAAGTGATCTTCAGTTAATGTTCGATTTTTAGCTGCTCTTATAAGAGTAAAATATTAAAGTATATTTTTTATAAACTAACTAACTATGTATTTGATAGTATCGCCTTTAGAAGGATGTTTATCCTCTCCACGTAACTGAATAGCAGCACAATCTGATTAGAATAACTATCAGAAGAGCGATATGGTTTTGAGGTTTCTTCTTTTATATCTGACCACCCATAGCGTTTATCCCAATTACCAACTGTAATACAGATTATCATCACATGCCAGAAGATAAAGCAGAAGGGAAAGATGTAACACCTAGTATGAATCCAGAAGAAAGACCTGATCTAGAAGACTACAAGAGTAAGGACAAGGGGTCTTCATCAACATCAAATACAGTAAAAACAACTGATTTTGATTCAGTTACTACTGTACCTACGCCAGAAGGAGATGTACAAGTAGAAACAGAACTTGAAATACCATTAGAAGATAATAAAGAAAATGTGAAATCAGAAACAAAATCTCCCAAGGTTAAAACTTTGTCTGAAGGAGAACCTTCAATTACAACAGTTTCCAAAGACGAACTTTCTCAAAGATCAGATGAAGTGCAACAAAATCGTGCCACAGAATCCTAGCGTTTTCAAGTACATACATGAGGTAACTTGGAAAAATATGGGAGAGGAAAATAGTAAGCAAGTCCTCTTTAATATTGATTGGAGGCTTTGGTTTTAAAAGTGAATGACTATGAGGTCAAAATAGAGTAACAGAGGATTAGTGTTTGTAGCTTTTATGTTAGTCGGATATACTGTATTCTATGTTTGACAGTACGGATAGTAATAATTCAAAAGACTTAGGAGATGTATTTGATGAGCATGTAAGGCATGAGTTCGAAGACCATGACGTAGAAGCAACAATGAAGACTATGGTTAAGGAACCATATGTACACCACGTACCTACATTAACTGGAGGCGTAGGATATAATGGAGTCTATAATTTCTACAAAAACCATTTTATTGGCAAAACACCCAGCGATACAAATATTACACGTATGTCCCGAACTGTTGGTAAAGACCGGGTCGTCGATGAGCTTATTGTAAGCTTTACTCACAATATGGAAATTGACTTCATATTACCTGGGATACCGCCGACAGGTAAGCATGTAAAGATACCCACTGTTGTAGTCATGAAGTTTGATGGCAGTAAGATTGCACATGAACATATCTATTGGGATCAAGCATCAGTGCTAGCTCAGATTGGACTTATTGATACTAAGAATCTTCCTATAACTGATATTGAGCAAACACAAAGATTATTGGAAGTGTCGAATAAATAAAATGAAATAGGAAAATAATAACAAAACCGTCTTTGTATATAATGTATGTGGACGACTCGGTAATTAACTATTGAATAATAGAACAACTAGACTATAGGTTGGTTAATTTTTGTTTTTTCCCACATGTGAGCTATTATCTCAGAGACAGTCTGTTCTACAGAACCATTAAACTTTTCATGCCATAATTTGGCAACATAATCGCCTGGACTATTTTTATTTTCTAGTCTTTTTTCTAATATATTTAGAAATTCTTCCTTTAAACCTAAATCAGATAGACCCTTTTTTGCAAAATCGAGCTGACTTCTAATAGTATCCATAATATTGAAATGACTCATTGCATCGTAACCTGATCTTATTACAGCCATCCTTTCTTCTCTTAATACTGCCAGAGGCCGTAATTGTCTTTCTTCACTAATAGCTCTATACAAATAGCCAATGAAAAATTCAGTCAATGCAAATAATGATTTAGGAGTTGGCTGCACGGACATTACTCTTGTCTCAATACGATAAAACTCAGCATTTAGCCGAATACGTGCATCATCATGTCTTTCCTTTTCGAGTCCAAAGTAATCTTTCGCAATAACTGATTTTCTTGAGGTTATGTAGTCGATATAGTCTTCTACGCCGTTTAAATATTTTGAAATAGATGGGAATCCAGAATTTTGCTGTTCTGATTGATCATATAGGTAGATCCTTGGTTCGTGGAATGAAAATATTTTTCCAGCAAATAGTTTACTATTAGCTCCAAGTAATATTGCAGATGGAATTATGTTTAGCATATGGTTGAACATCATTGCAGTATGGGCTGGATTTTGGCCCTGCAAATGGAGATGAAAACCTTGTATCGCCGTAGCTATTTGTAGTGCTCGTATCTTTTGCCCGTCAATTTCAACATCAGGGATTTTACTTTGCCATTCCGCAAGCTTTTTGTATCGTGGTTTGTCTGTAATCAATTCTTCTCTTAAAACCTGTGGAGAAGGATTGGCACCTAGGAATACAGGGTATACCTCTCTATCTTTGTATACGTTTTGAACCACTTTATCGATATAATCTATAAATTGCTCAAATAATGTGTTTAGCTCAAGGATATTCTCCATATTCGTTGGCGGTGTTCTGAATTCAAATTGACAGGAACCATACTCATTATCGACCTGGTACTCTTTTCCTTTTAGTTCTTCTATTAGTGGCTGCGCACTAACTGTTTTTGCCTCACTATCGAGCAAACATATTTCAATTTCTATTCCTATTCTAAATTGTTCATCATATCTTTCAGAATGTGTAAGTATCCTTTGCTTTAGAACGTGGGCTTGTTTGTTTATTTTAGAATGCGAGAGAAGATACTGATTGTGAGAATTATTATTCAAGTATAAGGACTTAGAACCAGTGATGTATATCAATTATAATAAGTTTAAGTCCAATACCATAGATCGCGAATTTCATAGGTCATATGTACATTAAATGTTCTTATACTCATAATTCTATATAGGATCATGAGTGAGAACGTAGAACTCGTAGTTGCTGCAAATACAATAGTTGCAGTACATCCAGTGGTCACAATTAGAATCTTTGCAGGGGTGAAACAATAGAATGGAAAAAGTTTTTTCATTGCTAAGGTCATTTGTTGATGTTGGTGGAAAGGCAAAATTCTGTGTAAATTGCGGTAACGTGGCTACCCAAGAAGCTTTATTCAATTTAGAGGGGGCTATGCTAATAGAAAAATACTGTGACACATGTGCAAAAAAAGAAGCAAAGTAACAACTTAAGATATCATTTATCAGACATCATGTCTGCATATAGTGTTACTCTTAATTGTACATTCTGTCTTCATTTTTAATAATAAATTATTAACGAACTAACCTTATCATGTGTGGATAGTCTAGATGGGCAGGAATATACAAGGAGAACAAAGCATAGAGGAGAACAATATCAAATTCTATAAAGCATTTGAAACCTTATCAGCAACAAATAGTCCACTGATGATGTCGATACTTCCTACTTTAACTTCTGCACTTCTTATTCTTGGTTTAATTGGACTTGGAGTACACGGCCTTTTGAAAAAGTAAAAGTAAACTGTCCGGCTTGCCCCAGTAAAGCTAATAGTTCACTTTCTCATTTTTTTGTCTATTCGTATGGTAGAGGCTCTGATATTGCTTGAAGCCGTGATCCTATTTCATTCAAATCCATTCCATTAGCAGTCCATATTACTAGTGTTTGTTCATCTCCTGTATCTGATTGTCCTCCGCGTAAATCTTTGAAGTTATGCATACTATCTATTCCAAATCCAGCATCTTCGATATCAGCAACTATACTTTGTACATCCATAGAAGGCACCATTAATGCTCCTACTGTATCAAATGTAGCTGTTGGAGTTGGAGCTGGAGCTGCAGTATCATCTTGGTCGACAACTCTTATATTGCCCGTCATTACGAAACCACCTTCATATTCCACTGTATCAGCATATTCATAATCTCCTGTAATGTTGAATGTGATAGGTCTAGAAGCTTCCAACTCATCAAATTCGCCTGTCTCAAAGAGTTGAGCGCCATTGGCATCTCTTACTACAATATTGTGTTCATGACCCACATCTCCATTAAACCAAGCAACTTGAGTCCCAGGCCCTACTATAGCATTTTGTGGAAGAAAAGGCTGAGCGATAAACCTGGCTTCATCTTCTTCGCCTGGACCATGATGTCCTTCATTTGGAATTACAATAACTAGATGTTTTACATTATTTCCTAGAGTCATTTGACCCGAATCATAAATACTACTGGCATTCAAGTTTGGTTGTGTTTGAGCAAAAGCTAGGCTAGTTGGAGAGATGTGATTGACTGCGCCTATAGCAAGAATAGCAGATAGTATTATCGCGACATATATTAAAAGACTAATACTCTTCATATCTAGGAAGACTTGACATTAAGGGTATATTTGTGTAATCTTATTATCTACTGTGAAGATAATGGCTACTTATAACTCACATTAAAACACTTCGATGATTAATAAGTGACACCGTAAAGACATCGCTACAATAGTGATCTCACGCCGTCATTTACCACAGGAGACAGAAGAAAATCCTATTGTTAGTTGATGAACCTGACATGACCTCGTTATTTAAGAGAATGATGAAGTCTGTAGGATTCAATGTCGATGTATTCAATGATGCTGGCCAGACGCTCAAGAACTTTAAGCCACGTTTCTATGATTTAGTGGTATTAGATATCATAATGCCAAAGATGTCTCCGCAAACCAATAACTATGAAAGCCTTTTAGCAGAAATAATAAGAGAATAAAATAATCGTTGACAAAGTAAGCAGCTACACTGTATAATGAATAAGATGTGGTTATTACACGTCTTAATATATGTGTCATGGAGGAAAATAAACGAGACGAGAAACAAGCGGAAAAATACTCCAAAGATGGTAAAGAAATTAATGATTATGATAATAAACACAAAGCTGATTTTGAAGAAGAAATATCCGGAGAAGACTAGCAGTTATGTGAAAAGGAAAGACTAAAATAAAAAATAGAATGGAAGGGTTATTCTTCGCCTGAGATCTTTGCTGCTTGAGACGTTGTTGGTTTTCCCTCTTGTATATACAGGTCTTTAAATTCCGGCCTTAAAGCAGGAGAGTTGATTCCTGTTTCACAGATTAGACTTGAATCTTTGACCATCAAAGCACACACCTTGTATTCATCGCCGCTATTGACAGTCATATTAGGAAATGTTGCAACATATTCTATAAGACCGCCAGTGCCGTCAGCCTTTATGGAATGGATGTATGTCTTGGAATCATCAAATAGCTTGACTCTTGATTCACCGTTTATACTTACTATTGTGACAATGTCGCCAGTATTATGGTCTAGTCCTTGTACTGTCATGATTACTTTGAATATGTCTTTCTTCTTTTCTGTTTCCGGGGAACTAGTAGTCTGTGCAAGAGCACCTGGGGAAATGTTGTTCAGTACTGTTGTAGCCACAAGTCCAAGCAACGATACTGATAGAAATGCTAAAGTGAGCTTTTCTTGTTTCTTTCTTATTCCTATTGTTGACAAGCGTTCGTCCTTCATTTATCAGCAGCAGTTCAAGTATATTTCAGCTCAGAATTCGTCATTCATAAAATAATAACCTTGCATATTTATGAAACAGGGATAAGCAGTTGTAATACATAATCTTCTAATACATTTAATATAGTTAGTTAAAATTATTGTATTTAAAAAGCTTGGCTAGATTGTGTTGTATTCGGTTTCTCTGACCCCTCAAATATTGCTAGCGATATAAGTAATGATAATGCATTAGAAGATTAAGAGTGTAAACTGCTATGATAATAGATCCAGCGAATAATCTATATAATATACTATAATGCTATAAGTAAACTAACCAAATCTGGACTATATTACTCCCTTCGAGGATACTTCTTATCTAATTCTTGGATTAGCCGTTTGCCTTTCTCTGAATCAAGCCTCTGGATTAACAAATCTATTTTCTCTTCTAATCTATCATCACTTTCCTTTGACTGTGAAGATCCTATATACCATAACACTGATAGGGCCCACCACTTGCCACATTAATTGCAAGAATTCAGACTGCCAATTTTCCATTGTATCTCTAAAAGTTTCATTAAAATAGTCATTGAGCTCAATAGGCTGGTTGTGTTCGTTTTGTTCTTGAACATAGGAATACCATGCGAATAACCAATGAAGGGATATGCTTGTTATAAAAAGTCCTAGTGTAACCCAAAAGAAGCCATAGTATTTTAATTTAGTTTTCACTGGCCCGTAACATAATATAGTCATAAGCTATGTATCCACTTACAATCTTTTTATGAAACAATAATACCTAAGACAGCAAGCCCGTGAAAATCTTGCGTGATTTTGAGTTTGGTTTGATTTGATTTCACCAATGAATAAATGTCTATCTGTGAAGTAGTTGATACAGTATATATGAAAGCAGCCGTCTATAGACAATATCATAAAGATCCCAGGCAAGTAGTTAAAATCGAAGACATTGATACACCAAATCCAAAAGGTAATGAGGTTTTGATAAAAGTTGAGGCTGCAGCATACAACTATAATGATCTCTGGGGCATTTGGGGCGAACCAATCAAGATTCCTATGCCTCACATATCAGGAAGCGACGTTGCTGGGACAG
>OCZS010000527.1_pt1 | contig 12617 bp, 17 predicted proteins | sample 1539071 | NCBI WGS metagenome assembly OCZS01 (sample SAMEA3113584, study PRJEB22503) | soil metagenome | reverse complement strand
AAACCCAGCTCATCTACTGCTTCCCCTTACTTCTTTGCTTGTGGGTGCATATACATTTCGATAGTGAACCCGACAGCTCCCGGAACTGGAATTCCCCGAGCAGATATCCGAGTGGAATCTCGTCATGTACTGTTAGTCTAAAAATTTTCTATTATTATTTATTCTCTTAAATCTAGGCATCATATCCAGAATATTCTCCCGCTACGCTTATATTCTATGCGTTTCTTCTATTAGATTGTAGATGGACGTTATTCTCAATCATAATGGTTGTATCATTTGTCAAAATACTGGCCATCTGGAATCGTTATCAATAGGATGTTCATTCTGCAATGGTACGGGAGAATATACTAAGGCTGCTGAAAGTTACATGAAATCCCATCCTTGCCAGTGTATCTATCAGGACAGAAGGAATTGCAGTTTGTGCGGCAAGAAGTGCCATCACACTACGAGTAATAAACCCAAACTAATAGTTGTTCCGCGTCCCTAGACCGCTGCAATAGCCTCTCCTTATAAAAGAAGATTATATTGCTCAGAATAAAGTTAAGGAATAGATCCAAGAAGTGGTGGCTTTGAGCTTGAAACACTTCAGACGCAATAGAAGTTCTCTCTGAGAGGTCTATTCACCTCTTATTGAATTGTAATTGCAGATTATCATCATCATAATGCACAATCCTTGCCTATTTTTTTTGGACTTCCATTGCGTTGTAATTCGTCAAAACTGCAAGCATATCTTCCAAGTCACAACAGTAACATCTTTTGTTTATGCAATCAGCCAAAGTATGAGAATTGCATCGACCGCATTTGCATGGAACTTCTATTGGTTTATTTGCAAATGTTTTCGTCATGACCAATTAGTGATATTAATGAATATATAATGAGTGATTGTTATATCGCTATAATTTTTTTGATATGCTTGCAGTGTAACTAAAATCTCATGTTAGATTCCATTATTCACTTTTTATTTGATCATGTGAGTCATGCTAAAATGTGCTGACATGCATATATTCTTGTATCCAGAATTCATACGGATTATCTTCAAAAGTTTTATCATAAAATAAAATTTTTAGTAAAACTGGCTGATTGTGTATATCATCGTTAATACAAAAAATGTATTGTGTGACTCGCAGAGGCCTGATCAAATATGAGCTTGACTCAGCTCCTGCGATACTGCGTAAGTGTGAGTTGAACGACAGAGTCTCTATATGGAGCCCAGATCCACATAATTTTCTTTATACTGCCAAGACCGTTACAGCAGCTGCTGTAATAACAACAATGTCGCCGAATTTTTTTAAAGTGTTTCAGTTATTATGAATATACAATTAAAAATTATGACTCTTCGATAAGTTATCTATAAGTGCTGATTAGAATATCCTATCCAAAATAGATATAATTTATTTAAAAATAAAAATAAAAAAGTGAGGCTTTTGTAGACTTAATTTGTCCTCTATGTGTTCAGATATTACCTGCAGAGTCCACCTGGAAGACTGGTTCCACAGTTATTATTGTCTCCGAAGCTGTTTTGGTTCACATTTGTAGGCTGTCCACCGGCATTGTTCATATCAGCCATCTCATGGCCAAACACAGTGTTGAAGTCTACGGTGTTGCCATTGCTCAGTATATCTAGGTATATGCCGTTTTCTCCGTTTCCAAACATGTTGTTTGCAGCTACCACGCTTTCATCGCTACCTAGAAGGAGTATTCCATTTTCCAGATTAGCAACTACTTGGTTAAAGGCTATGACGCCTTCGTTACTTGAGTCTGCTATTGCTGCAATCCCGTTATTGGTGATAGTATTTCTACTGAGTTCGGTCCCTGTTGAACCAGACATTAACACGCCTATGCCGTTATCTGCCAATTGCAAATCTGTAACTTGTCCTCCTGAGCTTCCCATGAATGTGACTCCTCTGTCAAAGCCAACTATTTCTCCTAGACCAGTTATGGCAACATTATCTGCATTTGAAACCAGTATTCCGCTGCTGCCATCATAATCCATTGAGAGGTCTTCTGAACTGGCATCATCGCCAGAGCTTATTGAATAGCCATTTAGGTTGATAGTTATGTCGCTTGCGCCTACAATAAGTCCCTCTCCGTTACCACAATTGAGATCGGATGTTAATGTCACGTCTTCCGTTACTATCTGTCCACATGATGCTACTCCACTGTTTGGTGATAGACCTAGGCTTTCGCTTGTAGCGCCATTACCGTTGGTTGCTCGATCACTATTGCCATTGCTTTCAGCATTATTCTCTTCCTGGGGTTCAGCCGCGTCTTCAGCTTCGTCTTCAGCTTCGTCTTCAGCTTCGTCTTCAGCTGCATCGTCATTTGTCGCGGGTCTTTCCTGTGTTGTCTGTCGTGTTGTCTGTCCTTCTTCTTCGTCGTCTTGTACTTCTGCTTGTTGTGCCTGCGCTAGAGTAGGAAATGTTGTTGCACTTAGCACTGCAAGTATGCTCACGGCTACTGCAGTGTAGAACGCTATGGATTTGGGCTCCATTGAGAGGAAAGCCCATAATAAACTATTTATAGAATGGGTAATGCCGTACCCTGACTTTTTGCCAGTAATTTCGAATATATTTCTAGCACAGATCTCTGAATGTTTTTATATATAATGTTTCATTAATAAAGATCTTTATGTATTTGACTAACGCTGAGACTGCTAGTATAAAGGAAAATTGACAAAATATTCGAATCTTTAACAGTATGGCAGTTATCATTGTGCTAGGGATTGTCGTTCGGAAGTAGAGAAAATCAATGGCCAATAATGTTAGCGTTTCAAAAAGTACTTCTAATCGTGATAGAATCGATATTATCACATCCATTCTTGATTCCGCAAACGGGGGGGCAACTAGGAGAAGAATATTACTCGTATCAGGTCTTTCCAGTAATCAATTCAAAAGGTACCTTTCTATGTTGATAGAGAATGATTATATCAGGATGGAAATTCAAGAGAGAAGTAAAGGAACCGCAAACTATAGAACTACAGACAAAGGAATTGCTCTATTGCGAGTATACCAACGCATCAGGGATCTGTTATCACCCGATAGCGTAACTAACAATTGGTTTATTGACTATAGATCCAGCATGCCTATGTGGCACAACATGCAGAAAAAGTAAGAGATCAAAGCGATAAAAAGAAAGAGTGAGAATCTTGAGAGAATTAGAGATAAAGTGAATGTGATAAGTGGAGTTATAACTAACAAGAAAATGTGCGAATATGGCTTTGATGCTATTTCTTACAAGGGATAGAAATTGAACAAATCTTTTGAACAATTTCAAATTCCTTCCAAGCCAGGTCATTCAATTAAAGTTGAGATCAACAACTAAGTAGGTATACAGAAAATTTTCTGCTAGAGGAAAGTAGCCCAATATAATTTGGCCTATGATCTACATCTGAGGATAAAGTCATTTTGTCTGTCAGTCACTTGTGCGTATAAAAGGTATCCTTAATCTTATGAAAGAAATATCGTAGGAACGGAAATACCCATTTCATATATCCCCCAAAAAGCATAGTTTTTCAGGAGAATGCAACGGCTGGTCAGGCATAGAACGCCTATGCTTGCGGTAATATTAGCAGCAGTATTAGTTGCATTATCATCCACGTTAATGATGTTAATTACCATGGGACAGCAGGAAGAGACACCTATGCTACAAGAAGAAAAATTGCAGGATGATATCCAATTAAGTGCTAGAACTGATGCAAAAGGTAAAGCTCATTTTGGACTCGGCCTTCTGAATCCAATAGAGCATAGGATCATCTCCGTTACAAATAGCGAAGATAACAAAGCTAATGCTACTTTTACTACAGCCACTGCCAATAGTATTACAAATGACAATGACATCAAAGCTAATGCTAATGCTAATAATCTTGATACAGGCAGGGGGGAAGAAAATAAGAAGAATAACGAGATTGCTGTCGAGACCAATCCAAATATTTTTGTAAATCCTAAAAACAATCCCACAACTATCGCATCTTGTGGTCAGGTAATAACTAGAGATGTTATACTGTTAAAAGACATTGAATGTCCTGGAGTTGGGATGATTGTAGGCACAGATGGAATAACTATAAACCTCAATAATCACAGAGTATCTTTGGCTAATAATACAGACACATCAAGAATTCCAGAAGTGGAAGAGATCGGAATACTGGTTCCAGGTCAAAAGAATGTTACAATAAGAGGACCTGGTGTTATCATGGGTTTTGACAAAGCGATTGAATTTGCAGGAAGTGGAAGAGGTTATGTATTAGATCTTAAATTAACAGGTAATAAAATAGGCTTATCATTAAAAGCCTCCGATGAAATTACAATCTATAGAAGTTTTATTGAAGGAAATACAATCGGCATAGCATCTCAATCAAGCAAGGACGGTTTGATCATACATAATCAGTTATCACAAAATACTAATGAAGGAATTGTGCTTATGGATTCTAATTATTTCATAATAGGTGCTAACAGTTTAATTGGAAATGGCAACATTGGCGTATTCTTAGATGTAAGTAGCTTCAATAATACTTTATCATCTAACAATATCCTCAACCATGCTGTTGATGTTAGTAATGCTGATGGGATACCGATTCACATATCAATGAATGAATATTTTGAAAATAGTTGTGGCAAAGCACTTCCTGACGGAATATGCTAGAGAAATATTCAAGGACTAGCAATTATACGGCTTCACACAATGGCACTAGCTTGTCTTGATTGATTTGTCTTTTTATAAAATAGCTTTTTCTGCCAAGTATTTTTCAGTTAACTTCTATTATTCTTATTAGCTATGTCCTTAGCCTAGCCGAATAAAAGCCAAAAAAAAGCTGCCCATATGAAAAAAAGCTTTCGTCATAGCTCTGTATCTAGCTCTTCAAAGGCGCCGGCCTTAGATATCTCGTGAAGACGCATGGCGACCATCCTTCTGTACTCTTTCATATTGAGTATGCCTTTTTCATCCAGCATCTCTACAAGAGTTGTAAGCCGGGCGCTCAGCTCTTCAATTTCATTCAGCTCCTTGCCAGTTATCTTTTTTGGCTCCACCAAATCGTCGCCTTCAGCGCCATGCTCTCGGTGACGACTTGTCCTCTTGCTTGGCATCTACGGGTTAGGTACATGAGTTTCAAGTATTTAATTGTCAATTGAGCAACAAGAACCCTACAAGTTAATGTTATCATCTTGTCACGTTGAACCTTTTGGTTGAGAGATATTAGTCCCCATATAGAAACGATGCTATCTTGCTTTTAGCGTTCACTTGGTTCAAAAAATTGAACAAGTGGCTCTGCCTCCTTTTTGCATATACAACCACATCACCATCACCACTAGCTATCATCATAGGCTTTCTGTTTGCCCCCATATCAGCAAAAACCTGTATTGCGGTTAGCTGCAAAAAAGTCTATCGCTCAATGTCGCTTGGAGAAGATAATATATATCAACCTAATTCAAAAAAAATAGGCGCTATGACTATTCTTTTAAATATTATATTTTTGCATTGTTTTTCTAGCGTGTCAGCTGATCGTGCAGTCAGGGAGCTAGAGTGGTACTTGCGTGATCACCTATTCAGGCAATCAAACGCTGGCAAGACCTCATTTAGAAGAGAATTACTGCCACACGAAATGGCGACTCTTTATCTACGGTACAGAAACTCCGACCCTGACCAATTATCAAACATAATGACCTCTGTGATTGAAATCCTGACTACAGGAAAGGTTGTGAGGCAGGATAGTAACGAGCTGAAGTTGCTAGGTAGGATGACACGGCTGCAATGCGTAAAATGTTTCTATATAAATTACCTTACAGAGGTTGAGCCTAGGGCCTGCCTTCGATGCCAGCACAGTGAGCTACAGGACTTTCCAAAGAAGAAGAAGGCGTAACATCGTCCTCAGTAGTAGATATATCTTGCAGTAACACGATATTGAGTGTTTGAATAACCAAGTTGACCATATCGGAGTAAAAAAATAATTGAATTAAATACTGTTTAGAATGTTCTTCGTTTATACTCCTAGTAGGAAGCATTTGTATTTAATTATAAAGAAGCTTGTTAAATTTTTGATTCACTCACATATGAGACTAAGCAGATAAGGGCGGCGGCCTAGAAAGCTTGATATGAACTTCAGCAAGGCCCTCTAAGTGTAGTGCAGCTGCAAAGCAGGAAGAAGTGGACGGTCAACGGCACCTCAAGAATTAAGCCGGCCCAAGAGACTTTGAAGAAGGCGATGCCCATATCAAAAAAGATAGGCGTGACCAGACTTGCGGACATTACTGACATGGATGTCCTGCGTATCCCAAATTATTCTGCGGTGGTACCTGGCACTGAGGACTATATCTGGGTCTACAGCGGCAAGGGCCCAACAAAAGAGCATGCAATGGCAAGCGCACTGATGGAAAGCATTGAACGCTACTCTTCACTGCCGTCAGGATGGTCTGGCAAATTTGTCAGGTCAAGCTATTCTGAGCTCTCTAAGAGATACAAGGTGTTGCATCCTGACAAGATAGTAGAGCCAGTGAGGTTTGTGTACCGCACCGACATGATGATGGACTGGTTACATGGTTACGATCTTGTAAGCGGCGAGGAAATAATGGTGCCTGCATCCATAGCGTTGTTTCGATATACTCCGCCTCCGCCGGCTGTCAATCCATTTGCATATTTTCATACAAATGGACTTGCATCCGGCAATGTAATAGAAGAGGCAGTATGTCATGCGCTATGCGAGGTAATAGAGCGAGATGCAATGAGCCTGGCAGATCTACGGGCAAGCGCTATCCCATTCCACATCTTGCGTACAATAGTACATTCCCTTAATGCTGCAGCATTCTCAGTGTCCCCCATTTTAGCCGACAGGTTTGTCGATGACCCGAGCATATTCCCTGACGTCGACATTTCAGGAATTGACTTTGGGCCTGTTAAAAACTTGGTCGAAAAGTTCAAACAGGCTGGCATTTCGCTTACGCTAAAGAATATTACCTCCGACATTGGCATTCCAACATTTAATGCTAGCAGTGTAGAGTGGATCAGCCACGATTACGGCTACCTGGCAGAGGGACATGGGACACATCCTGATGCTAGGATAGCACTCCTTCGTGCAATCACTGAAGTATCACAGACAAGGGCTGCAAACATCCAGGGCGCAAGGGATGATCTACGGAAGATTAAGTATAACGATCAGAACACCGATGATAGACGCGCCTGGCAGTTTATGCCCTCAACAAAAAAGATCAAATTCCCAGAAGTACAGACATTCTTTAACGAAGATATTCTCGACGATATCAATTTGATTCTCTCACGGCTAAAGGGTGTAGGATTGAATCAGGTAATAATCGTCGACTTAACAAATCCAGATATTGGAATTCCAGTGGTCAGGGCAATAGTACCAGGGCTTGAGACCTTCAAGATAACAAAGTCAGTTATGGGCATGCGGGCAAGGGCGTGTTTTAAGCAATGGGTAAGCCGATAATATTTCTAGGGCCTTCGCTGAGCCACGAGAAGGCACGGAAAATCTTTGACGCAGACTACAGGCCGCCTGCAAGAAAAGGCGACTTTTTGCGGCTAGCTGCAGATTTTGAGGTAGTAGAAATGGCGGTGGGGTTTGTAGATGGTGTGTTCCTGCAGGACTATCCACCTACTCCAATTGAAGTGTACCATCTGGCAAGAAAGAAGGGTGTGCTATTGGTCGGTGCAGCAAGCCTAGGAGCATTGAGGGCAGTTGAGCTTGAAAAGTTTGGAATGGTAGGAATCGGCAAGATATTTCAACTCTACAAGACGGGCAAGCTTGATGCAGACGACGAAGTGGCAGTCACATTTGCCTCGGAGGAGGGGGGCTACCAGCTACAATCTGAGGCTATGATAGATATACGATATAACCTCTACCTTGCGCACAAAAAAGGAATCATCAGCGAAAAGGCAAAAAATGTTCTTGTCAAACTGGCAAAAGAGATTTACTTTCCACACCGAAAATATATGTACATTGTTGAAGAAGCAAGGAACAGGTATCCTATGCTTGAAAGCGAGATCAACTCTTTTGACAGCTATATTAGGTCAAATAGAAAGAGCCTCAAAGAAATGGATGCAATAAGACTTGTAAAATACCTTAAGGAGCGCTACGAGTCTACTAATGCTATTTCGACGCGATAACTGTATTTATCTGATGGACGAGGTTTGATATGGTGACAGGCTTTCTGATAAACGCCTTGACATCTATTGTGGGAAACATCTCCCTAAACTTTTCATAATAGATCTGAAACGCAGTCAGGAAGCAGACCTTAACGCCGGTGTCCCTTTTCTTCAACTGTCTGTACAGGTTGAAGCCGTTTATCCTAGGCATTCGGATATCAATTATCATAATGCATAGGTTGGAAGCTTGCAAGGGCGGCCTGCGGATCGTTGAAGGTATCGACTGCGAAGTCATGGTGCTCAAGCCCCTTTTTAAGGACATTTGGAATGTCACGTTCGTCATCCACTATGGCTATACTTTCATGAACACATAAGGTTTTTTAAGGCACTATTTATTTCAACAGTCCCCTTTTTTATCCAACAGATATATTCTTAAATTATCTCCTTTTTGCTGTAAGTGGATAATGAAAATCTACACCAAGGCAGGCGACAGGGGCGAAACTAGTCTTATCGGTGGCAAGCACGTCAACAAGGCAGATCCGCGCATAACCGCCTATGGAGAAGTTGACGAGCTGAACTCTAGTATCGGTCTTGCAATTTCGTTTCTGCACTCAAAGCAGGATGAACTTTCAGATGTAGGAGATATCTTAGTGCAAATACAGAATGACCTTTTTGTTCTCGGCTCAGACCTTGCAGACCCTTCTTGGCCACAGACCGATGGCAAGACGCCGCGCACCAGCGAAAAAATGGCATCTGCACTAGAGCCAATCATTGACAGGATCGAGTCGGAGCTTGAATCGATCACATTTTTTATCCTGCCTGGAGGAAGCGTAGAAGCATCATTTTTGCATCTTAGTAGAGGAGTTGCACGTCGTGCAGAGAGAGCTGTCGCGTCGCTCTCAAAGAGCCAGCCAATAAACCCTGCAATAATAGTCTATCTTAACAGGCTATCTGATCTCCTTTTTGTGACAGCTCGGCTTGCCAACAAGAGGCTGGGCATGCAAGACATCCCTTGGAGAAAGTAATTTGTCACTACTCTGTCAGCAATTGCAATGAAAGACTAACATTAAAATGGCCAAAGCTTGACTGGCAAGTTATAGGCCGTGGGCCAAATCTATAATGTATTGATAATATTGGCCATCACCTTGTTGATGGCGGTGATGACAACAGTGCTTGCATATTTTGTCGACCTGTTGCCGCAGGTAGTTGGTGAGAATGTGGCGCTGATAGGATCTAATAATGCCTCAATCAGTGGCAGTGAGGCAGCTCAAGACAATTAGCTTTAAAGTTGGGTATCTCATTCTCATGCATTAAGCATGGCCAGTGAAAAGGATACTGTTAGTTGCCCCTACTGCGCATCAAAGTTCGACAGCAAAGAAGAGCTTTCAAAGCACATAGACAGGATACACCATGGCTCAGGCCTTCTTGAAGGCGACAGGACAAAATGGTAGCAGTAGATGACCTGTCTCTTTTTTTTCATTCAGTTTTGGAGCTTAAATCTATCAGGCGCGCCGGCTGGGTCTCAAAGGTCCAAGTTGAAGACGCAGAGTCAGTTGCAGATCATACGTTTTCAATGGCAACTATGGCGATGCTTTTGTCAGACATGCTAGGCTTTGATACGCACAAGGTAATCAAGATGGTCCTGATGCATGATCTTGCAGAGTCAATAGTGGGCGACTACATACCCGGCGATGTGACTGCTCGGCAAAAATTAGCTAAAGAGAAAAAGGCAATGAGATTCATCCTGTCCAGTCTTCCCAAAGAGGTAAGAGAAGAGTATGAAGAGATCTGGCTTGAATATCTGCAAAATAGGACAGAAATTGCTAGATTTGTCCACAGGATAGATAAGCTGGAGATGGCGCTGCAGGCTGATCAGTATGCAAGGCAGGGATACGCAGACAAGTTGCTGGCTCCTTTCTTTGAATCGGCAAAGATAGCCGTTGGTGACGCAGGTGATATTGTAAGTGAGATCCTAAAATCTTTAAGGCCGGCATTGGCCAAGAAATAGTACATGCAATATTTCATGGCCCTCAAGATAGGGGAAAAACGTGTAAAAGCTGCACAAGAGTTGCTTACACGCTATACAGGCCATGCCATGCCTGCTCTTGCCCTCAAAGACAATAAAAGCAATATCTGGGAGCCTGTAGGAGAAGAAATACTTTATGCCGTAGTTAAGGAGGACGCTGGCTACATGATTGCCTTTTGCGACAGGAAGGGCATAGCAAAATCAATTGCGCAGTGGTTTTCAGAAGATGTAAAGAATGAGATTATCACCAAGATTAAGGCGGAGCAAAACATGCAGGAATACTTTGGGAAGCTGTCACTTCCTATCTAGCCCAGCTCATCACGCCAATTTTGCTGCTATTACCTCTGTCTGTGCTCATACTAACACTGTCTAAGGGGTAAATGAGGCTAAGGGTGTGTCCATAGTAGTAAAAGTAACTTACAAGAGTGCAGCCAAATCCATAATGATTATGTGACCCGATTGCAAGAATGCAATTAACTGTAGAATTACCTATTGCCCTATCTATCTTTGAGTTTTTTAGAAAGGAATACACAAAAACCTCTCTGAGGATAGTTAGGTTAGGTTAGATTTGCTCCATTCAGGGATATTACAAGCACACAATAATGCTGGCTGTTAGGATGATCACAATCATTGAAATGCGATTATACACCCTCTTTACTGACACTATAGATCGGTCAAATAATTATAATCGCTGCGACAAGACTATACACTCAGATATGGCTTTTATACCGAAATAAGCTTATGAGCATAACCTTGGCAGACAGGTTCGAGCAGGAAATAGAGACAAGAGGACATCTTATTGATTCGATGATACTGACAAGAATATTTGATGGCATCATGGATCTTCGAGGCGACTTTCAGGTGCTTGAGTTCACGGTAGGCAAGAGAAAGAGCGATCCAAGTTACGCCCGGCTGCTAATAAAGGGGAAAAGTAAGGAACACCTCGAAAGCATACTTGAACAGGTATACAGGGAAGGCGCTCAGCCTGTGTCAGTGCAGGAGGTGAAGATAGAGCCTGCTCCAAAGGACATGGTGATGCCGGACGACTTTTACAGCACTACAAACAACACAACACAAGTTTACTATGGCGGCCAATGGATAGACGTCCATAATATGATGATGGACAAGTGCATTGCAGTGGACGTCGAGCGCAAGACAGCCGAGTGCAAGATGGTGCGTGACATTGTCAAAGGTGACATGATAGTTGTAGGTGAGCAGGGCGTCAAGATAATCCCACAGGAGCGCCCCCGCGAAGGCATTGACATTTTCCAGTTCATGAGCAGCTCAAGTTCTAGCGAGCGCCCCACACAGCACATTGCCCGAAAAGTTGCAAGCGATATTTACAATACAAAGAATGAAGGTGGTAAGATAATTGTAGTGTCAGGGCCAGTGCTTGTGCACTCTGGTGCAATTGAAGCACTCGCCTCATTGATCAGGATGGGATACGTTGATGGCCTTCTTGCAGGTAACGCGCTGGCAGTGCATGATGTTGAAAATGCGTTGCTTGGTACTTCGCTTGGCATGCGTGTCAAGGATGGCACACTTGCAGTCAGAGGACACCGCAACCATATGCAGGCCATCAACGAGGTTTTCAAAGCTGGAGGACTCAAGGCACTGGTTGAAAAAAGGCTCCTGAAAAGTGGCGTGATGTATGAATGCATAAAGAACCATGTACCCTTTGTACTTGCCGGCTCGATACGTGACGACGGTCCCCTGCCTGACGTAGTCACAGATGTTGTTGAGGCACAACGTAAATACAAGGAAGTGATTAAGGGAGCGAAGCTGGTGTTGATGTTATCCACCATGCTACATTCTATCGCAGTAGGAAACATGCTATCTGCCTCAGTCAAGGTAGTGGCAGTCGACATTAGCCAGCCTGTGGTGACCAAGCTCATCGATAGGGGAACTGCTCAGGCAATTGGCATTGTAACGGACGTAGGAGCATTCCTACCTATAGTTGTAGAGCACCTAAAGGGGCTTGCTGCAGCTGAAGAAAAAAAAAATAACGACAAAAATAAGTAACGTGCACAAGTAAAATATTGTTGTATGGTAGACAAACCTAATTACAAAAAGGACTTGACACCTGAGCAGTACGAAGTATGCTGGAATAAGGGCACTGAACCTCCGTTTTCAGGCAAGTACCACGACTGCAAGGACAAGGGCATCTACAAGTGTATATGCTGTGGTAACAGCCTATTTACCTCTGACACCAAATTTGATTCTGGCACCGGCTGGCCCAGCTTCTGGACTCCAATTAATGAAGGAGGTGTAAAAGAAGCGATGGACAAGAGCTACGGGATGATAAGAACCGAGGTCATGTGTGCTAGGTGTGGTGCACATTTAGGACATGTATTTGACGATGGACCAAAGCCAACCCGTCTGCGCTACTGCATCAATTCTCTATCTCTTTCGCTAGAAAGGGAAAAAAATGAGAAGAAGAATGCAAATGAATGAATGAATGAATGAATGAATGAATGAATGAATGAATGAATGAATGAAT
>OCZS010000526.1_pt1 | contig 12619 bp, 10 predicted proteins | sample 1539071 | NCBI WGS metagenome assembly OCZS01 (sample SAMEA3113584, study PRJEB22503) | soil metagenome | reverse complement strand
CTGACGGGCGGCGGCCTGGGCGTCGGCGATGTGCCAGCCGGCGAAGTTGCTGCTGCCCGCGTAGAGGACCTTGCCCGCCTGGACGGCGACCTCGATCGCCTGCCAGATCTCCTCCCATGGGGTGTTCCGATCCACATGGTGGAACTGGTACAGATCGACGTAATCGGTTTGCAGCCGGCGCAAGCTCGCATCGAGCGCCCGGCGGATGTTGAGCGCCGACAACTTGCCCTCGTTGGGCCAGCTGCCCATCTCGCCGTAGACCTTGGTGGCAAGGACGGTCCGCTCCCGCCGGCCGCCGCCGCTCGCGAACCAGTTGCCGATGATGGTTTCCGTCTCGCCAGGCTCGCTGCCGTAGCGGTTGGCGGTGTCGAAGAAGTTGATCCCGGCATCGTGGGCCATGTCCATGATGGCGTGCGAGTCTTCCTCCGAGGTTCTGGGTCCGAAGTTCATCGTGCCGAGACAGAGCCGGGAGACTTGAAGGCCGGTACGGCCGAGATAGGTGAAGTCCATATGCGCAGCCTTTCACCACTAGCGTCTTAGTCATGACGCAGACCCGCCGCCGCGTTGTCGTGACCGGGGCTGGCGGCCGTATCGGACGGGCCATCACTCCGCGCCTTCCTGGAAGCTGGGACGTGCAGGGCACAGACCTCACGGCCAGTGAGGGCATCAGCATCCTGGACATCACCTACCCGGACGCCTGTCGAGCGGCCTTCGCCAACGCCGATGCCGTTGTTCACCTGGCCGCGGTTCCAAACCCCGAAGCGTCTTGGGCGCGACTGCTGCCCGCCAACGTCGTGGGGGTCTACCAGGTGGCCCAGGCCGCCGTCAGCTGCGGCGTCCGCCGCCTCGTGCTGGCCAGTAGCCTGCACGTGGTCTCTGCCATGTCTGACCAGACGCAGGTGAGGGTAGGTGACCCGCCACGGCCGGCCAATCTCTACGGAGCAACGAAGGCTTGGGCCGAGGCGTTAGGCGCGTGGGTCGCGGGCACCACGCCGACATCGGTGGTGGCCTTGCGGATCGGATATTTCGCCCCAGAGCGTCCGGATCCCGCGAGCGTGCCAGCTCGTGAGCTGTCCGCGTGGCTAAGTCCGCGTGATGCCGCCGAGCTAGTGCGTGCTGCCGTGGAAGCCGTTGGCTTTGACTTCGTCGTGGCCAACGGCATCTCCGCCAATCGCTACCGTCGTGCGGACCTGACGGAGACGATGCAGCAACTGGGCTACCGTCCGGTCGACGACGCCTGGTCATCTCCATAATCGACGGGTTAGCGAGCAGCGCCCTCTGCCACAAGGAACTTGTGTGTGCGAGTGATCCTCCGCGTCTCCGGCCGCTGACAAGCCCAACAAGTACTGCCGGTACTGGGCCCGCGCCCTGTAGCCCGCTGATGGCTAGGGTTACGAATCGTGCGCATCGTGGTGATCGGCGGCAGTGGACACGTCGGCAGCTTCCTGGTTCCGCGGTTGGTCCGGGCCGGGCATGAGGTGGTCAACCTGACCCGCGGTGCTCGCGCTCCTTACCTCGATGACGAGACGTGGTCCGAGGTCGAGCAGATCTCGGTGGACCGAGCGGCCGAGGACGCGGCCGGGACGTTCGGGAAAAGGGTCGCGGAGCTCGAAGCCGAGGTAGTGGTGGACATGATCTGCTTCACCCCCGACTCGGCGACCGCGCTAGTGGAGGCATTGCGCGGGCGCAGCGGGCACTTGATCCATTGCGGGACGATCTGGCGTTACGGCGCCAGCGTCAAACAGCCGATGCGAGAGGACGACACCTCACCGCCGTTTGGCGAGTACGGCACGCAGAAGGCCGCCATTGCCCAGCTGCTCGCAGCAGAGACCCGATCCGGCGGCCTGGTCACCACGGTGCTCCAGCCTGGCCACATCAGCGGTCCCGGCTGGGCACCGATCGGGCCGCTGGGGAATCTTGACCCTGCCGTCTGGTACTCCCTCTCCGCCGGCCAGGAGATCGCCGTTCCGGGCTTGGGCACCGAGCTTCTGCACCACGTCCACGCCGACGACGTGGCGCAAGCGTTCCAGCTCGCAGTCGAGCACCGCGATGCGGCCGCCGGCGAGTCGTTCAATGTGGTCGCGCCGTCGGCGCTGACGGCCCGCGGCTTCCTTGCGATCGCGGCAGGCTGGTTCGGAAAGACCGCCAGCATCCGCTCGGTGAGCTGGGCCGAGTTCCGGTCCGGCACGACCGCGGAATTCGCCGACTCCAGTTGGCAGCACTTATCGCGCAGCCAGTACGCCTCGATTGAAAAGGCCCGCACCCTGCTCGGCTACGACCCGACCTTCGAACCGGAAGCCGCGGTGCTGGACGGCATCCGCTGGCTGATCGACCATGATCGGCTCGAGGTGGCCAACCACCTGGTCATCTAGCGTCGAAGCACCACCGCCGCCGGCCGCTGGCCGACAGGGTTGCCGGACGCCGCGAGCGACTAGCGCGGTTGCTGCAGCGGCCTGTGTCGCTCGATCTCGACTGCCGCTCGCCGACGGCACTTTCTTGCTTCGCTCCCTATGCTGGGAGGTCATGCGCTTCGACCTCCCGCTCGCAACGTCACCTGGATCGCCGCCACACCCCCAGTCGCTCTTGAGAGGTATCGCTTCTGATGCCGCCAAGACCGCAGGCGCCGAGGTGACTGATGTTCAGCTTGGCACCGGCATGCGGGCGTACGGAAGATTCCTGCGGCACGGTCCCGCCTCTCGGCCGTTCGCCTTCGCCGCCCTGGCACGGCTCACGCTGGCCATGGTCCCGCTCGGCATTTTGATCTTGGTGGAACAAGAGCGGCAGACATACGCGATCGCCGGTGTGGTGAGCGGCGCGTACGCAATCGGTGCCGCGGTGGGGACACCGCTGTGGGGCCGGCTCATGGACCGATTCGGTCAGGTTGCGGTGCTGCTGCCGACCGCGGTCACCAGCGCCGCGTTGCTCGTCGGTTTGGCCCTCGCCACCACGAGCGGAGCGTCTGACCAAGCCCTCATCGCAATCGCCGCCGGCGTTGGGCTCAGCTACCCGGCGATCAGCCCAGCACTGCGCTCGAGCTTCCGGATTGTCTTGCCCGACCCTCAGGCCCGGAGGGTGGCTTTCGCCCTTGACGCGACCTCCGTTGAACTCGCCTTTGTCTGCGGCCCGCTGCTGCTGTCGGCCCTGCTGCTGCCCGGAATCCCGCTTCTTCCACTCCTGGTCACCGCCGGGCTGATAGCTGGCGGCGGCCTCGGCTACTGCGCGACGGGAGTCGCCCGCCGGGCCAGTGCGGCAGTGCAGCGGGTAGCGGCGGGGCACGACCCGAGGACCACCCCCGTGGGCCCCCGTACAGCTCTGGCCTCGACGGGGGTGGTGGCTGTCCTTGCCGTGATGTTGATGCTCAGCATCGGCTTCGGGCAGCTCGACACCTCGATGGCGGCGACCGCTGATCTTGCGCTGGGTGGCACCGAGCAGGTGGGCGTCCTGTTCGCGGCCATCGCCGGCGGCAGCACCGTTGGCGGGCTCGCATTCGGTGCGCGGTCCTGGCCCTTCGATGAGCGCCGTGCGGTAGCCGTACTTCTCTGCCTTTTCGGGCTGTTCCTTGCTTTGCTGGCTGGACTGTTGAGCGTAGGCGCTGTGAGCCTGCTGATCTTGCTGCCGCTGCTATTCCTCACTGGGCTGACTATCGCTCCGACGTTGATCATGCAGCAGGGGCTGCTGGATCACTTGGCGCCGGCGCACCGGCTGAATGAGGCGCAGGCCTTCCTTTCAGCCTCGAACACCACGGGCGCGGCGGTGGGCACGGCGATCGCCGGCATTGTGATCGACATCGCCGGGCTGTCCTGGTCCTTTCTTGGCGCGGCGCTGGGCGCACTCTTAGCGGCCGCGGTCGCCGTGCTCAACAAGCCGCGCTGGCCATCCCGCAGCGTCGTTCTTGATCAGAAATGATCGCCTCCGCACCAAGCGGGGTTCGGTCTGGGAATACCTACGACGGTGCCGGGTTCGCTAACACAGGATTCCTGTTTGGAGGAGGCGCCTGCCATGACCAATGACAACCTCGTGCTCGTGGTCGGAGGCACCGGGATGCTCGGCGGGCAGGTGGTCACAGCCCTTCTGTCCCGCGGAAAGCGGGTTCGCGCCTTGGTGCGGCCGGCGTCGAACGCGGCAGCACTGGAGCGAGCCGGGGTGGAGATCGCTCGCGGTGACATGATGGTGCCGGAGTCGTTGGTCCGGGCAATGGACGGCGCGGATGCGGTCATCACCACGGCAGCCGGCTACACCCGGCATAGCAAAGGCGATACGGCCGAGATCGACACGATCGGTAACCGCAACCTGATCGATGCGGCGAGCCAGACGGCGGTCCGCCGATTTGTGCTGACCAGCATTCTCTCCAGTGACCAGACTCCGGGGGTTCCACACTTCTGGAATAAGAAACTCGCCGAGGATTGGCTGGAGGAGCGGGGTGTGCCGTTCGTCTCGCTGCGACCGGGGGCGTTTCTTGACGGGATCATTCGGATGGGAGGGGATCCATTCGCCAAAGGCCGGCTCATGTGGTTCGGTTCGCCGACGATTCCGCTGACATTCGTCCTCACGGAGGACGTGGCTGGCTATCTTGCCGACGCCGCCGATGTGCCTGGCGTCGAGGGCCAGCGCATCGACATCGGCTGGGACCGGCCGCTGAACATCCAGGAGGTCGCTCAAGTGGCGGGGCGGCTGCTCCGACGCGAGATTCGGGTGCGCGCGATCCCGGCGGGCGTGATCAACGGGCTGTCCACGGTGGTCGGCAGATTCAGCCCCATGGTCAACGACCTGGGCTCGATGTTGCGGTGGTTTCAAACCGGGCGGTACGTCGCCGATCCGACGCGTCAGCGGGAAGTGTTCGGCGAGATGCCCACCGCCGAAGGGGCAATTGCCCGACTGGTGGAAGGAATGGGACACACCATCCCCGCCTGATGAAATTCAGAGCTTGGACCTCGGGACGGCGAGCAGCTCAGCGCGAGGTTCGCTACTCGAGCCGCCACACGCGCAAGGACTTAGAGGTCATTCAGCGGGATGGCGGTGTCGCGTAGGCGTGCCGGGGAGGCCGCACGACCGACCAGGTTGCGGAGCTGGTCGATGACGTCCCAGATATTGACGTTCATGGCCGCGGTGACTGTCTCATCGCGGGTCCAGAACGCGATGAAGGCACCGCTGTGAATGTCGCCACGGACAATGACCTCGTCGTCCGGCTGCGCGTGGCCGACGTACTCCATGCCCAGGTCGTACTGGTCGGTGTAGAAGTAAGGCTGCCAGTCGTACCGGTCGGCCTTGCCGAGGATGGTGTGGGCGGCGAGCTGGCCTTGTCGGATGGCGTTGTCCCAGTGTTCGACGCGTAACTGGCCGAGGATCGCGTGGTAAGCGTTGGCGACGTCGCCGGCGGCGAGAATATAGCGGTCACTGCTACGTAGTTGCTCGTCGACGACGATTCCATTGTCGATTTCAAGGCCCGCGGACGCGGCAAGGCCGGTGTTGGGGGTGACGCCGACGGCAACGAGAACGACGTCCGCAGGAAGCAGGCCGCCGTCGGTTTCAACCGCGGTGACCTGTCCGGCATCGCCAAGAATGGCGGACACAGTCACGCCCGTGCGGAGGTCGACTCCATTGCTGCGATGCAGCGCCGCGAAGTACTGTCCCAGTTCGTCGCCGAATACCCGCCGCAGCGGGATCGGTCCGGATTCCAGCACGGACACCTCGCAGCCAGCCAGGCGTGCAGCGGCGGCGACCTCGAGGCCTATCCAGCCCGCGCCGATGATCACCCATCGCTTGCCTTCAGCCAGTGCAGCGCGGAGGATGTCGGCGTCCTCGATCCGCCGGAGCGTGTGGACGCCGGCCAAATCGATGCCCGGCAAGCTGAGGCGCCGAGGGCTCGCGCCGGTGGCAAGCACGAGATGGTCGTATGCCACCGCCTCGCCCGACCGCAACCGTACTTTGCATCCTGCGCGGTCGATGCCCAGCACCTTCTCGCCGAAGTGAGTGCGGACCTGGTGGTCGGCGTACCAGTCGCTGGAATGCACGTAGAGGTCAGCGGCACCCGTCTTGCCCTGGAGGTAATCCTTCGACAGGGCCGGTCGCTCGTACGGGCGCTCCCTTTCGTCGCCGATGAGCGTCACCGGATGGTCGAAGCCACCCTCTCGCAAGGTCTGGGCAACGGTCGCGGCCGCGAGTCCTGCACCCACCACCACACACCCTCTGCCGTCACTGGACATCCATTTCCTCCTTGCTTACGACTTGTCGCGTCACTAGCGGTTCAAGACGGCGAAGAACTCGGCGCGGGTCGACGCGTCTTCGCGAAGGACCCCGGCCAGGGCGGACGTACGGGTCAAAGCACCGCTCGCGCGGACGCCGCGCAAGGTCATACAGGTGTGCTCTGCTTCAACCACCACGCCGACGCCCTTTGGGCGGAGGTGCGTGTCGAGCCAGTCGGCGACCTGCTGGGTCAGCCGCTCCTGCACCTGCGGCCGGCGGGCGAACATCTCCACTACTCGCGCGACATTGGACAGTCCCAGGATCCGCTCGGCGGGCAGGTACGCCACATGGGCGAGCCCAAGGAAGGGCAGCAGATGATGTTCACACACCGACTGGACGGGGATAGCCTTCACCACCACGAGTTGGTCGTAGCCCTCGTCGTTGCCAAAGGTGGTCATCTCGAACGTTCGGGGGGTCAGCATCTCCGCGTACGCCTCCGCCATCCGCACCGCGCTTCTGGCCATGCCCGGGCCGGCGCAGGACACCCCCAAGGCCTCAAGGAAGTCGCGAGCCGCCCGGGCTGCCTCCTCGATGTCCGGCTGCCCTCTAACGGCGCGGCCATGCAGCCCGCCTCTTTCCAGATCGACAACCACAGCTCCGGAAGCCGTCGCAGATGGCATGTCAGTCTCCTCCTCCGCCGACCTGATCAGCATGAAAGAACCCGAATCCGGCGGTGATCATCCTGGTGATGACAAGAGCGGCGATCTGCATCCAACGGCCTTTCCAACGGCGAGCATTATCGGATAATGAAGTCAACGTTAGACCGCTCGAGGTGTAACGTCAAGATATTCGTCCGTTAGTGAGGCCTCTCGTGGAGAACTTCGATCGGAATGTGGCCGGGATCGGCGTGCTGGCCGACTCCGTTCGCCGCCACCTGTACCGATTCGTCTGCTCGCAGGCCGAACCCGTCAGTCGTGACCAGGCCGCTGAGGCAGTCGGCATCGCCCGCCATCAAGCGAAGTTCCACCTTGACCGGCTCGAGGCCGAGGGGCTGCTGGAAACCGACTACGTCCGGCTCACTGGACGCACCGGACCAGGCGCCGGACGACCCGCGAAGCGGTACCGACGCGGCCGCAAGGAGTTCACCGTCGCTCTTCCGGCGCGCGAGTACGAGCTTGCAGGCGAGATCCTGGCCGAGGCCATCACCAATGCCACTCGGACTGGAATCCCGATCTCTGAGGCTGTCAGCGAAGCCGCGTCCGCGCACGGAACTGCCATGGCCGAAGCCGCGACGGACCGGCCATCGTCAGCCGGTGCCCCTGTCGACCTCGTGCTCAAAATCCTCAGCGAGCACGGATACGAACCGCGAGGAGACGGCCGCACCTTCATCTTGGCCAACTGCCCGTTCCACGCTCTGGCCCGCAGTCACACCGAACTCGTCTGCCAAATCAACCACACGGTCATCACGTCACTCACCCAATCCATCGCGCCAGGCCTGCTCGATGCCCGCCTCGAAGCGGGCGAAAATCGATGCTGCGTGACATTGACCGTCAAGGACTGATCGGAGGAGATGGAACCCGCCGCCCTTCAAGGGCGGCTCCTCCCTCGCCACCCGATTCCACCCTGTACGGGTGAGGCGCCGCCAACGGGGGGTCGGCCACTTTGGAGGTCGACCTGGCTCTCCAGAGGCGGCGGGTCGCCGGATCTGAAGGGTCGGCCGGAGGTGCGATGCCGTGAGCGGCACGGAAGGGCGTCTTGGTCGGGAGCCGAGCTCGGCGCCGATCGGGCGCTGGTTACCGATCCTCGGCTTGCTGCGGTCGTACAACCGCGGGTGGCTGCGTGGTGACCTGATCGCGGGGGTGGCCGTAGCGGCTTTGATCATTCCTAAGAACCTCGGTTACGCAGGGATCGCTGGAATCCCTTTGCAGAACGGCCTCTATGCCGCGGCCGTCGGTGCCATCCTCTACGCAATCTTCGGTACGTGCCGGCAGATTTCGATGGGCCCGAGTTCGGGGCTCGCCGCCGTTGCCGCAAGTGCAGTGTTAGCTGCCGGGATCGCCAACGAAGCGGATGCCGCAGTCTTTGTCGCTGCGATCACGCTGGTGTCCGGGCTTCTCTTCCTTGTCCTCGCCGTGGCAAGGATGGGCTGGATCGCCCAGTTCTTGTCCCGAGCGGTTGTCACTGGTTTCCTGTTCGGCGCCGCGCTCGACGTCGTGATCGGCGAGCTGCCGAAGCTCACCGGTACGGATGCGACGGGATCGACTGCGCCGCAGGAGCTGTGGTCGTGGCTGGGCACCCTCGGTGACGCACATCTGAGCACCGTGGTGGTCGGTGTCATCGCACTTGTCGTCGTATTCGGTCTGCGCATCGTGGCCCCTCGCGTTCCTGGCGCCCTTGTCCTGGTCGTCGGCGGTCTGCTAGCAAGCTGGCTGTTCAACCTCGGGGAACACGGCGTGGCTCTGGTAGGTGATGTGCCAAGCGGGCTACCCGAATTCAGCGTGCCTGATGGAGAGTTGCTGTGGGACAACGTAGGAACGGTGCTCACCGCCGCGGTGGCATTGTTGCTCATCGGCTTCTCGCAGACGGCGGGCGACGCCAGGGCGTTCGCTGCCAAGCACAGGTACCAAATCGATATCAATCAGGAGTCGATCGCCCAGGGGATCGCGAACACCGGCTCCGGAGTCTTTCAGGGCATGCCTGTGTCAACCAGCCTCTCGGCGAGCTCACTCAACGACCACGCCGGCGCCAAGACCGGTGTCGCGTCCATCGTCTCTGGCCTCACCGTGCTCCTGACACTGCTCTTCCTAGCGCCGTTATTCTCGGCGCTGCCGAAGGCGGTGCTCGCTGCGTTGATCATCGAGGCGGTGGTCTTCGGCATGATGGACGTCGCCGAGCTGCGGCGGCTGGCACGCGTCCAGCGCTTCGACTTCTGGATCGCGTTACTAGCCATCGTGGCGACGTTGCTGGTCGGTGTCCTCGCCGGAGTCGTGATCGGCATCGCGGTCTCGTTGCTCTGGCTGATCGCCGTGACGACCCATCCCAACATGCCGGTGCTCGGGCGTCAGGCGGGAAGCCAGGCTTACCGCGACATCTCCGCTTACCCGGATGATGAACAGACCGCCGGTGTGGTCGTCGTGCGGCTCGACGGTGGCCTGTTCTTTGCGACCGCCGACCCTCTCGAAGATCGGATCCGAGACCTCGTCCTTGGGAGCACCAGTGTGACCGACCTTGTGCTCGACTGCGAGGGCATCAACTTCATCGACTCACAAGGTTCCGCGAAGGTGGCCGAGGTCGTTCAGCTCACTGAAGAGTCGGGTATAACGCTGCGGCTGGCTCGCCTCAAACTGGCCGTTGCCGCCACGCTGGAACGGGAGGGGGTGCTCGAGCAAATCGGCATGGATCACATTCATGGCAACGTGTACGAGGCAGTCAACGCCCACGACGCGGAGGTCAGCGACCGACGAGAGCCGGGCAGCGGCTAACCCGGGTCACCAGATCACCCGTCGATTATCGATGAGCCTCTCTCAGAGAGCGTATGTGAACTGGGTCAACGGGTGAGGCGGTTGCGCCTTTGCCGACGCCGTCGACGAAGGCGAGTCAGTGGTGGTGGTCGTGCCGGCCGAGGGTCTCCACGGGGGTCGCGCCGGGGCGGGTCCACTGCGGCACGGGGCGGCTGGTCGGGCCCCAGGTGGCGTTCCCGTCGGCGTCCGAGCGCCAGTACCAGCACGCGTGGCGCCCCTCGGGCCAGCCCTCGGGCTTGTCCTCCCACGCCTCGCCGCGGCCGTAGGGCGTCATGTCGAGCAGGCCCAAGGATTCGTCGACCGGCTCGTTGCCGCGGCCGGTCGTGGAGTAGGTGAGGAACACCCGGTCCCCGTCGCGCAGGAAACAGATGATGTGTCCCTCCTCTGCGAGCAGGGCCGCCTCCACGCCCCGCACGGAATACCAGGGCTGCGTGTAACCCATGAACTCGACATATGAGGCCACCTCGTCCCAACGGCCCGAGGTCAAGACGGCGAACGAGACGCCACGGGCGTTGAGGTAGACCGCGTCCCTCAGGTGCCACAGGTTGAAGGTGCAGCCCTCGCACTGCCCCTGGTGCGGCGCGCCGTCGTACCACATCGAGTGGTAGACCACGAGCTCGTCGCGGCCCTGGAACAGGTCCAGGAACGGGACCGGGCCGTCGGGTCCGACGACCTCGACCGTCCCGTCGAGCTCCACCATCGGCAGCCGACGGCGGGCCGCGGCGAGGGCGTCGCCCGCGCGGGTGTGGGCCTTCTCGCGTACCAGCAGTTCGTCACGGGCCGCCTGCCAGGTAGCTAGGTCGACCACCGGTGGGTGGCCGGGCAGCGCGGTGGTGGGGTCACTCGGCATGGTGGTCATGGTGTCCTCCGTGGTGTCTCGTCGCAGGCGGCGTCGTAGACGTGTCCTACGACGGTCACCAGAACAGACTCGCAACCCAGCCGGAACTCATCGCAACCGGGGCCCTCGGCCGGGCCTGCACCGACCACGTCGGGCTGACAAGTTCCCAGACGCGCCCTCCGTCATTCAACGAGAACTCGGACGTCCCAGGCGCCGAGGTCCAGGTCGCTCGTCGGTGCTTCACCGCCGCCGAGGAGATCGGTCATGTTCTGCGGAAGAATGAGGTGTACGGGAGTCCAGCTCCAGTTGTGGACGACGTGGATCCGCTCGCCAGCCCCATTGGTCGCCGAGTTGACCGTAACCGACGGGGGGAGGGATCCCCAGCTCTGATTCTGGACCGGTGAAAGCCATCGCGCGAGGTCAGCGGCAAGGACATCGTTAGGCACAGTGCCGACCGTGGTGATCCGACCGCGACCGTGCTCACTCGACACCACTGTGGGGAATCGGCCGAAGTGGGGATGGTCGTAGCCGACAATGACCTTCGCATCGTCGCTGATCAGCCCGTCGACCCAGTCAGTCGCTGCAGCCCCTTCGGACAAGCTGATCGCATCCGTCTCCGCCACTACCGGCAGCGCGTCAGCGAGATTGGAGAATTCTTGGTAGCGCACGCCGCCGGCCTCTGCGAGGTGTGCTGGTTTCACCTCCACTCGAGCGCGGCCTTGCTCGTCTCCGTAGCCGGTCCGTGGGCCGATCACCAGGTGACCGCCGGCAGCCGCGTATTCCCGGAGCCACGTCAGCAGGGCGTCGTCGGCGACTAGCAGACCCGCTACGACGAGCACCGGCAGTTCGGCGGCCAGATCGGCCGGCTCGAGAAGCCGGCGGCCCTCAGCTCCGATGAGCTGGACATCGTGGATGAGTCGGGCGGGAACACCCGCATCGAACGTGCCGCGGTAGAAGGCCTCAAGGATCCGATGGTAGGAGCGCTGATCCATGTCGTCCGGCGACCAGGCGAGGCTGCCCTGGCCCGGTTTGGGGAAGGCCGCCTGGAACGCCAGCCCCCACTTGGACCGAGCCGAGTAGAGCAGGCCGATCTGGGCGTCGGGACGCAGCCCGACAACACGAGAACCAGCCCTCTGGAAGTCCGCGCCCAGGCGGCTCAGCTCCGCATAGACCCGTCCCGGCTGCTGGTCGTGCGGGAGGATGCCGATCCAGTAGGTCTCGGTGCCGAAGTGGTTGGTGTGCCAGTGCCAATACTCGATCATCTCAGCGCCCCGGGCGACGAACGCCCAGGCTGCCTGACGCCACTGCCCGTCGTAGGCGGGGAAGTTCATCGATGATCCGCCGATCGCGCCGGCGTTGGTCTCGGTGATCAGGAATGGCGTCTGTTTGGAGGCATACATCCGGTCGGCAGAGAGAAACAGGCTCCACGCCCCGGAGGTTGTCCAACCCTGGGGCGCCACCCGAGTACTGGGTACGGCGAGCGCATCCTGCATGGCGTAGTACGGGTTACCGGCGGTCACATCAAGTGCAGCAGTCAGGTTCGCGTCGTCCACGGTCGGCCGATCGTAGGAGATGCAGGTCGTCACGAATTGGTCTTCCCGGGCGTACTCCCGGACGATACCGGCCTGCCAGGCAATGAACTCCGTCGTCAGCTTGGCCTGAAACTCCCGCCATGCGAGGTCGTACTGCGGTTGCCAATTGCCATCTGGTGTCCATAGATCTGCCCAGGTGCTGAGCCGGTGAGACCAGTACACCAACCCCCATGCGTCGTTGAGGGCCGCCACCGTCTGGTAGCGGTGGCGGAGCTCGTCGACGAATCGTTGGAAGACCCCGTGGTTGTGGAACAACAGCATGCCCGGCTCATTGTCGACCTGGTAGCCGATAACGGCCGGGTGGTCGGCATACCGGGAGATGATCTTGCGGACGACTCGTTCGGCGTAGAACTTGAACGCCGGGTGGGTGTAGTCGATCTCTTGCCGACTGCCCCAGGGCATGGGTTGCCGAGTCTTGGGCTCAGCCGCTATCTCCGGGTAGCGGCGGGCCAACCACGGCGGGACGGCGTACGGCGGCGGCTGGG
>OCZS010000525.1_pt1 | contig 12650 bp, 10 predicted proteins | sample 1539071 | NCBI WGS metagenome assembly OCZS01 (sample SAMEA3113584, study PRJEB22503) | soil metagenome | reverse complement strand
CTGGGCGCGGCCCGGTCGATGATCAGCGACGCGGCCGAGGAGCGGCACACCGGCGTCTCGGCCGAGGCGTACTGGGAGTCCCGGTCGAGCTTCTGGAGCACCTACTTCGACGAGGCCCGCTTTCCCACCATGGCCGCGATCTGGGCCAGCGGCGGCTTCGACGACCCGGCTGGCTACGACATCGAGCGGATGATCACCTGGTTGCTGGACGGCATCGAGCGGCTGGCCGACTCCCGATAGGCAGGCGCTCTAGCTGGGCTTGTGCAGCGCGAACGGCGTGGTCCGTTCTCCGCGACCGAAGATGCAACGGAAGAAGTACTCGTCCTCCTCCTGGGGCGGAAGCGACATCACTTCCCAATCGTCGCGTCGATCGGCCTCGTCCAGCATCGAGTTGACCACGGCGGGGTCGGTGCAGATCCTCTTCACCAGAGGCACCGCATCAACCGACGACTGGCGGCGCGGGACGAAATCCAGCGGCGCAGCGGCGTAGGTCTGATAGTTGTGCAGCTCGTAGCAGCTGACCTTGTCGGAGAGCCGCGGCGCGTCGGCGTAGGACCGCACGCCGGCCCAGCACTCCGGTTGGGGCGTGCAGGACACCTCTCGTCCGAGCTCGGAGCAGTCCATGAAACTGGGCGGCAGAGGACTCGACTCGCTCTCGCTGGGGGTCGGCCGCACCGTCGGGGTCGGTGACGGACTGGCCGTGGGCGAGATGGGGACAGAGGTGGTCGGCGTGGTTCGGGGAGTCACCGAGATCTGACGGGGCAACGCGTTCGACAAGGCGACGGTCAGCGCGACGGCCAGGCTCAGCGCGACCGCGGCGACCAGGATCCAGCTTCCCCGGTGCGACCGGCGCGGACCGTCGGCCAGCTGCTCGGGCGCCGATGTGTCACCGTCGGTCGGACCGCCTGGGGGCGTCGACGCGAACTCGGTGTCCAGCGGCGGCTCCCCGGCCGATGCCGAGCCGGCCGCCATCGCATCGGTCTTGTTCTCGGACCGTTCGGGGTCGCGCACCCCACCCGCCGGCGCCGGGCCCGGCGCGGCGACCGCTGACCCGTTGGCGGTGGGAGCGGCCAGCGTGAGCGCGCTCAATCGGTCGCGGAACTCAGCCGCCGTCGGCCGGTCGCCCGGGTCGTGTGCCATAGCCGCCAGCAGAGCGTCCATGAACTCGTCGTTCACGCCCGGGATGCGTTCGATCGGCTCCTCCAGCCGCTCGAACATGTCGACGATGTTGGGGGTGCCATCTTCCGGCCAGCGCGGTGGTCGCCCGCAGAGCACCGCGTACAGCGTCGCCCCCAGCGAGTACACGTCGCCGGCCTCGGTCGGCGGTCGTCGGTGGAACACCTCGGGCGGGGCGTACGCGGGGGTGATCGCCTCCAGCGTCTCGCTCAGCTCCATCCCCGGATCGGGCAACGCGGCCAGCCCGAAGTCCGCCAGCCCGGAGTGCCCGTAGGCGTCGATCAAGATGTTGGCCGGCTTCACGTCCCGGTGCAGCACGCCCCGGGCGTGCGTGGCGGCGAGGGCGTCGGCGATGCGTACGCCGACCTCGCGGACCTCCTCCTGGCTCGGCCGCGGCTCGCCCTTGACCCATTTGGTCAGCGAGCCGCCCTCGCACAGCGCCATCACGAGGTAGGGCCGATCATCGGTCAGGATGCCCGCGTCGTGCACGGTCACGATGCCCGGATGGCCGGACATCCGTCCCGCCGCCCCGGCCTCGCGCAGGAACCGCCGCTGCTCGGAGTCGGTCTCCAGGGTGCGCCGGTCCACCTTCACCGCAACCAGCCGGTTCAGGGAGAGCTGCTTGGCCTCCCAGACGGTCGCGAACCCGCCCCGGGCCAGTGGGCGCCAGCCCACCAGACCGGGAATCTGCGGAGGGACAGCGGCCACGGCCCCAACGATAGTTCCGCATTTGTGACCCTCACCGGCACTAATGCGCGGCCGGACACCATGGTGACCAGATCGTGTCCCTGTTCGCTGGGCGGTATCCCCCGCTAGCGTGAGCCTCGTGAGCGCCCTGGTCGAGGAAGCCCGAGCATGACGCGGAGTGTGTACGTCGCCTCCCCAGAAGGCCAGACCGGGAAGTCAGCGGTAGCCCTCGGGCTGGTCGACGCGCTGACCCGCGAGGTGGGGTCGGTGGGCATCTTCCGCCCCCTGACCACGGTCGGGGCCTCCGGCCAGACCGACCTCGTCGTGGATTTGCTGGTCAACCAGCCCGGGATCAACCAGACGTACGAGGAGGCGCTGGGGGTTACGTACGAGGCCGCCCGCGAGGATGCCGACGAGGCGCTGCACCAGATCGTCGAGCGGTTCGGGCAGCTGACCGACCGCTTCGAGGTGATCGTGGTCGTGGGCTCGGACTACGCCGACGTGGCCAGCGGCACTGAGCTCTCGTTCAACGCCAAGATCGCCGCCAACCTCGGCTCGCCGGTGGTGCTGGTGGTCCACGGCCGGGGGCGTACGCCGGAGCAGATCCGCGCGGCCGCGGACAGTGCGGTGGCTGAGCTGGAGGCCAACCACGCCAAGACAGTGGCCGTGATCGCCAACCGGGTCGAGGCGGCGGACGCCGAGGCGATCCGGGCAGAGCTGAGCGGGCTGACCGGTCCCACGCTTTTGGGGGGTTCGGGGGGGTCGTCCCCCCCGGCAAGGAGCATCGTGGGCGCGGCGATCGCGGAGAACCCGCTGCTGTCAGCACCAACGTTCCGGGCTCTGATCGAGGCGGCCGACGCGGAGCTGGTGCTCGGCTCCGACGCCTGGATGGACCGGGAGTCGCTCGGGCTGATCGTGGCGGCGATGAGCCTGCCCAATGTGCTGGCCCGGCTGGCCCTCGACGTCACGGTGATCGCACCCAGCGACCGGACCGACCTCATCCCGGGCCTGATGCTGGCCCATCAGTCGGGCACCTTCCCGACCCTGGCCGGGATCCTGCTGACCGGGGGGTATGAGCTGCCCGAGACGGTGCGCCGGCTGTCGGAGGGCGTCGACCAGGAGCTGCCCATCGCGCTCACCGACCTCGGCACCTTCGCCACCGCCGAGCGGCTGCTGCGGGTCCGCGGGCCGATGGAGGCCAAGTCGAAGAACAAGATCGAGAGCGCCCGCCGGATCTTCGCCGAGCAGGTCGACCAGGCGGCGCTGCTGGCCGCCATCGACGTGTCGGCGTCGGAGGTGCGGACACCACTGATGTTCGAGTACCAGCTGATGGAGCGGGCGCGGGCGATGAGGAAGCACATCGTGCTGCCGGAGAGCACCGACGACCGGATCCTCGAGGCAGCGGCGATCCTGCTCCGGCGCGGCGTGGCCGACCTGACCCTGCTCGGCGAGGAGACCAAGGTCCGGGCGCGGGCGTCGAGCCTCGGGCTCGACCTGGACCAAGCTGGTGTGGTGTCGCCCTTCGATCCCGAGCTGCGGGAACGGTTCGCCGCAACATACGCCGAAGCCCGGGCGCACAAGGGGATGACGCTCGAGAAGGCCCGGGAGGTGATCACCGACATCTCCTACTTCGGCACCATGATGGTTCACCTGGGGCTGGCCGACGGGATGGTCTCCGGGGCGGTGAACACCACCGCGCACACCATCCGGCCGGCGCTGGAGTTCGTGAAGACCAAGCCGGGGGTGGACACCGTGTCGAGCGTGTTCCTGATGTGCCTGGCCGACCGGGTGCTGGTCTACGGCGACTGCGCGGTGATCCCGGAGCCGACCACCGACCAGCTGGCCGACATCGCCATCTCCTCGGCGGAGACGGCCCGGCAGTTCGGAATCGAGCCGCGGGTGGCGATGCTGTCCTACTCGACGGGGACGTCGGGCTCGGGGGCTGAGGTGGAGAAGGTGCGCGCGGCGACGGCCCTGGTGGCCGAGCGGGCCCCGGACCTGGCGCTGGAGGGCCCGATCCAGTACGACGCGGCGATCGACCCCGGCGTGGCCCGGACCAAGCTGCCGGACTCGGTGGTGGCCGGGCGGGCGACGGTGTTCATCTTTCCCGACCTGAACCCCGGCAACAACACCTACAAAGCGGTGCAGCGCAGCGCCCACGCCGTAGCCATCGGGCCGGTGCTGCAGGGGCTGAACAAGCCGGTGAACGACCTGTCACGCGGGGCCTTGGTCGACGACATCGTGAACACCGTCGCCATCACGGCGGTGCAGGCGCAGGGGGTGGCGGGCCCGTGAGGGAGAAAACTCCACCAATGGCGAGTTATCACCGCCGCCGTCGCGTAATCGGGTCGAAAACTCCCCATTGGTGGAGTTTTCCCCTCAGCAGGAGGGCGTCATGACCGAGGAGTTGCGCCCGGATCCGGTCGACGGGCCGGTCTTGGTGCTCAACGCCGGGTCCTCGTCGCTGAAATACCAGCTCCTGGTGCCGGAGAGCGGCGAGGTGCTGGCCAAGGGTCTGGTGGAGCGGATCGGCGAGCCCGGCGGGGCGGCTGACCACACCGCGGCGATGGCCGAGATGGCCGCGGCGTTGGCCGACGCCGGCGTCGACCTGGCCGCCGCCGGGCTGCGGGCGGTCGGCCATCGGGTCGTGCACGGAGGTCCGGACTTCTCCGACCCGGTGATCATCACCGACGCAGTGGTCGCCGAGATTTCCGACCTCATCCCGCTCGCCCCGCTGCACAACCCGGGAGCCGTCGCGGGTCTCCAGGCGGCTCGGGCGCAGTTCGACGTCCCGCATGTGGCGGTGTTCGACACGGCGTTCTTCGCCACCCTGCCGCCGGCGGCGGCGACGTACGCGATCCCGGCCGACCTGGCGCGTACGCACCGGATCCGTCGGTACGGCTTCCACGGCACCTCGCATCGGTTCGTCTCCACGGCGGCCGCCGACCTGGTCGGTCGGCCAGCGGCCGAGCTGAACCAGATCGTCCTGCACCTGGGCAACGGCTGCTCCGCGTCGGCCGTACGCGGCGGCGTGGCGATCGAGACCTCGATGGGGCTGACCCCGCTGCAGGGACTGGTGATGGGCACCCGGTCCGGCGATGTCGACCCCGGGCTGCACACCTTCCTGCACAACGAGCTGGGGCTGTCGGTCGGCGACATCGACAACCTGCTGAACAAACAGTCCGGGCTGAAGGGTCTGGCTGGCGTCAACGACTTCCGCGAGCTGCAGCAGCGGCGCGAGCGCGCCGATCCGGCTGCGCAGCTGGCCTTCGAGGTGTACGTGCACCGGCTTCAGCACTACGTCGGCGCCTATCTCGCGCATCTGGGCCGGCTCGACGTGCTCACCTTCACCGCCGGGGTCGGCGAGAACAACCCGGCGTTACGCGCGGCCGTGGTCGATGGGCTGGACGCGCTCGGGTTGTCGGTCGATCCGGAGCGGAACACCGCCGCCTCTCGCGAGGCCCGGGTGATCTCGCCGGACGGCTCCCCGGTCACCGTCGCCGTCGTCCCCACCAACGAGGAGCTGGCCATCGCCCGCGAGGCCGCCCAGCTGCTGGCTGCAGAGACCGACTGACCCTCTGGTTTGGCGCGACCGGCCGCCCGGTGCGGAGTAAGGCGCGTCGGTGGGCAACGCGCTGCCCCAGGAGCAACGGTGGCGATATCGTCGACGCCCGCATGCGAACGTGTCGCCCCGGGGCGCCACGGCGGAGCGCGGACCGGGACGACGACCCCGATGACCCCGTTCACTGCCTGGTGATGCAGATCCGGAGGGCAACGAGTTCTGTGCTCCTGAGGTGTCCCACTAGCCTGGGGGCCATGGCAACCGCGCTGGTCACCGGTGGGACCTCCGGAATCGGGGCCGAGTTCGCCCGTCAGCTCGCGGCCCGCGGCGACGACCTCGTCCTGGTCGCCCGCAACCTCGACCGGCTGGCCGAGTTCGCCACTGAGCTCAAGGACCAGTACGGCGTGGCCGTCGAGACCGTCGCGGCCGACCTCGGCGTACGCGACGAGGTCCTCCAGGTCGCCGCCCGCCTGGGCAGCACCGAACAGCCCATCGAGCTGCTGGTGAACAACGCCGGCTTCGGCATTCCCGGCCCCCTGGCGACCGACGACACCACGGCGCAGGAGTACGGCATCGACGTGATGATCAAGGCGGTGCTGATCCTGGCCGGCGCAGCCGGCCATGCGATGAAAGCCCGCGGCCGCGGGCAGATCATCAACGTCTCCAGCACGGCCGGTTTCATCACCATGGGCGTCTACTCGGCGATCAAGGCATGGGTCACCACCTACTCCGAGGCGCTGGCCGGTGAGCTGGCGAAGCATCGCGTCACCGTCACCGCCCTCTGCCCCGGATACGTCCGGACCGAGTTCCACCAGCGGGCCTCGATCCGCACCGGATCCCTTCCGGGTCTGATGTGGATCGACCTGGGGCGTCTCGTCAGCGACGCTCTGACTGACGTGGCCAAGGGCAAGGTGATTTCGATCCCGAGCCGCCGCTACCGGGTGGGAATCTTTGCGGCCCGCCACTTCCCCCGCGCTGCGGTCCGCGCGGTATCGCGCCGGTTGGTCTCCAGCCGTCACTGACTCTCTCTCGCCGCTCCGGCGCAGCGGCGACCGACTGGGCGCGAAACGTGTCGAGTAGGCCCGCGAGCTGGTTCCGACTCGCGCGCCTGAAGTGCCCGGTGTACCAGCCGCGAAGCGTGGACGGGTCTGGCGGGAGCCCGAGCCTGCGAGGGCGGATGGCTGCGACGGGTGATGTCCGCCCGCGTCCGTTAGGTGGCTAGGACGGGCCTGGCCGGAGACGAGCGGAGTGGGCAGCCTCAAGCGGACGTCCGGCGGAGCGTGGACGGGTCTGGCGGGAGCCCGAGCCTGCGAGGGCGGATGGCTGCGACGCCGGACGTCCGCTTGAGGCTGCCCAATGAGCGAGGAGCGCGGTTGGCAGAAACCGACAACAGTTGTCTCGTAGGTGAGCCGATAGGCTGAGGCCGTGGTCAGCCGAAGCCGCTACACCTCGCCGCTGCACGCCAGCGCGCGATTCGTGGCGCAACGGGGGCTGCTGAAGCCGCTCGTCTGGCGGCTGGTCGATGTCACGGTGCTCGGCCGGGAGCATCTGGAGAAACTGTCCCGGCCCTTCGTCCTGGTGTCGAACCACGCCAGCCACCTCGATGCGCCGCTGATCTTCGGTGCGCTGCCCCGCAAGCTGGCCCGGTACATCGCGGCGAATGCCGCCGCCGACTACTTCTTCGACGTCTGGTGGCGTAAGCCTCTGGCGTCGCTGTTCTTCAACGCGTTCCCGGTCGACCGGACCGGCCTCCGCGGCCGACGCAGCGTGGCGACGGATCTGCTCGACGCCGGCGTCCCGCTGCTGCTCTTTCCCGAGGGCGGGCGCTCGAAGACCGGCGAGATGGGCAACTTCAAGCCCGGCGCCGCGGCCCTGTGCGTCAGCCGGGACGTGCCTGCTCTGCCCGTCGCGATCGTCGGCGCGGCCGAGGCCATGCCGTATGGGCGGAGCTGGCCGCACAAGGGCCGCCGACCGGTCTTCGTCACGTTCGGCGAACCGATGTGGGCCGAGGACGGGGAGACGGCGGCCCAGTTCTCGGAGCGGATGGCCAAGGAAGTTCGCGGGCTGGTGGACTACACGATGACGTACCGCGCCGAGAACGGCTGATCCGCGGCCCGGCACCGGCGTACGCGGGATGGAAAAGGGAGAAAGCAGACACATGCCCGACGTGAAGCACATGAAGTGGTGGGGCTGGGGTGTCGAGGGCGTCGCCTTCCACCACGAGGACAAGCCGGGCTTCCGGCCATTCGTGATCGAGGCGGTCGACCTCGACGTGAATGTCGAGCCCACCGCCGGGTCGCTGGAACCGCTCGAGGCGCCGCGGCCGATGATCCCGGCCGAGCTCGTCGCCGAGCTGCGGGACGCAGTGAGCCCGGACAACCTGGTCACCACCGACGACGACCGCATCGTGCATACCTACGGCAAGAGCGTGCGTGACCTGCTGCGGCTGCGGGCCGGCGACATCCCGCGGGTGCCGGACGTGGTGGTCTACCCCGGCAGCGAGGAGGAGGTGCAGCTGGTCGTCGACCGGGCGGTCGCGGCCAACGCGGTGCTGATCCCGTTCGGTGGCGGGAGCAACATCTCCGGCAGCCTGCAGGCCCCCCCGGACGAGACGCGGCCGGTGATCTCGGTCGACATGGGCCGGATGAACCGGGTGCTGGAGGTCGACGAGGAGTCCGGGCTGGCGCGGATCCAGGCCGGCGTGCTCGGACCGGACCTGGAGGAGCAGCTCAGCGCCCTCGGCTGGACTCTCGGCCACTTCCCGGACAGCTTCACCCACAGCACGCTCGGCGGCTGGGTGGCGACCCGGTCCTCGGGCATGCAGTCGGACAAGTACGGCGACATCAGCGACATCACCCGCGGCGTACGCGTGGTGCAGCCGGGCAAGGTGCTGGTGCTCCGGCCGCTGCCCAGCACCTCAACCGGGCCCAGTGTCCGGGAGATGATCCTCGGCTCGGAGGGCCGCCTCGGCATCATCACCGAGGTCACTGTGCAGGTGCACCGAATTCCCGAGCAGCGGCTGATCCTCGGCTACCTGTTCCCCTCCTGGGACGCTGGGCTCGCCGCGATGCAGGAGATCTCGACCAGCGACGCGTCCCCGAGCGTGACCCGGGTGTCGGACGGGCGCGAGACCCGCTTCTCTTTCGCCACGCGCAAGAAGTCGGGCGGGATATCGATCACCTCGCTGGTCAGCAAAGGGCTGATGAAGGTGCTGGAGCGGCGCGGCTGGCAGCTCGACCAGTCCTGCCTGAGTTTCATCGGCTACGAGGGCGGCAAGGCGCACGTCTCCCGGCAGAAGGCGATCGTCAAGGACATCGTCGGCAAGCACGGCGGCATCGTGCTGGGCAAGGGGCCGGGCGCGATCTACGACCAGAAGAAGTTCGACACCCCATACATCCGGGACTTCCTGCTCGACCGGGGTGCGATCGGCGACGTGTCCGAGACCGCCGCGCCATGGTCGAAGCTCAAGCCGCTCTACGACAACGTGATGGCCGCCGCCAACGGGGCCTTCGCGGAGCTGGGAGTGGTCGGCTGGATCATGTGTCACCTGTCGCACTCCTACCACTCGGGCGCGTGCCTCTACTTCACGTTCGCCTTCCGGCACGACGGCGTGGACCCGCTGGCCCAGTACGACAAGGTGAAGTCGGCGGTGCAGCAAGCGTTCGTGGACTCCGACGGGACGTTGTCGCACCACCACGCAGTGGGCACCGAGCACGCGCCGTGGCTGGAACAGGACATCTCCGCGCCCGGCGTGCACATGATCGACGGGTTGTTCTCGGCCATGGACCCCGGTGGCAACTTCAACCCGGGCAAGATCGTCGTCAAGTAGCCGGTGGCGGCGGTCACCGGCAATTCCGGTGACGCGCGGCGCAAACGGGTAGGTTTGGAGCCGGGGCAGGGTTGGTAGACGCCCGGGATAGGACATAAACGCATCCGGCTTCCCGTGTTCCCCGCGCGGGTTGTCCATCCCCTGTGCGGTTACCTATCCCGGGTTCCCTGAGTCTCTCTCTTTGCGCTCCCGGTCAGCTGCCGCGGTAGGTGGAGTACGCGTACGGGCTGAGCAGCAGCGGGACGTGGTAGTGGGCGTCCGGGTCGTCGAGGGTGAACGAGATCACGACCTCGGGGTAGAACGCCGGCTGGCGGCGTTCGGAGAAGTAGGTCGCGACCGCGAAGGTCACCCGGTAGACCCCCGGGTGTAGGTCGGCCGGCCCAAAGTTGCCGATCCGGCCGTCGGCATCGGTCGAGCCGTTGGTGATCTGCTGCCAGCGGGCCCCGATCTGCCGCTCCAGGGTGACCTCGACCCCCGCGGCCGGCCGCCCGGACGTGGCGTCGAGCACATGCGTGGTCACCCGGCTCCGATTGCTCACCGTCGGCCCGTTTCATCGGTGCGGGGGGGACGACCCCCCCGAACCCCCCCGGATACAACCGAGGGACCGAACATCTGCCGAACCCGGCGCAGCGCGATGTCCCGCAGCTCGCTGGCCACCACCTTGACCTCGTCCTCGGGCGGCAGCAGCAGCCGCCGCTCCAGCTCAGCCAGGATCTCGGATCGGCTGCGGCCAGCGGCGCGAATCAGGAAGATGCGGCCGAACTTCTCTTCGTACGCCCGGTTGCCCTCGGCCAGCCGGGCGACCAGGTCGGCATCATCGGAGGCGCTGTCCGCCTGCTCGCCGGCGGAGAACGACGCGCCCGCCCCGGACCCGGCGTGCTGCTCACCGATCCGTGGGTGGTCGGCCAGCGCCTGGTCCACCTCCTCCGCGCTGAGCGGGGTGGCCGCCAGGCCGGCCGCGTCGAGCAGGTCGTCGAGGCTGGCGTACGGTCCGCCACTGGCTACCTCGTCCACCCAGCGGGGCACGGCCAGGCAGGCGGGCAGCCCCTCGCGGAGCTCCCGTTCGGAGACGTCGAAGGTGGCGGCCGTCACGCGCTCAGCGTAGCGGCGGCCAAGTGCCCTGACGCGGGCTAAGATTCCTCCCCGTGGCAGTCACGGTGCGGACCATCAGTACGGCCGAGCACCTGGCGTACATCGAGAGCCAACCCAGCGTCAGCTTCCTGCAGACCCCGGCCTGGGGGCGGGTGAAGCGGGAGTGGCGCAGCGAGTCGGTCGGCTGGTTCGACGCCGACGACAAGATCGTCGGAGCCGGGCTGGTGCTCTACCGCCAGCTGCCCAGGATCAAGAAGTACCTGGCCTACCTGCCCGAGGGGCCGTCGATCGACTGGCACGCCGACGACCTGGGCACCCTGCTCAAGCCGCTGGCCGACCATGCCCGCAAGGCCGGCGCGTTCGGCGTACGCATCGGGGCCCCGGTCGTGGTCCGGCGCTGGGGCGCCGGCACGATAAAGACCGCGATCGCCGACGAGCAGATCCCGCGGCTCAGCGAGGCGATGCCCGACCACGTCAACCACACCGCTGCGCGGGCCCGGGACCATTTGATCCAGCTCGGCTGGCAGCCGCCGGACAGCGACGAGGGGTTCGCCGCCGGGCAGCCGCGGTTCGTCTTCCAGCTGCCGATCGCCGGCAAGACCGAGGAGCAGCTGCTCGCCGGGATGAACCAGCTCTGGCGGCGCAACATCAAGAAGGCGGCCAAGGCCGGCGTGATCGTCACCCAGGGCACCGCCGAGGACTTGGAGCAGTTCCACCAGGTGTACCTGGAGACGGCCGAGCGCGACGGCTTCACCCCCCGCCCGCTGAGCTACTTCACCACCATGTTCGAGCACCTGCTGGCCGAGGACCCGGATCGCATCCGGCTCTACCTGGCCCACCACGAGGGCGACCTGGTCGCGGCCGCCACCTGGGTCCGGGTCGGCACCCACGCCTGGTACTCGTACGGGGCGAGCACCACGGCCAAGCGGGACGTACGCGGGTCGAACGCCGTCCAGTGGCGGATGATCACCGATGCGCTGGCGGCGGGGGCGACCGTGTACGACCTGCGCGGCATCACCGAGGGACTGGAGTCCGACGACCCGCACCTCGGTCTGATCCAGTTCAAGGTGGGGACCGGGGGTGAGGCGGTGGAGTAACTCGGTGAGTGGGACCTGCCACTCAACCCGATGCTGTACAAGGCGTTCGACCTCTATATGAAGCATCGGTGACCTGATGGGTGGAGTGCGACTCCGGCTGGACGCGGAGCGCTGGCGGGAGCATCTCGGAGTGGTGTTCCGGGCGACGCCCGGGCTGGTGCCGGTGATCAAGGGCAACGGCTACGGCTTCGGCCGGGCCCGGCTGGCCCGGGAGGCGGCCACGCTCGGCGTCGACACCATCGCGGTCGGCGTAGCGCGCGAGGTCGGGCGGGTCCGGCAGCACTTCGACGGTGACGTGGTGATCCTGCACCCGTGGGACCCCGCCGACTCGGCGGCCCGGGCCTGCCTGAGCGACCCGAAGGTGATCACGACGGTGTCCCGGCTGGCCGACCTGGACGCGATCGCGGACAGCGACCTGGAGCCGCGGGTGCTGGTCGAGGTACAGACCTCGATGCGGCGGCACGGCATCCGGCTGGACCACCTGAGCGCGGTCACGCCGTTGCTGCCGCGGCTGCGCTTCGAGGGCTGGAGCATTCACCTGCCGCTCCGGGTGGAGGGTCGGTACGCCGAGGCGGAGGCCCTGACCCGCGCGGCGGTCGCGGTGATCCCGGGGACGCTCTGGCTGTCGCACCTGCCGCCGGACGAGGCTGACGAGCTGGCGGCGAGCGCGGGGTCCGAGCCGGTCGGGGTGCGGCTGCGGGTCGGCACCCGGCTCTGGCTCGGGGACGAGACGCGCCGGCAGACCGTGGCCACGGTGCTCGACGTGCACCCCGTACGCCGGGGCGAGCGGGCCGGCTACCGCGGGCGCATGGTGCCGGCCGACGGCTGGATCGTGGTGGTCGCCGGGGGCACCGCGCACGGCATCGGGATGGAGGCCCCGACGTCGGCGGTGACACTGAGGCAGCGGGCCGTGTCGGTGGCGACGGGATCTCTGGAGGCGGCGGGCCTGGCGCTCAGCCCGTACACGATCAACGGCAAGAAGCGCTGGTTCCTCGAGCCCCCGCACATGCAGTCCAGCCAGCTGTTCCTGCCGCGCAAGGAGACTCCGCCGGCCATCGGCGACGAGGTGCCGGTCGAGCTGCGGCTGACCATCGCGAACGTGGACTCGGTGACCTGGGACGTCTGAGTCCCGTTCTCCGAGCCGGCCGACCGGGGCGCCTGCTTCCAAGCAGCGGATGACGGGTGGCGCAGCCTGTCAGTCGCGCGG
>OCZS010000524.1_pt1 | contig 12676 bp, 11 predicted proteins | sample 1539071 | NCBI WGS metagenome assembly OCZS01 (sample SAMEA3113584, study PRJEB22503) | soil metagenome | reverse complement strand
CTTGAGTGCACACGGGCTGAGCCTCGGTGCCACAATCCTGCTCGGCCACACCCTCGACGATCAGGCCGAGACCGTACTCCTCGGGCTGGCTCGCGGTTCGGGTGCGCGGTCACTGGCAGGCATGCCGGTGCGCACTGGCAGTTACCTGCGGCCGCTGTTGGCCCTTCGTCGCAAAACGACCGAAGCCACCTGCGCCGAGCTGGATCTCCACCCCTGGACAGATCCGCAGAACTCGGACCGTCGATTTCGCCGAGTTCGGGTGCGGGAGGTCGTACTGCCGACGCTCGAGGCGGAACTCGGCCCCGGAATTGCCGAGGCGCTCGCTCGTACGGCGTCGCTACTTGCTGACGACGCAGACGCGCTCGATCGCTTGGCCGACGAGGCCTATGCCGGTAACGGCCCGCTGGATTGCCAGCTCCTCTACGCACTCTCCCCGGCACTGCGTCGCCGGGTGCTGCTGCGCTGGCTCCGATCCAGCGGAGCTTCCGACGTGTCCAGCACTCACCTGCTGTCGCTGGAATCGCTGGTCACCGCGTGGCGCGGCCAAGGTCCGGTACAGCTGCCGGCGCTCCAGGTGGTTCGGCGTGCCGGCGAACTGCACATCGTCGCTGACCGCTCCGCGGTTTCCTGAGCTTCGGCCTCCGGGAGGACCGCTTATGGCAGGCTGAAGCTGTGGATGAGGCCCAGCTCGACGGTGACATCACCCGCGTGCTCTTCACGAAGGAACAGATGGCCAACCGGATGGTCGAGTTGGCCGCCGAGATCGATCGCGACTACGAGGGCAAGGACCTGCTGCTGGTCGGCGTACTGAACGGTGCCGTGATGGTGATGGCGGACCTGTCCCGGGCGCTGACCAGCCACTGCCGGATGGACTGGATGGCCATCTCCTCGTACGGCTCGGGTACCAAGTCCTCTGGCGTCGTACGGATCCTCAAGGACCTCAGCACCGATATCACGGGTGTGCACGTCCTGGTGATCGAGGACATCATCGATACAGGGCTGACCCTGTCGTACCTGGTCAGCAACCTGTTGTCGCGAGGCCCGGCCAGCCTCAACATCATGACGGCGTTGCGCAAGCCGGAAGCGGCCCAGAATGCCGTGAATGTGGCCTACGTCGGTTTTGACATCCCGAACGAGTTCGTCGTCGGCTACGGGCTGGACTATAACGGTCGTTACCGGAACCTGACTTCTGTTGCGACCCTGGCCCCACACGTGTACACGGGCTGAGCGGAGCACGCTCGGCGGGTCTGAAGCGAAGCACACTCAGCCGTCCACAACGTGAGGGCTAGGGCCAAGTTGGCCAGCGACGATAGCCTTATCGGGTAGCAGGCTCTCCCGGAGCGGCTCAGACTAGGTAGGTCATGAACTTTCGACGTATATTTCGCGGTCCACTGCTGTGGATCGTGCTCGCCGTCGTGGTCATCGGGCTTCTGCTGGACTTCAGCGGCAGCTTGACCGGTGGCTACAAGGAGGTGCCGACCTCCCAGGTCGTTCAGATCATCAACGGCAATGAACCGGTCAGCCAGGTCACCCTGATGGACGGTGACCAGGAGATCCGGGTCACCATGAAGGACGCCGCCAAGACCAAGTACAAGGCGATCTGGGTCGGCAACCAGAGCGATGAGATCATCAAGCGCCTCGACCAGCGCGTGGCCGATAAGACCCTCGACCAGTGGGTGGGCGAGAAGGTCACTCCAGGGTTCTTCTCCTCTTTATTGGGCACCCTGATCCCATTCATCATCATCGGCGTGCTGTTCTTCTTCCTGCTCAACTCGGTGCAGGGCGGGGGAAGCCGGGTGATGCAGTTCGGCAAGTCGAAGGCGAAGATCGCCAACAAGGACACGCCGAAGACCACCTTCTCTGACGTTGCGGGGGTTGAGGAGGCCATCGAGGAGCTCCAGGAGATCAAGGAGTTTCTCGCCGAGCCGGCGAAGTTCCAGGCGGTCGGAGCCAAGATCCCCAAGGGCGTGCTGTTGTACGGGCCGCCCGGCACCGGCAAGACGCTGCTGGCCAGAGCGGTGGCCGGCGAGGCGGGAGTGCCGTTTTTCTCGATCTCCGGCTCTGACTTCGTCGAGATGTTCGTCGGTGTCGGTGCGTCCCGAGTACGCGACCTGTTCGAGCAGGCCAAAGAGAACGCGCCGGCGATCGTCTTCATTGACGAGATCGACGCGGTCGGCCGCCATCGCGGCGCCGGTATGGGCGGTGGGCACGACGAGCGTGAACAGACGCTGAACCAGCTGCTGGTCGAGATGGACGGCTTCGATGTGCGTGGCGGTGTGATTCTGATCGCGGCGACCAACCGGCCAGACGTGCTCGACCCGGCGCTGCTGCGGCCCGGCCGATTCGACCGGCAGATCTCCGTCGAGGGTCCGGATCTGAAGGGCCGCTTCCAGATCTTGAAGGTGCACGCCGAGGGCAAGCCCATGGCTCCGGATGTTGATCTTGAAGCGGTGGCGCGCCGCACGCCGGGATTCACCGGTGCCGATCTGGCCAACGTGCTGAACGAGGCCGCGTTGCTGACAGCAAGGCAGAACTCGCGGATGATCACCGACGAGTACCTCGACGAGGCCATCGACAGGGTGGTCGCCGGTCCGCAGAAGCGCAGCCGGCTGATGAACGAGCGCGACAAGCTGATCACCGCCTACCACGAGGGCGGTCACGCCCTGGTGGCGGCTGCGTTGCCGGGCACGGACCCGGTGCAGAAGGTGACGATCTTGCCGCGCGGCCGCGCCTTGGGGTACACGATGGTGCTACCCGAGACCGACAAGTACGCCAACACACGCGCCGAGCTGCTGGACCAGCTCGCGTACATGATGGGCGGCCGGGCGGCGGAGGAGTTGATCTTCCACGATCCGACCACCGGCGCGAGCAACGATATCGAGAAGGCCACCAAGGTGGCCCGTGCGATGGTCACTCAATATGGGATGACGGAGCGACTGGGTGCGATCAAGCTCGGCACCGGCGACGCTGAGCCGTTCCTCGGCCGCGATTTCGGTCACGAGCGGGACTACTCAGAGGACATCGCGGCGATCATCGACGAGGAAGTGTCGAAGCTGATCAGCAACGCTCATCAGGAGGCCTTCGACATCCTGACCGAGAATCGGGACGTGCTCGACGATCTGGTGCGGGCGCTGTTCGAGAGGGAGACGCTGGACCGCGAGGAGGTCGCGACCGTCTTCCAGCCGCTGAAGCTCTGGCCGAAGCGGCCGGCGTGGACCGGCTCCGACAGCCGCGTTCCGTCCACCCGTCCACCGGTGACTCCGCCACCGCCTTCGGTGAACGGCAAGGGCAACGGACACCACCCAGGAGCGCAGCTTCCTCCCGGGGACACCCAGCCGGCCGGCGGCGCGCCGGTGCCACCGGGACACACCCCAGTGCCCAGCCAGCTACCACCGGCGGGACCTGACTTCGTATGACGGACGGTCGCCCGGCGGGCGGCGTCGACTCGATCGCTTGGCCGCGCACGGTGGGCAGATTCGATCATGATCGGGTCGTCGCCGCGGTCCGGGAGATTCTGATCGGGATTGGGGAAGATCCCGAGCGGGACGGGCTGCGGAGCACACCCGAGCGGGTGGCGCGGACATACGCGGAGATGTTCCAGGGCCTGCGGCAGGCGCCCGAGTCGGTGTTGTCGACAGTATTTGATCTTGGTCATGACGAGTTCGTGCTGGTCAAGGACATCGAGGTCTGGAGTTGTTGCGAGCATCACCTGGTGCCGTTCACCGGGGTGGCGCACGTCGGGTACATCCCCAATACCGACGGCCGGATCACCGGGCTATCCAAGCTGGCCCGGCTGGTCGACCTGTACGCCAAACGCCCGCAGGTCCAGGAACGACTGACGACCCAGGTGGCCGACGCCTTGGAGCGCATTCTCGAGCCACGCGGCGTGATCGTGGTGATCGAGTGTGAGCACCTGTGCATGACCATGCGTGGCGTCCGCAAGCCCGGCTCGAAGACGATCACCAGCGCCGTACGCGGCCAGCTTCGCGACTCCACCACCCGGGCCGAAGCCATGCAACTGATTACCCGCCAGTGAGGTAGGGCCAGCGCCCAGCGGTTGACCCCGCAAGCTTCAGCAACTCTCCCGTGCGCTCTCTCTACTTCTCCACTAGATCCCGACTTTGAGCCCCACCGGCACTCTTTGAGCCCTGTCCTACGGGCTCGAAGTGAATCGACGGGCTCAAAGTCGGGTGGCGGCGCGAGCCGTAGGGTTATTGGGTGAATCGGTTCCCGGCGGTGAGGGGCCTGGCGCAACCGGGCCGCACACTGGTGATAGGCGTCGTCAACGTCACACCCGACTCGTTTTCCGACGGTGGAAGGTGGTTCGATCCGCGCGACGCGATCGAGCACGGTCTTCGGCTCATTGGCGAAGGGGCCGATATCATCGACGTCGGCGGCGAGTCGACAAGACCCGGTGCCGTACGGCCGGAGATGGCCGAGGAACTGCGTCGCGTCCTGCCGGTGGTGACCGAATTGGCCGCGGCTGGGGCCATCGTCAGCATCGATACCATGCGCCCGCGCGTCGTGCAGGAAGCGGTCGGCTCCGGAGCCCGGATGGTCAATGACGTCTCTGGCGGCCAAGCGGAGGCCGGCATGTTACCGCTCGTCGCCGCGCTGCAGGTGCCGTACATCTGCATGCACTGGCGCGGTCACTCGACCGACATGCAAAGCCTGGCCAGCTACGCCGACGTCGTCGCCGAGGTCATCGCCGAACTTCGGGTCCAGGTGACGTCAGCTCTATCCGCCGGGATCGCCGCAGATCGTTTGATCCTCGACCCGGGGTTCGGTTTCGCCAAGACCGGCGAGCACAACTGGCAGCTCCTACAGCGCATGCAGGAACTCGAGGTGCTCGAGTTGCCGATCGTCGCCGGCGTTTCCCGCAAGACGTTCCTGGGGACACTGCTCGCCGACACCGAAGGCCGCCCCCGGCCGGCCCTCGATCGCGACGACGCCACGACCGCACTGACCACACTGCTCGCGACCGCCGGCATCTGGGGCGTCCGCGTGCATTCCGTACGAGCCAACCGGGACGCCATCGCGGTGGTTCACCGGCTCGCTCAAAGACCTTGACCCCTGCCCGCCATCCTCGACCCCCAGACACGAGGGTCGAGGTTGCAGCGCCGGGGTCAAAGTCCCAGCGAGTCGGACGCTCCGAGCGTCTCGCGAGCGATGGTCGGCCCTTTCCGGGTCCGATAGGGTCGCCGGTGTGAGGAGGTGAGATGGCAGCAGAGCCTCTCGAGCGCGCCGGATCGTCCCCCGCCCCAATGCGGCAATCGCCGGCTGCTGATCATGTCTCACTGCGCGGTATCACCGGGTACGGCCACCATGGCGTTTATGACTTCGAGCGCGAGCGTGGGCAACGCTTCGTGGTCGACGTGGACTGCAGTGTGGACCTGAGCCGGGCGGCGGTCACCGATGATCTCCAGCACACTCTTGACTACGGCACACTTGCTCAAGCCATCGTTACCGACATCGAATCTGATCCACTCAACCTGATCGAGGCGTTGGCCGCCCGAATTGCCCGCACTTGCCTCCATTTCGATCCGGTGCTCGGGGTCACCGTGACCGTCCACAAGCCGGAAGCGCCCATCCCGGTGACCGCCGCCGACATTGCGGTCACGTTGACAAGGAGTAAGTGAGATGAGCAGCCCGAATCCTCACGCAATCGACGCCGACACCCTCAGCGGCATGAAACCGCTGCGCAAGGTCGTCTACTCCCTCGGCTCCAATCTCGGTGACCGGTTGGGCAACCTGCAGGGAGCGGTCGACGCGCTCCGCGATACCCCGGACGTCATCGTGGTCGATGTCTCGCCGGTTTATGAGACCGAACCAATCGGCGGGCCTAAGGACAGCCCGAAGTTCCTCAACGCCGTCGTGGTCGCGGAGTCGACTCTGGAGCCGCGGACCTTGCTGGAGCGCGCGCTCGCCATCGAGGACGCGTTCGGCCGCCGCAGGGTCCCCGAGCGCTGGGCGCCCCGTACGCTCGACGTCGACCTCATCATGGTCGGTACCAGCAAGAGTGATCAAGATGATCTCAAGTTGCCCCATCCGCACGCTCACGAGCGCGGCTTCGTTCTGATGCCATGGCGAGAGATCGACCCAAAGGGAGAGCTGCCCGGCCGAGGATCAGTTGCTGATCTGGCCGCAGCGTCGGACGCCTCCGGGGTGGTCCGCCGCGACGACCTGATCATTGAGGGCGATTGAGCGGCTTGGCTGAGCAACCATCCGGTGGGTCGATCAGGACGACCTCGCCGCGCGCGCTCGCCGTGGCGGCCGTCTTCGGCGCATTGTCAGGTTGGCTGATCGTTGCTGCGTCGAACAGCTTCGATCTCGTTCCGCCCCAGGTGCCGTGGACCGCGCCCGTGGGTGTGCTCGCGATCGCCGGGCTCGTCGGCGTCTTCGCGTACACCACCCATGCCCGGATCCAGGTTCGCAAAGAGCGGATGGATCCGCAGCGAGCGGTGGCCTTGCTCGTCCTCGGCAAGGCGTCGGCATTGGCCGGTGCGTTGATCGCCGGCGGCTATCTCGCGTACGCGCTGATGTTCGTGACCCGGTTCGATGCGGAGGCACCACGGGACCGGGTCATTCGTTCCGCGGTCGCCGTGCTGGCCGGAGTCGGGCTGGCCGTCGCCGGGCTGCTGCTGGAGCGCGCCTGTCGGGTACCCGGACCCAAACCCGAAGACGAGGGCGGAGCAAAAGACACCGGCGAATAGTCGTGCGAAATCCCGAGCTCTGAGATATCGCGGCAATAAGGTGACGACGTGACCTCCCCGGACCTGGCTGGCTCATCGCCGAGCCGACGCGCGGAAACCTCCGCGCTGCGCCGCGCCGCCACGATCGTGTTGATTCTTGGCACGGTCCTCTCGCTCTTGTCGGCCTTCGGGCCGTCGTGGGCGACCCTGATCGGTATCCCCGTGGCCATCGTCGCGGCCGTGGTGGCGTGCATCCTCGCTTGGCGCGAATTGCGCCTGGTTCGCCGGGCTCACGCGCGCCAGCTGTTGCACATTGACCGGCTCCACGGGAAGGAACTGACCGACGAGCGGCAGCGCAATGCCGAAGTAGTGACGGTGCTGACCTCGCGGGTCCAGGATTACGCCGGAGTGATCAAGGGCCAGAAGCTGACTATCGCCCAACTCAAGGGTCAGCTTTCGATGACGCAGAAAAACAATTTCCGACTGTCCGCCGAGATCGAGCGTCGTGACCACGTGATTGGTTCCCTGCGCGCGACCGTGCGCGCTCGCGAGGCTGAGTTGCGCGTGCTGCTCGCGGGCGAGAGCGACGCGGAAGTCCATGCGCTGCCCCGCCGCGTGCTCGCTGATCACAACGCCGGGCCGAATGGATCCACAACCGCCGTCGGCGAGGTGCAGGGCGGTGTGGTGGACCTCAAAGTGGCCGAGGCGAAGGTGCTGCCGAACTTCGAAGGAACCCGCAAGCTGGCCTAGTTGCCGGCAAGCGCCGCAACCGCGACTCGTCGCCCTAAGCGTCGATCGCCGCCGAAACACGCCTCACTCGCCCGGTCGAGTGTCTGGTTATCAGGACGAGACGGGCATGAGGAACCATGGACGCATGGTTCCCAACGTGGCCTCGCTCGCAGCTCCCGCCGGCGGGCAGCCCACCTTCGTGCAGCTTCCCCCACTACCCGAGCTGCCGCGCCGTCTGGCGGCCGAGAACCCGGGCTGGGTGCGTGAGGTGGACGTGGTCGTGGTCGGCTCGGGCATCGCCGGACTTACTGCTGCACTGGAGTGCCGGGAGCTGGGCAAGGTCATGGTCGTCACCAAGGATGTCGTTGCGGCGGGGTCAACGCCATGGGCACAAGGAGGCATCGCCTCCGTGCAAGGCGCGGAGGACACCGTTCAGCAGCACATCGATGACACCTTGGTCGCAGGTGCGGGCCTGTGCATCCCCGAAGCCGTACGGGTGCTCGTGTCCGAGGGACCCGAAGAGGTCGCGAAGCTGATCGCCCGTGGTGCCGAGTTCGACCGAGACGCGCTCGGCGCGCTCGAGCTGACCCGGGAGGGGGGCCACCTGCAGGATCGGATTGCGCACGCCGGCGGGGACGCCACCGGAGCAGAGATCGAGCGAGCGCTCGTTTCGGTTGTCAAGGCCGATCCGTTGATCGAGATCGTCGAACACGCACTGGTCCTCGACCTGTTGCACGCCGACGTCAGTTCTGGCGAGCAGCCAGGGGTGGCAGGGATCACGCTCCATGTGCTCGGCCAAGGCACCCGTGGCGGAGTAGGAGCCGTCTACGCACGAGCGGTGATTCTGGCGACCGGCGGCATCGGTCAGATTTACGCGGTGACGACTAACCCGACCGTGTCCACCGGCGATGGACTGGCTGCCGCCCTCCGGGCCGGTGCCGAGCTGCGGGACATCGAATTCATTCAGTTTCATCCGACCGTGCTGTACCTCGGTCCCGGCGCACGAGGCCAGCTTCCGTTGGTGAGCGAGGCGGTACGCGGGGAGGGGGGCCAGCTGCTCAACGCCAAGGGCGAGCGGTTCATGGTTGGGCGGCACGAGCTCGCCGAACTCGCCCCGCGCGACGTGGTCGCGAAGGAAATTATGAAGCAGATGGCGGCCGAGGGTTCCGATCACGTGTTCGTTGACGGCCGCATGCTCGGCGAGGAGGTATGGCGAGTCCGCTTCCCCACCATTCTGCTGAACTGCCGCCGCGCTGGCATCAATCCGGTGACCGACCTTATTCCGGTAGCTCCTGCTTGCCACTACTTCTGCGGTGGCGTAACGACCGACCTCGATGGCGCAACCAACCTGCCCGGGCTGTTCGCCTGTGGCGAGGTGGCCAGCTCCGGCGTTCATGGCGCGAATCGGCTCGCGTCCAACTCGTTGCTCGAGGGGTTGGTATTCGCTCGGCGGATCGCGGCCCTGCTCCATGATCGGATTCCGCCGCGCCGCCGGCCGGCCGTCGACCAGCGCGAGGCGTGGCTCATCGATGCTTCGGTGGTCCCGGCCATGCAGCTGGCGATGAGCCGGTACGCCGGAGGCCTGCGCGATGCGACGGGCCTGGACTCTTGTGCGGCCGAGCTGAGGTCGCTGGCCTCGATCCGGAGCGAGCGTCCTGGCTTGGAAGCGTGGGAAGCGACCAATCTGATGACGGTTGCCACGGCCATCGTGGCGTCGGCCCGGCTACGCGAAGAGTCTCGTGGGGCCCACTGGCGCGACGATTTCAAAGGGCGTCGCGCGGAGTGGCAAGGACACCTGATCGCTGCTCAGGGCGACGCTGGGCTGCGTCACACATTTGTTCCGGTGGGCGACCTGGTGGTGGCCGGCCGATGACGTTGACCACGCTGTCAGCGGTTGAGGACTTGCTCCAGAATTGCGGGCTTGATGTCAACGCCGTGGCTTCGATTGTGAGCGAGGCGTTGGAGGAAGATCTCGGCGGCCGCGGCGCGCTGGCCGCCGGTTCCAGCCCGGGAGTCGACGTGACCTCGGTCGCGACCATCTCGCCGGCCGCCACTGCTTCGGCGCACGTCGTCGCGCGAGCGCCGGGCACAGTGGCCGGCCTGCCCGTCGCCGCCTTCACGGTGGCGTTGGTCGCTGCGGCCGCTGGACCTTTCCAGCTCGATCTGCGATGCCACGATGGCGAGCGGGTGGCCCGAGGCGACCGTCTCATCGAGATCACCGCGAACGCCCAGGCTCTGCTGCGTGCTGAGCGCGTCGCGTTGAACCTGCTCACCTTGATGTCCGGAGTCGCAACGGCTACGAATGCCTGGGTTGATGCGCTGGCGGACACGACGACCCGGGTCCGCGACACGCGCAAGACGGTGCCCGGCCTGCGAATGCTGCAGAAGTACGCCGTGCGAGTGGCCGGGGGAACAAATCACCGCATGTCGCTGGCCGATGCGGCGCTCATCAAAGACAACCATGTCGTCGCTGCGGGTGGTGTGGTGAACGCTTTTGACGCCGTACGGTCTGCGTATCCAGACATCCCCATCCAGGTGGAGGTGACGTCGCCTGAACAAGCTCACGCCGTCGTTTCCGCCGGCGCACGTGAAGTTTTGTTGGACAACATGAGTCTGGACGAGATGAGTGCCGTCGTCGCCGAACTTGGTGCTTCTGCGATCTTCGAAGCGAGCGGTGGACTCACTTTGGCTGATGCCGTCTCGGTCTCCAGAACTGGAGTCAATTTCGTGGCCGTTGGCGCGATCACACATTCGGCGCCAATTTTGGATATCGCTCTAGATTTCGTGCCCGAATCGAAAAGCATCGGGTAATCTCGGCTCGTCAGGCACACTCTCTCTCAAATCTGGAGGATCTCATGGCCCAACGGGTCCAAGTCATTCTCGAGGACGATTACGACGGCGGTTCTGCTGATGAGACCGTCGCGTTCTCCCTCGATGGCGCGGAGTACGAAATCGACCTCTCATCCAAGAATGCGGCAAGTCTTCGTGATGCGCTGGCACCGTGGACATCACATGCACGCAAGGTGGGGGGGCGGCGCAGGCGAGGAGGCAAGTCGTCCGGCGGCTCCAACAGCAGCAGCGACATCCGGGCGTGGGCCGCGGCCAACGGCTTCGAGGTCAGCAGCCGCGGACGGGTATCGGCCGAAGTTCGCGAGGCATACGACAAGGCTCACTCCTAACCTCGATCGGCCTGCGGGCTAAGGGCTTCCCGCTCCACCCAGCTCCGTCGCCGAAGCGAACCGAATTCCGCCCTGGGCGAACGAGTCGTTCACCCAGGGCGTTTGGTTTGTTGGCGACGTTAGCCGGAGAAGAGCCGAGCGGACCGAGCCGACTACAGTGGACGGAGCGCGTCGAGCTGGTCTGCAAGGAGCATCGCGGCGGATCGCAGTGAGGAGCAAACATGTTTGAACGGTTTACTGACCGAGCCCGACGTGTCGTGGTGCTGGCACAAGAAGAGGCTCGGATGCTGAACCATAACTACATCGGAACAGAGCACATTCTGCTGGGCCTCATTCACGAAGGTGAAGGTGTTGCGGCCAAGGCGCTCGAGTCGTTGGGCATTTCGCTCGAGGCCGTACGCCAGAAGGTGGAAGAGATCATCGGCCACGGCCAGCAGTCGCCGAGCGGACACATCCCGTTCACGCCCCGGGCGAAGAAAGTCTTGGAGTTGAGCCTTCGGGAAGCTCTGCAAATAAATCACTCGTACATTGGAACCGAGCACATTCTTCTCGGACTGATCCGTGAGGGCGAGGGTGTGGCCGCGCAGGTCCTGGTCAAGCTCGGCGCCGATCTCAATCGGGTTCGCAATCAGGTCTTGCAGCTGTTGAGTGGATTCCAAGGCAAGGAAGCGGCCACCTCGGGGGCACCGGAACAAGGAAATGCGCCATCCTCGTCAATGGTGCTCGATCAATTCGGACGGAATCTCACCCAAGGCGCTCGGGAGAACAAGCTTGATCCCGTGATTGGCCGGGAAACTGAGATCGAACGAGTCATGACCGTGCTTTCTCGGCGGACCAAGAACAATCCTGTGCTGATTGGCGAGCCGGGCGTCGGCAAGACGGCGGTGGTCGAGGGCCTGTCCCAGGCCATCGTGCGCGGCGACGTGCCTGAGACGCTGCGGGACAAGCAGATCTATACCTTGGACCTCGGCGCCCTGGTCGCCGGAAGCCGCTATCGCGGTGACTTCGAGGAGCGCCTGAAGAAGGTGCTGAAGGAGATCAAGACCCGGGGCGACGTCGTGCTGTTCATCGATGAGATTCATACCCTGGTCGGTGCGGGCGCCGCCGAAGGCGCCATCGACGCGGCCAGCATCCTGAAGCCGATGCTGGCTCGGGGCGAGCTGCAGACCATTGGCGCCACGACCCTCGACGAGTACCGCAAGTACGTCGAGAAGGACGCCGCCCTCGAGCGCCGCTTCCAGCCGATCCAGGTGGCCGAGCCGTCGATCGCCCACACGATCGACATCCTTCGCGGCCTGCGTGACCGGTACGAGGCACACCACCGGATCACCATCACCGACGAGGCCCTGGTGGCCGCGGCTCAGATGGCCGACCGGTACATCTCCGACCGCTTCCTGCCAGACAAGGCGATCGACCTGATCGACGAGGCCGGAGCCCGACTGCGGATCCGCCGGATGACGGCGCCGCCGGACCTGCGCGAGTTCGACGAGAAGATCGCGGCCGTGCGGCTGGAGAAGGAAGCAGCCATCGACGCGCAAGACTTCGAGCGCGCCGCAGGCCTCCGCGACGACGAGAAGAAGCTGCTCACCGCGCGCGCCGAGCGCGAGGCGCAGTGGAAGTCCGGCGACCTTGACGTGGTGGCCGAGGTGGACGAGGAGATCATCGCTGAGGTGCTCTCCACCGCCACGGGCATCCCGGTGTTCAAGCTCACCGAGGAGGAGTCGGCCCGGCTGCTGCGGATGGAAGAGGAGCTCGGCAAGCGCTATATCGGTCAGCACGACGCCGTACGGGCGCTATCCCGCTCAATCCGCCGTACTCGCGCCGGCCTGAAGGACCCGAAGCGGCCCAGCGGTTCCTTCATCTTCGCCGGCCCGTCCGGCGTGGGGAAGACCGAGCTCACCAAGGCTCTGACGGAGTTCTTGTTCGGCGATGAGGACGCGCTGATCCAGCTGGACATGAGCGAATACTCCGAGAAGCACACCGCTTCCCGGCTGTTCGGCTCACCTCCCGGCTACGTCGGTTACGAGGAGGGCGGCCAGCTCACCGAGAAGGTGCGGCGCAAGCCGTTCAGCGTGG
>OCZS010000523.1_pt1 | contig 12697 bp, 8 predicted proteins | sample 1539071 | NCBI WGS metagenome assembly OCZS01 (sample SAMEA3113584, study PRJEB22503) | soil metagenome | reverse complement strand
TCGGGGGCGGACACCACCGACGTCCAGGCAGGACCAGCCGTGGCTAGCACCCGCCGGCGATGGCCGAAGCTGGAGACGGACCGGGTTCGCCGGCCGATTGGGCCGATGGTCGGGACGACCGGCAGGGCGACGGCGCCAGCGGCGAAGCAGAAGACGACGGAGAAAACCCCGGTGGGGACAACGCCCACGCCACCGATGTCACGGAACCCGTCAGCCCGCGATTGGTCGGCCATATCATCGTTGACCACATCAGCCGGCCTCCATCGCTGGTCGAATAATCAGTTCGTGTATGAGCTCGTCGAGGCTCCTCCTTTGCGCTGCTGCTCTGGCGCCGGCCACGTCGGCGGGATTGAGTTGGGCTCTCGTTGTCTCTACCAGGTCCGCAAGCCAGCCTATGGACCCGCCCATTCTGCTCCATGGCCTCCCGGCGTCCTCTGGTGGGTGAGCGTCGTATGCGCCCAGAGCGGCGATCGACATGGCTAATTGCCCACGTGAGAGATGAACCACGGCCGCTACGGCGAGCCGGCGCGACCGCCCCGGCAGCCTGCCGATCTGCTCATCCAGCCGTGACGATTCGGCGAGGGCCCGGAGTGCCTCGGCGCCTTGTCCCATTGTGGCCTCCTGCTCCGCGAGTTCGACGAGCACTCCGGCGAGCTGCCACGGATTGTCGAGTTCTTGGTAGAGCGCAACCGCGTCTTGGAGGAACTCGAGCGCCGTGGCGTCGTTGCCACGTCGACGAGCGATGAACGCGAGAATGCACCATGCTTGGCCAACTGGATGTTGCACCCCGGCCGCGTCGCACTCATCAATGACTTGATTGGCTAGCTGCTCGGACCGACCCAGATCTTCGTTCGCGAACGCCTCAGAACTCAGCCAGAGTCGACACCAGCTGGCGCCGGCCAGGTCGCCGAGGCCGGTGAAGAGCCGGATGCTTTCCTCCCAGCATCGCGTGGCCTCCCTTGTGCGGTTCTCGCTCGGTTGGTCCCACAAGTTCGCAAGCGCACGACCGAGCCAATACAGCGCAGCGGCTTGGCCGCTCGCGGCCTGTTCCGACCGGTAGATGGCCAAGGCCTCGCGGAGCCAATCGGCCGACTGGCTCCAGGCTTGATCATTCTGCGCGATCGTCCCGGCGCTGAGCAACGCCTTCGCCCGTGTCCTGGGAGCGACATCCGCGGCCACGGCCACCCTGATGACCAAGTCACACCAGCGGCGGGCGCTGGCCTGGTCGTAATAGAACCAATACTGGCCGAGCGAACCGACAATGCGCATGGCCATGGCGTGGTCGTGAGCTTGCGCCCAGCGCAGGGCTAGCTCGATGTTGCCGCTCTCCTCGCGGAGCCGCAGGCTGCGAGCCTTCTGGTCTTCGAGCAGCCGGGTGCCGAGCCGGTCACACAGGCCCGCCACCCACGCGGCGTGCGCCTGTTGAACGGACTCCGCGGCACCCGTCTCGTCCAGACGTTCGGCAAGGTACTGTCGTAGCGGTTCGAGGATCCGGTAGCGGGCGCTCGTCGGCCACCAGCTCGTCGATGCCGTCGAGCACGTCGAGATCGCCACCGCACACCGCCTCGACGGCATCCAGGCGGAATCCACCGGCGAACACCGACAGGCCCCGGGCGAGCGCCTGCTGCTGACCGGCAAGAAGGTCGTAACTCCAGTCCAGGGTCAGGCGAAGGCTCCGGTGCCGGGCGTCGTCCCTGCCGGTCGACCGGTGACGGGTCAACATCGTGAGCTGGTCCTCAAGGCGGGCCGCCAAGTCAGCGAAGCTGAGCGAGCGAAGCCGGCCGGCCACCAACTCGATCGCCAACGGCATGCCCTCGAGTGCGCGGCAGATCTGTACGACGGACGCCACATCCTCGTCGCAGACCTCTAGGTCCGGTCGGACTGACCGAGCTCGGTCCATCAGCAGCTGGACCGACTCGACCCGGGCCAGCTCCTCCGGGTCCCGCCGCGCCTCATCCGGCACGTCCAACGGCCTGACTGGCCACAGCCGCTCACCGTCCAGCCCCAGCGCCTCCCGGCTCGTCGCCAGTACCCGCAGTCCCGGTGCGGCACCCAGCAGCCGATCGGTAAGTGCCGTGCAGGCATCGAGGAGGTGCTCGCAGTTGTCCAGCACCAACACGCCGTCCAGCCGCTCCGCGCCGGCCAGCAGCCGATCGAGTGGCTCCGGCCCACCGTCGGCGCCCACCGCGGTGGCGACGGTCTGGGCCACGAGCCCACCCTCCCGTAGTGGTGCCAGTTCGGCCAACCACACGACCTCGCCCCCACGGGTGGCGTCCCTAGCCACCTCCAGCGCCAAGCGGGTCTTGCCGCTGCCACCAGCGCCGGTGAGGGTGACCAGCCGTTCACGCTCAACCAGCTCGACCAGACGTTCGAGCTCGTCGCTACGGCCAACGAAGCGGGTCAAAGCCGGCGGCAGACTACCCACCCTCGCTGATCCAGCTCCGGGAAGCCTGGGGTCGTCGGCGCCAACCAGCTCCCATACCTCCTCCGGCCGCTCGATGCCGCGCAAGATCCGCCGGCCCCGATACAGAAGCTGACTGGCCGCGGGCAGTCGGTCGCCCACCAAAGCCGCCGTCACGCCCGTCAACAGAGTCTGGTTGCCGTCGGCCAGGGCGCGGAGCCGGGCTGCACGATTCACCGCCGGGCCGTACCAGTTTCCGTCGCGCGGCTCGGCGTCTCCCGTGTGTACTCCCACCCGCACACGCACGTGTGCTGTGGTTGGCCACTGCTCGGCGCGAACCGCTGCCTGCATAGCGACTGCCGCCGCGACCGCCTTGGCCGGGTGGGCGAACACCGAGAAGGTCGAGTCGCCCTCCCCCTTGCTTCGCACTAACTCCCCGTCAAAGGTGACCACCTCACGACCGATGATGGCGTCGTGGCGGGCGACCGCCTGCGCCATCTGGTCAGGGTCGCGTTCCCACAACGACACCGAACCCACGATGTCCGTTAACAGGAACGAGCGCGGGTACCAGCCGCCGACATCGGGATGGTCGGCGTGCATCATGAGCTCATCGGGCACGGTTTCACCCACCGCCCCGCTTCACGGCACCTCGCCGCGCTCCCACGGGCCGGAGGAAAAGGCCGACAGCGCCCAGGCATAGGCATCCGTGCAAGCGTCGACACATGCGCCCGGCAGGGCGGCGTCGAACGTCACGACTTCCCCGCTACCCGTGTAATCAACGACGAGGTCGCCGTCGTAGCCGAACTCCGCGGCATGCGACGGAAAGCTCACGGTGTCGTCATCGACCATCTCTGAGATCCGACAAGGCGGGATCCCGGCCGGTCCGGGCAAAGAGGGGATGAACCGACCGGGATCAACCGCCGCACCGGCACCCAAGGGCGGTCGAGTGCCGGTGGACCGTTCGGAGCGTGCCCAGGGCAACGCCAGACGTGATCGAGCACGCGAATGCGAGGCGATCTGCTTGGCGCTGGCAGGTGGACGCGGATGGTCAGCAACCACTAGGTATCCACCGTTTTCCCCGATCCCGTAGGGTCGAAGGCCCATCCGCCGCCGCCGTCCGCCAATAACGTCCGCGGCACAATTGGCGCAGACGTGCACGGAGGGTGACACATCACCGGGGACTCCGCAAAGCCTGTGCCCTGGGCGCCACTGTGAGTGCACTACGGGGAGGCGGCGAACGCGATCGGACGAGATGTGGGCGTCCCGGTAGCCGCTGACGCCGCCGATCGACGTCGTCAGGTGCGGTTGCGCGAGCCGCCGCCGCGTCCAGCTCACGGCGGCGACCTGACCCGGTACGCCAGCACGCGCGGCTGAAAGGCGAACAGAACGTCGGACTCCACGCGGAGGCCCGTACACCGAACCGGCGATCTGGCGTCAGTCGACCATCGGACCGGGGCACTCCAGCACCAGATGGCGCGCCGCCGCGCACTCGGCGCACAGTGGTCGACGGTCTGGATTGGCGAGGAAGTCGCGGCTGGATGCCGGCGGCCTGGGCATTGCCCAGTCGAGCTCGAAGCCGCCTGTGAGAGCGGCTTCATGGGCTGCGCGGTCGGTCGGCGGCGGTCCGCAAGACGGGCAGTCGGCCTTGCCGCCGTGGTGGTGCTGTCTCGTGTGACGGTGGCCCGAGCGATGGCGGCCGGCCAGCCTCTCATACCGATGGATGTCCGAGCGGTCGCACCCGGAGCTTGGGCGAACACGTCGTCATCGGATGGACCAGCGCTGTACCTGTGTGGTGCCGGCCCCCTGCCTCGACGACGGGTCCTGACCGCCGGGATCGGGGGTCAGCCGCCCTTGCCGGGCACGATGCGATATGCGTCGTAGACCGAGTCGATGCCGCGGATGGTCGACAGCAGGGAGTCGAGGTGCGACGGGTCGCCGAGCTCCATGTCGAACCGCATCTTCGACACCCGGTCGGCGCCGGTCTGCGTGGTGCACGTGAGGATGTTGACGTGGTGGTCGCCGAAGGCGGCCGTCACGTCGCGGAGCAGCTTGGCCCGGTCGAGCGCCTTGACCTCGACGGAGGCGATGAACACGCCGCCCGGCTCGAGGTCCCATTCCACGTCCATCAGGCGGTCGGACTGGCCCTGCGCCAGCGACACGGCGTTGGCGCAATCGGCCCGGTGCACCGACACGCCGCGGCCCCGGGTGACGAAGCCGATGATCTCGTCGCCCGGCACCGGGGTGCAACACCGCGACAGCCGCACGAACACGTCGTCGAGGCCCTCGACGTGCACCCCCGCCGGCCCACGCGACGCCCGGCCCCGCCGCGTCTGGTGGATGGTGGTGGGGAGGGTCTCCTCCTGCTCCGAGCCCACGTCCCGCAGCGACTTGGTGACCCGCGCCGCCACCGCCTTGCCCGACACGTGGTTCTCGCCGATGGCGGCGTAGAGGGCGTCGAGGTCGGCGTAGTTCATCGTCTTAGCCGTGTCGGCCAGCACGGACCCGCTCTGCAGCTTCTGCACCGGCAGTCCCTCGCGGCGCAGCGCCTTGATCAGGTCGTCGCGACCCTGCTCGATGGCGTCCTCCCGCCGCTCCCGCGAGAACCACTGGCGGATCTTCGACGCCGCCCGGGGCGTGGCGACGATCTGCAGCCAGTCGCGTGACGGGCCGGCGCCTTCGACCTTCGACGTGAAGATCTCGACCGTGTCGCCCGACGACAGCGTCGAGTCGAGCGGCACGAGCCGGCCGTTGACCCGGGCGCCGATGCAGGCGTGGCCGACCTCGGTGTGGATGGCGTAGGCGAAGTCGATCGGCGTCGCGCCGACGGGCAGCGTGACCACCTTGCCCTTGGGCGTGAAGACGAAGACCTCGTCGTGCTCGAGGTCGATCTTGAGCCGCTGCATGAACTCGTCGGGATCGGTGGTCTCGGACTGCCAGTCGACGATCCGGTTGAGCCAGGGCAGGTCGCTGTCCTTGGGATCGCGGTCCTTGTAGGCCCAGTGGGCCGCCACGCCCTGCTCGGCCCGGGCATGCATCTCCCACGTGCGGATCTGCACCTCGAGCGGCTTGCCCTGCGGCCCGATCACCGTGGTGTGAAGCGACTGGTAGAGGTTGAACTTGGGCATCGCGACGTAGTCCTTGAACCGGCCCTGCACCGGCTTCCACGTAGCGTGGATCGACCCCAGCGCGGCGTAGCAGTCCTTGACCGACTCGACCACGACCCGCATGCCCTGCAGGTCGAAGATGTCGTCGAACTCGCGGCCCTTGACGACCATCTTCTCGTAGATCGAATAGAGGTGCTTCGGCCGGCCGGTGACCTCGGCCGTGATGCGCAGCTCGCTCAGCCGCTGGCGGACCTCCTCGAGCACCTGCGTGAGGTAGATGTCCCGCTCGGGGGTGCGCACTGACACCATGTGGTCGATCTCCGCGTAGCGCTTGGGGTGCAGCGCCGCGAAGGCCAGGTCCTCGAGCTGCGTCTTCACGTCCTGCATGCCCAGCCGGTGGGCCAGCGGGGCGTAGATGTCGAGCGTCTCGTGGGCGATGCGCTCCTGCTTCCAGGCGGGGAGCGCGGCGATGGTGCGCATGTTGTGCAGCCGGTCGGCCAGCTTGATGATGAGGACCCGCAGGTCCTTGGCCATCGCCACCAGCATCTTGCGCATGGTGGCGGCCTGCTGCGCCTCCTTGGAGTTGAATTGCACGCGGTCGAGCTTGGTGACCCCGTCGACGATGTTGGCGACGTCGCCGCCGAACGCCTGGGAGATGTCGTCGACTGTGACGCCGGTGTCCTCCACCGTGTCGTGCAGCAGCGCGGCGGCGACGGTGACGTCGTCGAGGCCCAGGTCGGCGACGATGCGAGCGACGGCGAGCGGGTGCTGCACGTAGGCCTCGCCCGAGTTGCGGCTCTGGCCTCGGTGGGCGTCGGCCGATCGGAGGTAGGCCCGGGTGATCAGCGCGGTCGGCACCTTGGGGTGGCGCTGGCGGAAGGCGTTGAGCAGGGGCGCGACCTCGTCCGCAGGCGGCTGGTGGTTGCGCCGCCAGGGCAGGACTCGGTCCACGGTGGCCACCCCGGCCTCCTCAGGTGCTCTAGACGGTGATCAGTGCAAGCACATCGTGTTCTTTGGGGAGTTTCGCCCGTCCCTCGAGGAATCCCAACTCGACCACGAACGCCAGTCCGGCGATGGCGCCGCCCAGCCGGTCGACCAGGCGGCAGGCTGCCGCGGCGGTGCCCCCGGTGGCGAGCACGTCGTCGACGACATACACAGCCTCACCTGGGGTGATGGCGTCGCCGTGGACGTCGAGCGAGTCGGTTCCGTACTCCAGCTCGTAGGTCTCGGTGACGGTCTTCCACGGCAGCTTGCCGGGCTTGCGCACGGGCACGAAGCCCGCCCCCAGCCGGTAGGCCACGGCGGCGGCGAAGATGAACCCCCGGGCCTCGATGCCCACCACCTTGTCGACCGTGAGCCCGGCGGCGTGATCGGCGATGGCATCGACCGTGTACCGGAAGGCGTCGACGTCGGCCAAGAGGGGCGTGAGGTCCTTGAACACGATCCCCGGCTGCGGGAAGTCGGGGACGTCACGCAAGTAGTTGGCGAGCCACGCCGGGTCGCGCGTCATGGTCGGACGTTACTGCCCGGTAGGAGTCAGGCTCGCCGACCGCTCACGTGCGAGCGACTCAGCGTCGGCGGGTCTTGGTCTTCTTGCGGGGGCGGGGCGGGATGGCCCGGCCCGAGGGCCCGACAGGCGCCGACCCGGCCGCCGTGCCGTCCGGGCGCTTCGCCGCGGCACCAACCGCGGCGGCCGGGACCCGCACCGGCGGGGCGCCGCCGGCGACCGTGGCGGCCACCGCGCCCGAGTCGCCGCCCCGCGCGTCGACCCGTCGCTTGATGTCGCGGTAGCGGGGCTCGCGCTCCTTGAGCCAGGCCAGCAGGGGCGACGCGATGAAGATCGACGAGTAGGCGCCCGAGAACAACCCGATCAGCAGGGCGATGGCGAACTCCTGGAGCACCATCGCACCCATGATCCAGGCGCCGACGATCAGCAGCGATGCCACCGGGAGCAGCGCCGTGATCGTGGTGTTCAGCGAGCGCATCAGGGCCTGGTTGAGCGACACGTTGACCATGCCGGCGTAGCTCAGCCCGCCGGTCGACGACACCAGCCGGGTGTTCTCGTCGACCTTGTCGAACACCACGATGCCGTCGTAGATCGAGTAGCCGAGGATGGTGAGCACCGCGATCACCGTGGCCGGCGTGACCTCGAGCTGGGTCACCGAGTACACGCCCACCGTGATCAGCACGTCGTGGATGAGCGCGACCAGCGTGGGGATGGCCATCTTCAACTCGAACCGCAGCGCGATGTAGATCGTGACCAGCACCAGGAAGACGACGAGCGCGCGCAGCGCCTTCTCGCTGATCTCCTCGCCCCACGACGGCCCGACCGACGTGAGGTTCACGTCGTCGACCGGGGAACCCGTGAGGTCGGCCAGCGCGGCCGTCACCTCGTCGCTCGTCTCGGCGGACACCGGCTCGGCCTCGACGCGCAGCTCGACGCCCTCGTCGCTCTCGAGCTCCTGGATGGTGGCGCCGGCCAGGCCGAACTCCTCGACCGCGTCGCGGGCGTCGCCCACCGACGCCTCGCCGGCCGGGACCTGCCAGACGACACCGCCCTCGAAGTCGATGCCGAGGTTGAGGTCCCTGGTCAGCAGGGAGCCGACGCCGATGAGCACGGCCACCAGCGACAGCGTGAACCACAGCTTGCGGCGGCCGACGAAGTCGACGTTGGTCTCGCCGTGGTAGAGCCGCGTCCAGATGGAGCGCCGTTGGCGCCGTGCGGCCATGTCGACACCCCCGGCCGTACCGCCGGCGCCGTTGTCGGGCGGCGCGGTCGCAGCGTCCTCGGCGGGGTCGGGCACAGTCTCGTCGGGCACGGTCTCGTCGGCCATGGCACCGCGGTCCCCGTCCGGCGTGTCGGGCGTCGTCTTGTCGGTCACTTGCCCGTCCCCACGGCCGGTGCCGCCTTCACAGATGCCGTCGTGCTGGCCAGCCCGCGGGCGACGCCGAAGCCCGGCATGTCGGTGAAGAAGCGGTTGCGGGCCAGCAGGATGACCGCCGGCCGGGTGAACATCCAGGCGACGATCACGTCGAGCACGGTGGAAAGCCCCAGGAAGAAGGCGAAGCCCCGCACCGAGCCGACGGTCAGCCACCACAGCACCGCGGCCCCGATGAACGACGAGATGTCGGCGGCGAGGATGGTGCGGAACGCCCGCTTGAAAGCGCGCTCGGTCGAGCTGCGCAGTGTGCGGCCGGCCTTGACCTCGTCCTTGAGGCGCTCGAAGAACACGACGTACGAGTCGACGGTCACGCCGATCGACACGATGATGCCGGTCACCCCCGCCAGCGTGAGCGCCAGGCCCCGGGTCTCCCCGAGCCAGCTCACGATCGCGTACAGCAGCGAAGCCGACACGCCGACGCCGACGATGAGGACGAGCCCGAGCGCCCGGTAGTAGACGAGCATGTAGAGCGCCACGAGCGCGAGGCCCACGAGTCCCGCGATGACGCCCGCCCGCAGCGAGTCCTCGCCGAGTGACGCCGACACGGTCTGCACGCTCTGCCGCTCGAGCTCGACGGGCAGCGAGCCGTAGCGGAGCACCAGTGCCAGGTCCTTGGCCTCGCCCTCGCTGAACGTGCCGCTGATCTGGATCTGGTCCCGCTCGTAGCTCGGCTGCTCGATGTTGGGGGCCGACTGGACGACCGAGTCGAGGACGATGGCGAGCTGGCCCGTCGGGCAGACCTGGCTGCGGTTGAAGCACTCGGCGGCGATGCCGTTGAAGGTGTCGATGCCGTCGGCGCCGCCCTTCATCGACAGGGCGACGACCCACTCGTTCTGGAACTCGGCGCTGGCCGACGACACGATCCGCCCGGTGGCGAGCGAAGGTCCGAGCTGGTAGGGCCCGTCGCCCTCCGCCTTGCCCGGCAGGATCACGGTGGCGTCGGCCTTGTCGTCCTCGCGGGACGTGAGGGGGACCTCGCCGCTGCCCTCACCCTCCGCCGGTGGTGCCGTGGTGGTGGTCGTGGGCGGGGCCGTCGTGGTGGTGGTCTCCTGCACCGCGCCCGCGCTCTCGCCGAGCGGGATACCGGCGGCGCCTTCGGACGTCGAGGTGGAATCGCCCGCCGTCGTGGTCGACCCGCCCTCGGCGGTGGTGGTGGTCGAGCCCTCGCTGCCGTCCTCTCCCTCCTCGGGCTGGGTCGTCTCGGCGCCGGTCAGGTTGGCCAGCACCGGCCGGAACCGCAGCTCGGCCGTCTGGCCCACCAGCTCGAGCGCCCGGTCGCGGTTCTTGACGCCGGGAAGCTGCACCACGATGGCGCCGCCCTGCCGCGTGATCTCCGGCTCGGCGACACCGAGGGCGTCGACCCGGTCGCGGATGATGTCGAGCGTCTGATCGAGCTGCTCGTCGTCGGCGTCGGACGTGGGCTCGAGCACGACCGACACGCCACCCTGCAGGTCGAGACCCAGCTCGGGGCTGTTACCCGACGCCACGGTGGCGATGATCCCACCGCCGGCCAGCAGCACGATGAACACCAGGGGTAGCCAGATCTTGCGCCGCATCAGCTACTCGGGCTCGGGCCGATGGGTGGCCTCGGGGCGCTGGGCCGGTAGCTCGCCCACCGACCGTGGCCCCTCGTCGCGGGCGTCGAGTGCGTCGCCGGGCTCGATCTCGTCGATGCCGTCGGTCTTGTCGGCCTCGTCGGCCTCCTCGACCTCGTCGGGCTCGAGCGGGCCGGACTCGGCGCTCTCGATGCGCCGGAGGACCGCCTGGCGCGCCACCCGCATCTCGACGCCCGGTGCCACCTCGAGCGACAACTCTTCGGGGCCCAGCTCGGTGATGCGCCCGTAGATGCCGGCCGTGAGCACGACCTCGTCACCCTCGTCGAGCCCGGACACGAGCTGCTGGTGGGCTCGGACGCGGCGCTGCTGCGGAAGGATGAAGAGCACCCACAGCAACGCGAATGTGATGGCGAGGACGATCAGCGCTTGCATAGACAGCCGGTAGAGGTTAGCCCCTGCCCCCTACCGACTCCCCATCGGGACCTGCCGCGGCGGCGCCCGAGGTGTCGCCGCCGGCCCCACCCCACCGCTCGGCGAGCTGGGCACGCAGCGTGGCCAGCCTGCCTGCCCCGATCGCCTGGCGAACGCGGAGCACGAGATCGAACGTCCAGTGCACGTTGTGCCACGTGAGCAGCCGGGGCGCCGTCGGCTCGTCGACCGACAACAGGTGCCTCAGGTAGCCGCGCGACCAGCGGGCGCACACCGGGCACGTGCAGGTCTCGTCGATGGGACCGCTGTCGTCGGCGAACCGGCGGTTGCGCAGGTTCATGCGCCCGGCCGAGGTCAGCATCGTGCCGTGACGGCCGAGGCGCGTGGGGAGCACGCAGTCGAACATGTCGACCCCCAGTGCCACCGCGTCGACGATGCCCAGCGGGTCGCCAACGCCCATGAGATAGCGGGGACGGTCCTCGGGGAGGACGCCCAGCGCCGCCGCGAGCGCCGGGAGCGTCTGCGACCGGTCCTCGCCCACCGACAGCCCGCCCACGGCGTAGCCGTCGAAGCCGACGGCCAGGGTGCGCTCGGCGCTCTCGACCCGCAGTGCCTCGTCGACGCCGCCCTGCACGATGCCGAACTGGCTGAGGTCGGCTCGCTCGTGGGCGGCGAACGCCTTGCGCGCCCGCTCGGCCCAGAGGGCCGTGCGGTCGACGGCGGAGCGGATGACGTCCGGGGGCGACGGCAGCGGCGGGCACACATCCAGCACCATCTGGATGTCGCCGCCGAGCAGCACCTGGATCTCGACCGCGCCTTCTGGGCTCAGGTGATGGGCGGTGCCGTCGTAGGTGGAGGCGAAGGTGGCGCCCTCGTCGTCGACCTTGGGCTTGAGCGAGAACACCTGGTAGCCGCCGGAGTCGGTGAGCACGTGGCCGCGCCAGTCGGCGAAGCCGTGGATGCCCCCGAGCCGGCCGACCACCTCGGCACCCGGGCGGAGCATGAGGTGGTAGGTGTTGCCGAGGATGACCTCCGCGCCGAGGTCCTCGAGGTCGGCCGACGACAGCGTCCGCACCGCACCACGCGTCCCGACCGGCATGAAGCAGGGCGTGCGGAAGCTGCCCCGTGCCGTGGTCACCGTCCCCGTGCGGGCCGAGCCCGACCGGGCATCGACGGCGAACGCCAGGGTCACGCCCGCGCCTCGAGGAGCATGGCGTCGCCGAACGAGAGGAAGCGGTAGCCCTCGGCGAGGGCGGTGCCGTACAGCTCGCGCCAGCGGGCGCCGACGAAGGCGTCGACCAGCACCAGCAGCGACGACCGCGGCAGGTGGAAGTTGGTCATGAGCACGTCGACCAGTCGCCATCGCCAGGGGCGGTGGATGAACAGCTCGGTCCTCCCCTCGAGCTGCCCCGACAACGCCGCGGTCTCCAACGCCCGCACCGACGTCGTGCCCACGGCCACCACCCGTCCGCCGGCGGCCCGCACGTCCTCGCAGGCGGCGAGCGTGCCGGGCGGGACCCGGTAGCGCTCGGCGTGCATGTGGTGGTCCTCGACCTTGGGTGCCGTCATCGGCCGGAACGTCCCCATGCCCACCAGCAGCTCGACCGGCTCGACGCGGGCGCCCGCCGCCCGGCACCCGTCGAGGACGGCCGGCGTGATGTGCAATCCGGCCGTGGGTGCCGCCACCGAGCCGGGGCGCTCGGCGAACACCGTCTGGTAGCGCTCGGGATCGGCCAGCGGGGCGGTGATGTAGGGCGGGAGCGGCACGACGCCGTAGCGGTCCAGCACGGCCAGCTCGTCGACGCCCCGAGGCACCGTCAGCACGACCTCGCGGGTGCCTTCGTCGTCGCCCGGTCCGGGCCCGCCGAACCGCACGTCGAGGTCGGGACCCGCCGTGAGCACGGTTCCGGGTCGGACCTTGCGGCTGGGGCGGACCAGCGCCTCCCAGGCGCCGGTCGCCAGCCGCTCCAGCAGCAGGACCTCGACCGCCCCACCGGTCGGCTTGCGCAGGGTCAGGCGGGCGGGCAGCACCCTCGTGGTGTTGACCACGATCACGTCGCACGGCCGGATGAGGGACGGCAGGTGGGCGACGGTGCGGTGCTCCGGCGCGTGGCCCGGTCCCCGGTCAACGAGCAGCCGTGCCCGGTCGCGGGGCTCGATCGGCGCCTGTGCGATCGACCCCTCGGGCAGGTCGTAGTCGAAGTCGGCGAGTTCCATGGGGCGCGGCAAACCTACCGGCGTGCGTGCGCGGCCGACGCCAGCTTC
>OCZS010000522.1_pt1 | contig 12717 bp, 11 predicted proteins | sample 1539071 | NCBI WGS metagenome assembly OCZS01 (sample SAMEA3113584, study PRJEB22503) | soil metagenome | reverse complement strand
GAGTTGTATATAGATGAAGTACCAGATGGTCAGAAAACTTGGTTCTGGGGGATTTGGCAATGTTTATGAAGTCCAGGCTAGCGACGGTAACACCTATGCTATGAAATTACTAAGAGATCTCGGTACAATCAATAAGCAAAGGTTTGAAATTGAGATCAAGATACTTGCTGAACTAAATCATCCAAACATAGTAAAGATCGTTGAATGGAACCTTGGCGGTGATCCTCCTGATTTCAGTCCTTGGTATACGATGGATTACCTTCGTGGTGGGTCCCTCAGGGATCATATGGACGACAAATTCAAAGAATCTTATGTTTTTCAAAGAAATTGGAGCATCAATACCATAATTCTACCCGCCTGCCATGCGCTTGCACAAGCTCATAGTGCTGGAATATACCACCGAGACTTGAAGCCTGATAACATCATGTATACGGCTAGCGACAGGGCCCAAATAAAAATAACTGATTGGGGTCTTGGCAGAGATATTGGAAGAAAGTCGATTGCTCTTTCAGCCTCAGTAGGCCAGATAGGAGGCACGCCAGGTTACTGTGCTCCTGAGCAGTGGTTTATGTTTGATTTAGTAGACGAACGGGCAGATATCTACTCCTTAGGAGTCATATTTTATGAAATGATGACGGGAAGGAGGCCGCCTATTTATGATCAAAGAGATAGCAGCCTGAAAAGATCAAAAGGTATAGATCTGCCATCCAAATACCATCCCACCATTACTAAAGAACTTGACATGTGCATATTGAAGATGCTTGAGCTGAAAGCTGAAAAACGGTACCAATCAGTATGGCAGTTAATATCTGAAATTGAATCATTTCCTGACGCCAGATATTATTACTAGCATTTTCCTTGAATGATATTTTACCCCTCCTAGGGTTGATCTTTCATCCGCACAGGATACGTGAGTGCATTTTACATGTTTTACAACAGTTCGAAAGATCTTGTCTTCGCAGAATAGAAAGTTTGTCTTTGAGTTCAGTGCATTTTTGATATCCCCTCATGCATGCACTCATCTTGGTCGATTTTGAGCTAAAGTTTTTTAGCGAAACATATAGTCGCTTACCACTTATGATGTACCTATGCGATAAGATCGTACTGTTTTATTGTAGGCAATATCTTGTGCAAAAATGATCGATTCATGGTCCGCTGCAACTTCAAATGAAACCATTAGAAGCGAATAGTCTTCCTGATCCAATGCGATAGAAGCCCTCTTTACTTTCTCGTATAACGCAAAAGTGTAAATGGTTTTGCCCAGCTTTTGCTCATATTCTTCTCTTGTCTTCATCCTTAGTACTGCCTTGCACTTTTCAACTCTGTTATACAAAAGATTAGATGCTCCCAGGCACATACAAAGATTTATGGCTCATAATTGCATAGTCTTGTGTGCAAATGATAGGTCAGTGTGAGCAATGCGGATTGACAAATGTTGAAGTTAAGCCCACAAAAACTGAAAATAATAAGACAAGAACTTTATGTAATCAATGCAGGCCTGCCGACGGAGCATATGCTTATTGAGATTCAGCACAAAGTCTTGAATCTCAAAGGCGTCCAAGTATATCCATCTGTTCTCTAAAATTTAAAATCCCGCCTTTTTTAATTTAGAACCACAGTTGGGGCATGCTGCCTGGTTATGCTTGGTTCCACAGTTTATGCAATAATAGTTGACACTTTGCTTTCCAGACCCGGGAGCCGATCCAAAGAAGCTCCATGCGTTAAGGCCCATTTTTCTCATCTGTCTTTGCCGGATGAAGTAGTTAATGCTAAGGAAGACAGCTATTATCGCTATAATATCAAATGGGAATGGAAGGAGAAAAGCAAGGGCAAGGCTAATAGCAATGGAGATTGCTATCCACAACAATTGAATTTTAAGAAATCTCTTCGCATTAGGATCCAACGGCTATTGTTAGCTGAACATCCCTAAAATGTTTTATGCAGGTTTGCCATCAAAGGTCGTTGCCTACTAGTCCTTAAGCTAATAACCTAGGTATTCAATTATCATCGTTATACTAGGCTGGAATGCTCGTGTTCAGCAAACAAGCAGACCTGGCGATTAGATTCTTTTATCACATTGAAAGACTGATCTGCTTTTGCGATTATGTCCAATGTGTGCTATGCGCAAATGCCTTTCATCTTTTAACAACTATATATGGAATAGTTTTTTGGTAATGATGAATATTTGATCCGATGCCGGCTTTATAAGCATCGACTCTAATTCTCTATGCTGCCGAAAAAAGTTTTGGACAATCGTCAAGTAATTGCTGAACCGATAGTCTTTAAAATTCCAACTCCTTTCTATAATGGAATTGAAATTCCTCTTCGTATCTCTTGAAGCCTTAAGTGTTGACCTTGCCTATGTCATACGACAGGAGGGCAATGATGTCCTGTTATATATCCAGAGTCTGACAGAAAGAGACGTCGGCGACGGCTTTGTTGATAAGGTCGATTCATGGGAGGATCATGCAGACTGGGCAGATGTAGTTGTTTTTGACGATATTGGATTTGGCAAGATAGCGGAGAAACTGAGAGCTGAAGGCAAGAAGGTAATTGGAGGAAGTCTGTACACAGACAAGCTCGAAAATGAAAGAGAATTCGGCCAGCAGGAGCTTACAAAGGCTGGTGTGTCGGTCCTTCCAAGCTGGAATTTTTCAAACTTTGACGACGCCATACGATTTGTACATGAAAACTCCGGCAGATATGTGATAAAGCCCAGCGGGAAAGCGCAGAGCGAAAAGGAGCTACTCTTTGTCGGTCAAGAGGCCGACGGCAATGACGTGATCAATGTCCTTGCTCATTACAAAAAAAATTGGTCAAATAAAATAAAGGCATTTCAACTGCAACAGTACTCTTCTGGCGTAGAGGTGGCTGTAGGCGGATTCTTTAATGGAAAAGAATTCATCCGGCCCGTTAACATTAACTTTGAGCACAAGCGATTGTTTCCTGGAAACATTGGCCCTAGTACGGGTGAGATGGGTACTCTTATGCTGTGGATACAAAAAAGCAGGATTTTTGAACTGACACTTGAAAAAATAAAACAAAACCTTTCCGCCTCAGGTTACGTCGGCTATATCGATGTTAACTGCATAGCAAACGGAACCGGCATATATCCGCTAGAGTTCACGTCACGCTTTGGATATCCTACACTATCTATTCATATGGAAGGGGTCACCAGCAAATGGGGCAAGCTACTATATTCTATTTCCTCAGGTGAAAATGCAGAGTTAAAGACGAAAAACGGATTTCAGGTTGGGGTTGTCATAGCTGTCCCGCCATTTCCGTTCAATGATGATAGAACGTTCAAAAAATTTTCAGAAGAAGCTACTATACTTTTTAAAAGTCAGAACCTTGACGGCATCCATCTTGGAGAGGTGAAGAGAGAAGGCAACGATTGGCACGTCGCCGGTAGGTCAGGTTATTCACTTGTCGTGACCGGTTCTGGAACTACTACTGCGGAGGCAAGCAAGCAGGCGTACCAGAGAGTAGCCAATATCATGATACCAAACATGTTCTATAGGACAGACATTGGAAGCGGATGGGTTCGAGACAGCGACCTCCTTCTTTCATATGGTTATCTACAATAAAAATAAGGCTAGAAGGTCAAACCAAAGTTCTTGATCAAGAACAACAAACAGGAAGCTGAATAATAGTGAAGGTGCCTATCTTCAAATGAACTGCGATAGAGCAATAGAAGATGTCGCCCCCATTGGGTAAGCCGTCTATCGCCTAAAAGTTGGACAGTACTGATATAGACTTCAAAACAATTAATGAAAAAAGGCTAAACTTCTACCAAATTATGATCCTGGTTCAATTTTTTGTGGCTCTGATCAGAAACTCTCCAAGGCTCAGAGGAGCACCACAACTTGTGCAGCGGTTGCTCGACTGACTCAGAATTTCCTTTACAGAGCGCAGTGCTTTCATTTTGTAGACTATTGAACTACATTTATCGCATACAACATTTACAAACATGCACAGATAATTCATTCATAGGTTAATTCAGGTACTCTAAAGGAATCTTTACAAGATGTACAGATACTATTGGCTATCTTGACAAACCTCTTGCCAATAAAGCCTAATACTTTTGACTATATACCTTTAGTACGTGGTACTTATTGAATTGAGAATTCTTTCTATGACGCATAGAACGGGCTACGGCAATTATTGCAGAAATCTTACGCTTTGCTTCGTTCAGGATGTCTGAGAGCAAGATTATGTATGGAGCATTCCTTTCTCACCACCAGATCCAGTTCTATCTGCAAATGTTGGTGGAAAGAAGATTGATAGCAAAGGAAGAAAGTAACAATGTCTAAAATACTACAGAAGGGGGATGCAATTTCTAGCCCTATACAAGCGGCTTGAGGGATTAGTATCTAATCGTACCCCAAAGCATAATAGTTTGCCTGCTAGCCCTTCAGGCAGCCCAAGATAAAGCCTGCGGCAAAACTGCCAGTTAATGGTACTCCAAAGTTCATCATGGTCGGCACTACTTGGCTATCCATTACTGAGGAGGCATAGTTTGCGCTGCTTAAAGAAAATTCTGTAATAGCCTTGTTTGACATAGATGCAATGCTTTCCCAGTCAACGCTTACCAATCCCTTGTAGTTTAGATACGCCAAACCTCCTAACAAAAGGCCCGCTATACCGAGTATGATCTTTATTCCCTTTTTTATAGCATATCCGATCAAGAATCCTGATATGCCGCCCGAGGAAACAGAGGTTAGCATGAAACCTATATCATATGCCAAGTCAGTTTCTTATTTTTGGAACTACTGAAAAGATAGAGTGACAAATAGCCAAGACAACTGTGTCTATCATACATGACATGTAGTATATCCAGAAAAATGTTGTCCTATCAATTAATAAAGGTATATTTGTATAAAAGTTAAAAAAAATTTATGGAGCTCTATTTGCCCAAGTCACTACAGTAAATGTGCTTACTGCTGAGCCGACTACGCCAGCTAAAATAGAGCCCAATATGGCTTGGTTCACTACGATTTCAGGAAGTATATTGCCTAGCCAAGACACTGCGTTTGGTACCATTAGATACCCTGCGGAACCTATTGTAAAGCCCAGTGCCCAGAAAATAAGGATTGCTAGGGATCTAGACATTCTCTACCCCTCGGGAGCTTGCAGCTCTTATGCAATTCATTGTAGTGCAACATGCAAGGTGTTAATAACCTTGATAGTTAATTTTTATCGAGCGCCGATTATCGCGGTGACCGACTCTCGAGAAAAAAGGGAGGCGCCCTGAAAAATCCTCTACGGTCATTTGATAGTAAGATCTGGTATAAAGATATTTTAGATCTAGGTTAAATTTATGAAACATCGAAGTATAAGTTGTATTCATTATATTTCTACAAGGAAATGATTTTCATGATACTTCCAGGAGATTCAATTAGAAGTATACTTAATGAGCAAAGCACAGCGGAGCGTTCACAATTCAATTCGGCATTGGTAGATCCCAAAAGTTGCATATGGTGGTGCCTGCGATAAGAATGGAAAGAGGAATCACTGCCTTTGCTAACGGCATGAAAAATGATGAGAACATCAAGCCGTCATGCCCGGAATGCGATTCGCCTATTATTTTTGACGTGTATCACGGTGAATACATATGCCAGTCCTGTGGCTATGTGGTGCTTGAGAAGATGGATTACTGTGGACATGAAACTCATTCGAACAATTCCGATGACAGGCTGAAAAACTTGCGTGGCAGCGGGCAAACAAGCTCTTTACTAATGAATTATGGGTTGCAGACAGAAATCAGCCTATCAGATAAAGACTATAACGGCAAACCGATCAATTTCGCCAATGCCGAACGTATTGCATGTGTACGTAAGCTCCATGCTAGATTGAAGGCATCTTCAGAGGAAAGGAGGATCGCTAGGGTGCTCTCGGTTATAGACAAAATATGCTCAAAGTTGCTCCTCCCAAGGTCGCTATCAGAGACTGCTGCCAAGATATACAGGAGCTATTCATCTAAAAATAATACAAAAGGCATGTCAGTCAATGGCAACGCTATTGCAGCGGTGTACCTTGCATGCAAGCAGTCTTGTATTGCAAGGGGGCTGGAAGAGATCGTCGATTCAACTGATTTTTGCAGCAACAAAAGGTCATCTCTGAGAATAGCATTTCGCTGTTACAAGAGGATGACAATGTGTATGACAAATGCTGTAGAAGTCGATACGATGAAGATCCCAAGCGGTACATTTGATCATGTCATACCCCTAGACAAATACATTGCGAAGATTTCGAACAGGGCTAGGATTGATTGGCGAATACAAAAACTGGCATTGGAAATCGCCCGCCAGACTGAGGATAACATATTGCTGTCTGGTAAAGATCCCGTGGGAATTGCTTCAGCATACTTGTATATATCCGCATGTCTTTGCGGCTATCACATGTACCTTACAGACATTGCCAACTTCTCACAAGTCACAGAGATCACCATCCGGACACGATGCAAAGAGATTCTTTCTAGCTTCAACCTAGAGGTGCGAGTAAGAGCGGCTGGCTACAGTACTGTTGCCTGCTAGACAAGTTCAATTTTTTAATTCTAGTTTTTCTAAAGCGTTTTGTTAGCCCGCATGTTATGCTAAACAAAATACAACAACCAGGCTTGCAATGACCAGATTCATGACTGGTGATAAACCATTTATAAAGGATTGAAGGACAATGATTTTCTTATTCCTTTTGAAAACATTGCAAAAGCCTAAGGTAGCAGAAGCGCAGTTGGATATCTCGTAGAACTAAGCAAGATGGGTGACTGAAAGACAAACATGAATATTGCTATAGCTAATGAAGAGGACTTTGCAAAGTCTTGTACATACTTCTTTAGTTCACTATAGCGATTTCTGATAGTGACTTCCGTGACACCAGCTGCAACTGAAAGCTCCTTTTGTGTCTTGATTTCTCCTGCTTGCAGGCAAGCGATGTATAGTACCGTCGCTGCGATTCCCATCGGACCTTTGCCTGCAGACGCCTGCATTGCAATAACTTGGCGCATGATCTTTACTGCCATCCTCTTAGTTTTTTCGCTGAGCCCTACCTTATTTGCGATACGTGTTATGCATCTTATATGGTCTATTGCAGGAATCTTGGGATCAAAGGTGTGCACAAGGAGCCTGTAGTCGCGTGAGATCTTCTTTCGTGGGACATTACTGGCAGACGATACTTCGTTGAGTGTCCTTGGCGTCTCTAGTTCGCGGCAGGCGAGGTATACTGAGGCAGCAAGCACAGAAGATACCGTCCTGCCTTTTATCAGGTTAATCCTGGCGGCTTTTCTGTAAAAATAAGCTGATTTTTCTATTATTGTGTCGGACAATCCCAGGCTTTCCCTCAAGTGCTCAAGCGCAGGTAGTGCCTGCTTCAGGCTCCTATCATTCGCTGTTTGTATTCTAAAGTCCCATACCCTTATTCTATCAAAGTTAAGACCCTTTTCCTTTGAGTCTCTGCTATTTCCTATTGTAGTGAGCAGTCCTTTGTTATATCGTGCAAGTGAAGTTGCGCCGCCAATTCGGCTCCTGCGGTAGAAGTCATCGACACTAAAGGCTCGCCATTCTTGTGTGGCAGGACTTTCTAGTCTATCAACTACGACACCGCAACGGCTGCAAATAAGTTCGCCACATTCATGATCCGTTACCACGACCTCACTCCTGCATGCGGAGCACATAAGTGGTCCTTGCATTAAGGTAATTTCTTGTAGGACCCAGACACCTATAAACCATTATCTCAGGGCTAAAAACACATTTTCAATAATGCGTCCGCAATACGGAGCACTTCCATTACTACTATTTGGGATCCCATTCAAGTTTTTATCGAAAATGAAGGGTGAAGTATATTTAGAAAATTTATGAGCCATTCAGTTTTGACCTTGGCAAAAATCAATATCTATCAATCTTGTAGTAAATAGTACTGCCAGGAATACTTAGAAATTTGACCTTAAGCTCTTCGTATAATTCATTTTACTTAAGGTAGTACTTATTGCAAGACTTGCGATTAACCCGACGCTTAGCTTTTCATCATCAAACATATTTTTGCAGCAAGACGCCCTTATCCTTGCTTGTTTAGGCATCCTGAGACCTGCGAGGGTCTGAACGCGGTACATCGGATATGCCCAAACAGAACCACCACGCTATAACACGCACTTTTCGAGCAAATGTTTGCTGTCTGTTCTTTAACCTGTTCTCCGTTTCAATAAAATTTTTCATCTATGAAAGCCTGTTCTTATGAATTTTATAAACGTCAGTTAATCCAATACATAACTTATATTATATAGATAATATATATGAATATGACACGGAGCGATTCGCTTGAGAACGGCTCTGAGGCATTAGAATTTAAAGACGTCGAATTTATCCAATTAAGATATACTGACGTCCTTGGCAGGTTTTTGGCAAAGTATGTTGTTAGTGACACGGGAGATCCAGCTGAACGTGTACATAATGGTATAGCACTGGATGGCTCCTCCGTCAGAGGATTCTCAAAGATAAACGAATCAGATCTTTTGCTTATTCCTGACAGGTCGACCCTGCGGTTAATGCCATTGCCCGGTTACAAGGTCGCCACTGCAATTGCAGACGTTTATGAAGGTTTTGGCAACGGCAGGATGGTTAAAGACCCCCGGCATGTTCCTCAGGTGTTGGAGGAGGAACTAAGTGGGCAGGGACTGACGTGTCAAACCGGCCCTGAGGTGGAGTGTTTTGTTTTTGATGACATTCTCATCGGGGAGAATGGAGGAGCTGAAATCCAATCATCGGAAACGGCTGGAAAGTACCCTATCCGTAGAAAGCACGGCTATGACGCACCTCCATTCCAAGACTCCTTACTGGAGTTACGATTTGAAATTGCCAACGTCTTGAAAAACAACTACTCCATTAAGGTCACTAATCTTAACCACGAAGTTGCAAGCAGCGGCCAGATAGAGATCAACTTTATGCATAGCACAATTACAAAGGCGGCTGACAATGTACAGATATACAAAGATGTTGTCCGAAGCTTAGCCAAAAAGCATGATAAGATTGCAAATTTTATGCCCAAGCCCATCTTTGATGAGAGTAATCCAAGGAGCAGCGAAAACGATAATGGTTCAGGGATGCATGTAAGCGTGAGCCTATGGTCCGATGGAAGCAACCTATTTTATGACCAGAATGACTTCTACGCAGAGCTGAGCCAGATTGGACGTTACTTTATTGGAGGGGTGATAAAGCATGCGTCCTCTCTGGCCGCTTTAGTAGCCCCAAGTGTAAATTCATACCATCGCCTGGTTCCAGGCTTTGAAGCTCCAGTGTATGCTGCCTGGTCAAGGGGAAATAGGTCGGTCGTCTTGAGGGTACCAGTGAACGAGAAGCAGAGTGGAAAGTCAAAACGAATCGAATTCAGGGCTCCTGATCCATCTGCCAATCCTTACCTTGCTTTTTCAGCAACAGTTGCTGCTGGAATTGACGGCATCAGGCAGAAGACGGATCCAGGTGATCCAGTTAATGAAGACATCTACAAAATGTCTGATTCAGCACGGAGAGCCCTGGGAATAAAGATGCTTCCTCGCACATTGCAGGATTCGATTGAGGCGCTAGAAAATGACAAGGCGTATCTAAAACCATATTTTTGCAATGAACTGATAGACACATATGTGGAACTCAAGGGCGAGGAGATAGCATTCGCGACAGGTTCCAAAGAGCGCCAATTCATGCTTTACTATGACATCTAGCATATTATCTCTTTGTAGGCCTTACGAGTATAGAGATCGCTATTGACCTCAGCACCGGTATTACGTCCCAAAGTTAAACCTCTATTATCTTTCTAATAGTTATCTTGAGGAGTTGAATCAGAAGAACTAGAAAAAATTTGCTGAGGTGGCCTCCTGTGATGCGATCTCCATCGCCAATATGCTTCTTGTGGGTAGCACACAAACATAGAACACTCCGAGTTGTATCATCTTTTACATTACAGTGGTACAAGGAGCAACATGCAGATTTGTGGGTCCACAAAGTACGCAAAACACTTATTCTCAGCTTTGCACTCTTATTCGAAAAGGTTATTGCCTCAAGATTCGAGATAAAATGGTGAATTGCATAATCCTGTCAATACTGTCATTTCGGTTGCTGTGTTGGTTTCAGTAGTTGGAGCTTCATTTTATTATGTTTATGCTACCGATGCAGTGGAGCCATGGCTTGGAATAGAAGGGAGCAATGTCACACCGGCTATCGCGCAAACACTTGGCCTGCAGGAATCTGTCGGCTTTCTGATCTTTTCTGTCGAACCATCTAGCCCAGCAGAGCTAGCTGGATTGAAAGGAGGCGACAGGGTTGTAACTATTGATGGAAGGCCGGTTCTGCTTGGAGGAGACGTTATAACTGCTGTTGATAATATTCAAATTGACGATGCACAAGACATCGAGGCCGAGCTGATTGATAAGACAGTAGGCGACGTTATTGAGTTTAGCGTAATCAGAGGAAGTTCCACTCAAGATGTTGATGTTAAACTGGGTGCGAGGTGATTCATCTGCTGCAAAATATTATAGGTCGATTAAAGGCACTATAATTGATTCTGGATTATTCCATTAAAAATTCGTTTTTATAATGACAAAACTAATTGGGCAGCAATAATGGGAGACGTTATAATCAAGCATATTGAGCAAGTCAGATTAAGACTTCACCAAGGACTCGTACTGTCTAGCTCTATAGAGCCTGCATTGAAAGTTTTAATATACAAACACCTCAATAAATTTTGGTAAACATTGAACTACGCTAAGCAAGCATGATACTGCTCAGGCACACTGTATTGAAGATTCATAGACTCTGTAGTGATGTCGATGCTGATATCTGGATACTTCAGTTATGCTACTTGAGAATGTCTCAAATCGATGCATTGCGCTAACTCTGCCCCGCGCTGCTATACTTTATGTAGAGTTAGTCTGCAAGAAATTACAATCTTGGGCAAGAACGTCTTTAAAAGACAGATCGACCCTAACATTAAAGCCGTATATAGAAAAAAGCCGTTTGGTCATTTTACTGGACGCTTCTGTTCACGTTTTATGGTGATCTAATCGACTTGTTTTGGGTGCAAGGATTGGCCTCTCTATCAGACTCTCTTATTCCTCTTTTCTTTACCATTTAATACCGCCTTATTGCTCGACCAATTCAGGCTGTTTGGATTTTACCCGCTACACAAAATTGAGAGTTGCTAAAAAAATCTCCTCAGAAAGCCCGTTGTGGCGCCTCCTGAAAGCAGGTCTCCTCCTATGAAGAGCCCTATCGCACCTGCCATTGTCAGCACCCAGACGATCTTGTTCCATCCAAAGATCTTCTGGCCGTCAAGCCCCATGAAAGGTATCATGTTAAAGAAACCAATAAAGCCATTGAATCTCACTCCAACTAGCAGAATTGGGATTGCAGAGTCAACAGCAGCAAGCACAAGATAGACGCACAAGAAGCCTGTGCCCATTGCTAAGTTAGTGAGAGGTCCAATCAATGAAACCTTGCCGTTGCGAGCCTCACTGAGATTGCCACTAATCATGACGGCCCCCGGCGCTATGAACTTAAACGGAAAGAATGGGAGGGCAGAAATAGCCGTGACCACTGCGCCGTAGAACAACACACGAAATTCTGCCCAAGCCCTGTAGAACTGTGCAAGAAACTTGTGTCCCAGCTCGTGTAGAACGAATGCACTGATAAAGATGGCGAGGAAATCCCATCTGAACTGGAACCTGTACAAGGACAACCCAACAGCTGTTACCAGGGCCGTCGCTATCACCAAGTGAAGAATTTCGACCTTCGAGAAGCGCAGGTAGATCATATTATACAGGGAAGATCTAATGCGCATTTGCGGAGAAGCAGCTGTTCCGTCTATCCGCTCCAGAAATTCACGATCCTTTCCAGGTTGCTCGAGGTAATCCTGCAGAAAAAAGCAGTTATGGTTGGGGGGCAACCGATGAATAGAGCAGAAGGTCTCTTTGCAGTAGCGGCATCTGAAAGGCATTGATTCTTTTGTGCCACACAAATCACAATGCATCGAGTGCAGTATCCCATATGCATTAACCCCTATTAAACGAAGAGGATTATTGTTGTCTATACATCGCCATGCACAATTTATATTCTTAATAAAAAATCGTTTATCACTTCAAATAACGTTCCAGAAGTAAAATCTTTTCAGAAAGCTTGCAAACTTTTTCTTATCAAATCTCTCTCAAGAAAATCATGAATTGCGCTTAGGTTGTATATTTTGTGTATCCTCCTCTCTATTTTGTGGAAGCTATTGCACACGTTCCTACATCAAGAATTACTTTGCGCATACAATATCGACTGCGGTGATCATAAATTGAGCTTACCATGGCAAGGTAATCAATATAGACAGCGTATAGATTCGCAAGCTTATGTTAAAAAATTTATTCGCCGACTATTACATCTGAGTGGTGCTCTATATAATGCCTATCAGCCTCATCTTTTGTCAGAAATTCCTTTGCACAATCCCTGCATCGGAAGGTTCCAGACTCATATTCAGACATTGGTCTGCAAATATGGAATTAAGGTGATAATATATAGCTATAACCAGCTATTTAATTAGGCTACGAACTATACCCCGATGTAGGCAAATTGAAAATCGATTATGAGCTTCTAAATTCAGTGTGTGAGGACGTTCTTGCAAAGCACAACTCGATTAGGTGGACAGGAATAGTAAATAAGAACGGTGTCATATTGGCACAGAAGGCTAGAAAAG
>OCZS010000520.1_pt1 | contig 12739 bp, 12 predicted proteins | sample 1539071 | NCBI WGS metagenome assembly OCZS01 (sample SAMEA3113584, study PRJEB22503) | soil metagenome | reverse complement strand
GAGTCAAGACACTGAAGAAATGAGATTTTAACGCGTAGATTAGTAGAAAAAATTGGCGTGGTAGAGTTGGTGTTATCAAATAAACTGGTTTTTGTCAAGCTAAATATTTACAATAACAATATTGTAGTTAGCGATTATTGTAGCTATACTAACAAAGGGGTGTAATAATTATGCAATACCAGAACAATATTGAATAATCAATGTCGGATAATTAGAAGATGGCGATAATGATTCCATCATTGCAGCTACTGGTAATTAGCATCATCTAGGTCGTTGGGTATCTTGTTGTCATACATATGTTGCATGACTATTACGGTAGCAGTACATAATCTCAATGTTATTGCAAATTACTAACAAACATACTCGAAAAGATGGTAATATAGATTTATAGCCATAGGATATCGAATAGCTGATACATAAAGCATGGTAGAATCAGGCGGCAAACGGATAGTTCTGACTGCAGACCGCAGTTTGATGACAAACTACAGGGGCAACTTCCTCTATGGCTTTATTGCATGTGGTCCCTACGAGCTTTTACCAGAATTTGTATTTGACAAGATCTTTTGTCCAAGTGTTGAGACTAACTCGAACACAGGAGAGGTCAAGGTTGCACAGTGTGGCTTGAGAAGGATTGAAGGGGCGCTTTTGAAAGATTACAGGCGCGATGAGATCCTTCTTGCCCACCCTGAGATGCTTGACAGGTGCGTTGGCCCAGAGACAAAGGTCGTCGGCATCAATGTCATGGATCCACTTGGCATGGCGCCAGTGACTACAACAATGTCTCCAGAAAAACTCTCATACGTCGCCATGAAGTTCAAAAAGATGTGCGCTTCCATTATTCAGCTAAAGAAGAAATACAATTTCAAGGTGGTCGTTGGAGGTAACGGCTCTTGGGAGCTTGCCAAGCCTGATAGGATGAAGATTCATGGTATTGATACAGTAGTCATTGGCGAGGCAGACGAGCTGGCTCTTGATCTTTTCCATGACTTGGAAGCTGGTGACGCGCCAGAACTCTTGCATACCTTTGTCCGCAGCATCGAAAATATCCCTATGATGCAGGGACCGACGGTCAACTCCCTCATCGAGGCTATGCGTGGCTGCGGCAGGGGTTGCGACTTTTGTGACGTCAACAAGCGCTCAAAGAAGGACTTTCCGCTTGCGAGATTACAGAAGGAGGCCAAGATTAACCTCGATTATGGTTTCGACTCAATCTGGCTACAATCTGACGAAATGCTGCTTTATGGTTGCGATAACAAAGACTTTATTCCAAACGCAGATGCTATCACTGAGCTATGGAGCGGCCTAAAATCTACAGGGGCACGCTTTGTTGGAACGACTCACATGACGCTTTCTGCGGTTGCATCTTCGCCCGACCTTATAAAAAAGATGTCCGAGATCAATGAGATGAATGTCGCCGGCGGCAGATGGCTTGCAACTAACCTTGGGGTCGAGACGGTTGCTCCAAGGATGGTCAAGAAGCACCTGGGTGTCAAGACAAAGCCATTTCAGCCCGAAGAGTGGGGTTCAGTGGTAAGAGAAGGCTGCAGGATACTTAATCAGAATAATTGGTTCCCTGCGCTTACACTAATCATAGGATGGCCCGATGAGACACCAGACGAGACACAATACACGATCGACCTCATTGAGGACTTTAGACATATGAACATGCGTGGCTTGGTTGCGCCGTTACTTTATCAAGACTTTTCTGAAAAGAACTCGATGCATTTTGGCAACCTCAACGAGGCGCAGTTCACCCTATTCTGGAAGTGCTGGGAGCACAATCTGCGCGTAATAAACGACATTATACCAATCATCATCAGGAACAAGACATACGGTCCAGCAATGAAGGTCTTCATGGCAGCGCTCATCAAGTCAGGCACTTGGGCAGTCATGAGATATCTGCGCGGGCTCTCAAAGGAATTGTTCAATGGACAAGTGCCAGAAGACATAGTCGAGCGATACTCGCGCAAACAGTCTGTGACGGCTACGATGCCGTCACAGCTCTAGCATTTTTTATTGTAGATTCTTGATCGCTTCCTCTGCAAGTGTTGCAACTTTGGGCGTCAAGATTACAAAGTAATTTTTGTCTGCACGCTCGACTGACGTCACAGGCCGGAATTTCTTTGTCGAAATGTCAAATTCGACAAGGCCGGGGTCCAGTTTTCCTTTAGTATATATCATCATCAGGACATCTCCTGAAAGCGGAGTCAATGGCACAAGAGAAAAGACGTATCCCTTGTACGAACTAACGGGCATGACCTGCTTCATGTATGGTGCAACAGAAACAAGGTAAAGAAAAACATCCTCTACTGTAGCAAATTCTTCAAATTCAAACTTCATCATTTTAATCGCATTTTACCAAGATATAAGGCTTTAAAAAATGAAAAAAGAGAGTGATTAGCCGTATGATTCGAACTTGATGTCGTAGCCTCCATCCTTTCTCTTATTGCGCTCGGTGACAAAGCCTTTTGGGATCAAATAATCCAGCGCGCCGTCTATTGTTCCCTGCCAGCCGCAGATGTAGAATGATGTGTTTTCAGGGGCCACCTTTTCACCTACCAGCTCTTCAAGGGGAGAGAGTTCCTTCCCTGGTTTTGGTCTGAGGAATGACTCAACTCTGCCCTTCTGTCCGCTCCATGACCTGTTGAACCACTCCTGCGGCCTGCTGATGCTTGCGCGGTACCGGAAGTTCCACTTGTCACGACCTTTATCAATACTCTCATCTTCAAGAGAGACCAAGAGATCCCTGTAGCCTAGCTCATCAACATAACTTGCACCGTGGAGCACGACTATTTCGCGCTTGCTTCCAATTGCCTTGAGGTGAAGCGAGTATGATAGGAAAGGAGCAAGGCCTGTCCCTCCGCCAATCAAAACCATCCTTCGATCATCTGCTCTGCCGTCAGGAAGCTTTTCGTTTATTGTGAAAATGCCAGTAGGCTTGACCCAAAATATTTCGTCGCCTTCCTTTTTGTTGAAAAGCTCAGTTGTGAGCCTGCCAGGCACCGGCTTACGTACCCAGCGTATGTACAGCTCAAAGCGCTTCTTTTGTTCAGGAGGTGATGCGATAGAGTAAGCTCTGCGTACTATTTTGCCTTCGCTTGGGATATGGAAGCCAAGCGTGACAAACTGACCCGCCTTAAAGTCAGGAATTGGGCCATTATCCGGAGTGATGTGGAAGACGCCAAGGTCCTCCTTGATTATTTGGACGTATGATAGCTTGGCTTTGTTGTCAACTACCATATACTTCTGAAGTTCAGAAAACGGCAAATAAATACATTTTTAATTTTCAGGCCTACCAGTAACTGCTCAAATGGACAAAAATAGGCAAGTTTTATTTGATTCTGGCTCCAATCTAGTGTTGTATATATGGTAGACTGGCTCAAAGGTAAGGATTTTGGAGGCTCTAACGAGATTGATCAGCTTACCAAGAACATAAATGAGCAGAGCGACGATCAGAGGAAGATCATTTCCCAGTTCAACAAGGCTATGAACGAATTTGCAACTGAGCGGTCGCTTGAAACTTGCCTTGATGCCCTTAACTTGTCAATGCAGCTTGCAAACATCAGAGGGAAGCTGGCAGGGTCGTACGAATACTATGCTAGGCTGTTAGAACGCGAAATAACAAGGCTGAGTAGAACAAAACCACCATCCTAGTCTGATACAAGGATCGGCGTGACAATTTCTCATAAGACAGCGCTTAAAGCCAACCTTCCATTTTGAGTGAGGCAGCAATAGTGGGAATATTCCTTAGTTCCATCAAATCTTTGAGAAGTATGCTCAGCTCTCTTCTATATTTTATAGTGATGTATATGACAGCAGTATCTTAGCAACAGACATAAGTTTGTATTTTAATAGTTGTCCAAAACGTAGTAAGACAGTAGTTCATGCAGCCAAGCAGACTAATATCACATATCTTCTATTACGGTGTGGAATAAATTGCAGTCCATCACCTCTGCCACATTATATTTCGTCGTTTTAGGTTTCTGTGTCACTAGAGATTAAAAATCCTCTCCGCTAATCAAATATCCTATCACATTCCAGCCATACCTTTCGGCTCATACCCATTTGACTTGAATAATTCTTCGCATTTCCTTCTCAGCAGGTTTTTTCTCCTATCCAGCCCTCGTTCATGTCAGCAAAGAATGTCTTTGACATACGACGACCATCCATGTCAAGTCGTCCTTGAAAGCAATGCTCTGCTTGATGTTAGTGGTATACTATGCGGTTCCTTATAGTTCCCAGTCTTTCTATCGTTATTTCGACCACGTCTCCATCCCTTAGATATTTTGGCTCTTTCATTGACATTGCTACTCCAGCTGGTGTTCCTGTCGAAATGATGTCACCAGGCTCAAGCGTCATGGTCACGCTAAGTGTGGAAATTATCCGTCTAATTGGGATAACCATATTAGAACTTGATGAGTTTTGCCGTATTTCGCCATTAACCTTGGTTGTTATGTGAAGGTTCTGAGGATCTGAGATCTCATCTTTGGTCGTTATCCAAGGTCCGCATGGAGCAAAAGTATCAATTCCCTTGCCTCGAGTAAACTGCTTGTCCTTGAACTGGATATCCCTTGCAGACACGTCATGCAGTATCATGTATCCAAAGACAGAATCAAGTGCTTTATCTTCTGGCACCTTCCTAGTTTCTTTGCCAATGATAACTGCAAGTTCGGCCTCATAGTCAAGGCGAGTTACGAATGACGGGCAGATAATGTCTTTGAAGGGCTCGTTAAGAGCGGTCCTGGGCTTCATGAATATCACGGGCTCATCTGAAGGGGTGAGCCCTGCGTCACGCGCATGATCGTAATAGTTAAAGGCAAGGCATACTATCTTTGGAGGATTCGGTATCGGCACTAACAGCTCGACATCGCTCACTTTCTGATTGAATTTCAGATTGGTCTTGTGGTGCTTGACCTCGTCAAGCCATCCTCGGAACGCAAAGTCCTTGATGTTGAGGGGGACAGGTATGCCGGTCTGCTGCTGTATTTCCGACCTTGTGACAATGCTTTTTCCATCATCGGATATGAGGCTGTATGTTTCCTTTACCTTGCTATCTCGGATTCTTGCTACCTTCATTGTCCATTTACCTGTGCGTCATTATTGCGATTTGATTACCGTCGATTCTGCAAAACCCAAATCTCACGAACTGAACCCGTGCGTCAGGCTCAAGGTGGGATACAAAAGATTCTGCAAAACCTTGCGAAATTTCAAGGCTGTTAGTATTGTACTCCTCCTCGCTCATGTAGAGTTTCTTGGGAATTATGACCTTGTAGTCAATTATATCATTCTTTGCAATCCACTGTATTTTCGGCGTGGATTGCCGGATCTCGTTACCACTAGCCTCAGCTGTTATTATCAACCGGGCACCATTCTTCCAATCCAGGCTCGTTATCTTAACATTATACAATTCAATGAGTCGAATTTCATCCCCTACCTTCAGCCCTGTTGCGTCATCTTCAGAGATATAGAACCGGTCACTTACCTTCACCGTCCTCACCCCAAGGTTGACATTAGTAGGATGGTTCTTGAGTACGACGTCCATTTCGGGACCGCCCCTGACATACATTTCGACAGGGTTTTTCACAAAGAACAACCGCAGCGATATTGGATCTATTATCTTCCGGTTTAAAGCTTCTAAGCTTTCAAAAGGAGGTTTGGTTTCTGCAAGCGTAAGGCCAAGCGACAGCACAAATTTGCGTATCGCATCGGACACAAAGCCCCTCCTTCTAAGCGCAGCAAGTGTTGGGAGCCGCGGGTCATCCCAGCTTCTGATCGTGCCATTTTCTATAAGTGGTTTTATCTTTCGCTTTGAAACTGGAATTCCTTCAAACTCTAGCCTTGAAAATTCAATAAGGTATGGCTTTCTTAAACTGAGCCTATCAAGAATTGCAAAATAGAGTGGATTGCGAAGCTCATATTCTTTCGTTCTCAAAGCATGCGTTACGCCATCGAGGCTGTCTTCAATTGGCGCTGCAAAGTCATAGGTAGGCCAAATCCGCGCTCTGTTGCCCAGCTTAGGGTGATCACAGTCTATTATCCTGAAAAGCGCTGGGTCACGCATAGCCGTATTCTGGTCGGCCATGTCGCCCTTGAACCGAACAATGGCTTCATTTTGCTCATATGAGCCACCGAACAATTTTCCAATCCTATCAAGCGCGGTTGCAGGATCGCGCCTGCAATCGCAGGGGATGCCCCTTGCTCGGAGGTCATGTATTATCTCTTGGCTACAGATGCATACGTATGCGCCGTCCAGCTCGATCAGCCTTTTTCCATAATTATGCAAAAGCTCAATGTCGTCTGAAGTATTCTTAATAATATCAGGCTTGACTCCAAGCCATTTCAGCCCCTCAGCTATGGCGTCATAATATTCCACTTTTTCGTTAAGCGGATTTGTATCATCAAAGCGGAGAATCAGCTTTCCGCTGTACATTCGGGCATACTCTTCGTCAATTATAGCTGCCTTTGCATGTCCAATATGTGGGTAGCCGTTTGGCTCCGGCGGAAATCGAGTAACCACTTTGCCCTGCATGGCTCCTTCAAGCGGAGGCAGTTGCTGTTGCTGTTCCGATACATGCTTTTTTGCAGCCACCTTTCTTGGTACAAGCTCTTCAAGAAGCGATTTTTGATCTGCAAGTGAAAGTGCATTTATTTGCTGCACAACTGCCTTGATTTCAGAGATAAGTAACTTGATTTGGCTACGCAATTCTGGCTTCAAGCCGACAAACTTGGCGATCACTGCATCAGATTGTGCCTTGCCGCCATGCTCAACTGAATTCTGTAATGCAATGATTTTGATGAATTTCTCAGTATCTGGATCGATTGGCACGTACTACTATAGACTCCTGCCCACTACAAAATCTGCCGAGAACTGAAGAGCTCTTCTGGCATCAGAGTTACCGTAACCTTCAATTGACTTGACTGCTTCATTTAAGTACGTTCTTGCTTCATTCCTCACATCCTGCTCTATGCCAATATGAGAGATGATCTTGACAGCCTCCTTGATATCTTGGTTCAAGGCCTTCCCTCTTGTACCAAATACCCTCTTGATCTTTTCTGTGTCTTCTTTGTTGGCGTTTTTCAGAGCAAGTAGTATTGGATATGTCTTCTTGCCTTCTCGAATGTCATTGCCAGCGGCCTTGCCTGTCAGCTTAGGGTCGCCTATTACACCTATCAGATCATCTACCAACTGGAAAGCAATACCGATGTTGCGGCCAAATGAAGAGAGATTTCTGATATCGCTAGGGGTGTGATTTTGAGATGACAGCGCGCCAAGTGCGCACGATACTTCAAAGAGCGTAGCAGTCTTTTTGCCAATCATGTCGATATAATGCTGCACACTTGGAAACTTAGGACTTGATGCCACTTCTACGTCTATTGCCTGTCCCTCGCATATTTCCGTGCACGCAAATGAAAGATGTTCCACCATGTCAATTATCGACTTGTCTGGAATTCCGGCCTTTCTGCAGTTAAACGTCAATAGTTCAAACGCTTTTGAGAATAGAATGTCGCCGGCAAGAATTGCAAGAGGCATACCATAGTATCTGTGCACAGTTGAAGTGCCATGCCGCATTTCATCATTGTCCATGATATCGTCATGTACAAGTGTAAAGTTATGTACAAGCTCGACTGCAGCGGCTGCAGGGAGAGCCCTCTCGGCGCTTCCACCTAGCATTTCGCAGCCCTTGAGCACCATGAATGGTCGCAATCGCTTGCCTCCCGTGCGGATATAATGTGACGAAGCCTGGTAAAGCTCTTTTGGCTTGCCCTCAACGAATGTAAGTATAAAGTCGTTCACGGTAGAAGCATAAGATTCCAGCTCGCTTTTGATGCTGTCTGCCTTCATGTACGGCTACTAACCTCATGTGCTAGCATTCCTGTCAATATATATCTTGAGCTAGCAAGCGCAGCGATGTTTTTGGCTCCAACAAGGAACATAGTGCTCTTAAGCTCTGCAAGAATTGTATCGGCAAATGCAAACAGGTTTTCGCGTGACTGTGCAGCTGTTTGAAGGAATGGATATGCCATTGCAGCCATGCTGGCACCAAGCGCTATGCACTTTGCAACTTCCAGCCCATTGCGCAGACCACCTGATGCAATGAGCGGCAATTTCACTGCGCGCCTGACTTCCATGAGGCTGGCCGCAGTCGGAATGCCCCAGTCCCAGAACATCTCACCAAGGTGCTTCTTAAGGTCGTCTTTGAGAGACTCCGCCCGTAACTTTTCAACACCGGCCCAACTAGTGCCGCCAGCCCCTGCAATATTGATCGCGGAAACGTTGGCCATCTCCAGTTTTATGGCAACCTCCTTTGAAATTCCGGCGCCCACCTCCTTGACTATCAGAGGTACATCTATGGTCTTGGCAAGCTCTGAAATCTGGGCAAGAACTCCCTTATAGCGCGGCTCGCCCTCTGGCTGTATAAGCTCTTGCAGCGGGTTAAGGTGCACCACCAGCGCATTTGCCCCAATCATTTTCACTATTCTTTTAGCTTCATCTACCGTGAACCCTTTGGAAAGTTGCGCTCCACCGATGTTTGCTATTAAGAATGCATTTGGCGCATTCTTTCTTGCTATCGAATAGGTGGCAGCAAGCTCTTCACTTTTGAGGCCGGCCCTCTGGCTCCCAAGCCCCATGCCAAAGCCATACTTTTCTGCGAGCTCACCCAGCCTGCCGTTAATGACAGTTGCCTCGTCGGTGCCGCCAGTCATAGAGTCGATTATAATCGGTGCTGAAAACCTTTTCCTAAGAAAAGTCATCGAAGTGTCAATATCATCATAGTCCATCTCAGGCAGCGCGTTATGCACTAGCCTGACGTATTCCAAATATGTAGAAGTAGTTTTCGCCTGTACGTTCTTCTGAAGTGGGATGTCTATCCCTTCCTTTTTGCGCTGCTTAATTAACTCTATATCAGAGGGCGCGTCAAAAGTGTCTGGCAACTAACTCCTTCTCCCCCTTATAACTGTGCCAACATTTAGCGTGCCTTCTGCTGCCTCTAGAATGCGTTGAGGCACAAGCCCATTTATCATCACTACATCCATTCCGTGTGATGCAATCTTAAATGCTTCTGTAACCTTTCTTTGCATTCCACCAGTTGCGTCGATGCCTGATGTCTTGAAGAACTCAATCGATTTTCTCTTCTCTGCGACCTGTATCTCGTTTACAAGTTCTCTGCTTACGCTGTCTTTATATATGCCATCGACATTGGTAGCAAAAATGACCCTTAGCGGTCGCAGTACTTTTGCCAAAATCGCCATTAGTGCATCGCCGGATAGGATAGAATATTTGGTACCTTCAACATGGACTATGTCGCCAAACGTTACTGGTATTAGCTTTGACTGGGTCATCGCATAGAGGTGCTTTATCTTTGCTGCAATTGGCTTATGGCCTGTCGCAAGAGCCGACGGTGGTATGCCATATGGGTTAAGTCCCGCCCTTATCATGGAATTGACGATTATCTGATTGAGTGCGATCATTGATTCGTGCACTATGGAAACTCCATGAACGTCATAGTTGGCCGACTTGGTATGCATGCCATATTTTACCGACCAGTAGTGGCCAAACGAGCCGCCGCCGTGCACAATTATGACAGGAACGCTTAATTGCGCCAGAGCGCGTGAGATGCTATCTATCGCATCGATATTAGCTGCTAGCGGTTTTTCCTTAAAGGTAACAACAGAGCCGCCCAGCTTGATAAGGATAAGTTCTTGCAACAACAAAAAGCATACTTTTTGAAGTGAATTTAAGTTTTAACTTGCTTTTTCACTTCTCCACCCTACTACATGATACTACGACTACTATCGGAATCAAATACATCAGAAAAGCATTTGCAACTATTTGAGCTTGAGTAGCTCAAATAGTTGCCTGCGACTCACATAAGCATTGAAAAGAAAGTCTCAAGGATTAGATCGAAAGCACACTTTCATCTTCTTCAAAGAATCTACATATAAGAAAAGTACAAGCTGCTCCTAAGTCACTCACAGACCAAGCTAAAGATGAAGCATTATTGTTGTTTAACTAACGTAGTCAGAGTCTTGGGATATTAGGAGTAAAGGCGTGAAAAAAGGAAGTATAGTGACTCGCTCCAGAACTGTGAGCATAGCCTATTGCAGAACTCTTTTCTTCAATCTTTATAGCAAATATGTTGCATCGTTTTACAATGGCAAGCAACGAAGGGCCAAGGATATTGTGGGAACAGCTGAAGGGCAAGAAGGTAAAGACAAATGATGGTCATGATATTGGGGAGATTAAAGAGATAACACAAAACTATATACACATAGAAAAGGGAATGCTAAACAAAGACAAGTCATGGATCCCAAAATATCTAGCCGATGCCTATGACGGCAAAGTTCTCTGGCTTGTGATCGGTAACGACGATCTTGCAAAGGGATATTCATACACGACAGAGCCAGATAGGGAGCAGCATACACACGACTTTGAAGTGTTCAAAGCAACACCTTATGGACAGAAGGCAGTTCAGCTTCCGGATTTCGAGCAGAACATACGCATGACAGAAGAAAGAGAGTCCAATACAAACATAAGCTCCGACGACGAATACAAGAATATCCGAGACCTAGAATAGCTGTACATGTACAATTAGATAGAGCAAGGAGTCCAAATCGTCTTACATACTCACTAGCTCTTTGCCATATGGCGCCCTGCTAGTCCAGACATCATTAGAGAAGATGTCATCTAATTAGCAGGAATTAAAATTCAATTATTTCAGCAAATTAGAGGCTAGAATGCATTTTAGAAGAATATGATATCTGGCTTCTCAGCCTAATGGCAATTTGATTGTTCATTATAAGTAAACATTTCTCCATCTGAAGGCTTTGTGATAATCTGACAAATAAAATAGAATTGATGTATTGCTCTCGGCAAAAATAGATAAAGGGTCTCAATCTGATGCTTTAACATAATCAGAATAAACATCATCATATCGATAGCAGATCAAGTTGTATAATATTATAAAATCACCATTTATTGTACTGTATTCCTTTAAGAAAAGCTGCCGGTATTATTCCTAGTCACTAGTCGTGTTCCTTAGCCTTTATCTTATCCCAATGGTCTAAGAGCCTTTCAAGTACAGCATTACAGGTGTCCTCGCTTTTGCAGAATTTGGTGGACAAGCTTCAGTCATATAATAATGGATCATATGATAAGATAGAGTTGCTTGAGTCGGCTCTTATCAACTACCAGCCTTTTAAACAGTGACTTGTATCTTCTCAACTACTAGAAAAAATAATATACAAATTATAATACTTCTTCATTAGAGTTTATTTGTATATCAGGCGTTCCATTATAATGATATACTTATATCCTTTACCCCTTTTTGGGAAACTAAGAGGCGTATGATAAACAGAGACAGAATTGACATAATAAACCAGATTCTAAAGGCTGCAAATGGCGGAGCCAATAAAACTAGGGTAATGTACAAAGTAAATCTTAGTTATGCACAATTGAAAAAGATTCTGACGGCTCTAACTGAAAAGGACCTAATTCGCTACGACAAAAATACTCGAATATTGTGGACTACTGAAAAAGGTCTAATGTTTCTTGATATATACAATCGGATGAGCGATATGATAGAGGAAGGACAACAACAACATCAAATGTGGATACATAGGGAAGAAGAAGTTTGAGAGAGAGCAGAGCATATAAGTCGCCAATCATTATTGGTTTCTTCCATCTGATTAAAGAACTCGAATCTATTACCCTCTAATCATGATACTATGTAACAGATAGGCCTGCTGTTATTCCATATTATGCTACTATAAGACACAATTTTTTTATCGATATTCTAATGTAGTGATTGATGCAAGTTTTGATAAATTATGGTGCGTGCCAGCAATAACTCTCCTTCTGTTCTAAGCGGGATTCTGCTGAGCAGCCAACCTGAGCAGGTGCAGGACCTTGTGCTCTATTTAGCCTTGCTCCACCCGGGTCGGCAGTTTCATTCCAGTATCAGATATATCAGGCTACTCACCATCATCTTACTATTCTGACTGGATATCTTTTCTGTTCCGTTGCCAGTCGTCTCCGACTAATTATCGCTAATTCGGGTGCCTGCAGTGAGGGAGGAGTTTCCTCTCTTTCGAGTGACCCACCCACTGGCTCACACGCAGTATCATGGACAGAATTGATATTAAAACCTAGCATTATTCACTAGTCTTCCTAAAGTAATTTCTTACCAGTTGAGGAAAGTACTCCTCTTCCAGCTTAACCACTTGCTCTTCTGTTTCTGCATCTGCATAGTCGTCCAGAAGGTTGGCATTGAGCTGAAGAAATGTATGGCCCCACTTGAACTTGTCCATCATTTTTATCGCAAGCTCCTTTTCATTCAAGATGTAGAATGCACCTGCAAGGGCTTCAACGCTCGATAGCTTGCCCAGCTTGGCATAGTTGGTTGGGTTCGCAGCCAGCATCTCGGGGAGCCTTCTCGCTATTCCCCGAGCGGCAAGGCGCTGATGCTTTAGCACCTCGTCTGCGCGCTCCCATGAGCAGTCAATAGCGCATACAGAATCTGCTACCGTATGGTCGTGTCTCAAAACAGGTACTTCTGAGAAAGGGTTGAGCACAATAGTAGTCCTCGAAATAAACTTGACTGGCGCTGCTAAGCGGAACCTGACCAGCTTGGCTGCGGTACACTTGAACGGATCATCTTGGTGGAGCATGTAGATTAGCGGCTTCATACTATATCATGTTTAGCCAAGATCATTAAAGTTTTTATTCGCTTGACTTTCA
>OCZS010000519.1_pt1 | contig 12744 bp, 13 predicted proteins | sample 1539071 | NCBI WGS metagenome assembly OCZS01 (sample SAMEA3113584, study PRJEB22503) | soil metagenome | reverse complement strand
GCCGCAGCCATGAGGATCGCCCTCGACCCGTACATGCTGCGGACGGTTCCGCTGGCCGAGCTGCCGGGCATGGTGGCCGAGCTCGGCTACGAGCACATCGAGCTGTCGCCGCGGGAGGACTTCATCCCGTTCTTCGTCCACCCGCGGGCCGACCGGGCCACCATCGCCGGCTTCAAGAAGGCGCTGAAGGGGGCCCATGTCTCGGTCTCCTCGGTGCTGCCCCTGTACAAGTGGTCGGGGCCGGACGAGGACGAGCGCCAGGCGGCCGTCCGCTACTGGAAGCGGGCCATCCAGGTCGCCGTCGACCTCGACTGCCGGATCATGAACTCGGAGTTCAACGGCCGGCCGGAGGCGGCGGCGGCCTCGGAGGCCCAGTTCTGGCGGTCGCTGGAGGAGCTGCTGCCGACCTTCGAGCGCGAGGGCATGCAGCTGCGCCTGGAGCCGCACCCCGACGACTTCATCGAGGACGGCCGGGCGGCGATCGAGATGGTCCGGGGGATCGACAACGACCTGGTCAGCTTCCTCTACTGCGCGCCCCACACCTTCCACCAGGGCGGCGACCTGGAGGGGATCATGCGCTACGCCGGGCCGCTGCTGACCCACCTGCACATCGCCGACTCCTTCGACCACCGGGGGTCGTCGGGGCTGCGCTACATCCTCAACCCGCCGGGCACGCCGGCCCGGATCCACCAGCACCTGGACATCGGCCAGGGCGAGGTCGACTGGGACCTGTTCTTCGCCACCCTGGCCGACCTGGGCTTCGACGGCATCGCCACGGTGTGCGTGTTCGCCTGGGAGGAGCGGGCCGCCGACTCCTGCCGCCACAACCTCGAGCAGATCCGCCAGCTGGTGGCCAAGCACGGAGGCCAGTAGGGAGGCGCCGATGACGAGCACACGGTCCCGGCTCCGGCTGGGCAGCTGCCCCGACTCCTGGGGGGTCTGGTTCGCCGACGACCCGGCCCAGACCCCCTGGCACCGGTTCCTGGACGAGCTCGCCGAGGCCGGCTACCGGTGGCTGGAGCTGGGCCCCTACGGGTACCTGCCGACCGACCCGGGGCGGCTGCGCGACGAGGTCGAGCGGCGTGGGCTCAGGGTCTCCGGCCAGGCCGTGTTCGGGACGCTGCACGACCCGAGCCGCTGGGAGGCCGACCTGGGCGACGCCCACCAGGTGGCCGAGCTGGTCACGGCCATGGGCGCCGGCCACGTGGTCCTGCTCCCGGGCGACGCCGGCCCCGACCCGGACGACCTCGACGCCGGCCGCTGGCGGACCCTGGTCGAGCAGACCTCGGAGCTGGGGCGCATCCTCAGGGAGGAGCACGGGGTCGCGGCCGTCTTCCACCCCCACGCCGACAGCTACGTCGGCACCCAGCCCCAGATCGAGCGGTTCCTCCAGGACACCGACCCGGCCAGCGTCAACCTGTGCCTGGACACCGGCCACGTCGCCTACTACCAGGGCGACAACCTGGAGCTGATCCGCAAGTACCCGGACCGGATCGGCTACCTGCACCTGAAGCAGGCCGACCCGGCGGTGGTCGAGCAGGTCAAGGCCGAGGGCCTCGGCTTCGGGGAGGCGGTCCGGCGCGGGGCCATGTGCGAGCCACCCAAGGGCGAGCCCGACATGGAGGCGCTGCTGGACGCCGTCGACCGGCACCTGGAGGGCGAGCTGTTCGCGATCGTCGAGCAGGACCTGTACCCCTGCGACCCCGACGACCCGCTGCCGATCGCCACCCGGACCTTCACCTACCTGCGACAGCTGGGCGTTGGGAGTGATGCGCCATGACACTGCGGATCGGGGTCGTCGGCACCGGCCAGATGGGCCGGTACCACGTGGAGCGCCTGGCCGGCGGCGTCCCCGACGCCGAGGTGGTGGCCGTCTCCGACGTGTACGTCGAGGGGGCCAAGCAGGTGGCCGAGCAGGTCGGGGCCCGGGCCTACGCCGACGGCCACGAGCTGGTCGCCGACGACCAGGTGGAGGCGGTGCTGATCGCCTCGCCCGGCTTCACCCACGAGGAGTTCACCCTGGCCTGCCTGGCCGCGGACAAGCCGGTGCTGTGCGAGAAGCCGCTGGCCCCGACCATCGACGCCTGCCTGCGGGTGCTGGAGGCCGAGGCGGCCAAGCCGAGGCGGCTGATCCAGGTCGGCTTCATGCGCCGCTACGACGACGGCTTCCGGGCGATGAAGGCGGCCGTCGACGAGGGCGGGGTCGGCCGGCCGCTGCTGCTGCACTGCCGCCACCGCAACCCCAGCGTCCCCCCCGGGTTCACCAGCGACATGATGATCACCGACTCGGTGGTCCACGACATCGACGTCACCCGCTGGCTGCTCGGCCAGGAGATCGTCGCCGCCACCGTGTTCAAGGCGCGCCCCAGCTCGCTGGCCCCCGAGGGCCTCCAGGACCCCCAGATGGTGCTGCTGGAGACGGCCGACGGGGTGCTGGTGGACGTGGAGAGCTTCGTCACCTGCCAGTTCGGCTACGACATCCGCTACGAGCTGGTCGCCGAGGCCGGCACGGTCGCCCTGGGCGAGCAACCCGGGGTCCAGGTCCGCCACCAGGGCCAGCACCACGGCCCCATCCCGGCCGACTACAAGGAGCGGTTCGGGGCCGCCTACCAGCGGGAGCTGGAGGAGTGGGTGTCGGGCGTGCTCCGGGGCGAGGTCGTCGGCCCCAGCGCCTGGGACGGCTACGCCACCACGGCCGTGGCCGAGGCCGCCGTCGAGTCCCTGACCAAGGGGGGCCGGGTGGCGGTGGAGCTGGCCGAGCGCCCGGCGCTGTACGCGTGAGCGACCCGCTGGCCGCGGTCCGGGAGGCCATGGCCGCGGCGGCCGCCGGCTGGCTGACCTCGCTGGCGCCGGGGCAGCTGGCCAAGGCGCGCTTCGGGTTCCCGGCCGACGACGAGCGCACCCGCTGGTACTACACCCCGACCGAGCGGGGCGGCCTGCCCCTGGCCGAGATGGGCCCGGTCTCCCAGCGCCTGGCCCACCGGCTGATGGCCAGCGGGCTCAGCGAGGGCGGCTACGCCACCGCCGCCACCGTGATGGGGCTGGAGAACGTGCTCGACGCCCGCGAGGGCTGGCGGCGGGGCTACGACGGCCGGACCGTCCCCCACCGGGGCCGCGACCCCCAGCTGTACTTCGTCAGCGTCTTCGGCGACCCCGGGGCCGGGGCCTGGGGCTGGCGGGTCGGGGGCCACCACGTGGCCCTCAACTACACCCTGGCGGCCGACGGCGGGGTCTCGGCCAGCCCGCTGTTCCTCGGGGCCAACCCGGCCCTGACCCGGCTGGTCGGGCCGGGGGTGCTGCGGCCCCTGGCCGCCGAGGAGGACCTGGCCCGTGAGCTGCTGGACACCCTCGCCCCCGACCAGCGCAAGGCGGCCACGCTGGCCGACGAGGCCCCCGGCGACATCCTCCAGCGGAACCTCCCGGTGATCCGGCCCGGGCCGCCCGAGGGCCTGGCCGGGTCGGGGATGCTGCCCCAGCAGCGCGACCTGCTGGCCGGGCTGCTGCGCCAGTACCTGGGGCGGCTCCCCGGACCGTTGGCCGACCTCCAGGCCGGGCGGGTCCTGGGCGAGCGCCTGGAGGCGGTCCACTTCGGCTGGGCCGGCTCGCCCGAGCCCGGCCGGCCCCACTACTACCGCCTCCAGGGGCCCCGGCTCCACATCGAGTACGACAACGTCCAGAACGGCGCCAACCACGTCCACTCGGTCTGGCGCGACCCCGAGGGCGACTTCGGTCAGTCGGCGGGGTAGCGCTCCAGGGCCAGCAGGCCGGCGGCCAGGGCGACGGCCCTGGCGTCGTCGTCGCTCATCTCGGTCCCGTAGCGGCCCCTGGCCCTGGCCACGCCCTCGCCGATCTCCAGCACCAGCATCTCCTTGAACCGGGCCGCCTCGTCCCCGCCGGCCTTGGAGAGCAGCAGGTCGACCTGGAACAGGCCGACGCCGATGGAGCGCGGCTCGGTGCGGAACTGCTCGGCCAGCCGGTCGCGGTCGGCCAGCACCGACTCCAGCAGCTCGCGCTGGAGCGCGCCCTCGGCCAGGGTGGCCGCCTCCAGGCAGCGGACGAACACCTGGAAGTCGCGCGGGTCGAAGCGGTTGTAGGCCCCGACCACCGCGCTGAACATCCAGAAGGGGGCGAACTGCAGGGTCCGCCACTCCTCCGGGGTGTACCGCTCCCGCTCGCCCATCATGCCCTCCCGGCCCTGGCCCCGGCCACCGCCCCGGGGGCCGGGGGGCCGGTGGTGCCCCGGACCACCAGGTGCGGGGCCAGCACGACCTCGCCGGCGGCGCTGCGGCCGTGGTCGAGCCGCTCGACGGCCGCGGCCAGGGCGTGCTCGGCCTGCCGGCGGGCGTCCTGGCTGACCGTGGTCAGGTTCACGTGGGCCAGCCGCGACAGGCTGCTGTCGTCGTAGCCCACCACCGACACGTCCGCCGGGACACCGACCCCGGCCCGGCTGAAGGCGTCCAGCAGCCCGAGGGCGCAGTGGTCGTTGAAGGCGACCACCGCGGTGGGCAGGGGCCGGCCCGCCTCCAGCAGGGCCTGGGCGGCCCGCGTGCCCGCGGCCTCGGTGTGGTCGCCGCCGATGACCTGGAGGTGGCCGCCCAGGCCGTGGCGGCGCATGGCCGTGCGGTAGCCGCGGCGGCGGTCGGCGGCGATCGGCCCCCTGCCCCCGTCGACGTAGGCGATGGCCCGGTGCCCGAGGGTGGCCAGGTGGTCGACGACCTGCCCGACCCCGTCGGCGTCGGCCGAGCGGACCACGTCGACGCCGTTGGCGGTGACCCGCCGGCCGATCACCACCACCGGCAGCTGCCGGCCCAGGTCGGCCAGCTGGGCCGCCGGGGCGACCGGGCCGAGCAGGACCAGGGCCTCGCAGCGGAAGTCGACCAGGGTCTCGATGGCCCGGCGCTCGTCCCGGGTGCGGGTCACCGCGCTCAGCACGACGTCGTAGCCGCGGCCCTCGGCGGCCTCATGGAGGTCGGCCGCCAGCTCGGCGTGGAAGGCGCTGCCCAGCTCCATCAGCACCCCGACCAGGTGGGTCCGCCGCCGGGCGAGCAGGCTGGCCGTCCGGTCGGGGCGGTAGCCGAGCTCGGCCGCCGCCTCCAGCACCCGCTCGCGGGTGGCCGCGCTCGGCCCGGGGGCGTTGCTCAGCACCATCGACACCGAGGCCGGGGACATCCCGACCCGCTCGGCGACGTCCTCGAGCCGCGGGCGGCGTGCACTTCTTGACATATCCATCGATGGCTCGCATAGTACGGTTTGAAGCGCTTCAAATCAAGCGCTTCAAGGCTGAGAGGAGGTCGTGGTGACAGGTTCTTCCATCGGCGTGGCCGTGATCGGGGCCGGGATGGCCGGGCGGTCCCACGCCGCCGGCTACCGGACGGCGTCCACCCTGTACGGCGAGGGGCTGCCCGAGGTCCGCCTGGTCGCGGTGGCCGACGTCAACCCGGCCTTCGCCACCGACACCGCCCGCCGCTTCGGCTACGAGCGGGCCGAGACCGGCTGGGAGGCGGTTGCCGAGGCCCCCGACGTTGACGTGGTCAGCGTGGTCGTGGCCAACCCCCTGCACCGCCAGATCGTCGAGGGCCTGCTGGCCGCGGGCAAGCACGTGCTCTGCGAGAAGCCGATGGCCCCGACCGTCGAGGACGCCGAGGCCATGGTGGCGGCGGCCAAGGCGTCGGGCCGGGAGACCGGCATCGGGTTCGTGTTCCGCCGCTCCCCCGCCATCGCCGCCATCCGGGACCAGGTCGCCTCCGGGGCCATCGGCCGGCCCCTCCACTTCAACGGCCACTACTGGTGCGACTACGGCGTCGACCCCAGGGCCCCGATGAGCTGGCGCTACAAGGGCGGCCCGGGGTCGGGCGCCCTCTCCGACATCGGCAGCCACCTGATCGACCTGGCCGAGTTCGTCTGCGGCCCCATCCAGTCGGTCCGCGGGGCGGCCCTGCCCACCGTCATCGGCGAGCGCGCCCTGCCGCTGGGCGCGGCCGTCGGCCACGCCGCGGCCGAGCTCAGCGACGTGACCGAGCCGGTGGAGAACGAGGACCTGGTCAGCTTCACGGCCAGCTTCGCCTCCGGGGCCGCCGGCACCCTCTCGGCCTCCCGGGTCGCCTACGGGCTGGCCAACTCCCTCGGCTTCGAGGTGTTCACCGAGCGGGGCGCGGCCACCTTCGACCTGGCCCGGGCGGGCGAGTTCGGCTTCGCCGACCCGGCCCCGGCCGGCCCCACCCAGGGCTACCGCCAGGTCCTGGTCGGCCCGGCCCACCCCTACCTCACCGGCGGCCTGCCGATGGACTTCCCCGGGGTCGGCTACGGCCAGAACGACCTGTTCTCGTTCCAGGCGCGGGCCTTCCTCGAGCAGGTGGCCGGGCTGGAGCGGCTGCCCCGCATGGCCTCGTTCTCCGAGGGGCTGCGCAACATCCGACTGCTGGACGCGGTCGTCGCCTCGGCCAAGGCCGGCGGCGCCGAGATCACCATCGACTGAGAGGAGGGCCGACATGAAGCTCGGTGCCTACACCGCCTGCCTGCACGACCAGCCCCTTCCCGCCGCCCTGCAGACCCTGCGCGAGCTGGGCCTGGACAGCGCCGAGATCAACTCGGGCGGGTTCCTGCCCCCGGTCCACCTGCCGGTCGACGACATCCGGGCCAGCCAGGACGCCCGGGACGAGTACCTGGGGCTGTTCAGCGCGGCCGGCCTGACCCTGACCGCGCTCAACTGCAACGGCAACCCGCTCGACCCCAACCCCGAGGTCGGGCCCCTGCACGCCCAGGACGTGCGCGACTCGATCGAGCTGGCGGCGCTGCTGGGGGTCAAGCGGGTCGTGACCATGTCCGGGCTGCCCGGCTCCGACCCGGGCGCCCGCTACCCGTCGTGGACGGTCGAGCCCTGGCACAGCGTCTACCTGGACGCCCGCGACTACCAGTGGAACGAGGTCGGCATCCCCTTCTGGAAGGACATCCAGGCCAGGGCGGCCGACGCCGACGTCAAGGTCTGCATCGAGATGCACCCCCACAACCTGGTCTACAACCCGGCCACCATGGAGCGGCTGGCCACCGAGATCGACGCCACCCACGTCGGCGCCGAGATGGACCCCAGCCACCTGTTCTGGCAGGGCATCGACCCGGTCGTGGCCGTCGAGCACCTGGGCGGCCTGATCTACAACGCCGCCGCCAAGGACACCCGCATCAACGAGGCGGCCAAGCTCAACGGGGTGCTCGACGACCGCTTCGGCCGGGTCGCCCCCGACGACCCCGGGGCCCTCTCCCTCGGCGGCTCCTACACCCTGAGCCGCTGGCCCGAGCGCTCCTCCTGGGACTTCGTGGCCGTCGGCCGCGGCCACGACGTCGACTTCTGGGCCCGGTTCCTCCAGGCCCTGGAGAAGATCGACCCCGCCATGGCGGTCAACATCGAGCACGAGGACCAGGAGCTCGACCAGCTGGAAGGCCTCCGCTTCGCCGCCGAGACCCTCCAGACGGCCGCCTCCCGGGTCAGCTGAGCGACAGCGGGGGGTCGGGACTGCTGACCTTGAACAGCCAACGGTTCCAGTGCTTGTGAGCCGACTGGCCTCGCGCCTTGCTATGCCGCGGGTGTCGTCACCATGACCGCCGCGACCGCGGTCGGTGCCGGGATCGGCTCGCCGTGTTCGCGCAGGCCCTCAAGATGGAAGGCGATGGCCTCACGCATCTGCTGTTCGGCGTCCTCGATTGTGACGCCCAGCGCCACGCAGCCAGGCAGGTCGGGCGCCCAGGCACCATAGCCGCCGTCATCGGCTTGTTCGATGACGATCAGGTAGCTGGGCGCATCGGTTGCGGACATCGCGCGGCTCCGTCTGGTCAAGGTTGGTCTTTGAGGAGGCCAGCTTGTCTGAGGATGCTCCGCTGCAGCCCGACGGGCAAGTCCTTGCCGGGCTTGCCCGGGATCGTGACGAGTCCTGGCTTGGTTGGATGCTTGTACTGGCGGTGGCTGCCTCGGGTCCGGCCGAGCACCCAACCGTCCTCCTCGATCAGCCTGATGACTTCGCGGACCTTCACCCTCCTCGCTGCACCTCCTCGCTGTTCGCGTACCCGAACCTATCGAGGCAACGAGACAGGTGCGTCCTGTCGTCCACAGCCGAGAACGAAGGCCAGGAGGCCCTCGCCACAGCCTGGTCAGCGCCCTCACCTCAGCGATCGGGCGACCACATACTGCAGCGTGTCGACCACGTGCCGGAACGGGACGGTGCCCTCCGGGGCGTTGGCCGCCGGAGGGCACCGTCGGGTGGGCTAGCTGGTGGCGGTGGCCTGGCGGGAGGCGGCCGGCTCGATGTCGGCGGCCTCCTTGCGGCGGGTCGACTTGAGGATGATCACACCGGCCGCCGTGACGGCGGTGCCGATGAGGATGGCCAGGATGTAGAGGATCGGCTTGCTGATCAGGCCGGTCACCCAGATGCCGCCGTGCGGCGCCCGGGACTCGTTGCCGAAGCCCATCACCAGGGCGCCGGTGACGGCGCTGCCGACCATCAGGGCCGGGATCACCCGCAGCGGGTCGGCGGCGGCGAAGGGGATCGCCCCCTCGGTGATGAACGACGCCCCCAGCAGCCAGGCCGCCTCGCCGGCCTGGCGCTCGGCCTTGGTGAACAGGTGCTTGCGGATGACGGTGGCCAGGGCCAGCCCCAGCGGCGGGGTCATGCCGGCGGCCATGACCGCGGCCATGATCTTGAGGTTGCCGCTGGCCAGGGCGGCCAGCCCGAAGGCGTAGGCCACCTTGTTGACCGGCCCGCCCATGTCGAAGGCCATCATCAGGCCGATGATGATGCCGAGGAGGATCGCGTTGCTGCCACCAAGGCCCTCCAGCCAGTTGGTCAGGCCCTCCTGGAGGGCGGCGATCGGCTGGCCGATCACGACCAGCATCAGCACGCCGACGATCAGGGTCGAGACCAGTGGGATGACCACCACCGGCATGATCCCGGCCACGCCGCGTGGCACCTTGACCCGCTTGATCCAGATGACGATCGCACCGGCGATCAGTCCGGCGGCCAGGCCGCCCAGGAACCCGGCGCCGATCTCGTTGGCCAGCAGGCCGCCGACGATGCCGGCGACCAGGGCCGGCCGGTCGCCCATGGCGTAGGCGATGAAGCCGGCCAGGATCGGGACCAGCATGGAGAAGGCGACCCCGCCGATCTTGAACAACAGCCCGGCGTACCCGGCCTGCACGATCAGGTTGGACAGGTCCTCGACGGCCGGGTACTCGACCCCCTCGAAGGTGCCGCCGTTGACCTTGTTGGCCACCTCGGGCCCGCCGAGCAGGAAGGCGACGGCGATCAGGATGCCGCCGGCGGCCACGAACGGGATCATGTAGCTGACCCCGGTCATCAGCCACTGGCGCAGCCGGGTGCCCAGCCCGGCACCCTGGTCGACCTTGGTCTCGGGCCGGTCGGCCGTCTCCATGGCGGCCGCCTCGCGGGCCTCGGCGGCCGCTCCGGCCACGACGCCGCCGGCGCCGCCGGTCCTTGCCGCGGCCTCGGCTTCACTGATGAGCCCGGCCGCGTCGTTGATGGCCCGCTTGACCGAGGTCTGGACCAGCGGCTTGCCCGCGAACCGCTCGCGGTTGCGGACCTCGACGTCGGCCGCGAACACGACCGCGTCGGCGCCGGCGATGTCGGCGTCGGCCACCGCCTCGGCCCCGGCCGCGCCCTGGGTCTCGACCTTGATCTCGTGCCCGGCTTCCTTGGCGGCCTGCTCGAGGGCCTCGGCCGCCATGTAGGTGTGGGCGATTCCTGTGGGGCAGGACGTCACGGCGACGATCTTCATTGCCCCAGCACCTCCTTCTTCACCAGGCTGACAACGTCCTCCGGGTCCCGGGCCTGGTGCAGCGACTCCCGGAAGGAGGCATGGATGAGCTTCCGGGCCAGCTTGGCCAGGATGCCCATGTGCTCGGCGCCGCCGCCCTCGGGGGCGGCGATCAGGAAGATGAGGTGGGCCGGCCCGTCGGCGGCGCCCCAGTCGATGCCCTGGGTGCTGCGCCCGAAGCCCAGGGTGGGCTCGGTCACGGCCACCGACCGGCAGTGCGGGATCCCGATGCCGCCCTCGATGCCGGTGGGCATCTGGGCCTCGCGGGCCCGCACGTCGGCCAGGAACTGGTCGAGGTCGGTGACCCGGCCGGCGGCCTGGAGCCGCTCGGCCAGCGACCTGGTCGCCTCGCCGCGCTCGGTCGCGGCCAGGTCGAGGTCGACGAGGTCAGGGGTGATGAGGTCCGCCATGGACGTCAGCTCCGTTCCTTGAGAGGGCGGTCGGGGTCGATGCGGTCGGCCAGGGTGACGGCACCGTGGTCGAGGTCGTCGGGGGTCGGCATGATGCTGCCGGGCAGGCTGGCCGCGGCCGCGCCCCAGGCCAGCGCCTCGGCCAGGGCGCCGGGCCCGCTGCCGCCGCCGGCCAGGAAGCCGGCCAGCATGGAGTCGCCGGCCCCGACGGCGCTGCGGGGCCGCTCGACGGTGGCCGAGCCGAAGGTGGCGCCGGTGGCGTCGACCAGCACCGCCCCGTCGGCCCCGAGGCTGGCCAGCACGGCCCCGACACCCCGGCTGCGCAGCTCCTCGGCCGCCTCGACCACGTCGCCGACGGTGAGCAGCTGGCGGCCGGTGGCCTCGGCCAGCTCCTCCCGGTTCGGCTTGATCAGGTCGGGGCCGGCCTCGAGGGCGGCCACCAGCGGGGCGCCGCTGGAGTCGATCGCCACCTTGACCGAGGCGCTGCCCAGCCGCTCGACCACGCGGGCGTAGAGGTCGATCGGGGCGCCCGGCGGGAGGCTGCCGGTGCAGGCCAGCCACTCGGCGTCGGCGGCGGCCTTGACCGTGGCCGCGGTCACGGCCTCGACCTCCTCGGCGCTGAGCCGCGGGCCGGGCTCGTTCAGCTTGGTCACGGTGCCGTCGGGCTCGACCACGCTGACGTTGGCCCTGACCGACCCGGCCACCGGGACCAGCACCACCGGGACCTGGAGGGGGGCCAGCAGGGCGGCCAGCTGGTCACCCTCCCAGCCGCCGGCCGGCAGCACCGCCGTGGTCTCGCGGCGGTTGGCGGCCAGGGCCCTGGACACGTTGACGCCCTTGCCCCCTGGGTCGACCCGGGTCGCCTTGGCCCGCAGCACCGCCCCCCGGTGCAGGGCGTCGACCTCGATGGTGCGGTCGACGCTCGGGTTGGGCGTGAGGGTCACGATCATGCGCGCACCACCGTGGGTCCGGCCGCCTCCAGCCGGGCGGCGACGTCATCGTCCAGTCCGGAGTCGGTGATCAGCATCTCCACCTCACGCAGGCCCCCAAACCTGGCGAAGTGGGTTGCCCCGACCTTGGTGTGGTCGGCCAGGACGACCACCCGCCGGGCGGCGACCAGCATGGCCTGCTTGACGGCCGCCTCGGCCGGGTCGGGGGTGGTCAGGCCCCGGTCCAGCGAGATGCCGTTGGTGCCGACGAAGGCGACGTCGACGTAGGTGTCGCCGAGCACCCGCAGGGCCCAGTCGTCGACCACCGCCTGGGTGCGGCCGCGGACCCGGCCGCCGACCATGCGGACGGTGAGGCCGGGCCGGACCGAGAGGGTCAGGGCGATCGGCAGGCTGTTGGTGACCACGATCAGGTCGCGGTTGGGCGGCATGACCTCGGCCAGGCGGGCGGTGGTGGTGCCGGCGTCGAGCAGCACCGAGCCCTCGACCGGCAGCTCGGACAGGGCGGCCTTGGCGATCCGCTCCTTCTCGGCCCGCCGGACCGCGTCCCGGGCGGCCAGCCCGGGCTCGAAGCCGAGCCGCTCGACCGGCATGGCCCCGCCGTGGACCCGCCGGAGCACGCCCTGGCGCTCCAGCGCGGTCAGGTCGCGCCGGACGGTCTCGGGCGTGACCGCGAGCTCGGCGGCCAGCTCGGCCACGTCCACCCGGCCGGCCTGGCGGGCCTGTTCGGCGATGCGCTGCTGGCGCTGCTCGGCGAACAATGTTGGCTCCTGTCCGTTTGTGCTTTGTTTTTCTTTATATAAGCCCGTTCATGTCCGATGTCAAGGATAAGTTGAACGATATAGGTGTAACCGAGCTAGTCCTCGCCGTCGAGTCAGACCGTGACCCACCAGCCGACCCCGGCGACCACGCCGAGCACGACCAGGGCCTCGGGCCAGCTCCGGGTCCGGAAGGCCAGCACCCCGAGGAAGACGGCCCGGCGGCGCCGGAACGGCCACCACAGCGGCACCCCGGCAACGGTCAGCCCGTCGGCCAGCACGTGCGACAGCGAGCCGGCGAGCACGGCCAGGGCGAGCAGCGGCCCGGCCGGCTCCCCGTTCAGCGCGGTGTTGCCGACGTAGGCGAGCACGGCCACGGCCAGGCACCAGACCAGCGAGTGGGTCGGCCCCCGGTGCCCGGGGGTGAGCCGGTGCCACCAGCGGGGCAGCATCCGCCCGACGGCCGCGTGGGGGTGGTCGATGTCGGGCAGCAGCCCGGCCAGCCCGGCCACGATCCCCCCGGCCACCATCGACGCCCCGGTGGCGTGGGCCACCGCCACCCCGGCGGCGGCCCCGATGACGGCGTGGCTGCGCTTCATCATGGCCGGCAGTCTCGGCCACGGGTGCGACAGCGGCCGGCCGGCGGCGTCAGCGGTGCTCGGGGTTCTCGAAGTCGACGCGGCAGCCGGCGTCCCACTCCGAGCGCTGGTTGCCATATGCCGGGATGCCGCCGGCCCGCTTCAGCATCGCCCCCAGGTGCATCAGGTTCCAGGTCGCGAAGGTGGTGTTGCGGTTGGTGAAGTCGTTCTC